>Ga0169931_10008624_pt1 | contig 14838 bp, 14 predicted proteins | sample Kivu_15m_20L_FD_129675 | JGI IMG/M metagenome (GOLD analysis project Ga0169931, IMG submission 129675) | Freshwater microbial communities from Lake Kivu, Western Province, Rwanda to study Microbial Dark Matter (Phase II) - Kivu_15m_20L... | ecosystem: Environmental > Aquatic > Freshwater > Lake...
GGTACACATTCTAATGATGGTGTCTATGCGCGCGATGATATTGGCAGCGGGCAGAGGTGAGCGTATGCGCCCGTTGACGGACCATATGCCCAAGCCACTTTTGCCCGTCGCTGATAAGCCGCTGATTGTCTGGCATATCGAAGCATTAGCGAGGGCTGGATTTGAGGATATCGTCATTAATCATGCTTACTTGGGTGAGCAAATTGAGCAAGCTTTGGGTGATGGTAGTCGCTGGGGGGTCAAGCTGCATTACAGCCCTGAAGGGCAAGCGCTAGAGACTGCAGGGGGTATTGCTTATGCCTTGCATCTGTTAGGCAATGCTCCATTTTTGGTGGTCAATGGCGATGTATTTTGTCATATGGATTTTGCCCAGATGCGCCTGAATGCGCCAGATTTAGCGCATTTAGTGATGGTGCCAAATCCAACGCAACACCCGCAAGGTGATTTTGGTTTAAAGGCACAGCGGGTATCTGAGCAAGAGGGCGAGCGCTTAACTTTTTCAGGGGTGGGTGTCTATCACCCAGACCTTTTTAAATCCATCATGCGCGGGGAAAGCGCTAAATTGGCACCTTTATTAAGACTGGCGATGCAACAAGGTTTGGTCAGTGGTGAGAAATTTACCGGGACTTGGCATGATATCGGTACGCCGCAGCGTCTACAGGAAATCAATACGCTATTGGACACGCAAGTGATTAAAAATCCAGACTAGCTGAGAACTTAATCATGAGGCTTATGACAAAACAAAATGGCTTAGCCAAATCAATTAATTCGCTTTATCTAGAGCAGTTGGCTCAATTAAATCCATTAGAAAGCTCAGTAAGGATTGCAGCATGATGACAAACATTTCTATTCAAGCTTTTAAACAGACGAGGTTGCGCCTGCTCCAACAATTTTCACCAGGCATTGCGATTATTCCTACCGCACCTGAAGTTGTGCGCAATCGAGATAGCCACTATCCATATCGCTTTGATAGCTATTTCTATTATCTAACCGGGTTTACCGAGCCTGAATCAGTATTAGTGTTGATTGCAGGAAAGCAGCCCAAATCCATTTTGTTTTGTCGTGAAAAGAATCTTGAAAAAGAAATTTGGGATGGCTTTCGCTATGGCCCTGAGGCCGCTTTAACAAGCTTTGAGATGGACGAAACTTACAGTATTAACGAGCTAGATCGATTATTGCCCGAGTTGATGGCAAATCAGCAAAACTTGTATTACAGCTGGGGTGCGTATCCTCAATGGGATGAAAAGCTGACCGGCATGATTAATCACCTGCGAAGCCAGAGCCGATTCGGCATGCATGCGCCTGCGCAGACCCAAGATATCTATCAAATTCTGGATGAAATGCGATTGATAAAGTCTGCGGACGAGCAAGCGATTATGCGTCGTTCAGCAAGTATTGCTGCCATGGCACATCAACGTGCGATGAATTTCACGCGTCCAGGTTTATTTGAATACGAAGTCGAGGCGGAATTTCTGCACGAGTTTCGTCGCCATGGAGCCCAGTCGCCTGCTTACGGCAGTATCGTCGCGGGGGGCGCGAATGCTTGTACTTTGCACTACCATGCTAACAATTGCGAGCTGAAGTCAGGCGATTTATTGCTGATTGATGCAGGTTGCGAACTGGATGGATATGCCTCAGATATCACCCGTACTTTCCCTGTCAATGGAAAATTTAGCCCAGCACAAAAAGCTGTCTATGAACTAGTTTTGGCATCACAGTATGCTGCTATTGACAGTGTGCGGGTGGGTCAACATTGGAATGCGCCCCATGAGGCTGCCTTGCAGATATTGGTGCAAGGCTTTAAAGATTTTGGTTGGTGTCATGGCTCAGTAGAATCGATTATTGAGAGCGGTAGTTATCGCCAGTTTTACATGCATAGAACCGGACATTGGTTGGGACTAGACGTGCATGATGCAGGCGAATACAAAACTGCTGCGGGTGATTGGCGTAATCTGGAAGCGGGCATGGTCACCACAGTGGAGCCTGGTTGTTATATTCGCCCAGCCGATAATGTCGCTGAAGAGTTTTGGAATATTGGCGTGCGTATTGAGGATGACGTTTTGGTGCAACAAAATGGGCCAGAAGTACTCTCTGCTGCGGCTCCAAAGAGTGTGCAACAAATTGAGGATTTAATGCGTAATGACTAGTCCGATTGTGATTGCTGGGGGCGGCCCAGTCGGGATGTGTGTGGCTTTGCGCCTATTCCAGTCCGGTCGAGATTGCGTGGTGCTAGAGGCCAAAGCCCAAGGGGCTTACTATGAAGACCATCGTGCGCTAGCCTTGTCGCAGGCGAGCAAACTCATGCTAGAGAACTTGGATGTTTGGTCACGCATACCAGCCGTTACTCCGATTAACAGTATTCATGTGTCGCAAAAAGGTAGTTTTGGGCGCAGTGTTCTGCGTGCCAGTGATTACGATATGGCAGCATTAGGATATGTATTGTCCTATGGACATTTGATGCAGGCTATCGATCAAGTATTGTCAGAGTATGCGGACAAATCTCAAGCTGCCAAAATAACCATCCATTACGACACGGAAGTGCAGCAAATCATCCCCAACAATCGCAATACTGAGTTGCATATCCAACAAGGGGGGCAAGCCCAGACCTTGACCACTGTCTTGGCTGTGTTGGCGGATGGGGGTAGGTCGCTAAAAGACATCCCCGGTTTTGAGCGGATTAACAAAGAATATGGTCATCATGCCTTGGTGTGCAAAGTAGCCGCAGAGTTAGCTCATGATGGCATTGCTTATGAACGCTTTACGCCTATGGGTCCTGTGGCTTTGCTGCCCAATGGAGTGCGTGAATTTTCGCTTGTTTGGACCGGCGAGACTGCTGGAATAGAGACTTTGTTAGAGCTATCTGATGACGTGTTTCTTGCGCAGTTACACCAGCATTTTGGTGACCGAGTGGGGCGTTTTACCCAAGTGCAAAAGCGTATGTGTTTTCCTCTCAAACTCTCTTATCTGTCACCTGTCACTGCGCCACATTTGGTAGTGATAGGCAATGCCGCGCAGACTATGCATCCGGTGGCAGGTCAGGGCTTTAATGTCGGCTTGCGTGACGCTTGGGAGCTTGCAGAATTGATTATGCAAACCGATGAGGTCAATTTGGGTGCAGCGAGCTTCCTGCAAACCTATCAGGCGAGTCGCCAGCAAGATACCCAACGCGGTCTTAAATTTACTGATTTTTTAGTGCGATTCTTCTCCAATGATATTGCCGGCTTAGGCGGTATACGCAGTCTAGGCTTGGGATTGTTTGATGCTTTGACACCCGCCAAAGCCCATCTAATCAGGAAAATGAGTTTTGGGAGTAAAGGCTAATGCCTCAACAGGAATATGACCTCATCATCCTTGGCGCAGGCATAGTCGGACTCACGGCTGCTTTGGCGCTTGAGCAACATGGCTATCGTGTGGCCGTTATGGATCAGCAGAATGAACCTGAGCCACTTCCTATAACGGCACCATTGGATAGTCGCATCTATGCGCTGACCCCAGGCAATATTGCCCTGTTAGAACAATTGCAAGTATGGCAAAACATGGATCAGGCGCGTTTATGCGCTGTGCAAAAAATGCAAGTATGGGCCAATGCGCAACTATCCCCATTAAGCTTTGATGCCTTTGAGGCCGGGTTGAATGATTTAGGGGCAATAGTAGAAAGTCAGCAACTGGTTCAGGCTCTGTTGGCGCGGGCGAAGCAGCGTAACCTGGCGATATTTTTCGCTACGCAACCCCATGCTCTAGAGATAGATACTGAATACGCCCATTTAATCACCTCGGCCGGAGAATTTTCTGCAAAGCTAGTTTTAGGTGCTGATGGAGGACAGTCATGGTTACGACAACAAGCGGATATTCCGGTACAGCGTCAGGATTATGCGCATAAGGGGGTAGTGGCCAATTTTGCTTGTGAAAACCCCCATCAACATATTGCACGACAGTGGTTTTTGGAGGGTGATATTTTGGCTTGGTTGCCATTACCCAATCAGCAAATTTCTATGGTTTGGTCTACCCAAGATGGCGATCAACTATTGCAGTTAAGTCCGGCAGAGTTGGCGCAAAAAGTGGCACAAGCAGGAGCCCATTGCTTGGGTGAATTGCAATGTATTACGCCTGCGAAAGCATTCCCCTTGGCCAATCAAGCGGCACAACAAATGGTCCAGTCTAGATTGGTGCTGATTGGTGATGCTGCGCACTTGGTGCATCCCATGGCAGGTCAGGGAGTCAATTTAGGCCTGCGAGATGTGGCAGAGCTGGCGCAATTATTTGCCAGCAAGCCTAGAGATATCGGAGATTTTCTTTTACTTCGACAATTCGAGCGCTCGCGGCAACTTGACATTAAGAGCATGCAGTTGCTGACCGGCGGGTTATATCGCCTATTCCAGCCTCAGCCAACATGGATACAGCGTATACGTGAGTGGGGGATGAGGCTGCCTAATCAGCTGCCTTGGCTCAAACAACTACTGATTAAACAAGCCACCCGATAAATAGGGTGTTAGATAACTTTTACACTGAACAGCGAAGGAAAAAAATGAAATCCCCCCATCATATGTGCGCCAGAATCTTACTGATTGCTAGCTTTTTAATAGCGATGAGTGTGTCTGCCAACGAAGCCGCATTGAAGAAAATGATAGAAGCTGCCTATCCAAAGTTTACCGTGGATAGTATTAGCAAAACTCCATACGCTGGCCTATATGAGGTGTATATCGGTGGGCAATTAATTTATACCGATGAGAAATTTAGTTTCTTGATTGTGGACGGTCGCGTCGTGGACCCTAAAAGTAAAAAAGACATGACCTCAGAGCGACTGAATGAGTTAAATAAAATCGACTTTGCCAGTTTGCCCTTAGATTTAGCCGTCAAGGTAGTGAAGGGGAATGGTAGCCGCAAGATGGCAGTATTTTCTGATCCTGATTGTCCGTTTTGCAAGCGCTTAGAGCAAAATGAGTTGGTTGATTTAACCGATGTAACGATTTACACCTTCTTGCTTCCGCTCGATCAGTTGCATCCAGATGCTGCGAATAAGGCCAAACAGATATGGTGCTCGCCTGATCGTGCTAAAGCTTGGCAGGATTGGGTGATGCAGGGTACGTTGCCCAAAAAGACCAATACATGCGATGTGCCACTGGATAAAATTGCTGCCGTTGCCAAAAAATACGCGGTGAGCAGCACGCCCACAATATTTTTTGCTGATGGAAAAAGGATGACAGGCGCCTATCCTGCGGCAGAAATTGAAAAAGCCTTGGGTAAAAAATAAACGACAAATAGGCCAAAAGTAAAAAATTGTAAGAAATGTGACAGGCTGTAAAAAATTGCTTGACAGTTTTAATAAACAAAAGTAAAACGACAGACCGGAGTTTGAGATTTCGAATAACAAATGCTCTATACAAAAGGGTCAATTGTTTGAAAGTCAAACATTTTGGGGGGAAACCCTTTTGTGATAAGTAAGGAAAGTAATAAATGGCAACAGGTACCGTAAAATGGTTCAATGATTCTAAGGGTTTTGGTTTCATTACTCCTGATGATGGTGGTGATGATTTGTTCGCCCACTTCTCAGCGATTGTTGAATCTGGCTATAAAAGCTTGAAAGAAGGCCAACGCGTTACATTTGATGTAACTGAAGGCGCTAAAGGCAAGCAAGCCTCTAATATTCAAAAAGCAGCTTAATCCAGATAATGAAAAAAGGCCTGATTTTTCAGGCCTTTTTGTTATGCAATCCGCTACATTTTTAAATGTGGCGGATGATCTCATGGGCAAATTCCAGCGTTCCTACTTGTGTCGCTCCCTCCATTTGTGAGGAGAAATCTTGCGTCACTCGTTTAGAAGCGATGGCCTTGCTGACTGCTTGTATCATCAAATCCGCAGCCTCTGTCCAACCCAAATGTCGCAACATCATTTCCGCTGACAATATCAATGAGCTGGGGTTGGCAATATTTTTTCCGGCAATTTTGGGCGCTGTTCCATGTGTGGCCTCAAACATCGCGACCGTATCAGATAAATTTGCACCTGGTGCTATGCCTATACCACCTACCTGAGCTGCAAGCGCATCAGATACATAGTCACCATTTAAATTGAGTGTGGCGACTACATCGTAATCGCTTGGATGTAACAAGATCTCTTGTAGGAATGCATCCGCAATACAATCTTTAATCACGATCCCATTAGGTAACTTGCACCATGGGCCGCCGTCGATTTCAACGGCATCAAATTCCTCTTTAGCTACTTGATAGCCCCAGTCTCTGAAACCACCTTCTGTGAATTTCATGATATTGCCCTTATGAGCAATAGTGACTGATTTGCGATTGTTATCGATAGCATACTGAATGGCTTTACGCACTAAACGCTGACTGCCGTCTATGGAGACAGGCTTGATGCCTATGGCTGAGCTTTCTGGGAAACGAATTTTTTTGCGTGCGCCCATATCGCTTAAAAAGCTAATCACTTTTTGTACTTCTGGAGTCCCAGCTGCCCACTCAATACCAGCGTATATGTCTTCGGTATTTTCCCGGAAAATTACCATATCGGTTTTTTCTGGGTGCTTTAATGGACTGGGGACGCCAGTAAAGTATTGGATAGGGCGTAGACATACATATAAGTCCAATTTCTGTCTAAGCGTTACATTCAGCGAGCGCATGCCGCCGCCTACTGGTGTGGTCAAAGGCCCTTTGATAGAAACCACGTAGTCTTTCACCGCCTGCATCGTTTCTTCAGGCAGCCATGTATTGGCGTCATAGACTTTGGTGGATTTTTCCCCTGCATACACTTCCATCCAAGCAATTTTGCGCTTGTTCTGATAGGCTTTGCTAACGGCGTGGTCAATCACTTGATGCATGGCGGGCGTTATATCAATGCCAATGCCATCGCCTTCAATAAATGGGATAATGGGTTGGTCGGGTACATTCAAGCTATTGTCAGCATTGACGGAAATTTTTTCACCGTATGACGGCAGTTTTATTTTGGACGACATAATTTCCCTTAACGATAATTTATAAACTCTATTTCAATGTTAGTGTTATTTAACAAACCCTACGGCGTCATTAGCCAATTCAGTGCGCATGAGAAACATCAGACGCTAGCCGACTTTATTCAATTGCCCAATGTATATCCTGCGGGCAGGCTTGATACTGACAGTGAAGGATTGCTTATTTTAACCGATGACGGAGCGCTACAACACCGACTTGCACATCCACGCCATAAACAACTCAAAACTTATTGGGCTCAGGTCGAGGGTATTCCTGATGAAGCAAGTTTAATGCCGTTAAGGCGTGGGGTGGATTTGGGTGATTTTGTGACGCAACCTGCGCAAGTGAAATTAATTCAAGAGCCGGCTATTTTATGGCCAAGAAATCCTCCCATACGAGAACGCAAGGCGATTCCTACCAGCTGGCTAGAAATTAAAATTAGCGAGGGAAAAAATCGTCAAGTGAGGCGTATGACAGCCCATATAGGCTTTCCAACCTTACGCCTGATTCGTTATGCCATCGGCGAATACAGTATTGAGGGATTGGCGCTGGGCACCAGCAGAACTCTGCCCTAACTAGTCACTTTATCCTAGCTTATGCGTGATAGATGTGTGCTTGAATAAGGCATATTTTTTGCTGTGAGATTAAGTATCTATCTTTTCTTATGAGGTCAGTATGAAACCGGTTCTCGTGATTCGCCATGCCAAGACAGAAGGCGCAGGCTACTTGGGTGAATTTTTCAATCAACAACAGATTCCTTGGCAGATGCTCAGTATCGATTGTGGTGATCGCCTGCCAGAAAATGCTCAAGCATTATCCGGTCTGGTCATGATGGGAGGTCCCATGAGCGTCAACGATCCTTTGCCTTGGATTGCTCAGGAGTTAGCGTTGATCAGAGATGCCATGGATAGGGATATCCCTGTGTTGGGCCATTGCCTTGGTGGGCAACTGATCAGTAAAGCCTTGGGTGCTCAAGTGCGTGCCAATCCTTATAAAGAAATCGGCTGGGGACGAGTGCAGGTATTGGATCATCCACTCAGTCGCGTTTGGTTTGGCGATTTGCAACAATTCGATAGCTTTCATTGGCACGGCGAGACCTTTGCTTTGCCTGAGGGTGTTACCCATTTATTAAGCAGCCCCCATTGTCATCATCAAGCTTATAGCCTTGGCAAACATTTGGCCTTTCAATGTCATATCGAGATGACCGCTGAGATGGTGCAGTTATGGTGCCAAAATGGTGCACAAGAATTGCACGAGGCGATGGCTAGTCCAGCAGTGCAACAAGCCGAGCAGATGCAAGATCGGTTGGAGCAGCGTATAGCGCAACTCAATCAAGTAGCACAAAGGGTTTATCAACAATGGATAAAAGCTCTAGGATAATGCGCTAGTCAGGCGGTAAAAAGTCGGCTTGTGTTAAAATTCAGTTTTTAATTTGCTTAAGTGCACGCTATGTCTGGGAATACTTTCGGTACGCTGTTTACCCTTACTTCTTTTGGTGAATCTCATGGCCCTGCTATTGGGGGTATTGTGGATGGCTGTCCGCCAGGATTGGCATTATCTGCGGAAGACTTGCAGGTCGACCTTGACCGCCGCAAGCCCGGCACCTCCCGTCATGTGACACAGCGTAAAGAAGATGACGTCGTAGAAATTCTCTCAGGAGTATTCGAAGGGGTCACGACCGGTGCGCCCATAGGCTTTATTATCCGTAATACGGATCAGCGTAGCCAAGATTACAGCAAAATCATGAATACCTTCCGTCCTGGTCATGCCGACTATACCTATACACAAAAATATGGTTTGCGCGATTATCGCGGCGGTGGCCGCTCGAGTGCACGCGAAACCGCGGTGCGTGTGGCAGCAGGCGCGATTGCCAAAAAATGGTTGAAGCAACGTTATGGCGTCACCATCCAAGGCTATCTCAGTCAGTTGGGTGAACTCAAAGTGCCTTTTGTCAGTTGGGAAGATTTAGCCCATCCAGATAACAAAATATTCAGTCCGAATATGGCAATGATGCCACAGCTAGAGGCCTATCTTGATGCTGTGCGTAGTGAGCGGGATTCTGTGGGTGCGCAAATTACTGTCGTCGCACAAGGCGTGCCAGTTGGTTGGGGTGAGCCCATATTTGACCGTTTGGATGCAGAAATTGCCTATGCCATGATGGGGATTAATGCTGCCAAGGGAGTCGAACTTGGCGCAGGTTTTGCCTCGATTGCCCAACGCGGCAGTCAACATGGCGATGAATTGACGCCCAATGGCTTTGCTACCAATCATGCGGGTGGAACTTTAGGCGGCATCTCTAGTGGTCAAGATATTTTGGTGAATGTGGCATTCAAGCCTACTTCGAGTATTCCGCAAGAACGTCGCTCTATCGATCAAACTGGAGATCCCGTCATGATACAAACGACGGGACGCCATGATCCTTGCGTTGGGATACGAGCAACACCGATTGCTGAAGCGATGTTGGCGTTGGTGCTGATTGACCATGCTTTGCGTCATCGGGCTCAGTGTGGTGATGTGCAGTCTGCGACGCCCGCTATCTAGTCGCATACCCAATGCAAATTCCCTATTGGTCGCTGTCCCTATTCTATTTCGCCTATTTTAGTTTCGTTGGAGCGTTTGCTCCCTACTGGAGTTTGTACCTCCAGTCCCTGGCATTCAGTGCCTTTGAAATCGCCGTTCTAATGTCGCTGTTCCAAATTGCGCGTATTTTCTCGCCAGGGCTTTGGGGCTGGCTAGCCGATCATTACGGTCGGCGCGTCACCATCATCCAGTGGTTAGCCGGATTAAGTTTGCTCAGCTATCTCGGGGTATTTATCGGTACTAGCTATGTCTGGTTGTTTGCTGTGATGCTATTACTCAGTTTTTTTTGGAGTGCCTCATTACCCCTGATTGAGACTGTGACTTTAGGGCATTTAGGCGACCGTTTTGATCGCTATGGACATATTCGCATGTGGGGCTCCATCGGTTTTATTGTCTCGGTGATAGGCTTGGGTTATTTACTCGACTGGTTTTCTATCCGTGTATTGTTGTGGGCTATTTTGCTCTACATGCTATCGGTATTTGTCCTGTCTTACCGTGTTCCCGATGCGAGCGTCCCCAAGCATGATAGCTTGCATGATTCGATTTGGCAGATTATTCGGCAACGTCATGTGGTTGCTTTATTGGTGGCGTGTTTCTCGATGTCTGCAGCGCACGGCGTGTATTACACGTTTTACTCTATCTATTTGGTCAATCATGGCTATAGCAAAGCGCAAGTGGGATGGTTATGGGCACTCGGGGTGATTTGTGAAATTTTGATCTTTTTAATCATGCCTAAACTGAGCAAGCGATTTAGTTTGAAATACATTTTGTTAGTCACGCTGTTGATTGCTTTCATCAGGTTTAATCTAATCGGTTGGGCGGTTGGGATAGGCGTGGTCGTTTTACTCGCGCAAGCGTTGCACGCTGCTACCTTTGGAGCTTATCACGCCTCTGCAGTGGCGTTGACACACCAATATTTCAAAGGCCAACACCAGTCTAAGGGGCAGGGCTTATACACCAGTATTTCATATGGTGTAGGGGGTACTTTTGGTGGTTTGGTTTCTGGCTATGCTTGGGAGGCAGTAGGACCACAATGGACGTTTTCTATCAGTGCTTTAATGGCACTGCTTGGAGCGTTGGTGTTCATTTATCTAGAACGACATATCAAGACATAAAAAAAACCCGCTCAAGCGGGTTTTTTTCTAATACGCATATCAATTCAATTAAATGCGTTTATCCTTTTCAATCAGCGCATAAGCAGAATGATTATGGATAGATTCAAAGTTCTCAGACTCAACAACAAACTTATCGATGCGAGGCTCGTTATTTAACGCGGTCGCCACATCGCGCACCATGTCCTCAACAAACTTTGGATTGTCGTATGCACGCTCAGTGACATATTTTTCGTCTGGGCGTTTGAGCAAACCGTACAACTCGCAAGAGGCTTGTGTTTCGACCATACTGATCAAATCTTCTACCCAAATAAAATCATTAATCAGCGCGGTCACCGTTACATGTGAGCGTTGATTATGCGCACCATAATCAGAGATTTTTTTGGAACATGGGCACAAGCTAGTCACAGGGACCAATACCTTCACTGTAATATCAAATTTATCCTGTTTAATTTCGCCTATAAAACTAACTTCATAGTCTAGTAAGCTTTGTACACCAGAGACAGGAGCGGCTTTATTGACGAAATAGGGGAAAGTCATTTCCACATAGCCTGAATCTGCCTCAAGACGTTTCACCATCTCACGCAATATAGTCTCAAATGATTCGATAGAGATTTCGCGCTCATTCATGTTGAGAATTTCCACAAAACGAGACATATGGGTCCCTTTAAAGTTGTGTGGAAGATGCACATACATATCGAACATGGCTACTGTGTGTTGAACACCGCCAGTTTTATCTTTCACTTTGACAGGATGGCGAATCGACTTGATACCCACTTTATCAATCGCTAAATGTCTCACATCAGGCGTATTTTGCACGTCTTCGATGGGGAGTTGCGCAATAGTATTCATGGAGTTCCTAACTTTTAAACAGGTGATAATGATACATAATACTTGAGTAAATTTCTAGGTTAATTTTTTGATCCAAGCTAAAATTCCCTCAGCGCTTAACCCGCACTCTGACAGCATCTGTTCGTGACTTCCGTGCTCGATAAATGCGTCAGGTAATCCAACAGAGTGAGTTTTTCCGGCAAAGTTCAATGCCTGTAGACTTTCCAATACAGCGGTACCAGCGCCGCCCAGCAAGGTATTTTCTTCAACCGTGATAATCACATCATGTGTGTTGGCAATCTCTGCAATCATTTGATCATCCAGTGGTTTGATGAAGCGCATATTAACCACTGTGGCATCGCACTGATTAGCGGCTTGCAAGCAAATATTGAGCATACTTCCAAAAGACAATAATGCGACCTTTTTACCTTGCCTTCTTATCTTAGCTCGTCCAATTTCTAAGCCTGTTAGGTCTGCTTGAATCGTCGATCCAGGACCGTTTCCACGAGGATATCGCACCGCGCTAGGGCCTTGATGATGATAGGCAGTCGTCAACATTTGCCTACATTCATTTTCATCGGAGGGTGCCATCAATAATATATTCGGAATACAACGCAAATAACTCAAATCGAAGCTACCCGCATGAGTAGGACCATCTGCGCCTACCAGTCCGGCACGATCAATGGCGAACATCACGGGTAAGTTCTGCAAAGCAATATCATGGATAAGTTGATCATAAGCGCGCTGCAGAAAGGTAGAGTAAATCGCGACAACGGGCTTTAAGCCCTCACAGGCGAGTCCTGCAGCAAAGGTCAAGGCATGTTGTTCTGCAATACCCACATCAAAATAACGCTCCGGAAAAGCATTTGCAAAAGCATTCAGTCCTGAGCCATCACACATCGCCGGCGTAATCGCCATTAATTTCTCATCTTGTGTGGCCATATCAACCAACCACTCGCCGAAAACTTCGGTATAGCTTTTGCCTTTTTTACTGACCATTGAGGCACCATCTTCAGGATTGAATTGACCGACCCCATGAAACTTACCCGGACTCTGTTCAGCTGGGGCATAGCCATGACCTTTTTGCGTGACGACATGCAAGAATTGTGGGCCATTTAATTTGCGAATATTGCTCAGCGTAGTCACTAGTGTATCCATATCATGACCATCAATAGGGCCGATATAATTAAAGCCAAACTCTTCAAACAATGTCCCAGGCGTCATCATGCCCTTCACATGTTCCTCAGCCCGTTTGGCAAACTCCAGCACCGGTGGAACGACGCCCAAAACTTTCTCGCTAGAGCGACGCATGGTGGTATAAACACGGCCGGAAAGTAATTTAGCCAAGTAATTTTGCAAAGCTCCAACGTTTTCTGAAATCGACATATCGTTGTCATTCAGAATCACTAGCAGGTTGGCGTCCATGGCTCCTGCGTTATTCAATGCTTCAAATGCCATGCCAGCCGTCATCGCACCGTCACCAATAATGGCGACTACACGCCGATCAGAACCAGATTTTTGCGCAGAAACCGCCATGCCCAATGCAGCAGATATGGAGGTACTGGAATGTCCTACACCAAAGCAGTCATATTCGCTCTCTTGCCGGCGCGGAAACCCTGCGATACCACCTGCTTTTCGTAGCGTATGCATTTGCTCACGTCGCCCAGTCAAAATTTTGTGGGGGTAAGTCTGGTGACCCACATCCCACACAAGTCTGTCATCCGGAGTATTAAATACATAATGCAAGGCAATCGTGAGTTCAACAACGCCAAGATTGGATGAGAGGTGACCGCCGGTTTGCGCCACACTTTGAATCATAAATTCGCGCAACTCTTGCGCCAATTCAGATAATTGCTTGCGCGACAAATCACGCAATTGATGCGGAAAATCTATCGTCGGTAATAATGAAAATGGTTGATTCATTAATAAGCTCTTTGTGCAATAAAATGGGCAATTTGTATTAGTCTATTTGACTGTTGGCCATATGGAGTAATGGCAGAGCAGGCATCCTCTATCAGTTGTTTTGCAACCACTTGAGCTTGCGTTAAGCCCATTAGGCTGACATAGGTTGGCTTGTTTTGTTCAATATCTTTTCCTGCAGTTTTGCCCAATGTTGCTGTATCCCCAACACTATCTAAAATATCGTCCACCACCTGAAATGCTAAGCCGATTTGATGCGCATAGCGTTGCAACGCTTGCTGCTTTTCTTTGTCCAGATGATCCGCACAATATGCGCCTAATAATGTCGCGGCCTCAATCAATGCACCCGTTTTCATTATGTGCATACGTTCTAATTCATCTTGTGAGATAGTTTTGCCGACATTCGCCAAGTCGATTGCCTGACCTCCTGCCATGCCTTGAGCGCCAGAGGCAATTGCCAATAGATGCAACATAGATAATTGTTGTTGCGTTTGAGTATGCCAATCAGGCGCACTCAGCATTTCAAAGGCCAAAGTCTGCAAGGCGTCCCCAGCAAGCAATGCAGTCGCTTCATCAAATTGCTTGTGGCATGAGGGTTTTCCGCGACGCAAATCATCATCATCCATACAAGGTAAATCATCATGGATTAAGGAATATGCATGCATACATTCCACTGCAGCGGCAACCCGATCTGCGCGCTCAACAGGCGCTTCAACAAATTCTGCCGCAGCATAGGCAAGCAGAGCCCGCAGTCGCTTGCCGCCGCCTAAGCTAGCATAACGCATAGCAGCGTTCAGAGAGCTTGAGTCCTCGCTGGCATCGGGCAAGTGTTGCGCCAGTGCCTGTTCAGTGCGCTGTTGTGCAACAAGCATCCATGCATGGAATTGGTCAGTCTGATTCATGCGCGAGTATTGAAGCCCTATTTATCTTGAAATGGGGTGAGGGTTTGTTGCTCTGTCAGAATGCGTACTTGCTGTTCAGCATCCGCCAAGGTTTGTTGGCATTGTTGCAGCAAGGCTGTGCCACGTTTGAATGCGGCCAAGGCGTCCTGTAGCGGCAATTGTTGAGCTTCCATCTGACGAATAATAGATTCAAGTTCAGCCATTGCTGTTTCGAAGCCCATGCCCTGATCCGCTTGATTTGAATTTGTTGAATTTTCGCTCATATCTTATTTTACTCCATCCACTAGCAAAAAATACGCTGTAAATAGTCGCTAATCTGCTTGATTTCCTCATCGCACACGCTATGTGCCATCGGATATTCGTGAGCTTCTGTGGCACATCCAGCGTCATTGAGTATTTGTAACATTTGCTGATAGCTATTTAGAGGAATAATGTCATCCCATACCCCATGCGCAAGGAAAATGGGTAGATCTCGGTTAGCTGGGTGTATCTGTTGGGTAATTTCATGATTTTGTGGCAAATAGCTGGACAACATCA
>Ga0169931_10008625_pt1 | contig 14838 bp, 8 predicted proteins | sample Kivu_15m_20L_FD_129675 | JGI IMG/M metagenome (GOLD analysis project Ga0169931, IMG submission 129675) | Freshwater microbial communities from Lake Kivu, Western Province, Rwanda to study Microbial Dark Matter (Phase II) - Kivu_15m_20L... | ecosystem: Environmental > Aquatic > Freshwater > Lake ...
CTGTTCTGTATTAAGACCAAACTATTGAGTAATCGGATTGAAATCGTACTCAAGCATAAGTTCATTTCGATTAATTCTTCTGGCATAGGCTTACTTAGCCTGACGCTATAAAGTAAGTTTCTAATCGATCACTTTCATCTACTAAACTGATAGATTAGGCTTGGTTAGCTTGCGATATACACCTATCTGTTTATCGAAGCAACTTATACGAGTTTTTTTAGACCACTTCTCACTATCTATTTGCCAGGATGCTTTCATTTTATTAAAATTGTTTAGAATAGATAAAATTTATTTAATGTCTGTCATAATAATCGAAACAGTCACTATGAGCTCTACAATAATAAATATAACAAGAGCGCTCAATGATCAATAAATCTCTAGAGTAACAAAAAATTCACAATCCTTAGTATCTTGGCCGTTAGCCACTTTTCGGCAACTGTTGTCCGAGCTCTCGCGTAGCTAATTTTAATATTGTTCCGTCTTCTTTCAAAAAAACTAGTCAAAGAATGATCAGTCTGACGATCTGCAAGAGTAGACAACTTAACAAAAATACGACTGCATCAAAGACCCCGCACAAAATGCCAAAATTATAAGAAAATTACCAACCTTATGCAACCGAAACTCGTCAGGAACACTTGTAATAAAAAAGACCTAAAGGCAGGCCTTAACGCACCAAAGAAAGTCTAATAAATTCTCTTGAAAACAGCTATAGATAGGGATAGAATAATCTAAGCAGTATGCTTGAAAGCCTGAGCAATCAAATGTTCAGCTAAATGCTGGTTTCATCAGGGGTCAGAAATCGTATAGTTTGCAGTTCATCGCTAAAGAGCATAACTGAGGTCAAGTCTGATTTGGAGGGCACTTATCCTGAGATTTATATGTATAACTAAGAATAAAAATGATAGTCTTTACTTTGTTATGTAAATACCTTTGCAAAAATAGAAATATGCCGTTATTAGCAATCTAAGTGAATGATGTCAATAGAGGCTAGTGAATGGTTGAATGAATGGAGCTATCATGAGCCGTAGCCGTAGAGAACTCGGCCGTTCTTCTTGAGGGCGTAGACGACGTCCATGGCCGAGATGGTTACTCTCCTGCTGTGTTCAGCGAAAGTGAGACTGTCTCTGACCACTCTTTCGAGGAAGTCGTCGATGTATGTCTTGACGTGCTGATGGGTGGCTAGAGATATCCTCTTGACTCCTCCTCGTCTGGCCAGTCTGCGCACTGCTCCGTTGGTCACTGTACCCTCAGAAACGCTTTTGGCTCTTCCCGTCAACTGCTTCTTGGCCGATCCCTTGGCGGCTTTGCCTGCTTTGCCTCTTCCTGCCATTAATTTCTAAATAATTTTTATTACTCAGAATAGTCACTTCATTCGATTTAGCATACACTATCAGCATTATTATCATCATACCCCACAATAAAATTTAATATGGACCATCGCTGGCTAATTTTTTATTTTACTTTATCATCATACTTTAGTTGTATTAAAGAATAATGGCAATTTGAACCTATAACGTCCATGATTTAACTTGCTAATATAAACTATGAACAAAATTGCCCAAGCAGACTGCCAGAGAGTAACCCGCTCCAGAGCTCTCAAAGACTCAAAAAACCCAGTCACTTCACAATCCTTGGACGACATTAAGATAGTCAGGCGTGCTAAGAAAACAAAGAAGTCAATAGATGAGCCATAGAACAAGCCTGTAGAGCCACTCACCCAAATCAAAGAGGTATAATAAAAAACATAAGAAACAACAAAATAAGTTTTAAAACAGTAGGATTCTAAGACTATCTCATTGAATCTAAGAATAAACAAGCATCCATAAATTGCCGATTATTTCATGGAAATCAAACAGTACGTAGAAGAACGCGATCAGCTATTCTAGGTGGATAGTCTGTATCTTCAGAAGCATACCGTTCTTACTAACAAACTGCGAACCCACTTAGTTCGATATATTTACAAAATATTCCGCAAATTTGAACTTAAAAGGAAGACTTTGCATCTCGCTGTCCTCTACATGGACCTCTTTTTCGAAAAATAATCTAAATTTAAAGACGCATTATAGACTGTTGAAGTGGCTCAGGCCTGCATATTCATGGCTATGAAGTATGAAGAGATCTATCCTCCAGAGATCAGCTAGTGGGTTGACTACAAACATCGACAAAAAATATTGCAAGTCTAAGCTAAAATTTTGACTAAACTTGACTTTCAGCTTAATCACATGACTCTTCAGCACTACTACTAGCAGATTCTGTGGTAAGCTGGTCATGAGTCTAGATAGGTCACACACATGCTCATAGACCTGAGTCTTTTTGATCTCAGCATGCGAAAATTCAAAACTCAAGAGTTAGCTGTATGTCTAAAGTAGCTAGGAGAAAAAAGCAAGGGTCCCTCGAGTCCTCAGAAGATGCTGCTGGCTTCGAAGTGGATGGTGGAGCGCAACAACGAGTCAACTGCCTGGCTGCTTGAAAATTACTATCCAAAGTTGTCTCTTGGATAGCTATGATTTATTTGAGTTTCTTTAAACGCTATTTTTTCGCTACTAAAATTTAAATTTCATATAAGTTTTTTACAGTTATAATAAAAAATGAACGTTTTTTTAATTTTCTTTATGCTAGCATTTAATATGTGATGTTTTTAGTCATCTGTAGCTACTTTAAGTGTCATTTTGTTGTATTTTACGATTAAAGTTTATTATTAACATATCGAAAATCAACATATCGAGTGGCTTGCCTTGCGACAGATAGGCAGCCTTGATACTACAGTCAGGAATGTACTTCTTTTCCTAGGAGTCAAACACTACGATTTGCATGAAGAAAATATTGATCTTCTATCGCTCATGGGCTCGCTGACCTTGCTACCATACACTATTGAACGACTCTAAGGATTGTTTAATTTTTAAAAAGGTGAGTAAAGGTATACTTTCTGAGGCGGACGCTTGAAGAGATAATCAGTAGTAATCTGGGACACCTTGTGCGCCATGCTCTACCTGCCAACCGATGCGCTAACCGGCGTAGACACTAGCAGTCGATTCTGTTATGTCGTTTGACGATATTGTTGCATTTTGTCCTTGGCCAGTGCCTTTACTCCTGACAATTTTATTTATCGTTTGTTCATTTATAAATATTATCGCTAAGAACACCCCAATATTATCTTCGAGCTTACTCATACTATCATCAACAAATGATTTAATTTTAAAAATAGGATTAAAAATGGTATTTGGAGTAGAAAATATATACTTTTATTTTACCGATGGATTTTGGATGATTATTATAAATATATGTAGTCATCATTGTCAGAAGCAGAAAGAGATTTTAGAATCCTTTTTCAAGCCAAACTCATACCCCCGCTCGTCGCATACAAACTCATGTATCTCAAGTCACTCATCTCTAACTAGTAAATTCCTTAAGATGTTTCTGAAAAAGTACCATCACAATAAAGATAAAATCTATAATCGATGCCTCATAGCACTAAAATATAAATATTCATTACAACTGTTTCCTGTCTTTCCGGGAAAGAAATAACTAAAAATCTCAAAGACTTCAAAGCTTATCTTATCAAACAAGGCAAAAAAGTTACCTGGTAAATATGCTATTTATCGAACGATTCATAGACTCTCTTGATAGCTAATAAAAAGTAATCAAAAGATATTGTTAATCGTTTCAAGTACGATCGTATCTGGGTTTCAAAACAAAACAAAAAATATGAAGGAAAGTACGTATTTGCGTTTTATTACGATCAGGTTAAATACGTCATAGGTTTTGACAATGGATAGAGTTGTAATAAAGCTCATAAAGTCATTAAAGATACAGTTCAACAAAGAAGATAGTGGTTGTGTACTACTTACGAGCTTGATCCGAAATAGCAGCAGGAGAGACATGGACTTCCTCGCTAGTAGATCAAGTCCAAAATAATCTAAGAATAAAGATAGTATTTGCAAAATTTATAAAACAAAGTCGATACTTTTCTGCTATGGTAACAAGATTTTAAGCTACATCATAACACTAACACTGGAAGGATACTTTATAGATAGTCTGATAGCAGTCTCAAAGCCACTTTTTTAATCCAAGGACATTAGATCATGTCTCTTGTATAAAAATACACACAAATCGCACTATGGAATAGCAATGTGGCTAGTTTTTCGATTTGCAACAAAGCCAGAGACAATCACTATGTGGCTCATATGGTCACAAAAGCATATTCTTTCATGTCTTATCCCAGATAGTGCTACCTTGGAATTGCATTTTTTCAGCCAATCAGTCCTTAGAAAGATCCAAACAGCGCCTACTTGCTCATATAAAGTATCCCAAACGAACTTCAGCCAGCCAAGCATACCAAAATGTAAATGAAACAACTCATTGAATTTTTACCTCAGGAACAGTAAAATGAAAACACTGTTTTGATAAATGTATACTTGTGGGCAGATTTCAAGGGATATGCTTCAGTCAAAGACAATCTTAATATGACTTTGCATCTCTTTAATGGATTGGATAACTTCGATCAGCATTTATCTGATCCTAACCAAGTGTAAAGACCTAAACTTTTTTCAAAAATAGTCTACGCTTGCCAACGAAACAGCTCATAAAGAGATGTTTCTGTTCCTGGAGAAACTAATAATTGGACAGATTCTGTAACTTAATCCTTCGAGGGTCGGTCTAGATACAGATAAAATCTGTTCGCTTCTAACCCTTAAAAGATAATTTCAGCCATAAGTCAAGCATTAGCTTATGCAAGTAGTACATAGCTTCTGGCTATCTTATAAAATAAATAATACCTTTCTTACTATCTTAAGCATAAGTTTACAGACAATTAGAAACCTGCGATGGTCAGTAAAGACAACAGCAGATTTTGGTAGCAATAAAATCGATGGAAATTTAAAGGCTAAGACTATGTTTTTGTCGATCAGAAGACTTTGAATGCTCATAAAAGCATTCTCAAGATCGTACTAAAGCAGATCGCTATCAATCTCGCTCAAGGAAAATCAATTATAAACATGTCTTTGCCAGTAGAAATATTTTCTCAAAACTCGCTTCTCGATTATATAGCTGATGGGCTTGGTTTTGCCTCAATCTTTATGAAGAAAGCTGCAGCTACTTAGAATTTGGTTTAGCAAATGAAATACGTCATTTGCTCTTTGCTTTTTATATCAACATGCAGAGCTTCAATCGAAAAGCCTTTCAATCCGATTCTAGGCTAAACTTATCAAGGATCTATTGATGGAGTGCCAGTGTATCTTGAACAAATCAGTCATCATCCTCCCATAAGTGCCTACTATATAGCTGGGCCAAATTACAGAATATGGGGTAACATCTAGATAGCGATTGACATGGGACTGAATGTGGTCTATTCACGAGTTCCTTGTTGGATAAATGTATAGATATATCCGACAAAGACAAATTATGTAATTAGACTTCCTTAAATTTAGCTAGGAGGGCTTATGTATGGAGAACGCACACTTAAACTTGTTAATAGAGGCTATGTTCTTGAGAAAAACAATTCTCTCTTTTGCTAATATTCGATAGGTAAAACCAAGAAAAAAGTTTATGAGTCTTCATAAAAAGTCAAAGACATCGATACAATTGGAGGAATTTTCAAAGTTACTCCTAAGTTCAAATAAAAAATGCTTCAAGAAGGTCTTAAAAAAGGTTTTTCAGGTCTAAAGCCTTAAGATATCATAGAAAGACTTTGCTTAATAACTGGCAAATGGTACGGAGACATATATTTTGACAACTAACTTTATAAATCTCTTTAAAAAGGACCTTTTCCCAGCAGAGCACTCAAGAATCAGTACCTTTTACCTTCAGATTCACTTTTTAGATAAGATGTGATTCATAAGATGTTTGGTAATAATGGGACTTCTAATCAATAGAAATAAAGACTTTAAAATCTTCAGAGAAAAGATAGAAAGTTACGTGAACAGTATTCAAAGCGCTGATCAATCGTATTGTCGTTAGTTAAGTTTTATTTAAAAGATTTTCATTTATTATTTTGCTGTGATGATGATGCTGTTGTTGAATAACCCACTTTCTTATTATATTCCAAAGCTATATTCTTAATCGAAGCATGGAAGAAATGAACTCAGAAATGAACAAAAGCGGTTCCTGCTGGAAACTTAAACAGCAGGCTCTTCGCAGTCAGAGGAACTTTAGACAGCTCGAGAACCGTATGGTCGTGCTGTAACTCTAAAGACAGGCCGCAGTTAAAGCAATTGAGATCAAACTATAGCAGCACAAAAAGCACATGGAAGTACGCTTGGACCGACACCAGCTCAGACAAATCGTAAATACATTTTAAGGTAGATTTAATAGACTGAAAAAAGTAAGCACAACGATTCAATGAATAATAGCAGAGTCTTCCAAGATGTAAGGGCTAAACGAGCATTTAACATACGCAACAACAGTTGTCAGATACGGATAAATAATCATTAGTTATTTAGGTAAGCAAAACGTCAGCGATTAATAAACTAGCAGCTAGCAAGATAGTAAAAATAGAGATAGATAAAAACTAAAGTCTAGAAACGAAACAAAGTGCGACTTCTCTAAATCGTTTGCAAATAAAATGTAAATAAGTATTGGATAAATCGATTGGATGGATTTTAGCATCAAAGGCAAAAAGAAGTTGCATTTAGAATACAAGAAGAAGCTAAAAGAATATAACAACTTATTAACCTTTAAAAGAGCTAATAAGAACTATTGGGTAAAATCAGGCAGGCTGAATAGATGGATGAAGAGTTGAGTAAAATGATGACAGATTAAAGAGAACTATTCAAAAGCAAAATACAAACGATTTAGTGATCTATAATACAGTCTATCTATTATAATATTCTTATCATAGTCCATAAATGTAGATAATCATTTTCTTTTGTTATTCAACAACCACCTAGATTCAATAGCATCTGCACTCCTGTGATCATACCTGTACCTGAAAGATCGCACTAACAACTAAGCTAGGGTTTTGGCACAATCTCCCTGAACGACGAGCATAAGATCCTCATAGCGTTCAGCTAATAATTTGACTGGCACTTTGTTCAGCATCATAAAAAGTTTTTCTTCGTCATTCTTCATCTATTTTCTCTTAGCACCTTTGTTGATCGCTTAGTAGTAGTTTTTAGTTAGTTCTAGCAAGTAGTTGAAAAGTATTTAGTGTTCGAGATCTGGTTTTTTGAAAGCAAGAGTAATGACTTTGCATAGTTTGAGAATGTTTTGATCATTAAGGTGCGACAGTATGGTCGGAAGCAAGTATTGGAAAAAACTTTGTCTGATCTAAGTATCCTTAAAGAGTCCTTTTAATGGGAAAATTTCTTTTAGAGGTAAGTTCAGACTGAATTTTTACTGGAGAGAGTCAGCCCTTTCATAAATTTACACCCAGTGAAGTTTGACTCCAAGAGACTGAAAGTGATTCTGCATCTTTTTGGCAAAGATAAGTGCTCCTTTGAAGCTGACTTTTTGATTTTCAAAAACGGAGTTAAGAATATTTTTCAAGAAATCATCAAATTGATGATGGTCCTTGAACTCTTAAAGCACTGCAAAGTTCAACTAAGTAGTCTCGGTGATTAGATTATCCACATTTACAACTTACGCATAAAGTCCTATTTTTTAAGAAAGATCGACTATCTTGAGATCCTTAGAGTTAATCAGATCTTTCGAGTTGTTCAGATCTTCTTCTTTAGGAATCTATTAAATAGTATGTTCTTGCTCTACCGAAGCCTAATGAAGTTTGCTCAGCTCCTATAGCTAAATATACTGACTCTTCGCTTTTCCTACTTTCAGCTTACCGCCTGCATTAACATTCTGTATAAAAAAATATTTACCTTAAAAAAGTTATCGGTTGCGTGCTTCATCATCCCGCCGATCATCAGATCGATTCCCATCTAGCCATGGATCGTGTCTTTGGAAAACTTTTGAGTGTAGAACAAGTTGCGCTGCTTTTTCTGTCTCTGAGAAGAGACATAAAGTCCGAGATTGTCAGCATTGCGGTCCATCAAAGACAGTCTCTAGAAGACTGGATCGAACTCAGCTGGAACTTATGGCATTTTCTCTTATCTTCGCATGACTGTTTATTTCGACTTAGGATCGTCATCGGAGTCTCCAAAAGGATACTTGATGTCTTATCTGGGCTTCGGATCTTTCATTTTTTGCTAAATTTGTTTAATTTTTTTTTATTTTTCAGCCTCGGGCGTAAGACCAGCTCTAGAAGCCCTCCTTCTCTATTGCTGAATAGTCTTTATCTTGTTCTTAATCCTTTCGATACTCTTCACTATTTTGCCTTCAAATATTCCCACTGCTTCTAATTTAGGTATATCCTGGCTCTCAGTTAAAGGAATCCTGTTCATTTCTTCGATGCTTCTATTGAGACCTATATTGTCATGAGTCTTTTTATATATGCAGTAGAAAGTTCTTTTGGCAAACTCGAGCAGCTTATCTTTTTAGAAGCAGTCTTCTTTGAGCAGATAGCTCAAAAAACACCTGAAATCTTTAATGTTGATGATGTATCGATTGTGATAGAGATACTTCGGCAGAACTGAAGGATTATTGCATAAGATTGTGAAGATAAGCTGGAATTCGGGAAGACGGAATTCTTAGCGATGACTATATAAACTCCAGAAAGCAGCTTTAAGGATACGAACAAAACTTTCTTGCTGTTGCTATGTCTTTATATGTTATAGATATAAGGGCTCAAGTAGTGGATTATCGAGCGAGTAGTTGAGATATTTTGACTGTTTAGCCTTGTCATAATAATCCATAAAAATGGCCTTATACTAGGCACTTGAGTACTTCTGTTTCAGAAGATCCTCAAGAAGCGAAAGAAGTCTTTCAGGTTAAAAGAACAAACGACTGCAACATCTGTACATGATTTTTCGGTTCTAGTCTATCATCTAAGGAGCTATTTTAGCTATCACTAGAGCTGGATAGACAAAATCAAAAGCATTAGCGCCCTGCATCTCAATCATCAGCCTGGTTTTCTCTAAAGATTATTTGAGCATACCACAGTCTATTAGACGTATGATAAACCTGAGGTAGACTCCTCTCATTGTGATTTATTTTATAGAGCCGTCGGTGCTGATCTACTGCATTCTGGTTGCGCACTAGTAGACCCTTTAAATGCTTATTTTATTCAAGTGCTAGCCATCAATCGTGCTGATAATGATCTAAAGATACTCAGCAGTGAAGTACTCACTGTTTCCAGTGAGTGGATATTTGATCGGCTGTTTGGGAGTTGAAAACAAGCAAGCAAGTTAGATCTAGCTTTATATATACTATCTGCACTTGTTCTAGGAAGGCAACAAAGTGAGAAGCTCATTAAGATAGTTCTGACTCTACAGATAGGAAGGATTCCGACTCAGTTGCCACTTGTACATGTAAAGTACTAAGTTTTACACCATAGTCTGATCGAAATTAAACTATTCGACGATCCAAGGCTATTAAAGTAGAAAACCCACATTGCTAACCATTTTCTGTTACTGCATGAGATCGGTTAAATATACAAAAAGACAAAGTTGACTATACTGGTCTCCAAAAATTTTACTTCTTAGCGTCTGGATATCTTTTACGATATTCACTGTTGCCTTTTTTAACTCTTCTATGTCTTCAATTTATTTGACTTTTCTCTATTTGACCTAGTAGTGCACTAGCGCAGCAATCACACTATCTACGTTTTTGGTCATATCGAAAATAGTCATATTGAGCTTGGCTTTTTTAAATCTCTAGTTCTAACTGTTGATAAGTTTCATGATTTCTAACTATTTTACGATCTAGCTGTCCTCGGGAAACTGAATATTCTACATATAGATCAGCACTTCATCTATAGGAATGTCCTTTTAACTGCCAAGTGTCAGCTTTAGTTACATGCCTCGAACCAGCACCTAGTAGAGACTGTTGTTGTCATCGTGGAACTACTTCTTTTAGTTGTTTATGCGATTCAACAAATACTTTATATCAGAAACATGCGACTTCTAGGAAGCAAAAAAGTTGAGAAGTCCTTGATTAAATATTTGATTGCTTGAAAGTTTTGTATACAAAGGCTTCATTTACTTGATAATGAAGCCTTTTCTGATTTTTTCAAAAGCAAACATAGACTTGAAAATATCCTGGTCTTAGTATGCCAGAAACCTTTCGAAAGTGTCACAAATCGAATCAGATTTGCCTTCTTTTTTAAATTGCCTGTAAAGCTAGTTGTATAAAAATATTTTTCCATATAAATGTCGGGGTAAATTTTCATATTTATCTTGAATGTGATCTATGATCTTCTTGACTCCTGAAACTTAATCTATGTTTGCAAAAACTTTAGCAATTACATGGTAGAAGATGACATTGTCTCTGAGTTCGCAGTGTTTCTTATGGATGGCTGCTTTATTGAGATTGCAGAACATGTGCTGGGTGAGCCAATATCGCTTGAACCATACGCTTTCGCAGATTTACTTGAGATTGACTCGATTGTCGATAGTCGAAACAGTGTCCAAATATAACTCTTTTTACCACTATTAACGAGTTATATCTGCCCAGATACCTGAAAGAAGGTCAATTTCATCTACTGATTTGCCTTCGGTATTAGGCTTGAAAGGCAGTAACTCAGGCAAAGCCTAAATTAATTTAATAAACTTTTTTTTAGTAAGATTAATAATATCGTCCAGTAGCTTCGTGTAGACGTTAATTAAACAAAACTTGAAGTTTTTTATAAGTTTTCTTATCTGTAAAAGTGTTTTTTTGTCTTAGTTGACGTATTGTGAAATCAGTTCAAGCAGCAACGATCGAACATCAGCCTCTTTGTAGTAATTGTAATTTTGAATGTCGAACGTTACTTTTTCGTGGTTATCAATATTATCATCAATTTTGATTTAACGATAAAGTTCCATTTTCTTGAGAAACATGTGAGAAATTAAATAGTTCTGAATTAGATTTTTGTCGTTGCGAACTGAAAAAACTTATTATTGCAGCATCGAAAAACAGCCCTGCTCGATCAAGTAAATCTCCCTGAAACTCATTGAGTGCTTCTTGAGCTTTTTCTCGATCTCATGCTTGACAGTCGCATAGTCCTTAGTGTCCAAAAGATATTTGAAGTCTTATATTTAACTTTTACTTGAGTTCTACCAAAGTCTAAGGTAGATTTCTTTTCTGGACATGCCCATCTTGCCCACCATGTCTGCTTTTTATTAGACTGTGTCAAATGAAATATTTTCTATTTTTTGTGGAAGAATTTTTGTTATTTTTTATTATCTACGCACTGCCTGGGTCACCATCAAAGAATATCTGATTTCTCCGTGCAGCACCTTCGAACTGTTTTACTTAGTCTGATAGAATACTGCGAAATTAGTGCCCATTATTTCTACAGCGTGAAGAAAATCATAGTTTTCAGGTATGCCCGAAATCGCTATGGAATCATTTGACTTCACTGTAATCTTAGGCGGATTGGCCGAAGTATCTACCTTGAACTCGTAGACGTCAGCTTTGGTTTAAGAAATGTGAACAAGTTTATTTTGGGAAATGTACTTGAGATAGCTCTTTCCATTTTCGATGTTAACTTTGATTTTGTCTAAAACATAGCCTTTGCGTATAGCTACCATTTCTTAACCCAAATTGATCAGAAAAACCTACTTCGAATAATTTTTAAGACTAAGCATTTCCTTATGAATTTAAGGTATTTCATACACTTTAGTAGGCTGAGGGCACACTTTTAAGTCATCTTAAAAAATCTCTACTTTGAGCACCCAAAGTGCAGTTACTCCTTCTATGACTTCTTGGAAAAAAATGTTGAGAAGGTTGTCGATGGGCTCAGGCACAGTGTAGAGATGGAAGCTCTAATGAGGCATATTGTATTTTTTGTTCATTATTATTCTGAGTCCAGTGACCGGGTCAAGTGTGTAGACCTGCATTTAGTTTTCGTAGGCCAAAAGATAAGTTGCTTCTTTGACTACTTGCAAAAATTTAGGAATTCTGCTAATTCCAATCGACCCGATCGAAATAGGCTGTGTTTTCATAGATTTAGGGTCAAATTGGTAGATTATGAGTTTGGTCTCAGAAACTATCACGATACAGTTTTCTGTATAAATAATGAAATACTTTTGTAATCAAGGCTGATGTGTACGACTGGTTTTCCCACATTGAGCGACCACATGAACTAAATGTCGATGAAACCATCGATTATACGACTGATGCACATGGCATCTAACTGGTCCTCATTACCCACCAGTACGTGTTAGTTAGTGAGTCTATGCACGTACTTGAGGCCACCCTTTCTTTTTGTTCTTTTGATTTTTATTTCTCCCACAAGAGTGTTCATGCGTCTGAGACCCTTGGAACTTTTAGGTTTTGGCTTGGCTTGGGGTGAAAAATATGCCTTGACACGTTCAGATAATGTTGAGGGCTGCTTCAGGTTGGGATCCTAGTAGTCCTACTTGGGTTGGAACTTCATAAAGGCAGTTTTAGTAAACTGGTAGGCCCACTGCGCATCTTCTTCTCTGGATTTCATTGGAAATATTTAATAATAAGAAATAAAAGCAGCTGAAAAAAATCAGAGCTGCGACTATTTATTTTAAATTACATGACATTATGCTAATCTATTTTTTCATAAATTCATTCCAAAATAATAGAAAAAGTTATCTTGATTGTCAATAAATATATAAAATTCCTTTTATAATAAAAATGTAAAGCAAGTACTGGTTCAAACGGGCATTACCTAAAACTCAAAAGCCACAGTAGACTCGATCACTTTCAGAATCCAGATTTATACCTGCTCACATTCAACTTAAACATTTTAATATCATCGCAGTCGATGGCTCTTTTCTGAAAACTATTCAAAAATCTTCAGAAAAAATAGCTAGTCTAGCGGGTGCCATACAATCAGTCAAATAGTTTCACCGATTATCTTTTGGTGATCAAAAATAAGCATAAGGGGAGGTGAGATGCTTCAGACATAACAGCGGAGTGATCATGTACTGCACACAAGATCACTAGCTACTGTGTCCCAACTGTCTATTCGGAAGCTCCATACACAAAGGCCATCAAGTAATTTAGGTTCACAAGGCTCACAACATGATTCAATCGGATATTTAAAAAGGTACAAAATAAGTGTAAAATCAGCTTAAAGACCTAAGAATGACCATTTCTCAGTGCGAGTAAATAAAATAGACGATATCGGTCCAATACGAAAACACACTGATACGTCTATAGTAGTAGCATAACGTGGCTCAAATGTAGCTTTCTAAGATATTTATGACCTCCAAATAACAGCTAAAAAAGCATTTTTAAGATTTGAGAGGGATAATATAGAATCACATAATCTGTCTCAACAATATGAGAATAAGTGCCAACTACTAGCAACTCAATCATAATGTAAAACAAATTCTTCTGAATTAGATAGGTAAGCGATTGAAATAGTTCGAAAAACAGCAAGTAGATTCAATGATACTCTTGAAACTTCAATCTCAGTTTGAAAAACAAACTAAAAAATAAATAGCTCTGATGAAGAAAATGTTTCAAAATCTAAAGTGTTGATCATTTTTTTATTATTTTCTCTTAATTCAGCTTCAAAAAAATAAATAATTTTTGTTTTATAAAGATTCATAGTAAAAATAGAGTGGCTTATCCGTTTACCTGATATTTCAGGGCGAGACCTGTAGAGAGTATTTATGATCACTAGCCTAGTGATTAATTATATTATTAGCATTGATAAAATGAAATCAATCAAATCAGATCTTTCTTCCTTGAGTTTAATTTAAATTTCAAACACTCAGATGTCCTCAGCCTGACTTGCGTCTTACTCATCTGCTTCGTCCATCCGACTATTTTCTGTCGACACTAGATCGTTGCCTTCTAGACTGAGGACGTCTGATTGTATAGTTTTAAGCTAGTCGAAGTCTGATTCGTTTGTTCCGATGAGCTCGAGCACGTGCACAAAGTTTCCGCTTTCGATTTCTTTGAAAAAATCGCAGCTGGTATTTTTCGCGATTTCGTGAAAAGAGCTCCCTGCTAGAGTACTTGCTTGTAAAGAAAGGCCTTTGCTGTGCCTGCTGAGAGAAGATAGGCAGGCCTTGTGAGTACCAGGGGATAGAACTGTTTTGTCTTGATTGACTCCTGCTGAAGTATTAAGACCATTTTCGTCTTTTCGGTCAAGAGTAAGGAGGAGGCAGGGAAAGGTGGCAATAAGTGGGAAATAAAAGTTGCAAGTAACTGACTGAAGGAAGTTGCTTGTAAGGGTTGCCATTAGGTTATTGTTGGTCTAATAAATCAAATATATTTCCACTACACCAACAGAAATATTACAGTCAGTTCAGCCCCTTATATCAGAAAGTCACTACAGGGGCATTAAAACAGAAAAACATAAAGTGAGAGCAAACGTATCGGAGTTATACTATTTAATAAAATATTGATTAAATATCAACATTCTATAGCCACATGTCCTTGATCATTGAAGACGCTGATAACACTTTCAAGTTTATCCATCGTATTCTCAACACCAACATTGACGGCAAGAGGACCATCCCCTTCGCCCTCGACAAAATCAAGGGAGTCGGTCGCAGATTCGGCTTCCTCATCTGCAAAATACTCAGAATCAACCCCAAACTCAGAGCCGGAGAACTCACTGAAGCCCAAACCGACGCTATCGCCAACATCATCGCTGACCCTGAAGGCCACGGAGTGCCCAGATGGTTCCTCAACAGACAGCGCGATTACAAGGAAGGCAAAAATCTTCAAGTCGCTTCCAACATTCTCTAGACTAAGCTCAGAGAGGACATCGAAAGAATGTTCAAGATCAAGTGCAACCGCGGTCTCAGACACAAGTGGGGACTCAGAGTCAGAGGTCAGCACACCAAGACCACCGGTAGAAGAGGAAAGACTGTC
>Ga0169931_10008626_pt1 | contig 14836 bp, 8 predicted proteins | sample Kivu_15m_20L_FD_129675 | JGI IMG/M metagenome (GOLD analysis project Ga0169931, IMG submission 129675) | Freshwater microbial communities from Lake Kivu, Western Province, Rwanda to study Microbial Dark Matter (Phase II) - Kivu_15m_20L... | ecosystem: Environmental > Aquatic > Freshwater > Lake ...
ATAAGATTCACTATTCAGATGAAAAATAGAAAATTGAAAAATTTTGCGTATTGTTTTAGAAAAATTAAAAGATACGTTCAGATAAAGACTATAATGAATAACGCATATGCCAGGAAAATCCAACAGAAATTTAGATTGTTGAGATATAGACGGGAAATCCAATCTTACATCAAGAAATTAAAAAAATTTAAGAAGATTTTAAATGTAGTAACAGATAAAAATTTTAGAAGCTTGAACAAATTTGTAAAAATTTGGAAAAGACTTTCCATGAATAACTTATGGGAAGATTGCTCATTTACGATTCAGAAATTTTTACGTTTAAAATTAAACAAAATAAAAATAGAAAAACAATCACACTTTAAGAATATAATTTGTAAACTCTTCAGAGATTATTTGATACTCAGACAGATTAAACCATTTTTCAAAAATTTCAACAAATCCTTTATTATTAACAATAGCACAATGATGATTAGTAGATATATAAAGCGAAATTTTGTTAATAAGTTAAGGCTATTGAAAGAATTAGGTAAATTCGGGCTATTGTTAATTTTACTTTCAAGAAAAAGGATAGAGAACTTACAAGAGTCTATTAAAAGAATCAAATCTCAGTCAGATAATCTTGACTTCTACAAGACAATTAAAAAAATTCAAATTTTTTATAAAACGAGATTCAGTTTGAAAATAAACAACAGAATTTATATAAAATTGAAAGATATCATGAAATTTTGTTATGTGAAGGAAACAAATACTTTACAAAAATTCTTCTCGAAATGGCTTAGATTTATTAAAGATGAAAAAGTTACTACTGCAGGTACTAAAATTACTAATTTCCTTAAGAACAAAATAAATGATGTTAAATACAGAAAAATTTGGAGGAAAATGAAAGACAGAATAATTAACAAAAATATGTTTGATTGTTTTAAGATGTTTATAAAATTAAAAAAAGTTTGTTTTCCATTCTTGAACAGAAGTTTTTCAAAATTAAAGAATCATTACAAATTGCAAAAAAGAACTATTTTAGTTAACATATTGATAAGAAAATTTTATAACAAAAATTGTCAGGACATATTAAATTTGCATTTCAAACATTTCAAAGACATATGTGAAAATCTTAAAATAAGAGAGGAATATTTGTCGGACATGCTAAAAGTTTTATGCAAATATCAAAGAGAGATATACAGATTCAATTTATTTTCAGCGCTTAAAATTCATTTCCTCCGAGTTATCCTAAAGAAAAAGCTATCATCAATAACTTTCGAAAAGATTCAAAAGAGAGCAGATAATAAACAGAACTTATTAAACTTATGTACGAATCTATCAAAAGCCAATAAATGTTTGAATGCCAAAATTTTAAAAATAATGAAGACTAAGATATATAGACTTTATGTTTTTAAAGTTATGTCATCTTTTATGAATATCTACACAAATATAGAGAAACTTCAAGATGTAAATCAAGCAAAACAATTTTTAAATGAATTAAAACAAATTTCAATAGAATATAACAGTTATAGCAATACTATCCGTCACAGACATAAGAGAGTAAAGGCATTGAAAATACATAAATATTCATCAAAAATTCATTCAACTTTCACTCTCACTTCTGATCAAAAAGTTAAAAAGGAAGTGGGCTTGTTTTTGGTTCCGATTTTGTTAAAACTATTCGAAAAATTGAAGAAAAATAGATTTCATTCTTTAATTGATAAAATGAGAATACGCAATAATATTTATAAATTAAATGATATTTTTAGAAAGGTCGAAAAAAATTTATTACCATATGAAGAATTCATTGAAAAATTTTTGAAATTAAGTTTTCTTCGTAAAATCCATTGTAATTTTGTCAAAGGAGTATATGATTACTCAAAAAATTATTTCCTTGAAAATCTAAGGAATTCTTTTATTAAGGCAAGTAAAATTACTCAACTTATGTATTTAATCAAATTTACAATAATGCATAAAAATCTTGCAAATTATAAATTTGTTAAAAGTCTAATTAGAGCCTGGAGATTCTTTACAAAAACAAAAAAATTATCACAAATAAAAATGTCTCAAATATGCGAAGAATTCAAACAAAATTTTAATTCAACTTCCTTTGAAATGTTTAACGAAATAGACGATGAAAAACAATATGAGCAATTTAAAAATATATTTAAACAAAATACAAATTGAACCTTGAGAAAAAATTTGAAATATAATGGAAATTTTTATTTTTCAAGATAACAATTTAAACATATTATATATAAGCAATATAATAAGTTTGTAAAATTATCCTATTTAATTTAATTTAAGAGATTTTTTTAATTCTTCCAAAACTAAATTTTCATCGATAATTATATTTCTTTTTAAAGAATCCACTTGCTGTTTCAATTTTGTTTTCAATCTAATAGAAGAGATTAACATTTTTTCAATTTCTTTTTTTACGGGCAATTTATCATTTTTTGTAATTAAAACATTCTCATTAGTATTAACTATATTTTTAGAAGAAAGAGTTTCTATATATTTTGACTCCATCTCCAAATGTTTTTGATAAAGCTTATTCACCATCCTCCATTCGATTATTACGCCTTTGAGGTTTATATCTGTATATGTATTTTCTTCGCATGAATCATTGATTTGATACACTCTGCATTTTAATTGTTCATCCTATTAAATGAAGCAAATTGAGAATTTATTTTACTTGATTTTTTACTATTGAATAGGTTTTCTGAATTCCTATTTCTTGACATATTTTATTTATTTCATTCACTTTTTTCAAACTATCTTTTAAAAATAGGTTGTCTCTTTTTTCAAAATTTTCTCTTATTTTAATTTCTTCATTGTGAACTTTTAGCATATTCATTTTGAGATACAAATTTGATTTGTCTGGAATAGGTAAGAGAGTATTAATTTGTTGCAATGAACTGGTTTTTAATCCTAGAGAAGTAGATGGTCGCTCGCTGATTTGATTATTAATAATATTCTTCTCATTCTTTCCTATGATGTTTTCTTTTTTATCTAACTTTTCAAGGAAATGTTTACCACCATAAGAATATTTGGTCACTTTATCCAATGAATTTTTATTTTCCTCTTTTAAATCATTTCTTATTATATCAAATACTTCTGAATTAATTTTTCTAAAATCTTCAAGGTATTCAGATTTTCTGACAGTCTCAGATTTATCATTTTTTAATTCTGTCTCGAATTTTTCTTGTTTAAAATCGAATTGAAAAGTTTTCACAAAATTCTCGATCGAAATGAATCCTTCTTTGTTATTTGGATTTTTAAACATGAACAAGTTCATAGCTTCTTTTTTATTTTCGAATTCAAAACGAATGGTTCTAAATAATACACAAAAATCTTCGAAATTGAGAAACAGTTTTGGATTATAGCAAAATTTGTCCAAGGTTATTTGGTTATTTTGAATAAATTTTTTAAATCTGTTGATAAGAGAATTCAATTCAATGATATTGCTAGGAGACAATTCAGAGTTCATTACATTTCTATGAGGTATATCTTTTTCTAATTCTTCATCTTTTCTTGATTTGTTATTTTCTTTCAATCTGTGATAGGAAGAAATAGGCCTCTGTGAATTTAAAACTTCGTTTGCTTTGTTGTTTAATTTCTTTTTATGATCTTCATAAAATTTTGCAATATTATCATTAAAAGAATCATTCTCTTTTTCACTTTTTAAAGCGAAGTCTTTAGTTTCGAAATCGTTATAATCATCATAGTCGATTAGATCGTCGATATTTTGATAATCTTCGGTTTTTCCTTTTTCGCTCATTTTTTGAGAATATGAAAGTTATTTATTAAATTAAATTAAGTTATAAAACATATTTAAGTATTTAATATATAAAATATAAAATTTATTCTGATGATAATCTTAAGACTTGATAATATTTATACTATGAAATAAGAAATTGCTAAGGAAATAAAATTACTTTAGAAAAAATTAAAATAGATAAAAATTATATTAAAATATAATTAGGTTGCTCTATAGCGCTTGATAATAAACCTTATTTATATATTTATGTGACATTATGTTATTCCGATGCAAAATAAAATGGAACTTTCTATTTTTTAAACTTAATTCAATTTTCAGAAATCAAGCTAAAAAACTTTTTTGTATTTTTAAAATTATCATTTCATATTCAAATCAATGAACTTCATGTGTTTGTACCTTATTTCTTTATTATATTTTGTTTAAATTGCTTTAAATTTGAGGATTTTTTTTCAATTTTTGAATTATAATAGAACAAACATATAAGCGCAAAATCTGATTTTAATTTTATAAATGAATACACGAAATAAATCTAAAAAAAAGACCAATGACAATGATGAACAGAAAGAAACAAGTAAATAAAATCACATTATATTCAATCTATATTAATTATTTCTAGAAAAGCCTCCCAGATCTGAACCTGTCAACTTGAAGGAAGACAAAGAAAAACCAAAGGCAAAAAATGAACCTAATGAGAATTTAAATACAAAAGTTAGAACCGAATTCAAAGACCAGAAAATAAAAGATGCTTTTGTGTTTTCTAACAAAACAACGATATTGAATAAAAAAACTGCGAGAGACTCCAAATCCAAGGATACGAATATCCCTATCAGATCAAAAAGAAACAGAGTTGAAAGATCTGAATCCAAGGAAAGTCAGGAAAAAGAATCTCTAGAAGATGAAGAAGAAATTCCAAAAATTAAAACAGTAAAGATAGAAAAGAAAAAATCAAAAAATAAAGTGAACATTAGACAAGAGGAAGATGAAGAAGGTGTCGAAGATGATGAAATCCATCAAGTTGAGGTCACCAAAAATAAGAAAGTCTCCTCTTCTAAATCAAAAGGTAAACTTACTCAAAAAAGATCAAAATCAGTTCCTACTAAGTCGAAGAAAAAAAATGAATCCAATAGAGATGAAGATGAATCAGAGGAAGAAAATGATGAATCCTCTTTTGAAGAAGAAGATGATAAGAAAAAGAAAAGAAATAAAACATCGTCAAGAGCTACAAAGAAAACAAAAGTTAATACAAAATACAAAAAAGGAAAAGAAAATCCTAATATTGAAATTCTATCAACTTGTAAATATTCTCAATCAAAAGAACAAATTTTGTTCACAGAATGTTGCGTAAATTGTAATAATAGAAACTTGATAAGAGCAGTTAATTCGGGAAATATTCAATTATTAAGGAAATCATTAGAAGCAAAAAAATTAATCTCTGATCTAAACGAGCAATGGTCTAAAGAATATCCAGTAACACCTATTGAATTAGCTATCTTAAGAGGAGATAAATTAATGATTTCAGAAATTATAACAAATGAGATAAAATCTAATAATTCTTATACTCGCGTAACTAAACCGTTTCATAAAATTACTGAGGCAGACACAGGAGAATTAAGCATTTTTGCATATGGAGTAATGACAAGGAAATTGAATATGACAAGAGGAAATAGAATGGGTAACAACGCTTTCTTAGATGATGTTAACAATAATAAAAACTTTGACAAAATCATAATCGACACTATTTTGGAAAAATGCAAAGATCCTAAATTAATAGATTATATAACAGCAGCTTTCACAGATCCTTTAAACAAAGAGAGACATTCATCAAATTTTAATATTGATTTTGTTGCCAATCTTTATCAAGCAGTTGCAGCAGGAAATAGAGTAATTGCACAATTTCTCTTAGAAAAAATGATTAAGAATAATATCAACGGAAATTATGGATATAATCAATTACATTGCAGTGTATTACAATACAAGGATGAAAAATTTGATGTCTCACATAAATCTTCTTTAAATAAGAAAACAATAGGATCTGCTAATATTTTAACTCCTGTTTCAGTAGCTTGTATAAACCCTAACGAAAAAGTTTTAAAAAGATTGGTTGAATTAGGAGGAGACTGGCATTTCTCTGATTTTCATGGAGTAAAACCTATTCATTATGCTAGCGCATGTGAAGGTATTGGCCCTTTGAAATATTTACTGTCAATCGGAGCAAACGTTAACGAGCCAACTAAGGATAAAAGAATTCCTTTGATTATTGCAAGTCGACATGGAAGATCTGAAAATGTTAAATTTTTATTGAAAAATAATGCCAATGCTTTACAAAAATCTAAGACAGGAAATACTGCCTTACACGAAGCAGCAGAACATGGTCATTTAGAAGTATTGAAAACTCTTCTTGAACACCAAGGGGTAGTAGTTGACATGCCTGGAAAAGATAAAATGACACCTTTAATGATCGCAGCAGCACACGGTCATAAAGATTGTGTAATTGCTCTACTTGATTCAGGTGCCAAAGTATTGAAAAAGGACAAATTCAAAAGAACCGCCTTGTTAATGGCGTGCAAATCAGGACAAACAGTTATAGCAAGTATCCTTCTACGTTACGGATCAGATTTCAATCAAGGTGACTCATCTTCGAATTCTCCACTGCATTATGCTTGTGCTTACGGATGGATTGAAATAGTGCAATTATTGTTGAAAGCAGGTGCTAATGTCAATTCTACAAATATGTGGAAAATTTCTCCTTTAGAAATTGCCATGCTAAAGAATCACTTTGGAATAGTCAAATTCCTGTTAAACAATTCACAAGTTGATGTGAATATGAAATTCGATAAGAGCAATACACTATTACATCATTCCTTCACTAAAATTACCGAAAAATCACAGCAGGAGATTGAATATTTGCTAGGAGAAAAGAAAGCAGACCCTAATTCACAAAACATTGAAGGCAAGGCATGTATTCATCTTCTTGCTGAATATACTTTAGACGAATATAAATTAGCAAATATGTCATATAATAGCAACCGATTTAACATACAAAATGGAAAAGAAATTAGCCCCGAAGAAGAAGCGAAATTAGAATTGAATCACAAAAATATTGTTAGACATTTGTTCGGGATTTTAAAATCAAATGGGGCTGAGATTAATTCGAAGACAGTTCAACAAAAATGTCCTCTTCAGATAGCAATCGAAAAAAAGAATCATATTATGATTGAATTGCTTGTTGAATCTGATCCTGATATAATATTTGTTGATTCTAGTAACCAAACTATCCTTCATCTCTTGTCTGAATTATTATTTGATGAAAAAGGCGTCGAATCTTTGAAGAAAATGATTCAAGTTATTGTAAAACACCAAGGAATAGGAAATATAAATAATACAGTCGACGACAATGGATTTACTCCTATATTGAAGCTTTTCTACATTTATTCAAAAAATGTTAAAGGATTTTTTGAGAAAATTAGGGCAAAAGAAATTTTAGATTATAAAACAAAAATTTACAAGGATAGCTTAAATTCAGAAGCCCAAAATTCTTCAAACGTAGAGAATAAAGATAGAATGGAAGAAATCCATGATGAAGATGATGAATATGGTGAAGAATTCGTAAATAAAAATGATTCCTCATTCCCAAGATCTATTAAATTACAAAATTTTCCAAACCAAAACTGGAGTAGTTTAGGCAAAGTCGCAATCAAATACGGAATCGACAATTCTAATAAACTATCAGAAGTTGAAAAAATAAATAGAATAGTTCTAACAGAAGAGGATGAAAGGATAGTGTTAGAAAAAACAAGAGAAAAGTTTTTAGATTATGTTTATTCGATTTTTAATAATTTAGTATTTTCTTATATCTCTATTGGCTGTAACGTTCATTCGCAAATTCAAAAAATTAAAAAGTATAGAGATGGATATAAGAAAGAAGATGATAAAGCAGAAATAGAGGAAGAAAATGTGAACCCTGTCGCTTCTCGACCACATAACTCTTTTAACTATAATTATCGACAGAATTCATTCGGATCTGGATTTAATAATGCGACAAATGGATATGGTGGTTTCGGAGCTGTTAAAGTTATAAAAACATCTAGAAGATCCAACCCAAGGATTACAAGGAGAAATGGTTTGAAAATAGTAGACGAAAACAATAAGAAGAAAATCAAAGATGATGGCTCTAACCACTTTTATGATGGAGTTGGGCTTAGTAATGTCTTGATGCTTTTGATGGCTTTTCCAATAAATGAACTATTAAAACATTTTATCGAAGATTTAAATCTGGAAATCAATACATCCGATTTTTATGGAGCTAATCCTCTATTTTATTTAATCAAAAATTACGGCACAATAAATACAATATCGCCCAATGCATTTTCCAATTCCGTAGATAAGCTACTTCATTACAATGTAAATATCAACCAATATGATAATAAAGGAAACTCCACATTCTTCTTAATGAGTAAATCTTGGAATTTAGAAGAAATGATAAAGTTATATAACTATGGTGCAAATATAAATAAAATGAATAAACAAGGCGAAAACGCGCTGATTTATTATTTAAGAAAGAAAGATAAATATAAGGTAGAGCTGTTGCTTAAAAATTTTAATATCGACATCGACTACAGGGATGATAAAATGAGAACAGCCCTGCATTATTTATATAATGATGAAAAATCATCCGCAGATATCGATGTTTCACTAAAACAAATTATTTTATCAAGAAAACCTGATGTTAACGCTAAGGATATCATGAAAAGGACTCCTCTTCATTATCTTTTCGTTAAAATTGGAAAGGAATTCGATAGTAGTAATATCGACCCAATCGTCGCATTGAGTACACTATTAGAAGTAAAAGGTATCGAAATTGATTCCAAGGACATATTCGGAAATACGCCCTTGCATTATGCATCTCAAAGAGGAGCAACTATTTGCGCCATGTCACTCATTAAGCACACTGACATCAATACCAAAAACTATGAAGGCAATACTCCTTTTGGTTTTTCATTGATATTCAAGCAACCCAATTTTTCTATTGTTTTATTCCAACAAAGCGCATATATCTATGATAATGTGTATCCTTTACAAAATAGAAGTGAGAAAGAGATTATTAAAAAGCAGAAAAAAGCAGACAATTTTTCTAAGAGTAAATTGATATCACAAAATCTTGATATGGATACCTCTTCGTTAGGAGTCAGTTTTAATGATGTCCTCACAACAAATTTAAATATTGATGAAAATGAATTAGATAAAATTGAAGCCGAAGAAGAAAGCGACATGTCCGATTTCGATGAAGGTGATGATGAGGAAGAAGATCAATTTAATCATATAAATAACAATTATTTGAGTCGACCAAGTAAATCTAGGCCTGCTTTGAAAGCCAGTGTAAAATATAATTCATTCAATTTTAATAATAACGAAATGGAGCAATCATCTAAGGATAATGACTTTGATGTTCTAAATAAATTCTACTTCAAAAATGATGAAGAAAAAGCAAAAGGAATTAGTTTATTCAGAGTCTGTGTCAAGAATGAATATCAAGGACTAACATATTTATTCGTTAATCAAGGATTTGATTTAATGAAAGCAATTCAAGATGCTTTCTACGAAAATAAATTCAATTTAGCTATGCTTTTATTGGATAAATCTCCTTATGATGAAATTTACAGAAGCACAAATGAAAAGGGACAGAATCTTTTCCATGTTCTGGCTCTCTACGGAAAAAACGTTGACAATAAAATAGAATTAAATCTATTTTTCGATAAATTGTCAGAAAAAGGAGTCAGATTAGATTTGCCTGACGCAGAAGGATATACTCCTATACATTATGCATGTGAGAATCACTTTGAACCATTATTTGAGTATATCATAAACAAGCACAACCCAAATCAGGTTCTTAATAGTTACACAAAAAATGGATACACTCCATTTATCTGTTCCATTAAGGGTAAATTTAATATTTCCAAAAGTTTCAAACATTTCGAAATTGTCCTCAATCAAATGGAAAAAAATCAAATTTCACTTTTGTATTATGAAGACTATTACGGTATTTCTTACAAATGTACGCCATTAATACATGCAACAAGATCATATTTAGAAAAAAATTACAATATAGACCCAATTCTAACTGAAGAAGGCAAAAAGATAATAAAACTTATTCAATATGGAGCTAATGTCATGGAGAGAGATATAAATGGAATAGATTGCATGATGCACTGCGTAAAAGAAAATAATATGAGACTTTTAGAATTATTTGTTAAAAATTGTAGTAATAATATCGCCTATAATGCGGTTGATTCTAAAGGAAGATCACTAGTTCATTATGCTGTATGTCCATTTGAAGAAGGTTCCTTCGAGAATGAAAACCTTCTTTCCTACCTTATAGAAAATGGCTTTGAAACTAACATCTCAGATATATATGGAAAGACTCCTTACTATTATGCTAGTCAACAAGAAACAGGAACTAACCTAAGAGTTTTTAAAAGATACAACAAAGTGCCACAAGAAATAAAAGTTTTCAGGAGACAAAACTCTATTGTTCTAAAATCTGATTGGCCTCAACATATTGTCAATTATGAGAAAGATGCTGATGAATTTTATCAGAGAATGTCGAGTATTATTTCTTCTAAACAAGAGATTAAAATTCTTCCTGATCCCAACGGTAAATTTCCAAATGATACTCATGAAGTTATAAAAGATGACAATCATGGATATTGGGATATAATTATGACTAAGGTTAAAATTGGTGCTGGTCTTTATGGTGAATATAATTTCTACAAAATGCAACTTATCCATGACAAGGGAAGAGATGTTTTTATTCTATGGAATAGATTTGGAAGAATTGGAGAAGTTGGTCAATATCAAAGAACTCCATTTACCACATTGCTTGATGCTCAAACTGAATTCAAAAAAATCTTCAAATCAAAATCAGGAAATGAATGGGAGCATAAATCAAGTAAAATTATAAATAATTAAATTATTAATAGATTTCAAGAGGATCAGAGGAAAGTATATGCTCTTGCACATAAACGAATGGAAACTTTCTCACAAAGACTTACTAGAACAATTTGACTTAAAAAAATCTCCAGAATCTAAAATAGCAAATAAAGAAATAAAACAACTTTTCAAAAATTTAACTAATTCAGCAATCTATTATAAAGCATTAAAAGAAAGCGGAATAGACACAGATCTTCTCAATCTAAATTACTTAAACAAAGAACTAATTCTAAAGGCAAGATCAATTCTTGGAGAAATTAACAATATTCACCAACAAATAGCAATATGCATAACAAAAAAAAATTCATCTGGTCATTATGATGAAGATATCGTTAATAAAGTACTTGACATGAAGAACGAAATATATGAGCTTTCAAGCAGATATTATGAATTAATTCCGAAATCTATATTTAAAAACATGGTAAATCAAATATATAATAATCCTTAGGCTGTAACTGCTTTAGATCAAGATCATCAGCTAAAAGAAGAAATTCTTCTATTAGAGAATCTAACTTATGTTGAAAACGCTGTAAAGATACTATTAGCCGCACAATCTAGACAAAAAGATATTAATCCGATTGATTACTGCCTAAACTCATTGAATATTTTGATTGATAATTTAGAAAAAGATTCAAATGAATTTATTTTACTTCACAAATACATCACTCAAAACTCTCAACAAGACATGAAAATTCTAAATATTTTTAAAATACAAAGACATGGAGAAGCAGAAGATATAGCAAACATCTCTATTCCCGATCATCTTTTACTATTCCACGGAAGCAAAGTTTTCAATTTTATTGGAATATTGTCAAATGGTTTGAAAATCGCACCTCCTGAAGCTCCTGCAACAGGCTACATGTTCGGCAAGGGAGTATACTTCGCTGATTTATTCGATAAAAGTTATGCCTATTGTGATTCTTGTGAATATGAGGATGATAAAGGAAAAAAGAAAAACCAGAAATTTATGTTAATGTGTGAAGTAGCTTTAGGAAAGATGTATGAAGTTGGACTTGAGAATGAATTTGATCCAGAATTAAGCTTCTTAAAAAGTAAAATAAAATATTTAATATTTAGATGGGTTCAACAGTTTGAAATCTCGTGCTAGAGAAGAGGTAGATCTCAATGGAAAATTTGTAATGAATAATGGTGTCACTATTCCATTAGGAAAACTAACAACCACAGACTCTCATAATTTCAGAAACGATCGTCGAACCGCTCACACAGAATATGTGGTTTACAATACTAATCAAATTCGAATGAGATATCTAATACAAATTGAAGATGATCACAGCCATTAAAATTATAATCGTTATTTGGTTTTAAAGAACTAATTTCACTTATTTAAATAATTAATTTTTCTTTTTAATTTTAAGAAAATTTTTTATTTTGTTTTTCAAATATTTATATAAATTAGGACCCTCTATTTTATTCGTCGTTCCATTAAGTTTAATATAGCACTGATAATCATTCGTTTTGCTATCTTTAAAGGGTGTAGTGTAAACATGATCAAGTAGGCCTTGTTTAACAAAAATTTCCATAACATAAAGATCTTTTATAATTAAATTTGTGTTAGGGTCATGGACTGGACAGAATTGATACATTATTAAATTGTTATCTATCACATGAGTTTCGAATGAGTTTATGATCATACTTAATTCTTGTTCTATCCTTTTTATTATGGAATTATTTAGTTTTGTTCCTTTAACAAATCCATCGTCATTTATTCCAATGTAAATCACACCAGAATTTGAGTTAAGAAATGCTACAAAATATTTACACAAATGTCTTATTTTGTCTGAAATATCTGATTCGTTGATGAATTGGAAGTGTTTAAATTCGTGCATTTCATCTTCGTATATTTTTAGCTTGTGGTCTAAAAAATAAACGTTTGGATGAATGAAGCTTTCGTTAATTGAAAGATTTTCGATAAATGAATTAATTCTTTCGATTTTTGAACATTCCATATTATTAATATTAATTAAAGTGATTTTTTACTGAATATGAAATTCATTAATTTAATATTGTAATATTATTTACTAAAAATAATAGGAACTTATTAAATTATGATGAAAAAAATATGGACATATCATTCAAAAATTAATTTTTTCAATAAAAATAGTAAGAATATTTAATGAATTAATTATACCCTTATAATTTCATTTATTAGCAATAAATTTTAAGAAAAGATTTGTTTGATTCTATTCAGATTATAATTCTGATATATAAATGCTAATCATGGTTAATTTATCTGAGTAATCAAATCTAATTAATCTTACAATACGATCCTGATCATTTTTTACACATCTGATATTTTATTTAGCAAAAAAATTTGGTTTTAAATAATGAAAATATATTTAATTGTAATTATATATTAGAGAAGTAAATAATTTTTAAAAAAGTACAAATATTTTATAATGATTCTTTTATATAAATAAATGTAGTATAGGATAATATATTATATATTTATACAGTTAAATTATTTACAATTAAACTTGGAATAAATTAAATGGTTATATAAATGGAGGCTATTTTCAAATTTTCATATATCACATTCATGCCTATTTTAAAAAATCATACTTTATTGAAATATTAAATTAAAATAAATAAAAAATGAAGATTTTTTACAAAATTCTGACAACGTTTTGTTTATTCCTGATTACCTACTCTATCAGACAAAGTATTCAAAAGGATGGCAATAATAAAAAAAATAATAACAAAAAACCAGTTAAACTGAATTTTGAAGATAAAATTAAAGCATTGTTCAACATCGACGATGTCGAGGAGGGAGAATGCAATCAACTCGATCAAATTCTAAATGGAGAATTCGACAAAAAAAAAACCAAAGAAGATCTAAATGCAGGTAATTTACCACGGCCTAAAGAAAATATATGGAAAGATTATGGAAAAGGGGATTCTGCATATTTATTTGATCATTTAGATGACGTTTTACAAAATTTAGTTGCCACAAAATTTGATACATTATATAAGGGGGCTTTTGAAAAACAAGAAAAAACAAAAACCACACCTGAAACTACATCACAAGACCCATACAGCTACAAGAATCTCGTTAACGGTTTTTTTCAAGGAAAATATGACGGCTCTCTTGAAGAAAATAAAAATAGGCTCAATGAAATTTATAAGGATTTTTCAAGAGAAAAATGGGAAGGATACCTGAATTTCCCAACTATTAAGGAAATTGTTAATGAATGGCGTTGGGATTCCAAATTGGACCTAAAAAAAGTGTTTGATCAATACGATTATAATGGAGATGGAAGGTTAGATAGACAAGAATTCATTTTATTTTCCATTTTTTATAACAAAGATAATTTTGGCAAGAAAACCAACGATTTAAAATATAGCTATGAAGATTTGATATCCGATTTCATTGATCCTATGTTTTTATTCATGGATTGTGATAAAAATAACGAAGTTAACGCCGAAGAAATGTGGAAAGGACTGAAAAAATTGAAAAGAAAAAACAATAATACCTATTCATTATATTCATGCAAACTTATGTTAGATATGGAAAAAGAGTATAGAACTAATGCTGTTAATGACTTTATTCTACTAAATTCTAAAAAAAAAGATGCTGTTGTGGATAAAGAAGAATTTAGAATCGGAATTCTATTAGGATTCTGGAACAGACAAGTAAAACCAGATAAAATATCTACCAATGATGAATTCACTCAAAAAGGAGAACGTTGGACTTCTGAAGGGATTAATGATAAGTTCTGTCTTTCTATCAAATTCTTCATGAAAGAAAGTACTAAATTAAGGAAGAAAGTTAAAGAAGATATGACTAAGAACAAAAAAACAGAAAACAAAAAAGTAAATTGATTTTTAATAAAACATTTTTATAATGAATTAAAATTGTTTAATATATACCTTGTCCGCGATATATTAAAATGAAATTAATAATTTTAATATTAATTAATTTTATATTAATTAATTAAATAAATATTTTTCATGTATTTAATTAAAAATTAAAATTCTGAAATAAAAAAGATTTAATCCGAAATAAAAAACATTTGGGGATTGGGGATTGGGGATTGGGGATTGGCCAATCCCCAATCCCCAATCCCCAAT
>Ga0169931_10008627_pt1 | contig 14836 bp, 14 predicted proteins | sample Kivu_15m_20L_FD_129675 | JGI IMG/M metagenome (GOLD analysis project Ga0169931, IMG submission 129675) | Freshwater microbial communities from Lake Kivu, Western Province, Rwanda to study Microbial Dark Matter (Phase II) - Kivu_15m_20L... | ecosystem: Environmental > Aquatic > Freshwater > Lake...
CCATCTGGCCATACTTATCGGTTGAGATGCCATCAATAAATTGGGCATCAATGCCAAGCTTTGCTAATGCCTTTGCAGTATTAGCAGGGCCACCACCAACTACCGCCCTACGCTCTGTGCCATCTGGAATTAAATCAATTAATACCTCACCACATACCCAAACCTGATTACTCAAAGTAATTCACCCTTGCGAGCTAAAAACTCAGTTAATACCTCTACCCCAAGTAAATGATCTTCTACCTGTGGCAGACCACTTATAAGTAATACCCCAACAAATCCTTTATCCCTTGTAATCAACGGCAATCCACCACCGTGGATAGCATGGGTTTCATCTAATAAATTATTCTCTTTATGCCAATCAACACCTCTTTCTTCAGCACTTACTCGTTCATACAAGCTTGAGTGGTGTTTAAGTAATACAACTCTTGCTTTTCGATCGATCCACCACTGGTTCTTACTGGTTGATCCAGGTAAGGATGCATGATAAATAATCCAATCACCTATTCGAACCTCTACTGCAATTGGAAGTTCCTTTTTGAGGCCAATTGATTTAGAAATCTCACCAATTTGCAGAATTTGAGCTATTGAGAGTTTAGGGAGAATTAAACTATTTTCTTGTGCTAGAAGTTCTTGACTTGTAAAATGTCTATCTGAATCTCTGAGGATCATGAACTCAGTCTATATCCTTAATAAGTTTTATTTAAATAAACGAGTTCAGCATACCAAGTAGTCAAAGAAACGCTATAGTATGAGTGAGTAGTTATTAGTAAGTGTTGAAATAAATAACTAAAGATTGACTACAAATTAAATCTGTGCTTTTTACACAATTTGAATAAAAAGTACAAGAATGATAGATTTGGGTATTGAAAAGAATCAATCGAAATTAAGGCAAAGTAAATCGCATTAAATTTCAAGTTTCAAACTACTTTGAGTAGGATTTACGTTGGGAATACTAACGAAGTTCCAATTATATGTCTTTACAAAGTACACTTTACTAGGAAGGGGGCATATGAAAAAAGTACTTGTTGGGATTTACGGTGCTGGTGGTTTTGGCCAAGAAGTTGTGGCGCTTTTAAATACTCATCTAGATTATATTTTCCCCCAAGTAAATTTGAATAATTTAGAGATATGTTTTATAGATGACCATGTTAATCACGAGAGTGTAATGGGTATACAAGTTCTTAGATTTAAAGATTATTTATCAAAAGACTCATACGATTTATACTTCAATGTAGCAATATCTGATCCGATAGTTCGTAAAAAAATTGTAAATAAATTGAATAATTCAATAGCAAAGCCATTAACCATTGTATTCAGAAATGTTACACTGATTGGCAATCCCAATATTGGACTTGGTTCTATACTTATGCCTAACAGTATTATTTCTAATTCAGTCAATGTTGGGTCCTTTACCCATATTAATTTTGGTTCATACATTGCCCACGACTCCAAAATTGGAGATTATGTAACAATCTCACCAGGGGTAATATGCTGTGGAAATACAATTATAAAAAACGGCGCTTTTATTGGAGCTGGTGCAACTATAAAACAGGGAACTTTTGATACCCCAAGATACATTGGTGATGGATCAATTTTAGGAATAGGATCAAATTTAGTTACAAATTTACCTGACTATAGCACCTATACTGGAAATCCAGCAAGTGAAATATCAGTAAGGAATTAGAATAAATTGAGCCAAATTATATACAAGACACTCGTAAGGATTAGAGCTAGAAAAATATTCTATCAAGTAATTTTAGCTGCTCCAATATGGTTCTTAAGTTCGTTCTTAGCTCTTTTTTTTAGGTATGATCTAAAAATTCCTAGTGATGTTTTTTATAATTTTATTTTTTCATTTCCAATGATATTATCTATATATTATTTGATATATTTTTTAGATAAATTATTATTTGGTAATGCATCTAGAGAATCTTTTGAAGAATTTTCTTCAGTATTAAGGGTACATTTTCTTACTATTCTGTCCATGACCTTTTTATTTACTGTACTACCAAAAATATCTTTACCTAGGTCATTTCCTTTACTAGCAAATCTCATTGCATTTATATTAATCTTATCTATAAAAAGAGTTATGGTATACATTTTTATCAGATTAAAAATTAAAAATTTTAAGATACCAATCGTTATCTATGGGAATGGAATACAGAGAGATTTATTACTTCAAAAAATTTCAGCAAGTTCAGATTTAGAATGGAACCCTGTAGCAATAATTGATGATTACTCAGAATATCAAAGTATCAACGGTATAAAAATAATTAAATCTAATCAGATGGAATCTACATTAAAGCAACTTTCTCCAATGATAATGGTAATTACCGACTCCAAAGTGTCAGCTTTAACACTTCAAAATCTTCAAAATATATGCGCATCGTTGAATATTGAAATGAGGATTATCCCACCCACTTTTGAAATAACTGGAAAAGAATTTAATATTGAAGATATTAGGTTGCCAAGTCTTGAAGAATTGATCGGCAAAAGTGCTATTTCTGTGGATTTGAATATTCTTAAAAAGATTTATGCAGATCAAACAATAATTATCACCGGTGCAGGAGGATCCATTGGCTCAGAGATAGCTCGCCAACTAAGTATATTCAATCCAGAAAAAATATTTTTTTTGGATAGAGATGAGTCAGCACTTTTAGAGCTACACTTATCTCTCAATAAGGCAGAAATTTTCAACCAATCTAACTTGATATTAGCAGACATACGGGACTCTGAAAGAATTTCGCAGATTTTCGCAAGGATAAAACCAAGTATTGTGATTCACGCTGCGGCTCTCAAACATTTGCAAATGTTGGAGGAGAATCCAGATGAAGCCTTCAAGACAAATATTTTAGGAACCAGAAATATTTTAATAGAATCCTTAAAGCATAGGGTTAAAATATTTATAAATATCTCGACGGACAAAGCTTCAGAGCCAACCTCGATCCTTGGAAAGTCAAAATATATTACAGAGAGGCTTACGACTAAAATTGGATTGGAATCAGATGTTGAGAATTCACAATACTTGTCAGTTAGATTTGGAAACGTTTTTGGAAGTAAAGGGTCGGTCCTATTCACTTTCCAAAATCAAATTAAGAATGGTGGACCTATAACTATTACTTGCCCTGGAATTAAGAGATATTTTATGACTATTCAAGAGGCTGTACATCTTGCACTTAGGGCACCACAATATGGTGTAACTGGCCAGAATCTAGTGCTTAAAATGGGTGAACCAATTGAAATAGAATTTATTGCCAAGAAGCTAATTGAATTAAGTAATAAAAATATCGAAATAAAGTTTGGAGCTCTAAGAAATGGTGAAAAACTGATTGAAACTCTGATCGGTAAGGATGAAAAAATAATTGACTCATCCGATCACTCAATAATCGTTGTAAAGTCTGAATCTCTTAAAACTGAAATAACACAATCAAACTGGGAAAGCTTTATAAACACTAATCAAATTTAGGCTTAAATTCATCTATACTGATATCACCTAACTCTTTATTGGGACTAAAATCTATTAATGCCCATAGAGTTCGAAAAAATATATGTAGATCTAGAAACAGGCTAAGTTTTTCTACGTATAATAAGTCTAGTTCAAATTTTTCTTTCCAAGTTAAAGCATTTCTGCCTCTTATCTGCGCTAAACCAGATATTCCTGGCTTCACTGAAAATCTTGGATATTGACTTAGGTTCAAAAACTCTTTGTACTCGACAGGAATAGGTCTTGGACCAATTAGACTCATGTTTCCCAAGATAACATTTATAAAATTAGGAATTTCATCAAGACTTGTGCTTCTTAATAATGAACTAAATTTAGTTACACGCTGACTATCTGACAATTTTTTACCATAAATATCAACAGAATCATTCATTGTCTTAAATTTAATAATTTTAAAATGTTTAAGATCTTGACCCAAGCGAGCCTGTGTGAAAAATATCTTTCCACTAAATAATTTATATAAGACTAAACAAATGATAATAAACATTGGTAACATGGTAATTAAAAATATGACTGCTAATAATTTATCGAATAGTGCTTTAAATATAAATTTATACACTTAGATCAACTTTCATATGCTTTTTTGATTAGGTTACTAATATAGGAGATTTGATCTTTACTTAAGTGAGTTCCACTTGGCAGGCATAGGCTTTGTTCAAATATTTTATCTGAAACACCGTTCAAATATGACTCATTGTGTTTAAAAATCGGTTGTTGGTGTAACGGTTTCCAAACAAATCTTGACTCAATATTATTTTGCTCTAATATATTCCTAATCTTGCTTGGTTCAAAACTCCTCTTTGATTTGTTAAATCTTATGTTTGTTATCCAATTATTTGACTTTTCCCAAATAGAATCCTTAATAATATAGGCCTGTTGAAAGTCTTCAAAATACTTCAGATACTCATTGTGATTTTCTCTTCTTTTTTGTATTGTCGAGTCGATATTTTCTAACTGTGACTGGCCGAGCACTGCTAGAATTGGGCTCAAACGATAATTAAATCCAATATTTTTGTGTTCGTACCAATCAACTTTATCACGAGCTTGATTAGATAAATATCTAACTTTTTCAGCAATCTTGAAATTATTGGTCAAAAATGCTCCACCACCCAAAGTTGTTAGAATCTTGTTTGTATTGAATGAAAGAATTGATCCCTCTCCAAAAACCGCTGTTGACTTGCCTTTATACCGAGATCCAAAGGATTCTGCAGCATCAGTTAGAATTGAAATTTCAAATTGGTTACAAATTTCAATAATTGATTCAAAATCACAAGTTCTCCCAAATAAATCTACTGGAATTAATGCTTTAGGCCGTTCGCTTTGTGGACATTTTTTCAAATAACTTTCGAGAAGATTAGGGTCAATTGTCCAGTTATCGCTATTCGCATCAATAAAGACTGGCTCTGCGCCTACATATTTAACTGCAAATGCAGTAGCTGCAAATGTGAGCGTTGGAACAACAACTTTATCACCTTTTTTTATCCCTAGAGCAACAAGTCCTAAATGTAATGCGGCAGTGCCAGATGATAGTGATACGCAGTAATTAACTGAATTGTAGAGAGCTAAATCCTTTTCAAATTTATCAATTGATATTTTTTGCATACTAGGGTCCGTAAAGTTCTCAATCTGGACTAATCTTATTACTTCTTTTTCAGTGATATTAGAAGGGGAAAGAAATATTCTTTGACCCATTTACTCCACCTTTTCCTCAATAAATTTTAAAAAATTACTTAGTACAATATTCGTATCAAAGTTAAGTCTAGTCCAATTAGAAAGTTCCGATCTTTCTCTTTCGCCTATAGGATTCTTGAGATAATTGAGCGAATGCTTAACGAATCGATCTATATTGGTGACTGGCACCAAAAGATTCTTTAAGTTTGGCGGAATAGCATCGCGTACCCCAACAATATCCCAAGCAATTGTAGGTACACCCGATGCACTTGCCTCGATTATTGATGTACCAAATCCTTCTCTTTTAGAAGGAAATATTTGAAGGTCCCAATTTCTTACATGGTTGGCAATTTCATTGCTATTGGCTACTTTTATCCACTTAATTGCTGGATCCAGACTCATTTTTTTTATATACATTAGATCTACTGGGTCTGCAAGGTCAATATTTCCTAAAACTTGCAATTTAATCGACGGAAAATACACTTTCAATTGATCAAATACTACAAGTAATTCTTCAAACCCTTTATCTTTGGCAATTCTACCTATAAAGCCTATGGTCAAACAATTTTTCTGCCGGCGGTTTAATTTTGTAGGATAAAAAATTTTCGAATTAACTCCAGTGGCACTACCATTCCCTAAAAGATGAATTTTACGATCACTTATTGAGTTATATAATTGTTTCAAACTTTTTGAAACAGCTATGTTATCGGTTGATATTAATAAAACTACCCTTTCCAATTTGATAAGTATACTCCGCATAATTTTAGATTTAGTTTGCCACCTAGCACCCCAGAGTTGATTTACTCTCACTGGAGTACCTAACAAATAACAAGCTATCGATGTGATTAAACTCGCTTTTGGAGTTGAGTATATTGCCATATAGGGTTTGACATATCTGACTAACATTATAATACGAAATAATGAAATCAAATCAAGAATCAAACTTATATTGCGCCTTAGAGAACCCACCTGAATAACGATAATTCCTAATTTTTTATAATCTCTTCGTAATTTTCCTGGCCCGCAAATCAAATAAATTTTGTAATTGTTCTTAAGTAAAAATCTTATTTGATCAAATCCAAAAACATTTGCTGTTAAGGGATCTGTGACTACGTACACAATGATTCGCTCGTTACTCATAAAATGCCATTTTTAAATTGCTATTTTCTCTATTAGATTTCAAATGAATTTTTACACAATAGATGATTTACAATTTTCAAAAATTCTTTTGAAAACTCAAATTTTAATTTCATCTAATTTTTCCAAAAGTGGTTTCAATCTTTCAATATCGTCAGAGATTTTAATGTAGTCTTCGACTACCATTTTGCTTTCGTCAAATTTACCCAACTTATATTTTATAATTGCTAATCCAAAAAGATAATCAGGATTAAATCTATCAAATTGCAATGCTCTTTCTATCAAACTTTCAGCAGTTTTGAAATCCTCAATCATTTCTTTGCAAACTGCCTTAATATAAAAAGCAGCTCCATTTCTTGAATTGGCTTCATGTACTTTATCTGTATAGCTATCAAGTTTGGCACAATCTCTGTATCCTTCATTGTATATTTTTAACAAAGCTTCCCATTTTGGTAATTCATGAGGTAATCCTGAGAATAACCCATTAACTACTTTTTCATCTCGGTTGCCATTCATCACTTGAGTGTATATTGAAATGAACTTGAAGTATTCAAATTGGAATACTGAAACAAAAATTAAAAGCAAGCTTGCAACTACTTTTACTAGAATACTCTTCATTCCTTTAATTATTTCTCAATTGTTTAAAGGAACTTTGTTCTAAATAAATTGCAACTACTGATCCTGCACTAATCATGCCCAAAGTAAAAATCACTAATTGATCTGGACTAATAAGTGTTTGAACGAAATAATTAACCCATATTGAAGAAAAAATTATAGTAGATTTAATCTCCTTTTTATATATTTGCCGATTTAACAGGTAGAAGATAATGATAAATATTTGAATACAAAAAACAATCCAGAATATCATGGCAAAAATTCCGCCACCAACTAGGTGATCTAGAATCGTATTATGTGATCTGTCTGGTAATATAAAACCACCGTACAAATTAGAAGTGCTCTCAGTTATGTATTCCCCGGAGAATCGAAACATATCATCTACTCCAACTCCTAACCAGAAGTGGTCAGCTGCAATTCTTAAAGCTAGAGCCCAGTGATCTAATCTAGAACTCAATTGCACGGCTTGGTCAATATAGCGAAGAAAATTTTTACCTTGCAATGATGCAAAACTGGCACTTAAAAGTCCAATTGTGAATACTGAAAAAATTATTCCTGCAGATATAGTATTTATTCTATTTATTTTTTGTGATTTTGAGAATTGGTGAAAACTTATAAGTACAATATTTATCAATACAAATACTAGGCCCTGCACCGAACCAATTTGTAAAATTACATATACGTTCAAGAAAAATACAACTAGGTGAAGCCATTTAATATTTTTTTTCTCCATTAAAAAATACATTAAAGGAACTATTGAGAGAATTCCTAGAAAAGCGCTGGCAAAATTTGTATTGCCCAGAGTTAAGCCTGGTTCTCCTGAATCAGTTACAATGGGGTCTATATTATTGACCTGAAATAATCCATAAAAAATACCTAGGACAAGTGTTAGGTAAAAATATTTTATAATAATATCTCTTTGATTTATTTTTGTGGATGTGAAAATTACAAATAGGATAAATACACCTAAGAGTGTTAAAATTCCAAAATTTCTACGATAGTGGCCCATTAAAAAGTTAATATAATTTTGGTTATTGTAAAAAAATGACAAGACGTAAACAATAATTAGTCCAACTAAGGGAAATACTAATTTTTTGATTCTATTGAGGGAAATTGGTTTAACAATCAGGTAAAACAATGGGAATGTACTGAGTAGTAAAACTCTTAAAATTTCAAACCCACCTTGAAAAGTAGGTAAAATGGCTACAAAAAGTACTGGTAATAAATAGTGGACCATACACTTATAATACTCACAAATAGTTAGGCTTGAGAGATTTTTAAACTTATTTACATATATTATTTCCCCAAAATAGAAATAAAAAGGCTGCTAGCAAAGATTTTAATCTTTACTAGCAGCCTTTTTCTACTTATTGTTGATTCTTATCTTCTTTTAAGAATCAATTTCTGTAGCGCTTGAATCTGCTTATTAATTGATGCGATCAAAGAAACAATCGACTTCAATACATCAGCATTTGAGACTGTAGCTGTTGAAGCTGCAATCTTATAAGCGATTGTAACTGCAGTTTGTGGCTTAGAAGCACTATTAAACTCAGCGAGATCTACAACCAGGTTGTAGCTACCCTCTGTTGAGCCAACAGTAAACTTATACTCCTTTTTGCCGCCCAAGAATGTGTCTGCAGACGTAGGTGTAGTGACTGCAGTCATGTTTGAGCCTGATATTGATGGTACTGAACCAGCAACGCCAAGAGTATCGCCATCGAAAACTGGGTTTCCATATGCATCTTTAGCAACAATTGTTAATGTCGCAATATCTCCAGGTACATAAGACGCCTTATCTAATGAGGCTGTATAGGTATATGCAGAACCACCGCAAGTAATTGTGAACTCTGGTGAGGTAATTGTTACTAGTGCTGCGTTGGTATATTTCAATTTCAGCCCAGTTGCAACAGCACCCGGCCCCTTACTTGCAAGACAAGCCGCATTAAACTGTCCCTTTGTAGTTGCAGTTAATTGACGAGCTTGAGTATTTGATGGAGTTCTGCTTGAACTTCCAGCTGTAATTACAGATGACTGAGCATCCGTCAGAGTTACAAAACCTGTAATTGCAACCTCTACAATGTTCCCAGCAGAGTCATTCATTACATAATCACCAAGTTGGCTATCGCCAGCACCAGCTTGGCGAATGTCTAAGCCAGATACCGTAATGGTTTTAGGAGCGCCGTGAATTTTTGCACTCTTTGTAGCAAGTACTACACCATTAAGTTTAATAGTGATAGTTCCTGACCATGGTACATCTTCAGTTGCTTGGGTAACTACAAAATATGTTGCTTTAGTTGTAGTAGAAGCAATTTGAGTTGTTGCGGTATCTGTTGAGTGAGCAACAATTGCACCTGAAGTAACCTCAGCAGTTAAAAGACCTGATGCTGATGTATTTGCTAATGCAACTCCGTTTGCGTCAAACAAATCTGCGCGAACATAAATTGATCCAGCATTACCTGCATAAGTATAATCCGCATCATCAACATTTGTGCCTGTTGCGGTTGACTTAGAAGTACTTGAAGTTAATTTAATGTAGCTATCAGCTGCACTAAGTGTACCTGATGTACATGCAGACTTGATCGAAACTGTGATTATTTCAATCGCAGTTACTGTACCAGCTGTAACAGAACGGTTGTTGGTTATTGTAACCTGAGCTGTTCCTGTTCCAGTTGGAATCAAAGTTACTGCAGAAGGAGCCACAACATCAGTTGTGGTGCCTGTATAAGTTAAGGTCTTTCCATCAGCAGACAATGAAGGCACTGCAATGTTTCCAGTTGCAGCTGTGTAGTTTACCCAGTTGGCTGGACCAGAAATTGCAAATTTCAGGTTTGATCCACCTGCTGGGGATGTTGCAGAAATCGTAGGAGAACCTGCAACAGTTAGTTTCAAAATACCTGTTGAGAGCATCTCAACGGTATTTGTAGCATCAGCATCATCTAGAGTTGTTGAAGCTACGTAACAAACACCACGATTTTGATCTGCGGTAAATGTTTCTGTGGCAGAGATATCATCTCTATCGATTGCCACGCCAGCTGCGGCGGTTGCTACAGGTGCTGACGCAACAGAGAGAACTCCTGCTGTTAACGCCGACACTGCAACTACTGCAATGCGTTTCTTTAGTGTCTTTATAGACATTTGTTTCCTTTCGTTAGTCGGTCTTAGGGATTTCCTAAAGCCGGCTCGAAGGTCTTTCGACCTTCTAATTCCATCTCCCCTGGCACACACGTGTAATGCCAAATGAAGTTGGAAAGCTCGTTTACTCAGTAGTCGTCTGCCTACCCTCGGTTTGATCTAGTATGGAAAGCATTAATGTGACCGTTTCAAGTTGGGCAAGAGATAACTCCATATGGCCTGCGTACTCGGATGAGGTGATGGTATTGCGCTCAGTGACTACTTGTTTAATAACCGGGGCAGCCTCTAACTCAGTTGGTGTTACTAAGGCAGGAAGATCCTGGTTATTTGAAAGTTGGGATGAGGTTGTTGTAACAGAGGTATTTGGCTCATTACCAGTTAATGAGTTAAGACCTAGGAAGGCGGTTAATACCAAGATAAAGGTAAGTGCGATCTTGGATGATTTACCAGCGAGCTCTGCTGCCTTTTTATAGGTAGTAGATAGAAGATCTAATGCGGTTAGGCCACGTGCTTCATCGATAACCAACTCAGATAAAACCTTACGTAGAGAGGCTCTGGCACGGGAAACAGTGTGACGAACCGCTGACTCTTTAATACCAAGCTCTTTGGCGATCTCCTTCGTTGATCTGCCCTCAACCTCCCACATAACCAGAGCAGCACGCTCTGCAGGGGATAATAAGGATAGTGCTTGGCGAATAATTGCAGCATCCTCGGCGGCTGAGATCTGGGTTGAGTGATCCCCTGATACTTGCCATTTGGACTCAACCTCAGCGGTGGCATCATCTAAGGCAACAAGATTTGGCCGGCGATTTTCTGCTCTAAATAGGTCAATGCATAGATTTTCAATTGTTCGATGTAGATAGGAAAGAGCGTGATTATCACTTGATAGCTCAGGGGCAGCTAGCATGAACTTAACTAGTGCCTCTTGTGTTATCTCTTCAGCCTTTGCCTTATCCTTAACAATCCGATTGGCGTGGGCGATTAGCTCAGATCGGTTTTGTGTGTAAAAGGATGAAAATTGGGCAACACTCCAGGAAGCAGGGTTTGATCCCCCAACTGCATTGGATGCCTTGGCCTTAAATGCCATTTTGTTATGCCCCTTGCTTTACCGGTTTTGTCTTGCTTAAGCCAGCCGTCGCTGTCTCTATTCACCCCTACGGATTAGGGGGGTATTTGTTGTGGAAATAGGATAAATCGGGCATTTAATCACGCCCCAGGTAGATGAGTCTGCACAATCGTGGGCCCTGTCGGGATCGAACCGACGACCCACAGATTAAAAGTCTGTTGCTCTACCGACTGAGCTAAAGGCCCCAAGAAACACTAAAATAGTGCATATTCCAGATTTAAACCATTTTGCCCTTAAGTTTAGGTGCTAATTTAAATGACATTTTTGTAGAGGCCAAGTGATAGATTAAATCTTACTCACTTAGCTGCCTTTCCTAGCCGATCATTAATCGCCACTCCAACACCTTGATTATGAGGTGGTACTACAAATACATTGTTAAGCCCCTTAGTATCAGCAGACCTTAAAGATTCATAAAGTATTTGGGCATACTCTTCATAATCCTTTGGTGAGGCTAATCTAATTGCACCTGCTGGGGTTGGAAGATTTGACAAAGCAATATATCCATCACCGGGTGAAGGTACGCCAGATAGATTTACTTTGGCATTTGGTGAGTAATGAGCGGCCAACATTCCTGAGACTTTAATTTCCTTGTTTGACGCCGATACTAGACCTAATTCAATATCTAATACTTCTTCAATCATCTCTTTTGTCACAGCCCCAGGTCTTAAAATCACTGGCAACCAACTGGTGCAATCAATAATGGTTGATTCAACTCCTACCTTAGATGCTCCACCATCTAAGATCTGATCAACATTAGAAAGAAATTTACCTAACTCAATTTCGACCGCTACTGATGTAGTTGGAGATAACTTGCCAAATCTATTTGCACTAGGGGCGGCAACACCGAACCCACCTTGTTTTTCAAACTCTTTAAGTAACTCAAGTGCCACTGGATGAGAAGGAATCCTAAGTGCCACATTATCCTGGCTGCCTGTAATAAAATCCTTAGCAAGATCAGTTCTAGGCAATACCAAAGTCATAGGACCTGGCCAAAAGGCCCTGGCAAGCTTAATTGCATTTTCTGAAATATTACTTGCCCATTTACCTAGAAGTAAGATGTCTGAAATATGAACAATTAATGGATGCCCTAATGGGCGGGCTTTAACTTCATAAACTCTTGATATAGCTTTTTCATTAGTTGCATCTGCCCCTAAGCCATAGACAGTTTCGGTTGGGAAAGCCACTAAATTTCCTTTGTATAACGCAAGTGCTGCTTCTTGAATAGATTGCAGTGAGCAGTTAGAAAAAGGTGACATGTGGCTAATTGTCGCACTTAACCCACCCTTGACCTATACGCCCATTAATTTAATTAGTTTTGCCCAACTGCATGGACCCGATACCCTTAGACCTTCCAAGGTCCCCATCGTCTAGCGGCCTAGGACGTCGCCCTTTCACGGCGTTAACACGGGTTCAAATCCCGTTGGGGACGCAAAGTGAGTTGAGAGAAATTTCAATTTACTTTAAAGCTGGCCCAGTAGCGCAGTTGGTTAGCGCGCCGCCCTGTCACGGCGGAGGTCGCGGGTTCAAGTCCCGTCTGGGTCGCAATTTGTTCACTTTGTAAATCAAATTTACTAAGTTAACAAGTTTGATTGGCTTGGTAGCTCAGTTGGTATGAGCGAACGACTGAAAATCGTTAGGTCGCCGGTTCGATCCCGGCCCAAGCCACAAGGTTGCGGGAGTATTTGGTAAAAAAACTATAAGTTCGAAATATTAAGCAGATCCGGCTTTTCTTCTATGCATCTTGGGCGCAGATCCTCCAGTTTGACCCGCGCCAACCTTAGAGCCACTGGTAGGCCCAGATGATTTACCGGTGTTGTGCCCCTTTTGCTTTTTAGCGAGCGCCGCCAACATCTTCGCCTTTGGATCATCCCCACTCTTCTTATCTGCACCTTTATCGGTTGATTCTTCACTCATTGTAATTTTTTACCTCTCACTTTAATTACTCTCATTGGTTGGCATTACTTGAATTTGGTGTTTCAGGTGAAATCGATTTAAGTAGAGTTCTAACCTCAGACTCTTTATATCTTCTATGCCCGCCTAAGGTTTTAATGGAGGTTAATTTGCCAGCCTTTGCCCACCTAGTAACCGTCTTTGGATCAACTCTAAATAATGCTGCCACCTCAGATGGGGTGAGAAGATTTTCGTGGGAGGAGGGAGAGAGTGAGTAATTGTTCTGGCTCAATTTACTTCCTCCTTCTCCTGAATAATTGATCGCTTGATGTTTATTCCTAGTTATAGAAGAGAAAAGTGATGTCCACTTTAACCCTTATAAACCCTATTGCTACATATACCCTAAGTATCCCGTTACTTTAATCCTTTGAGCAAGTATTAAGTGCAAATAAGCATAGATATCTTGGTAGCCACATATTTATGTTGCAGACTCTAAGGCTGCCACCTTGCGCCAGCGAGAGACCAGCCGTTCATACCCCTTACCAGCTAGCGCGCCATCTCCTGAAGCAAGCCCTGCAATTGAGGTATTTACATCCTCAATTGATGTGTCAGCAGATAATCCTGGCTCACCATTTTGGATAAGTAGATTATCTAAATAGGTGGCAAGTCCGCCGTAATCTAATTCAACAATAGATGAGTTATCAAAGATCTCTAGCCATGAAATTAACTCTGCAATCTCACCCTCAACCGGCCCTGATCCAAATGCGCCAAGTACTGCCTCGTGGGTAAATCTTGCTCTAGTTTTTGCATTATTAATTGATGTGCGAAGGATGGTGAATGCACCATCCTCATTTTCTCCCCGTAATCTCTCATCTGGTTGAAATAAGGCAAACCAACGGGGCGGGATACTCCAGGTTGAGGTGAGAATATGTGAAATCTTATCTTCAACAATCTCAGTAGTGCTTCTAATAGAGTCTTCAATAGTTTGGGGAACAAAAAACTTTATTACATCAGCTGGAAGTGTGTATTTAAAATCATCTAAAGCTGACCAACACCTAGCAGCTGTTGACCAAGGAGCAACATATCTTTTACCCTCATGATCTAATACATGAGCGCCATCTTGCTTTAGCGCAGGTGGCTCGTTATTTATTGTTCTAGTAAGCGCTCTTTTTTGTTCATCCCAACTAGTTGGTGAAGTGATCACAATCTGTGACCAACATAATTGATCTGCGGCCTGAAATGAATCTATTGGTTCATAGATTCGAAGGGATGCAACATATGGGGTTGGGCGCATTACTTAACGCTACTCCTATTTTTTAATAATTTTATTTAAGAACGAGGTTTGTAGTTATCTTCTGAATACGGATCATTATTTTGATCACTGCCTTTAGCAAGTAATTCACTATGAAGCTCTTTTGCTAGGCTCTCTAAATCCATATCTTGATTTAAATACTTAAGGTCTCTAGCAACCTTGGTTTGTTTAGCTTTTGAACGGCCGCGTCCCATAGCGTTGGCCTCCTTACATTATCTTTTCTGTCGTAGGCAGAAGATTAACCAATTACCCCCGCTTTATGCCAAATCAGGATGATTAGGCTCTGTATTTCACCGCTGCCTGAGCGAAAACATTAGATAGATCACTTAGTAAACCTGAAGCCCTTACCTCACCTGACTCACAGAAAGTGATCCAAAGAGATGGCTCATTTATTAGCCTAATTAAAGTGTGCCCACTCATCTCAACTGTATTAGGTGGTGTTCCTCTTCGA
>Ga0169931_10008628_pt1 | contig 14834 bp, 11 predicted proteins | sample Kivu_15m_20L_FD_129675 | JGI IMG/M metagenome (GOLD analysis project Ga0169931, IMG submission 129675) | Freshwater microbial communities from Lake Kivu, Western Province, Rwanda to study Microbial Dark Matter (Phase II) - Kivu_15m_20L... | ecosystem: Environmental > Aquatic > Freshwater > Lake...
GCGCTGAGCAGACCGCCGCCGCAGCCGAGGTCGAGCGCGCGTTTTCCATGCAGCCGCTTGCCGAGCCACTCGTCGAGCAACGCCGTGCGAAACTCGTTGACGCGGTGCAGCGAACGGAATGCGTGCGAGCGCTCGTCCCACCAGTCCGCCGCATGGCGCTCGTAGATCGCGAGGTCGTTCGCGCGCGTTGCCACTACTCGATCACCTGCTTCCGCAGGGTGACCACACCGCCTTCGCTGGCGAGTCGGAGAAAACCGTCCGCGGCGCTCGCGCGCACGGGCACGCCGTCGCCGAGGTCGAGGCCTTCGGGGCCGTGCGTCCAGCGGCCCGAGAGCGTCTGGAACTCCGGCTCGAGGCCTCCGATCACGAGCGCAGCGCCCGTGTACGTGCCGCTCGGCGCGAAGTGGTAGTAGATGCGACCGATCGCGGCGGCAGCCTCGCCCTCGATCGAGGTCGACTCGAAGAAGCCGTCGAAGTCCGCGGCTTGCGCGTCGCGCCACGCGACGTCCGTCGCTGCGATCGCCACGGAGCGGCCCGTGCTGTCGACGACGCTGGGAGCGATGCAGGCGGGGGCGAGCAGCGCGAGCCACAGGGTGCAGCGCATCACTTCGCTTCCTCGACGGGGCCGAGCGTGCGCGCGCGCAGCGAGATCCACAGTCGCAGCTCGTCCTCGACCTCGATCATGCCGAGCTGGCTCGGCGGCTCGATGCCGAAGTCCGTGAGCTTGATGCGGGCCTCGCCTTCGATTCCGACGCGCTTGCTGGCGTCGACGCTGACCTTCACGGGCATCGCGAGCTCGCGCTCGACGCCGCGAATCGCGAGCTTTCCGCGCACGGTGCCCTGCACGAGCTGCTTGGCGGTGTCGACCGACTGCGCCTCGAACGCGCTCCACGTGAACGTGATTTGCTTCTGCTTCTCGCTCTCGAGCAGCTCGCGCATGCCTTCGTCGCGATCGGCGAGTCCCGTGTCGAGCGAGGCACATTCGACGCTGATGCGGCCCTTGGGAGCATCGCCGGGCTTGGAGAGATCGACGACGAGCTCGCCCTCGACCTTCTGCGTCACGCCGCTGAAGTCGTGCAGCGTGCTCTTGGCGTCGAAGCCGACGCGCGAGAGGCTCGGCACGATCGCGAGCCGCTGGCGCGCGTCGAAACGAAAGCCCTTCTCCGGCACCTTGAAGGACAGAAAGCCCTTCTTCGCGGTGTCCGCTGGCGGCGGTTCGACGGGCGCGGGCGTCGGCTCGACGGGAGCGACGGCGACCGGCGCGACTTCCACGGGCGCGACTTCTACGGGCACGACGGCCACGACTTCGACGCGTGCGCGCTCGGCCGCCTGAGCGGCGTTCGCCGCGATTGCAGTCGAGAGGTCATTGAGCGCGGTGGCGAAGCGCTGCAGCGTGGCCTCGGTCTGCGCGCGAGCGGCTTCGTTCGAGCGGGCGGATGTCTCGAGACGCGCCTCGACGTTCGCGAGCTGCGTGCGCAGCGCCGCGAGCTCTTGGCGCACTGCGGACTCGCGAGTCGTCGCGTCGCCGGAGAGCGAGTCGTGGACGGTCTGGAGATGCTGGGGCAAGAGCTCGTCGCCGCGCGCGATCTCCGCGCGCAGCTCGGCGAGGTCGGCGCGCAGCAGCTCGAGCGGATCGGGTCCGCGCTGCGCCGCGTCCTCGGCTTCCGAGACGACGACTTGAATGCGGCCCTTGACGACGTTGAGCGCGATCGCGGAGCCGATCACGAGCGCTGCGAGCGCGGCTACGCCGAAGTACTGAAGGCTGCGGGACAGGTTCATGTGCGAGGTGCTCTTGCAAGGAGCGGGCCAGCGCGCGGGCACGGCGGGCGAGGGACCAGCGGGGGTTGGGGCCGGTCTCGCTTGTAGAACTTGCAACGCGATTGCAGGTCCGACAAGGTGCGCAGGTGCGGTCGCGGCCCCAGCGGGCCCGCGGCGCACGCAGGCTGCGGGTTGAGGGGCTGGCACGCGAGGTGCTTGGGGAATGGCCACACCATGTCGTCCCAGCCCCCCTCGCGCCTGCGCGACCTCGCCGGCGTGCTGCTGCTCCTCGTGCCCACGCTCGGGCTCCTGTGGGTGCAACTGTCGGTGCCGGTCGACGTCGAGAACAAGGCGCTCAAGTCGCCAGGCAGCCCCGAGGCGCTCGCGCTCGAGCGCCGCATCGAGCATTTCGGGCGCGACATCACGCTTCTGGCCGCATTTCACGCGGTGCCCGAGGGCAGCGGCGTGCTGACCGAGGTCGAAGAGCGCGCGCTCGCGGCGCTCGAGACCACGCTGGTCGGAATCGAAGGCGTTGGTGCGGTGCGGCGCTGGCCGCTCGAAAGCCACGACTGCCGCGTGCTCGCCGTGGCGCTCGATGCACCGGGTGGCGACTTCGCGCCCGTGGTCGAGCGCGTCGAGCGCGCCATCGCGGACGGCGCTCCGGCTTCGACGCGCATCTCGCTCTCGGGCCTGCCCGTGGGCGAGGTCGTGATCGCGCGCGAAGTTCGCCACGAGCAGGCGCGCATCCTGCCGCTCGTCGTCGGGGCCTTCGTGCTGCTGCTGTTCCTGTACTACCGGCACCCGGGGCTCGTGCTCGCGATCCTCGCGCCGGCAGGCGTCTCGATCGCATGGACGGGCGGCATCGCCGCCTTGCTCGGGCGCGAGCTCGATCCTGTTTCTGTGATGCTGCAGCCCGTGCTGCTGACCGTCGGCGTCGCCGCGGGCGTGCACTGGATCGAGGCCTATCTCGACGAGCTGCGCCGCGGGACGCCCGCCGAGGATGCCGCCGGATTTGCCGTCGCAGGCCTCCGCAAGCCCGCGTTGCTCGCCGCGCTCACGACCGTCGTCGGCTTTCTCTCGCTGTCGTTCAACTCGATCCCAGCGGTGATCGACTTCGGGATCTTCGCGGCGCTCGGCGTCGCGCTGGCCTACGCGATCGCAGCGTGGCTCACGCCGGCCCTGCTGCGGCTCTCCGCGCGCCACGTGTCCGCGGGGCTCGTGCGACGCCATGGCGAGCTCTTCGGCGATCTCGGCTTCCGTGCCGCCGAGTGGCTCGGCAAGCGCGCGCTCGCGATTCGAGCTTCGGCCGTGCTCATCGCGCTCGCGGGGCTCGCGCTGTGGCCGCGCATCGAGGTCGACAACGATCCGCAGTCGCTGCTGCCGCAGTCGCATCCGTTTCGCCGCTCCACGGAGCGCATCGTCCGCGAGATTGGCGGGAGCGATGTCTTCGACGTGCTCGTGCCGAGCGGCTCGACGCTGGCGGAGCCCGTCGCGCTCGGGTTGTTCGCGGCGCATGTGCTCGAGCTGCCGGCGGTCGCTGCCGGCGCGGGCCCGGCCCAGCGCTCGGAAGGCGGCGACTGGCTGCTGCGCTTCCTGCTCGAGCCCTCGGGCAGCACGCGACGCTCGCAGCTCTTCGATGACATCGAGTCCCACGCCGCGGCGCTCGGCTCTCCGCAGGTGCGCGTCACCGGCACGTCCGTGCAGGTCGCGCGCGACTCGGACCGGCTCGTGAAGAGTGCGATCGCGGGCACGCTCGCGAGCCTCGCGGTGCTCTTCGCGCTCTTCTGGGCAGGCTTTCGCTCCCTGCGCTACGCGTGGCTCGCCATGATCCCGAACGCGCTCCCGTGCATCGTGGTGTACGCCGTGCTCGCGGCACTCGGCAGACCGCTCACGGTCGCGACGGCGATGATCAGCTCCGTGCTGCTCGGTCTGATCGTCGACGACACGATTCACCTGCTGCACCGCTATCGCGAGCTGCGCCAAGGCGGTCTCGATGGCCTGAGCGCGATCGAGCGCGTGTTCCAGCACTCGGGGCGCGCGATCGTGATCACGTCGATCGTCCTCGGCGTGGGCTTCTCGGTAGGTCTCGCCGGAGAGCTCGCGACGACGGTCGAGTTCTGCGGGCTGGCGGCAGTGACGATCTTCGTCGCCTTCCTATGCGATCTGCTGCTCCTGCCGGCGATCCTCGTCGACACCGCCGATCCAGAGGGCGCCCATGGTTGAGCGTCGCTTCGATGTGGCCGTCGTCGGGGCTGGTCCGGCCGGGTCGACAACCGCGCTGCGGCTCGCGCGCGCCGGATTCTCCGTGGCGCTGCTCGATGCGCAGCGCCTTCCGCGCTTCAAGCCGTGCGGCGAGTTCATGAGCCCCGAAGTGCTGCCGATGCTCGCGGACCTCGGTGTGCACGACGAGCTCGCACGCGCGGGTGCGCGCGAGGTGCGCGGCATGCTGCTCCATGGGCATGGGCGCGTCGTGCACGGGCGCTTCGTGAGCGTCGGCGGCGCGCACGCGCCGTTCGATCACGGCTGGGCGGTCCGTCGCGAGCTCTTCGACGCGACGCTCGTGAGTGCCGCGCGGAGCGCTGGTGTCGAGCTGCTCGAGGGACATCGCGTCACGGGCCTTCTGCGAACAGGCCACGGCGCGGTCGAGGGCGTGCAGTGCTCGCATGGAGAACGAGAGTCGTGCGAAATCCGCGCGCGCTTCGTTGTCGGCGCGGACGGAACGCGCTCGCGCGTCGCGAGCGAGCTCGGAGTGCGGCGCGAGACGCCGTGGTTGCGCAAGATCGCGCTGGTCACGCGCTATGCCGGGGTTCCGTGGGGCGAGCGCGCGGAAGTGCACTTGCTGGAGCGCGGTTTCTTTGCCGTGGCGCCGATCGAGGGTGGGGACGTGAGCCTCAACCTCGTGCTCGATGCCGACGAATACGAGCGCACGGGCTTGCCGCGCGACGAGTTGCTCGAGAGCTGGCTGCGTCGAACTCCGGCGCTCGGCGAGCGCATCTTGCGCGGCACGCGCATCGATCCGGTGCGCGGCACTGGCGCCATGGCGATGAGCACCACGCGGCAAGTGTTCGATGGAGCGGCACTCGTCGGCGACGCGAGTGGCTACGTCGATCCGATCACCGGCGAAGGAATCTTCTTCGCGCTCAAGGGTGCCGAGATGCTCTCCGCGAGTCTCGTCGCCGCACTGCATCGCGGTCGCACGGACGCCGCGGCGCTGCGCCCCTATCTCGCCGGACGCCGCCGGGAAATCGCTCCGCGTGCAGCATTTTCGCTGCTCTTGCAGCGCGGGCTGCGTCATCCCGCGCTCGTGGCGGCCGCCTTCCGCGTGCTCGCCGCGCGCCCGCGCCTCGTCGACACGCTCGTCTCGGTCACGGGCGACTACGTGCCGCTGCGCGAGCTCGCTCGACCCTCGGTGTGGTGGAACGCGCTCGGCGCTCCGCGGGGCGTGGCGTGAGCGCTTCGGCGTGGTACCCGCTCGTGCCGCTCGCCATCGCTGTGGCGGCCCTCGTCGTCCGCGAAGGCACGCGCGTGCAGCCGGGCGATCCAAAGCGACAGCACGCGAGCTCCGAGTTCGTCGCCCCCGATCTTGCGCTGCTCGGCGCTCGAGCTCCGGCGAGCGAGCAAGAACTCGCTGTCGAGGTCGGGCGCAGCAGTGCGCGGCTTGGCGAGTTCGGAGTGCTGCGCGTTCGTTCGGGGAGTGCGGTGGCGCGCGCCGAAGACGCGGGCTGGACGCTGGAGCTCGCGCTCGAGCTGCCGGAGTCGCTCCAGCAGCCGGGCGAGCTCGAGCTGAGGCTGCGCACGCGCGAGGTGCAGACCTCGGCCGTTCCGGGCTGCCGCACGGCGAGCATGAGGGGCACGTGGGCTGCGGTTGCCCTCGGCGGTGACGTGCAATTCGACGCGAGCTGGATGCGCCTGCCCGGCGGAGTTGCCAGACTTCAGGGCGTGATCAGCATCGCGGGCTGGAAGCTGGGCACGGAGGGCGCTGGGGCGGGGCTCGAGGACGAGCTTCCGCTGGCGCTCGAGCTGCAGCTCGTCCCGCGCGGGACGCGGCGGTGAGCGGCGGTTCCACTGGCTTCGGTGCGCGCGTCGCGACCATTTTCGGCGTGCTGGCGCTGCTGTTGGTGGGGCTGGGCGTGCGGGTGTCGCTCCTCGTGGAGGACATGCATGTCGAGGTGCGTCGCGCCGTCGAGGAGCATCGCGAGGAGGCCTACTCGCGCGACATGTTGCACGAGATGCGCATGCTGCAGACGCGCGCGCTCGATCTCGGCCTCGCCGTGCGCGAGGAAGTGCAGAAGCCGGTGCTCGCGGCCTTCGTCAAGGAAGCGCGACGCTGCCTCGACGCACTGCGCAGCGGGCCCGCGGGAGACGAGCCGCCTTCCGAGGAGCACATCGAGCAGGAACGCCGTCTGTATGCGGCGCTGCAGCGCGAGTTCGACGCGCTGGACGCAGCGATTCAGAAGGGGGACGGAGAGCTCCTGTCGCAGGTTGGTACGACTCTGCGCAATGCGGAGGTGCTCAACGAGGAGATGCGCCGCGAAGCGGGCGAAAATAGCAGCGAGCTCGCCGACGAGGCGCGCCGGGTGCGCTCGGCGGTGTTGGTCGCGACAGCGATCGCGCTCGGCATTCTCGTCGTCGTGCTGCGCATGGTCTGGAAGAGCGTCGTGCGCCCCGTGGAAGCCCTGCGAGAAGGCGTCCAGCGCATTTCGAGCGGCGACCTGACGCACAGGGTCGAGATCACGACCCGCGACGAGATCGGCGCGCTCGCCGGCGAGTTCAATCGCATGGCCGACGACCTGCACGGCATGCGCTCCGGACTCGAGGCCCGCGTCGAAGAGCGCACGCAGGCGTTTCTGCGCGCGGCGCGGCTCGCCGGTCTCGGAACGATGGCGGCCGGCATCGCTCACGAGATCAACAACCCGCTCGCTTCGATCGCGTCCTGCGCGGAAGGGCTCGAGCGACGGCTCGAGAAGGGCGCGAGCGACCCGGCGGCCCAGCGCGAGTATCTGCAGATCATCGCGCGCGAGGCGTACCGGGCTCACGAGATCACGTCGCGGCTGCTCGATTTCGCGCGCAACGGCGGCGGCGCGCGCCTGCGCTTCGACGTCACCGACCTGATGCGCGAGCTGCGCGTGCTGCTCGAGCATCGCCTGCGCCAGCGCGGACTTTCCCTCGCTGTCGAATGCGAGCCGGACCTGCCGCAGATCGTCGGCGATCCTGGCGAGATCAAGCAGGTGCTGCTCAACCTCGTCTCGAATGCGATCGACGCGAGTCCCGACGGTGGGCGGGTGCGCGTGCGCTGGAGCGCGCGCGACGGCGAGATCGCGGTGGAGGTCGAGGACGAGGGGCCCGGCGTGCCCGCGGAGCTGCGCGAGCGCATCTTCGACCCGTTCTTCACCACCAAGGAACCGGGCAAGGGCACCGGGCTCGGGCTAGCCATCGTGCATCGCATCGTTACGGGCCACGGCGGGCGCATCGAGCTGGCAAGCTCTGGCAAGGGCGCTCTGTTCCGGGTCCACTTTCCTCTGCCTGCAGCATGAAGCCCCGCATTTTCCTCGTCGACGACGATGACTCCCTGCGCCGAGTGCTGTCGCTCGAGCTCGCGGAGTCCGGGTTCGAGGTGCGCGCCTTCGCGGATGCGTCCGGCGTGGTCGAGGCCGTGCGAAGCGAGCCGCCCGAGGCGCTGCTCGTCGATCTGCGCCTGCCGGGGACCAGCGGACTCGATCTCCTCGCGCAGGTGCGCTCCGTCGATGAGCGGGCGCAGGTCGTGGTGCTCACTGGACATGGCGCAGTGCCGGAGGCGGTCGAGGCCATGCGCCGCGGCGCGCACGACTTTCTCGCCAAGCCGGTACGGCTCGACGTACTCGAGCAGGTGCTGCGCCGTGCGGTCGAGCGCCGTGCGCTGCTCGAGGGCAACGAACGACTGAGACGTGTCGTCGAGCACGATTCCAGCCCGGGGCAGCTGATCGGCTCGGGGCCGGCGATGGCGCGCTTGCGCGAGGAACTCGGTCGTGTCGCCCGCAGCGACAGCCACGTGCTCGTGCTCGGGGAAAACGGAACGGGCAAGGAGCTCGTCGTCCGCGAGCTCCATGCGCGCAGCGCGCGGGCCAAGGAGCCGTTGGTGGTGCTGAACTGCGGCGCCGTTCCGGCGAATCTCGTCGAGAGCGAGCTCTTTGGGCACGAGAAGGGCGCGTTCACCGGCGCCGATCGCCGTCGGGTCGGACTGTTCGAGGCCGCGCACGGTGGGACGCTCATGCTCGACGAGATCGGCGAGCTGCCGAAGGCCGTGCAGCCCGCCCTGCTGCGCGCCCTGCAGTTCGGCGAGATCCGGCCCGTCGGCAGCGATCGTTCGCGCAAAGTCGATGTGCGCGTGGTCTCCGCGACGCACCGCGATCTGCGCGAGCGCATCCGCTCGGGCGAATTCCGCGAGGACTTGTTCTATCGCATCGCTCCGCTCGTGCTCGAAGTGCCTGCTCTGCGAGAGCGGCGCGAAGACGTCCCCGAGCTTGCGCGCGCCTTCGTCGCTCGCTCGGCGGCACGCCTCGGTCGCAGCCTCGAGCTCGAGCCCGCAGCGGTCGAGCTGCTCCAGCGCCACGACTGGCCGGGCAATGTGCGCGAGCTCGAGAACGCTGCGGAACGCCTGTGCGTGATGGCGGACGGTCCTTCGATCGGTCGCGAGCTCGTGCAGCGCCACGTGCTGCGCAGCGCCGACGCCTCCGCTGCGATGCCCACGCTGAATCTCGAAGAGCTTGAGCGTCGCGCGGTGATCGAGGCCCTCGCTCGTCACGGCGGCGACAAGCGCGCGGCCTCCGCGGAGCTCGGTATCGCCCTCAAGACGCTCTACAACAAGATCGAGCGCTACGGTCTGCGCCCCTAAAAGGCCCGCATTCTCAATACGGCAGCGTCAACCGGAAGTGCGTCTTGCTGCCATCGGGTGGGATCACGATGCCGACTTCCTGCCCGCGCCACGCACCCTCGGGCGAGAGCCCGACGCGCACGGTTCCGCCGCCGTGCAGGAAGCGGAACACGCCGTTCTCGGTCGCGAAGAAGCGCCCGGCGGTCTGCGTGAGCTGCTGGCCGGGGATGTAGCGCGGCTCCGGCGCGTAGGCCCGGCCCTCGATGTCGCGGGCGCTGGCAGCGCCGTCGGGCATCGCGAAGCCATCCGGATTCACGAACTCGATCGTGATCGCATGCGCCGTCGGAAGTCGCACGTCGAGGTCGCGCGCCGTCGAGAGCGTGGTCTTTGGAAGCGGAAGCGAATAGTGGTGGACGAGTCCGTCGCGCTGGGGGAATACGAGCAGCGTGGCGTCGAGGAGCTGCGGCGCGTTGCTGCGCGGACCGTGCAGCTCGTAGCGGCCGTCGGGTCCGGTGACGACGAACGGCGGGTGCAGCTCGGGCTCGAGCTCCGTCGGCGTGTCAGCGTCCTGCACGGGGAAGCGGCCGAAGCGAGCGACGCCGTCAGGGCCGCCGCGCCGTGCGTCGACCATCACGATCGCGCCACCGAGCGGCTGACCTTCGGGCGTGACGATGCGACCGCGGATCGGCGCGCCGAGCGGCTCGAGCACGACTTGCACGCAGTCCTCGACCTCGCGGCGCTCGAGATCGAGCACGAACGTGCGCGAGTGGTGGCCTTCCGCGCGCACCTGCACGAGGTGGATCGCGCGAGGGACGGTAGAGAAGCTCGCCTGTCCCCGCGCATTCGTCTTGACCGTCGGAGCTCCTGCAAACAGCGGGCAATTCGCATGTCCGCCGGCGTTGTCGTCGACGGCGACCACACGCACCTGCGCGTCTTCGATCGGCTCGAGCTCCGCGCTCCACGCGCTCCACGCGCGAATCTCGAGCAGCGGTCCGCCCAGCTCCTTCGTGAAGCTCGCGACCTGCCCGGCCTCGAGGACCAGATGCTCGCACCAACCCGCGTGTCCGGGCGGAGTCGCGGAGACGCGCACCAGTCCGGGCTTGACCTCGAGCGTGAAGCGCCCGTCCTTGTCGGTCTTCGTGCGACGCACGCCGCGCGGCTCGAGCGCGCCCTCGATCGAGAGTTGCGCCACGGGCTTGTCGCGCGCTGCGTCGATCACGAGTCCCTGCACCTTCTCGATGCCTGTGCCGCTCTCGTCGAGCGGCGTCGCGTCGAGACGAGTTGGCTCCGAGGTCGGCGCCGAAATGGGCTCGTGCGGCTTCGGGGCGGCGCTCTCTTCCGGCGCGTCCGGGCTAGCCACGGCCTCGATCTCCCGCGGCTCGCCGTCTGGGCGCAGCAGCAGGAGTGCCAGCGCCGAGAGCGCCACGACGAGTCCGAGCAGGAGCTTCTTCATCGCACTTAGGCTAGCTGCATCGACCTGCCGCGGTGACGTGGCTCACGCAACGGAAACCGGGCCGCGCGGAGGGCATTGCTGAGCATGAAATTCCTTCCACATCTGCGGCATCGCGACGTTCAGGGCAGCTGCACGCGCACTTCGCCATCACCCGCCGCAGGCACGACGACTTCGATCTCCGAGGCGTCCCAGCGAGGCCTTCCACTCTCATCGTAGGGCGAGATTCCGACGCGCGCCGGACCGCCCGCGTGCACGAGCTTCACGCGACCGTCGCGGCTGGGGAACACGCGTCCTGTGTGCTGTGCACCGAGCCAGAGCGCGGCGGAGCCGGCGGGCGCGTGCGGCAGTCCATCCATGTCGCGCACGCTGACGTCGCCGCGCACGAGCTTGCCCTCGCGATCGACGATGCGCAGCGTGCGCTCGCGTGCGGCCGGAACGCTCACGAACACGGTCGCCCCGTCGCGCTCGGACATGTCGACTTCGGCCACGCAGTGGTGCACGAGCCCTGCGCGCCGCGGCTGAACCACGATGCGCGCCGAGAGAATGTCGATCACCTCCGGACCGGGCCCGGCCAGCAGGAAGCCGCCCTGCTCGTCGGTCCATGCCATGGGAGGCTGGCTCGCCGCGAGCGCCTGCGGGACCCAGTTGCCGCCTTCGCGTGCGACGAAGCCCGCGCCCGCGCTGTCGTGCACATCGAGGAACACGGCCGCTCCCGCCAGCGGAGTTCCGTCGGGCGCGGTGACCAAGCCCGTGATGGGCGGCCCTGCGTTGCGCAGCACCACGTGCAGACAACCATCGAGGCTGTCATAGAAGCTGCGCGAGAGGAACGGGCTCAGGTCCAGGGCGACAACCTGCGTCACGAGCCCGTCCGCGCTGACTTCGAGCGCGTACTTGCCTTCCGCGCCCGTCATCACCTGCACGGTGCCGTCGTTTCTCGTTTCCAGGCCGTGAGAGCGTGAAAAGAAAGGCGACGCGAGCTGCTCCGCATCGACTTCATCGCAGCTGCCGACGCGCACGCGCGCGCCGCCGACGGGCATGAGCTCTTCTCCCTCGCGGCGCCACACGCGCAGGCAGTGCTTGCGGCTGGCGTTCACCTCGCGGTCGTAGGTCACGTCGCCTTCCGGCGGCAGTTCGAGAGCGTCCCACCAAGCGGGCGCATTCAGGGGCGCTGCACCGATGCGGCGCGAGCCGGGCTCGGCGCGCAGCTCGAAGCGTCCCTCGGCGTCCGTTCGCGCGCGCACTTCCGGGCCGCGGCCGCCGTAGACGACGATCTCGACATTCGCCATCGGCACGCGCACGTTCGAGTCGAGCTGCACGATCGTGCCGTGGACGCGTGCGCGTGGATCGCGCCGCACGGTCTCGACGCGCGTCGGCTCGACGAGCTCGCTGCGCTCGGCGGGCGCGAGTGCGGTGTCGCCGCGCTCGGGCGTCGATGTGTCCGGCTCGGCGCTCGCGCTCGCGGGCGCCGCCGCAGGATCCACGGAAACTTCGGTGCCTTTGCGGGCGAGCAGCAGCCAGCCGAGCAGCAGCACAGCCAGTACGGCGAACAGGGCGAGGAGCTTGCGCACGCGCAAGAGAGTAGCAGGAGCCGCCCGTGGCGCGACGCGTCCGCCCGCGTCATCATCTTCGCCCGATGTCGCTCCTCTCGATCGAAGGCATCTCCAAGAGCTACGGAGATCGCGCCCTGCTGCGCGGCGTGTCCCTGATGATCGGAGAAGGCGAGCGCGTCGGGCTCGTCGGACCCAACGGCGGCGGCAAGTCCACGCTGATGAAGATCCTGTGCGGGCTCGAACAGCCCGACGAGGGCACGCGCGTGCTGCGTCGCGACCTGCGGCTCGGGTATCTCGAGCAGGATCCGCAGCTCGATGGCGCCGCGACGGCGCGCGCGGTCGCGCGCGGCGGGCTCGTCGAGCGCGAGCGCGTGCTCCGGGACCTCGAGCGCGTGCACGAGGAGCTTGGGCGCGCGCAGGGCGACGCGCTCGACAAAGCAATCGCGCGGCAGGAGCGGCTCGAGGCGGAGCTCGAGCGGCTCGGCGGGCACGATGTCGAGCACAAGGTGGAGAGCACGCTGCAGGCGCTCGGCCTGCGCGATCCCGAGGCACTCTGCGGCTCGATGTCGGGCGGAGAGCGCCGTCGCGTGGCACTCGCGCGGCTCCTGCTCGCGGGCCCGGAGCTGCTCCTGCTCGACGAACCCACCAACCATCTCGACGCGCTCGTCACGGACTGGCTCGAAGACTGGTTCCTCGAAACGCGCACGCCGCTGCTGCTCGTCACGCACGACCGCTACTTTCTCGACCGCGTCTGCGATCGCATCGTCGAGCTCGATCGCGGCGAGCTCTTCTCCTACGTCGGCGGCTACGCCGAGTACCTCGAGAAGCGCGCCGAGCGGCTCGCGAGCGAGCGCAAGGCCGAGGACTCGCGCCTCAACCTGCTGCGCCGCGAGACCGCGTGGATGCGCCGCGGCGCACCGGCGCGAACGACCAAGCAGAAGGCGCGCATCCGGCGCTTTCACCAGACGGTCGATGCGGCGCCGATCGCGCTCTCGTCCGACCTCGAGATGCAGTTCCCGACGGGGCCGCGCCTTGGAACGCGCGTGCTCGAGCTGAAGGGCATTTCGAAGCGCTTCGGCGAGCGTGTGGTCGTGCCCAAGCTCGATCTCGAGCTCGGGCCGGGCACGCGCCTCGGGCTCGTTGGTCCCAACGGCGCTGGCAAGACCACGCTCGTGCGGATGATCCTCGGCGAGCTCGCGCCGGACACGGGCACGCGCAGCGTCGGCGAGACCGTGCGCTTCGCGGGCGTCGATCAGATGCGAACCGACGTCAAGCTCGACGCGACGGTGCTCGAGGAACTCGCGGGTCGCAGCGATGTCGTCAAGGTGGGGGAGCGCGTGGTGCGCGCGGAGAGCTACCTCGACCGCTTCGGATTTCCCGTGTCGCAGCAGCGCTCGACGGTGCGCCAGCTCTCGGGCGGCGAGCGCAACCGCCTCATGCTCGCGAAGCTGATGCTGCAGGGCGGCAACGTGCTCGTGCTCGATGAACCGACCAACGACCTCGACCTCTCGACGCTGCGCGCTCTCGAGGAGGCGCTGCTCGCGTTCGACGGAGCCGCGATCCTCGTCAGCCACGACCGCTGGTTCCTCGATCGCGTCGCAACGCAGGTGCTGTACCTCGATGGCGACGGCCATGCGCGTCTGCACTTCGGCGACATGTCCGGACTGCTCGAGCAGCTGGCGAAGGAGCGCGACGAGGCACGCGCTGCAAAGGCGAACGCGAAGCCTGTGGCCGCCGCGCCTTCGAGTGCCGCCGCGTCTGCTCCGATCCGCAAGAAGATCACGCCGTGGCAGGAGAAAGAGCTCGCGACCCTCGAGGCTCGCATTCCGGAGCTCGAAGGCGCGATCGCCGCAGCGGACGCGGAGCTCGCGGATCCCGCGCTCTACACCGGGCCCCGCGCGGCGCTCGACAAGGCGCGCACGCGGAGAACGGAACTACAGGCCGAGCTCGACACGACCTACGCCCGTTGGGAAGAGCTCGAGTCGCTGCGCTCGTCGTAGCTAGCGACCGAGCAGCGTGAGCCGGCCGAGCTTCGCTTCGGCGCCGAGCACGTCGATCGCGAACGCGCGCGGGCGACGGTCGAGCAGCAGAAAGATCTCGAACGGCAGTTGCGGCCATGACTCGCGTGCGCCCGCGGGTCCAAAGCGCACCTGCACCTCGCGCCCGTCGCTCTCGAACTCGAAGCCGAAGGGCACCTGCGCGGGCCACGGCCCGAGCGGCATGACGCGCTTGAACTCGGGCTCGTACCAGACGCCTTCGGGGCTCGCTGCGAGCGTCGTGGTCATCATCTGCAGCTCATCGCCGGCGCGCACGAGCTTCAGCGCCGCGCCCGTCGACTTGCCTGCGTCGAAGCGCAACAGCGCCTCGCTCGGACCGTCGCCCGTGGGCGACAGCTCGAGCGTTCCCGCGATCATCCACTTGCCGCGCGGCAGCTCGCTTGGCGTGCCCGTGCGCGAGAGCAGCTCGAGCTCCTGCCCAGCGGGCAGCGGAACCGAGGCGGGATCGCACGTCACATCGACATGGTGGCGCGCCTTGCCTTCGCCGCCGCCCGCATCGCGCACCGTGAGCTCGACGTCGATGCCGTAGGGACCGTCGTGCTCGGGCGCGAGGAACAGTGCCTGCAGGCGCTCGGCACCGTCGATGGCGAGCCGCGGTCCCTCGCCGACCTGCCGCCAGCTCGCGCTCACTTCCTGCATGCGTTCGTTCTGCGCTTGCCCCGTGAGCGCGATCATTTCGCCGCACTCGCACGTGCTCGCGGCCGCGATTTCCGCGATGGGCGCATTGTCCGGAGCGCGCAGCCGGATCGTGCGCCGCGCCATGCCGTTCAGCTTGGCCGAAGTGACCTGCACCTCGAGCACGAGGTCGACGTCTGCGAACCACTCCGGCGCGACCAGCATCTGCTTCGCACCGGCGTTCGGCACGAGCTCGAGCCGGGGCTGCACTCCGAGGTGACTCCACAGGTACGCGATCGGCTCGTCGCCGGCGCCGCTCGTCTTGCACTCCACCTCGAATTTCTCGCCCTCCTTCACCTCCGTGGGCGCGAGCACCTCGATGGCGGGGGTGGCATCCGGTGCAGGAGCCTCGTTGCAGGCAGCGAGGAGGAAGAGCGGGAGTGCGCGAACGGGCTTCACGTGCGCATGGTAGCAACGCCACCGCACTCGCCGCGTACGATGCCCGCATGAAGCACGCAGCCCTCGCCGTCGCCTGTCTCGCAGCCCTGCAA
>Ga0169931_10008629_pt1 | contig 14833 bp, 12 predicted proteins | sample Kivu_15m_20L_FD_129675 | JGI IMG/M metagenome (GOLD analysis project Ga0169931, IMG submission 129675) | Freshwater microbial communities from Lake Kivu, Western Province, Rwanda to study Microbial Dark Matter (Phase II) - Kivu_15m_20L... | ecosystem: Environmental > Aquatic > Freshwater > Lake...
GATCAGTGGGCGAGATAGTACTCTACGTAGTACTGTCTTTGCTGGGCACGCATAGTCTCACCCTTCACCTTCTACGACTAAATCATGCTACTTGCTCCCTATATCAGCAACTATGATTTTGCGGTCTATACCGACTACAATTTTATGTGGCTGGCATTGTCGCTGCTGCGAAAGGCAGACACCTGAGAGCAGGGCAGCGATTATATGCACATTTCCTTGAAGTGCTGCACCTACACTCTCATTTCCTTGACCTCGCTGCTTTATGCCATAGTTACGTTCTCAGCTACTACAACTACTTCCTCATCCTCGCGTATTTACCAGCAGTCCTTACGGGCTTAGTCAAAGAAGTCCGATGGATGGTCTTCTGTTACTTGGAGAGGGAGATGCGATGGGTGTTCTTTTGTTACTTGGAGAGTGAGATGCCATTGGGATGTTTATTTTCCTTGGACTGGGATTTGCTGGCCCTGTGCTTATGTTTGGAGTGTGAATTGGTGTCTATTTGCTGCTGGGTGATTGGAAAGCGGATGTTTGGTTTGTTGTGGTTGTGTTTGTACATGAGATCGTTATGGTTTATATTTAAATTGGTCTTAAATCACAAAGTAAACACATAATCATCAATTAATAGTAATAATAATCCATAATTTATGTGTTATACACTTGTTAAAATACTAATCTAAAGCTATCTTATTTATAAATGCTATTGCTGGGTGGACATTATGGCAAATCTACTTACCTGTCTTCTTGAATGGATAATTAGACTATAATATTATAAATTTAGAGGCCTTTTGTTTTCTATACATGCCTTACAACCAAATATAAAAAAGCCACCAGAAGATAGTCTATGCTCATCTATTCCATGTTTGACTAACATCACCTTTCTTCCTCTTTTTTCACGTCCTCCTCCTACTTCAACTGACCCTGCCGCACACTCTCCTTATTCAGATATAATTGCAGTTGCTTGTGTTCTTGGATTTTCCTCCATAGATCCATCAGTTTGGACTGATAGTATCCCATGCACTCGTCTAGTTCTGGGTCTTCCTACTAGATCAGCTCGGCCACACAATCCCTTATGACCCTCATTGTTTTGCCAGCCAGCAGCACCCGCTAACGCTTAGCTTCATGTTTGTCGTAGTGGTAGTGTTGGAAGCACTAGCCTATGCAGAGGTGCACGTGTTGACCTGCTTGGGAACATCCTTTGCATATGACATCTGTCTTCTTGCGGTGGCAGTGAGCGCACTTGTATTTACTGCTAGCCCTGGCTGGCATGTGGCTGAGGGCTGATGTTTAGTTAGGAGAGTCCTTGTGTTTGGGGATCATTCCTATGAGATAATATTTATCACCTTCTGGCTATAACTTAACAAGAATTTTATTCATGCTCTAGGCAGTAAGTGATAGGTAGATCAACTATTCTATATTATTATACAACATGAGCATACGTAATCTATTATACTATTTCAGTCCTATCTACTATACAGTACTAAGTAGTAAATGTACTATATAGTACTAGGTGGTTTATGTAGTATATTGTACTAGTGGCTATGTAGAGAGAAGCATCAGAATATTTAGGCATCGTAGTTGGTCAGATGCCTCGACATCGCTTCGTTGTAGTTGTCCATGAAGTCAATCTCGAAGTTCTGCAGGCACATGTTGCTCGACAGTCCCTGGAAAAACTAGTCCTACTCCCCCATCATCACATAACATCCTCGCAACACCAGTTTCTTCACAGAAGGGTTGGCATTACACAAGGCGAACACCTTTGAACCACTCACACTGACCAGCTTAGAATTGTAGCTGCAGTCGATGTTCTAGTGGTAGAGTGTGTTGGCTGCGTTGATGACCTGTTATAGGCCTAGGATGCTAAGTTGGTTTTTGGGGAGGCCGATGGTGTGCATAGGGTAACTGATCTGGCTCATCATGTACTTGGCCTGCTCGTCAGTCAGACTGCTCTCGTATACGATGAGCGTCCGCTGCATGTAGTTCCTGTTGAATGGAAAAATGGACTTCAAAGACTCATTCAACAAAGACAGCTACGATTCGGCTACCTTTATCTTGAGAGTCATGAGGGGAGCTTTTGCCGGCACCACGTTGGTCACCAAGCTCACATCGAAACTGGGAATGCTCCTGAAGTGACTTTTAAGCCATCTAGGAAAGGTGATTTCTCCAGAGATGTTTTTGCGTCGAAAAGTCTGTTTGTTGAGCAGGTAGAAGAATCCTCCAATGGCTTCGCGGTAGTACCTGGAGCCCACGATATCTTTAAGGTGCTCTTCGTGAACGAAATCAACGCCCCTGATGGTATCGATCTAGTTGCAAATGTAGTCTTCCAGGAAGGGCGAAGGCACCTAGTTGCGCAGACAGTAGGTTCCTCGGAAGGTTGCCAGAAACAGAATGCGCTAAATGACCCTGAGTGCGTCCTTGGAATCGTTTTATTTTCTAATCTTAAGTGTCTTTTCGCCCATCTTGAGGGTAAAACAGTCTTCAGTTTCCGACTGGTAGTTAAAGGTAGTCTAGGTAAACTGAACACGAACCATTTCTCGTGCCTGGCCTTCTGACTCGTTGATGCTATAGAAAAATATGCCTCTTTTGCGGAGGTTGAAGAAAGCAGGATTGTATGAAGTATCGTTGATTTTTATATTGAGGCGACCCTCCATTTCTACTTTTCCCCATTACAGATCCGCCTTTCTCGCTATCTACCCCATGTCAGAACCAAAGTTGGCACTACCAATCAGCCTTATGTAGGCTTGGGAAGGTACTGACTCGATGGTTTGTGCCTCTATCTACTGAAACCCCACCATTTTCCAGGCTGAGCCCGAACTGAAGAACTCCCCGTCTTCTTTGTTGCTCTTGGGATCAAAAATCAGTTGTTTCATGTCGTCCAGGTAGCCTACTTTGTGGGTCATTTCCACATCCTGTTACCTCGTCTTGTTTTTGAGATTAATAGCAGGCACTTAGTGATCGTAGTTCCACTCCTTTCGTTGCTCGCTGCTCTCCAGTCTCGACTGCTTGATGAGTCTTACTTCTTCGTCGCGGGCCAGGTACTCGTTGGGCGCTTGGTCCATTCAAATTAATAGCAATCAATTATAATCTAGAAATCAATAATCGAACATGGCAGTTCAAGGCTTCTCTGACTGCTAACTCAAAATGGCCCTGCAAAAAACCCGCTAGTAAGTATACGAGCTACTTCTGGACCGAGCTCCTCACAATAGCTAGCTTTTTTATTAGAATTTTGCATTAATTGCTCAGAAGACGCTACGATATATTGCCCGGATGCTGACTCTCAAGATGGCAGTGTAGGCTTTGTCTTTTACTGAAGAAATGGTAGATCAGCTTGAGATCAGCATTAAGGACTATCGAGCCCGCGACATAGTCTTTAAGGACAGCTGTACAGTGTTCGCTCCCATCCCTACCGACGATTAATAGGCTAAGTAGCAAGACTAGATCTACCAGTTCATGAACATCAGAAACAGGTCTCTTCCTTCCATCTGCCACTAAAATCCCCAAAGAGAACGATAGCGTCAGTAGCTGAACTAGTTCTTGGTGGAAATGGAGAGTGGTAAACAGAAAAAAAGCAATCTAGGTCAGCATAAATCGAAGCTGAAAGTGGCCAAGACTGCCACCTTTAACTGTCTTTTGGCCTAGATATAGTAATAAACTTCGAGTAGGAATCATCGGCTGAGCGCCAACATCTGCCAGCCCTTGCTGATTATGTAAGAACCAGAATAACTAAAGCAAACATAGAGAGAGGTAGGAACATATAAAGTTATAGACATACCTGAAGAACCCTAGCCACTGCCCACTCAGAATCATATAAAGACTACTCTCTAAAACAACTAACTTACACTCAGCAAAGCATTCGTGTAAGCGCAATAACAATAGCTAAGTATTATAGTCAAAGAAAATTAGCTCAACCTAGAACAGTCTTAAAACAACAAAGAATAGCCTTAGATCAAAGTAGATTAAACCTAGGATAAGCTTACAGTAGTATCTAAATCATCAAAGAAGAGTCTGGGCAAGAGTAGCAAACTAAAGAGGAAGAACACTGGGGTGAGCTAGAAAGAAAAGCCTAAAAAAAGAAAATAGCCAGCAGTATCTAAAAAAGATGTTATGACTGCTTCAGAGAGCAGAAATAAGATTTAAACCAAGATTACTGGCATGAATATAAATAGCAAACAGATAGACTATGCGTTGGCTGTAGAAAGGCCTAGAGAGATAGAAAGTTACTAAGATGTGGTAATATAAAAGTAGTAAAAAGGTGAAAAGAATAGGCAAAAGAAGACAATGAAGGTATAAAGATACATCAGGGACGAAAATATATCTATAATAAGGCCATAGGAAGCAGACTAACAATACAACAATTTATAGACGACAGACTAACAACACAACAAATAAGTCTAAAAAGAAAGCTAGGAACACTTACAAGATAAAAAATAGCTACTCGAACACTAGAAATAGATAATAAAATAGACTAAATAGTCTTAAAAGGAACTCGTTCCTTTACTCAAGGCCGAAAGCATTAAAATGTCAGTACATAACATGCCTGAATCTTAGTCCAAAGCCAAACAAAGAGTCTCGATCCACAGCCGACACTCTCTGAGCCTAGCCACAACTCTGATCAAAAGGAACAGCAACGATGCCAAACTATCATCCAGCAGCAAGAATGTTTCTTTGAAATCAGTGGATCCCTCTCAGCAACAACACGCGAAACCAAACCATAAATAATCGTTAATGACAAAACATGATAAATAGGATGCATTTAAAGAAATTGAATCCAATCTGGCATCAATTAGCAGCAATCCGACCAGCAAGAGGAGTTTCCTAAAACGAACCAACACTTCAGAAATCAGCCTGCTCCAGCCTGTAATGAAACAAATCTAATCTTTATCATTCCACAATTAAAACTAATCTCGCACCAGTCAAACTGCCCTGAAACTGCTCAAGAGCTGCAAGGCCACAGATAGCAGCAAACAGCAGAAAGCACAAAACTATAAAAGCTAGCTTACCCAACCAAAAGCCCAAAAAGAGCGTTTTGATGGTATTGACTTGAGCAAATAGCAGCCTAGGCATTCTAATCGGCTGTAGAATATCAAAAATATATCAGAAAAAACACTTTAAAGGGCGAATAACTAAAATGCTTGTGGTTAAAACTTGAAGTGCATTAGTCGGCATCGAAATAGTAAACTGAGCAACTCACACAGCCTAGACCGCTTCGATCATCTGCACAGCTCTACTCAACAACATCGCAGTTTGCATAAAAGTATTATTCCTTATGGTTCTGGCTAGTCTACAAAAATGAATACTGCCAGTGCTATTCCCATTATATAGGCTGCGATGCGTAGGAAAGGCAAGCGTCATAAAATGGCGCAGTACTTGTAACTAATCGAAACAGCTCATCTCAAGTTCTGCGGAGAAGGCTGCGAGCACATCCGCAATTTATTCAAGACCGAGGAGGGAGCTAGTATGCGGGAAGAACGAGTGATCTAGCAGCTAGGCAGACTCATCAGCAAACACCCCTGATTTATCTAACTTTACTTGTCCAATCACAGTCCTAGGATTATGTATATTGTAGTTGATATATGATTTGTATACAAGTATACATAGTTGATACTTTTATGGCAATAAATACTATTGAGACATTAATGGTAATAAATACAATAAATCATTTGAATTTGGGGCTTTTGGGAGCATTAAGATTCTGCGGCTGGTTCAGTCTATACTTGTTTATGCGGTTTAGCACTAGCATCTTATGATAGTACTAGAAAGTGTCCACCAGCACACTCTTCCTCTATGAGGGCTGTCTCCTGACTGCCTTGCCGATAGAAGTGGACCTGGCTCCACCCTTCTTACTCTTCATTCTATCCTCAATGGCCTTATCGATGTGGAAGTCCTTTAGTATTTTGGCTATCTATTTTTCCCTATTTTGTTTGAGCTGGCTCTTGGGGCCATTCACTATTTTTACTTCAATCTTGTACTAATCATACTAACCATCTTAGTTGGCCTATTTATCTGTTTCTACGTCAGTCTGTGAACTTATTGAGACCCTTTTGAATCTTTAAGTCTACACCTACTGGTCCTTCATGGGTTTGTGCTCAAATAGGGTGCTGTTGAGGTCACTTATGAGCGAACATTTAGAAGGTGATTCGTTGATGAGAGTGTAGGAAAGCACGTTTTGCAGTCTATTAGTGTCTTCGCCCTTCAGCATCTGCCTGAACGAGTTTGACGAAATGTTGGCAGTGCTCTACAGCATTCTAAGGAACTCCTCTGTGGTAATCTAGGCCCTACTGTTCCTAGGTTCCTCCCAGACTGTGTCTTTTTAGTACTTGTTTTGCATCTTTTGCAGTTTTTCTGTGAGGTATTCGATGAATAGTTTGGCCTTCTTGCATTCTTACAGCTTCACCTAATACTTTTTGCAGTATGTAACTGCCTCCTTTTCTATTTACTGGTGCTATTTTCGCAGCAGACTGATGTAGTCCCGTATCTTCTAGAAATTGTCGTTTTTCTTGCGTTGCCGCTGTCCCCATCCCAGGGTGCTTTCTGACCTGCTCGGAAACAGTTGTGAGCCTGAGCTGCGGGTGTCGTAGTAGACTGCATCCAGGTACTACTTTTATTGTTCAATCCAGTCTATATAAGTTTCAGCCTAGGCCAGCTTGCCCTTCATATCGTCGTTTTCTTACTAAATACATACTTTTTTACTCTTAGTTCCATAATGTAGGTGGCAGCCTAGTTAATACTGTCCCTGAGTTCAGCGATGATGCCCTAGCGATGGGCTACCTCATCCCATACTAGTTCATAGTTCTACATCAGCATGACTGCATTATTTATGGTGTACAGGTGAACTGGCCCATGTTGTTGAGACTAGTCTGCAGCTGTGCGTACTGTTTCTGGCTCCACAGGTAAAGATCTACATTAACGTTTCAGTACTCTAGGGTTAAGGAGTTGGCTGCTGTTTGGCAAGGAGGGAGCTGAGGGATCCGATGTGTTTTTATAGTATTTTGGTGACTTAGTCCCTGAGCTAGGCGATCTGTCCCACCGACAAAGCACTCTTTTTGTGCATGGATAAAGAAGGAATATATTAATTGATTAGCAGTGCATCCCAATAGAATCACCAACCACCCAATCACTCCCCCAGCAAGTAGAGGGCTTAAGATAAAGAAGATTCAAAAAAGAATAGTATTTTATTTTTTGATCGGAGATTTATGCTTTTTATATATAATCAGCGCTCTTTCTTATCCAGTTTAGAACAAACAATATACCGTATGTAGTTGTGAAAAAGTAAATAGAAGACTATGGGGCTGACAGTCGTTTCTAGACACTTGAATTTTCTTGTTGATTTTATGCTATAATAAACTTTTGAATAAATAGTCTTTATTATTTGGGAAAAAAGAATCACTAAAGGGCATCATGAGTGTTTTGTTGGGCGTGTTCGGAAAGCCACAGAACTTAAAAATCATGGCCTGAGCCTTATGTAACTTGTTGCTCCTTGGCTTACTCAATGAATATCTTCTCTTCGCTCATGTCTTCGTTCTAGGACTCAATTACTCCAGACAGCATCATCAGGGATTTGATTATTTAGTTGTGGTCGAAATCTTCATTCTGAACAGCTGCTTGCTTATATTCCATCTGGCGATATTTGACTCTTTGACCCCTCTAGGTCCGTTTTTATTGCGCTCTAAGCTGTTCTGAAGAAGTTTCTTTGCCTTTTTAGGCCATAAGTTGATCTATGATGACCTGAAGTCGGCAGATCTACTGCTTCATGTTACTTTTGTCTTGTAATAGTTGTCTATTTTATTCCATCAATTCTGACTTTTCTTCCTCTAGCTGTTCGTTTCTTCCCTACAAAATGGCATTCAGAGTTACCAGGTTTTGAATGTTTTCATTTTAGTTCTATTCCTGCATTTGATTCTGGATCTGAACTGGAGCTATCTTCCATTTAACTGAGTTTTTGAAGCCTAAGACTGGAGAGAGTAGGTCGCGCTAGCTGTCATCTTAGAAGTCCATTTAAACGAAGGAGTCGTCTATACTCTACTTCTTCATCACAATTGCTTATGTGATTGATGCTATTCTTTCTATCTAGTTTGTTGGTGCCTTGGCCGGAAAACTCATCAGAAAAACCTCAATCGCCCCGTCCGGTCCTTGAGGCTCTTGATTATAGATTGTTCTTAGCTGGCTGTTGGAAAACTGTTGGACTGGGAGGGTGACACCAAATAGGCAGCGATTTGAATTTTGACAGTCATAAATTTATAGATGAGTCTGAATTCATAACAAACTACATGTCTATAGACCTAGGTCAGCGCTACGGCCACACTAGCCGACAAACTCACACTTTCCTCAATCTGGCCGTTGTTTACCTTGCATATTTTTTAATCGGCCAGTTTGAGTTGATGCTGACTTTCTGCATATAGAATCAAATACTGAGAAATAGTTTCATGAGGAGGGAGTCCTGGGTGGGAGTGAGGGGTATTTGTGTTTCGATTATTTTGATTTTGAGCTGAAGGTGCGAGAAAGTGGACATAGCTTATGTAACGCAGAATATTGATAAATATTTTAGTTATAACTTGAATGGATTTACACTTAAAATTACGTATCATTACCCTCACTTCTATCTACTATTCATGCCTTCTTATGCTTGTGGTTTTGGTTCTCATGAAAAGACTATAATTGTTGTCTAAATCCAGCATTTGGGTTCACTCTCTACTTTTTACTCTTCAGGTAGGCCTCGGCCTAGTGAACACTAAGCCCTTTTTCTTTGATCAGAAAGGCCAGGACTATGGAAGCACTGCGAGATTTACCCAGCTGGCAGTGCACCAGTACATTGGTGCCCTCAAGGTGTTACCTGATGAAAGTACACGCTGGTTCAAAGAACTACTAAATAGATTGCTCTTACTAGTCTTCTGCTTTTATCCACATTTGCTCTATGCCTTTTTCCTTTAAAATCTGCTTTATATTGCGTTTTTCGTAGTTTTATTGACCCAAAACAGATACAACTGCACCGATCTTGTTAGTGCTGATGTAGGCAGCTGCAAGGGCTACAGCTGAGCCCAGAAACAAATTGCCTTTGGAAGGGGAGTTGTTAACAAGACTGAAGACCAAGTTGCATTGCGAAGTTTCCAGCATTTAGGAAATAGCTAATTGTATGTTTATATTAACTTGATAGATAATTATGCTTTTTTGATGTTATTTAGTTGGATTCCTAGAGATTATATTTGAATGGGTGCTGATTTCAAATGCTGCAAGTAGCCCTTCACTAATTCTTTTGATGTGGACATTCAGGGCAGACTTGACCATCCCTCTTCGACCATACAACTTCGCAAACCTACGCCCAACTATCTCGCCTTTGCAAAAGTGATATCTAACGTTAACTTGCTATCATAGATCGATGGCTATATTGCTTCGAGTAGAGTAGGCTAATCATTGAGTAGGCAGATTGTTAATCATTAAGGACTCAAAGATATGCTCAGCAACTAACAATAAACCTAGCAGGTATGCATCATTGCCAGCAAGACCTATAACTTATGCTAGAATAGATACAATAGCATAGACAATCTTGCCAATAACTACTAGGTTTGTCTCTTATAACTCTACGCACACGTAGGCGAAACTATACAACAGATCGAAAACTCCAGTAGACATTTCCGCAAAATAAAACTACTCCAGTAGTCTCTCCATGAACAGTAGGCAACCTAGCAGCAACAAATAGAAGCTGTCTTTAAGTAACTAACCTCCCAGCCAGGCATGCAGGATCACGTCTGGGACATCAGCAAAAAACAAACTGTGTAAACAATGTCTGCTCACCTGCTTTACAACATCAACAAATACATACATTTTGTGAACACTCAGTTCTCGCTCAACGATTACTGCTCACTAGTTTCGGCCAGAAAACTCTTTCACTTCTTTAGAAAACACATATGCACTCAGCAACTATAGCAATTAGCCAACATCTACTACATCGACATCGACTGCCATCCCGCATAATAGCTGCTTTTTCAAATTGGCTGCGTAGTGTTCTTTCCAGGATTCGTGCCCCTCGAAGTCCTCAAAGAAAACACAAAAGAGCCAGAACAAAACAAAACAGCATAGGATGGCTATGAGAAGAAGAAGATAAGAATGCGGATCAAATGGCTGGAACAAAATGAAACGAAATGCAAGTTCAGACATAGATAGCATCTCTACTACCTGCCTTTCAGTCTGTTCGTGGTTCAACAGGTCATCCACAAAGAATGGGGCTTATAAGTCAGAATCATGTAAATGGAAGAACAGTACCTCATCACTTATCTCTAACAAGCCGCAACACACTCCAACAACAAAACAGAAAATAATGAAGCAAACATAAGCGAGCAGCTACAGGTATTCAGGTAGTCCACCAGCGACATGATTGAGGAAGGACTGCTTGTTGAGGAGAGTTAGTAATAAAAACCAAACAACTCTTCCAGCAGAATCAAATACAAGTAAGCCGCCAAAGAATACTACAGACAATACACATAAAACATTAAAATAGCAAACGCAAGAAACTCAGCTAACAGCATAAAAGCTGCCAATGTATAAGATAAACCTGTCTAATAGGCTATCTAGGAGTAATAAGATCCTATCGTCGAGGATTCGCCCATAAAAATTGTGGAATTAAGTGCTGATAAGGAAAAGACTCTGCAGAAAAAGCTATAGAAGTACATTTAAAAGATGGAGCTACAAAAACTAACAGATCAACTCGATAATGTCGACTCCTTCTGGAAAATTACCGTACTCAACCTTAGTACTTTCGTTATAAACAGGCAATAGTTGGTTGTAGAAAATATAGTGCATGGACTGCTTCCCTAACCTTCAAGGACTCTATCTGTGTAGCTGTGTCCGCACGTAGATTCCAACAAAATCCACAAAATAGAAGGACTTTAAGCTAATACCAGCCTACGAGTGCTTTCTTTGTCTCGAAACCAGATCGCTCTGGTCGAAAACATGCAGCATTTGCGTGATCTCAAAGAACTATATTTGAGTAAGTATGTTGAAAGTTAGCTAAAAATCAGTTGGACGACAAAAGTGCCAGCAGTTTATCTGCATGTGGACTATAAAAATTAAGAATACTAGCGATTTCATGTATGTTTGATGTGATTAAGTCAAGCTGAACCCCGACAGTTGTTTTTAGATTTTGTTCAAAAAACCAGCTAAATTGCTACGCAAGGTCATCATCAGTAGTTTGTTGTTTACTTAGACGATGGTGATAAGCTGTCGCTTCGAACCAAACGTTCGCTGCCACGATGGTTGCACAAAAAGACTAAATTATAGATTTTTACAAACTGAAACATTTCTACAAAAAACCTAATTTTAAAATAGTTTAGAATAAAACTAAAATAGTTTTTTGTGTGAAGTAAGCAAACCATTATTTAATCATGTCAACAAAAACACTCCTTTTCTTTTCTCTACTCCACTTTCACACGCACTTTGCTCTTGGCATCGACCATGCCTCCCTCAGTCGTAGGCTGGCTCTAGGTTTCCTCCCGGTTCTAGCGTTATACCACCTTTTAGGCAGTCACCAGGTCTAAGATCACCCCGAACAGCTCCTGAAGGTTCTAGCCTGTCTTGGCAGATAGGCAGTGTAAGGGCAAATGGTGTTTTTGCATTAGTTTTTGCAACGATTACTTGTCGAAGTTTCTATATTAATTGCATAGTACTTAGGAAGATCCTGCTTGTTGCCGCATAAGAGGGACACTGAACGGCGCTGGTGGTTGTCTCGGTACAGCTATATCCACTTCTAAATGCCAAGAAGGGTCGAAGGTTCTATATTGTTATGCGAGTACTGTTGACATCGAAGACAAAGAGGGCGCAGTCGGCATCTCTCAGGTAGGCTGGGATAAGGCTCATGTATCGTTACTGACCAGCCGAGTCCCAGAGTTGTAGTCTGCACTTGCTGCCCTTGTAGAGTATGGTTTTGCCGAGGAAGTCGATGCCGATGGTGGGCTGTTCGTGGGAGTCGAACTTGTTATGGATGTAGCGTTCTATGATGCTCGTCTTGCCCCCTCCGGTGTCACCCAACAGTATAATTTTGTAGCTCTTCTTGATTTGGGACTGGCTGGTAGTTGACATAAGAATAAGAATTTTATATTAGACTATCAGTGAAATGCTATCATAGTCTACCTTCGTTTAATTACAACAAAAAACAAAATATACATAAAAATATAACGAAAATGTAGTGTCTTGTCCATACTTGTGTTGTAATAATAGGATTTGTTTAAGCATTTATGGTTTTTTATAGAATAGGCATCATAGGTTGCCATTTATTCAGCGAGCAACTAAATACAATAAAAAGTACCACAGAAAAAGTTTAAATTGCTGTTTTCCAGTAAAGAAAACAGTTATCCTGGCTATGGCTACTGGGCTGCAGCATTGTACTAGTAGAGAGCTGATCGTTGGGGTACGACTGCGCTGTACTATACTCTTTGTATAGTTTATTTGCTGCTTTAGGTAGCCCTACTGCTCTGGGGCACTCTGTTCCTGCTTCTATCAATCAGTTCCCTCCTGGCCACAACTATCTAGCCCTCCGCTGCCAGGTCTGCCTTAATGGTGAACACTGTCTACAGATCAGTGATTTTCAACTGTGAAACATCAACTTGAAACCTATTTATCAAATAAAATACTTATGTTGTTCCCTGAAGTAGTAGATGGGTTTTAGACTTTTTTCCTGAAACTTTATAAAGGCCTTCGCCCACTATAGTTTTTAATGCATCATTTTTAAGGCTATTTAGTCTGACTATAGTGTAGTAATTTTGTCATTGTAGAGCTGTTTAAGTGTGCTTAGCGCTTTCTGGTACTGTTGCTCTATGAATCGCTGAGTTTCTTGGTAGTTCTATGTGATTTCTTATCGTTTTAGCTCAGTGTTGCGCAGTAAGTTTTACAGTTTTTACCGTTGTTTTGCTGACAAATACTAATTAGCTTATCGCTTTTATTCGTAGAGTTTGCTGACTTGGTGGACTGGATGCTAGCTACCTCCGTAAGCTCCATCTCGCTGCAGACACCCAGGACATAGGTACTTTTGTCTTCGCAAGCAGTAATGAGTGAAGCGCATGTTGTGGCTCGGACAGATGGGCAAGGAGTTGATCTTGTCGATCCTTTAGAGTATATGTCCTTGCATGACTTTGGGCAGATGATGCTCTCGTGAACATTACTCGCATAAAAATAGATTTTAGGTCTTACAACAGATGACTGCTGTCTTATTCTAGCACCTGGCGCAGCGGAAATCAGTAGAGTTGAACTACTTGTCGGAACCCACTGTGAAGTTGACCTCGTATTTGACGTTGTATTGCGAATGAGACCGCACGAAGAAGTTGTACTGAAAAGCTTCCTTGTTTTCTTACTATTAGATCAGCAGCGAATCTAGCCTGCTAAGATCTTCTTTAGGTTTTCCGTTTTCCTTAGCTTTTCCTAGACATCCCAGTTCGACTTCGGCCAGCAGGAAAGTAAAGAGTTTATTGGGTAGGGCCTGGGGATGTATGTTGATGTGGCCGCAGTGAAGCACGATGTCCTAGAGAGGAGCTACTTTTTGCACAACCTGATCGATGTATTATTTATTGAAATCAGTGGCCTGGATGACTGCATCTGACTTGAACTGCCGTTAGAGCACCAACTGCTAGGACTAAGGTTGCTGGGTGAAGCGAAAGAGGGAGACGATGTGGAGGGAGGACTTGCCGGTGACTAGCTGCAGCTGATGGCTTGCTTGGGACCACTCCTGGGAGTCAGTCTAGACTTATCTCCTGCTCATGACCCTTATAATTGATTTTATTATGCAGGTAGGCGATTTTGAAGTGGACTAAGCCCTTTGTCCCTGGGAGTAGCCCAACTAATAAATGAACTTCAGCAGAATAAGGCCGTTCCTGGCTATGAAATGCAAACAGAGCTTAACTCAGCAAGCTATAAACAAAGCTGAGGGTAGGACTAATGATGTAAGTGCGATGCTACAGATAAGAAAGCAAAACATAATCAGAAAGATGCAGATTAGAAAAGATAGAATGCAAACAGAAGGTCCTTCTGTGACTCCTTAAGCCTAGCAAAACAGGAGATACGCGATAAGCATACAAAAGTAGTTTCCTAGCTACTAGCACAACTTAATCAAAAACAGGACATTTTACAAGGCCAAACTGCCTTCGCCTTTTGTCTTACCTGGCAGCAAACAAGATATTTAGCTAAACAATTAGCTAAGTAACCAATCTCCAGCTCCATCTCGCCAGTAGCTGATGCTAACCAGAGCCATCCTGCTTCCCAAGGGATACTCGCCTGCTAGGAAAGTCACCGAGTAGTCAGCAATATCCAAAACTAATTCATCGCCGCTTACCCACTTCTGCATTTTTAACGACAATGATTTTTAACACCAAACCCAGCAAGTGCACAACCAAAGCCTCGTTTTCACCCTACTAAACAGCAGCCAAATCAGGGGCAAGAGGATGTCCTTCCTGAGAAGGTATGTTTAGGGTCATAAGTAGGCCAAAACAAATAAAAAGTAAGAACCAGACAGGTAGAAGGGAAGTTATAGATCGAATAATAAGAGAGTGAGAGTGAGTGTGTAGCCTAAACTAAAAGACCTGATATAGAGGATAAAAGGGGACTTTGCTGATGGTTAGAGCAGAACAAAGACATAGGGCTTGAAAGGTGAGTACATGAAATGCATGAAGCGAAAGAACGTGGCAAACATGACTCTGCCTAAAATACAGCTCTTGGATGTAGCCAAGGAGAGCTGAATGAAATCAATAAGGTAATATGAGTTGATGTGAATAATGCAGATTTATTTATTTTAGTTTGCAAGCAGTAACATATAGAGTTTTATTGATTTAGTTAGCAAACACTAATATATAGATAAATC
>Ga0169931_10008630_pt1 | contig 14833 bp, 23 predicted proteins | sample Kivu_15m_20L_FD_129675 | JGI IMG/M metagenome (GOLD analysis project Ga0169931, IMG submission 129675) | Freshwater microbial communities from Lake Kivu, Western Province, Rwanda to study Microbial Dark Matter (Phase II) - Kivu_15m_20L... | ecosystem: Environmental > Aquatic > Freshwater > Lake...
AGTGCTGATGGCTACGTTGTTTGCGGAAGGGAGATAAATCCCGTTTGTAGGGGCGCTGCTGCTGGTTGGAATAAAATTTGGAGCCGTTAATCCATTGGAGCTAAAAGTAACAGTATTAACGCCATTGGCCGTAAATTTAACTTCTCCTGCTCCGCTACGATAAAAACCAGTATCTAAATCCTGCGCAAACGTAATTGTTGGGGCTGAAACAGTTCCATCGGGAAAATTTTCCCCTGCGTAAATATAATCGGCGCCAGCCATAATAACGCCGAAGAATGATTGACCACCGGTTGGCGCAGAACTGAAAATAATATTTCCGCCACTAATCCTGAAACCTGTGGCGCCAGTATCGTCAGGTTTTTGAATTACACCATTAACAGAAATAAGGCACTGGTTGGAGGACTGGGGTCCGGGCACCGGTGCCACGCCGTTTACGAGCAGTGCAAACGAAGTGGTTACACCATCAAAACCAGAACTGATATTGTCAATGTTCCGGTATTCCTGTTGAGAAAGAACAGGACTGTTGCCCAGGTAAGCCATTTTGTTTCTACTTCTTATCTACTATTGTATTAGGACCTGATACTGCTGGTTGCTTCGGCCACCGAATTGCATTTAAATTACTGGATTTAAACGTTTGTGGTAAGTCTCTAAGAATCTGCCGATAAGCAGACCATGCGGACTGATCTACAGTCGATCCTGGCGTCATAGTCCAATCAGTCGATTCCAAAAGATAATCTCGCTTTTTGCGTACAATCTCCCAAGACGTATCTTTTTCTAGCAAAATCTCGCCTTTAAATACACTGCGTTGCAACCGATCAACTTCTTTTCGCAGTTGATCTTCTTTGGTCAGCAAAAGAAACTCAAGCCGTTCAATTTTTTTATAAAGAACAGCAATATCACCAACGCTGGTAAGTCCCATTGTTAGGTCTGTTCAAGATAGCTAACAGAAATGTCTAAAGCGGTAGAGGTATCTGACCTGGCACGGAGAACGTCACTAGGCTCCATGATTAACTTACTTCCGCTAATAATTTCAAGCGAAGAGCCCGAAGGAACCGGAGCGTTTCGGATTAAATAAACATCGTCACCGGTGTTAGTAACTAAATAAATGTCGGTATTTGAACTGGTACCGGTTTTATTGGAAACAAGAATACTGAGAAGAATGATCGTAGATGAGGCGCCAGCCGACAAGACGTTGGTGGTCGCGTTAGATACGGCATCTGTAACCAAACTAGATTTGGTTTCGATTTTAAAAGTATTAGCCATATCAGCTCAGGGCTACGATAAGTGCAAGGTTGTCGGTTGAAGTGAACGTCCCGTTTACAGTTAAGTTACCTGAAACGATCGCGTTACCGGGGATGGTTACTGAACCAGCTGAATCTATTGTAAGCCTAGCAACACCACCTGTCACCAGTGAAATTTGATCCGCGCCAGAGCTAATGATGCCTGTATTAGGATCACTGGCAAATTTTAAAGCACAGCTACTGAGAGAACCCAAAGAAAGAGCAGAATTAGTGCCGTCTTCCCGAAGTAAAGGGAAGCCGCCCACTAGGGAAGCATTATGGACAACACAAGTTTGTTTAACAGTATCAACGGTAACTTCACCTACAGCACCTGTAAATGTTGAGGTTTCAACAGTTGTGCCACGACGGAATTGTACTTGAGTTGCCATAATCTTATCCTAATGCAAGTGCAATTGCAGTTGCAAAGTCCTGTGTGGAGATGGTGCCACTCTCATTGGGGACCGTCATGGTTCGGGTGGTTGCAGTTGAGATACCGGAACATTCAAATGCAAGTTGTTTCGTGGTATCTCCGTTGTCTTGAACTCTAAACACTGAATCAGATACGGAAACTGCTGTATCCAGAAGAACCGTACCCGTTACATCAGGGAACGTAATAGTACGATTTCCCGTTAATGTAGCAGACGTCAAAGTAACAGATCTGTTAGATGTTCCGTCAGCACGACCTTGGACAATAATTCCGTCTTGCGTAGCGGCTTGGCGAAATGTTTGACCAGTGGCATTGGTAAATGTATTGGCACCTGTAAAGGCATTGTTAGACCCAATAAATGCCAGTGTCCCATCTTCATCCGGAACAGTTACAGTGCGTGTCGTGCCCGTATTAATTCCAGCAGCGCTGAAAGCAATTTGTTTAGTAATATCTGTCGTATTTCGGATTCTGAATCCACTGTCATTTGTAGTAATCCCAGTGGAAGTTAGAGAAGTTAGTCCAGTAAGCGTGGTAGAACTGCTTCCAAGTGCAATAGCAGTAGATCCAACAGTAATTGAGCTGTTTGCCAGCTGGGCATTCGGTATGGCGCTGGTGCCGAACTCACCTGTAGTGCTGTTGTAGGTTAGACCGGATCCGGCGGCCACGGAAAGGCTGGTGAGAAGCGCAACCGTACCGGAAGCATCCGGAAATGTAATCGTCCGATCAACAGTGGGGTCAACTACCTGCAGGGTGGTTTCGGCAGTATCCGCTGTTGAACCCTCAAATATGATTGCACCGGGCTCAAGATTTAAACTTCCAGCTGCTCCTGCTCCGCCACCTACATTTATAAAGCTGCTGGCCGTTACACTTGTGATCGAAAATGCTGTTACGGTACCACCGAGAGAGACTGAGGTGCTCCCAAAGGTAATAGCACTATTAGCTAATTGAGAATTTGGAATAGCGCTGGTGCCAAACTCACCAGTCGTACTGTTGTACGTTAATCCGGAGCCAGCAGCAACACTAAAATGTCCACGAACTTCACTGGCAGACGGTCCAGTGTATGTAATGACACCTGTTGAGTTATCGTAACTTAAGGAGCCATCGCCACCGGAATCCGTAACAGAAATCTGTTGACGAATGTTGGCAGCAGTGACGACGCTATATGTAAATGCACCGGTGGAATTATCATAAGCAAGGCTTCCGAAACCGCTGCCGCTATTAGCAGCGCTGAAATGCGCCCGAACTTCACTGGCGGAAGGTCCAGTATAAGTAATAACGCCAGTCGTGTTGTCGTAAGCTAACGACCCGTCACCACCGGAGTCTGTAACCGAAATGGATTGCCGCGCCCGCAGCTGGGTAAAGTATTGATTAGTTCCTTCCGCAAGATCAGTTGTAGAGTTGCCTGCCAGGTCGAGTTTATCTGTCGGAGTGTTTACCTCCTGAAATAAACCACTAACTAGACAAATCGCCTTCCTAGTTGCCATTTTGTATACCAACGAGGCCCATCTTGAGCACTAAGAATGAACCAATTGCTGCTTCCATCTTAACAAGGGTCTGGTTTTTAGCCCAAACGAATTGGTGGAGATAATTGAACAATTAAACTACTTGCTGTTGAAGCTTCTCCAACTCGAGTTAAATATTGCCCCGCACCCGATGGAGGTGTCGTTGCAATTGATCCTGCTCCAGCAGCTGATAAGTAATAAGTATCTCCGGCATCCAGTCCAGACGTAGATAAAATACCTACAACCAAAACATCAACTTCTTCGCCAGCAAGCTTCGTTGTTCTTGCAAAACCAACAACAGTTGCCTCGTCCAAAGTAGAATTTCCAATAGCCAAACCAACTCGACCGTCAGATGTCCGGCTATATAAGGCTTGACCTTGGTTGACGGCTTCAAATGTTAAAGCTCGAAATCCAACAATATTATAAACAGTAAAAATGGCCATTGTTGACTTCAGGTCAATCAAAACCTCGGTCAACCCTTCATTATTTGGAGCGTATGGACTGTAATTACTAATTGCAGACATTACGCTAAGAGCACAGGCGGTTGAATCTGAATACTAAAGTTTGTCGTTGTTGCCCCTTCGCCCACTAAACTTACGTATTGACCCGCCGTGGAAGGAGGTGTCGTTGTAATTGCGCCAGCAGTTGTACTTAAGTAGTATAAATCTCCAGGATCAATTGCAAATGGCATTGATTTTAAGCCAGCAACAAGTACTTTTACAGTGTTTCCGCTAGTTGCGTTTGCATTAGCAAATCCAACAACAGTGGCTTCATCAACAGTTCCATCTGCTTGAGACAATCCAACTTGTCCGTCGCTTGAACGCATATATAGTGCAGCACCCTCTGTAACGGTTTCAAATGCAGTCGCATCAAAGCCGACCCGCGCGGGGGTATAGATAGGAAACCCATCTTTAAGGTCGATCAGCGCGTCCACCAAGCCCCTGTAATTGGGTTCATACGGCCGGCGCGTCATTGTAAATGCATTGGCCGTCATGATATCGACCAAAACCGCAATAGCGCCTTCTATATTGGGTTCGTATCCAGTTGCCATCTACTAGAATCCGCGTGCTAACATTCTAAGTTGCTAAGTACTTTAGAATAGAAGAAAAATATAATTGTTAAGTGACTCCAGAATTGATCGCCGCTGTGCTCTCTGGAGCAATAGGTGCTTTTGCTGGCCTTTCGAGAGCATTGAATAACTTTAATCGCCGGATTGAACGCCGTTTTGAAAGCATTGAACGGAACTTGGATGGCCTCCAAGACCGAGTAATCCGTGATTACGTTTTAAAAGAAGATTTTCTTCGCGAAGTCCAGGCTGTTCACACAAAATTAGACAGAATTTTAGACCACATCCTCAACCATCCTCATTAATTACACTGCAACCCAACCAGAGGTGGCCGAATCGTACATAAATAGCCCAGGAACTAATTTGTCATAGTGGAGTTGACCATCTACAGGGTTGACCGGCTTGCCATTACTGTTAGAAGCAACGGCATAAGGTGTAATCCATGACGTACCGTCATATAGCTTAAAAATTTGAGTGCTTGATTGATCTAACCAAGATTCCCCTTTTGAAAATGAAGTAAAGCCAACGGCCGGAGTATTAGGTAGAGAAGCTCCAATAAATGTCGGCCCAATCTTAATAAGACCTGTCGAGGGACTCGCAATATCATCAGCAAAGTAAAGCCCAGGGTCTGTTGAATTGATATTAATTGCGATTTCGCCTATCCCCAAACGGGTGGGAAATGGGCGATCATTTAGAACCGTAGAGCGCCTTGTGAGGATTTGAACGGCCATTGTTAAGTATTAATGTATAAACCACCGTCAACGACGGTGTTTTGTCCCGTCAAGGGAGAATATGTGTCACAGTCTATCGTACTTGTCTGCGCCACGGTTTCAAGAGGGTCGCCATTGCGATAAAGACCACCAATAATTAATCCAAACTCAAAATCTGATACATAATTCACCAATGGTTTATCTAAATAACCAAATTTGGCATCTTCTAACTGAGTAGGCTCAATATTGTAGATTTTGCTCATCATAGTGAGCAATCTATTGGATGTATTGACGGGCACACCATCCCGATCAAGAGATCCGTCAGCTGCGCGACGTAAATTATCAGTTAAAAACATAGTGGGCAGCTCTGGATTGAAATTTGCCACTTGTTCAGGCTGATTTCTTGATCCCGTGACGAGCGAACCGCCAATAAACGGTAATCCATACTCCATGGAAGTCAATCTTTCGGCGGCAACCTTTAATGAATCATTTTCTTTCCTAAAATTTTCATAAAAAACATCAAGTGCCGCACCAACTGGTTTATCACTCGGCTCCAATATCCAGGAACTTACAAAATCGTGCTCACGAAGGTTGCTCACCGTGACATAACCACTAGTTGTTTCGCTAAACGGGTATACAATTACAAAATTATTTTTATCAATGACAGAAGTAATCGTATATTGCCCGGAAATAGCATTACCACTCGTGAAATCTAGCTGAACTTTGGTATTGGCAGATAGCCCATGATCATTAGCGGCAATTGTAATATTTGGACCGGACTGAGAGTAAGTTGCGGCTACAGCAATTGGCTCATTTCCTTCATCATGGACCAATGAGAACATTGCAGCATAGATGTGTTTACACCAACGAGCTTGGTAATAAGCCAGGTTTGGATACGAATATTCACTTATATCTTGGTAATTCGGAAGTTGATAAAAATTATTAACGACGGTATAGCCTAAATCAGCAAAGGTACCTGGTATGTCTCGTTCATTACTTAAGCTGTTGTCGTCATTTTGTACCTGACCAGGCTTTGTAGACGTGATTGATGTTACCGGGAAACGTTTACTGGTCGAATCATTATATAAATCGTAGCTATCGCGACGTAGAAAATCTTGGCATGTACATTGCCAACGTAAATCTGTTGTTAAAAATCGACCAACCGCAAAGCCTCGCTGCGCTGGAACAGTAGTGACATATTTTGTTTCATTTGTAATCGTACCATAGCTGTCAACACGTTGAAAAATAATCTCATTGGTGGTAGCGTCAATACCAGTGACGGTGTAACCTACATAGTCGTCATAACGATAACCGGAAATTAATCTACTGACTGTTAAATTTCCCGTTGTGGCGCCAGCTGCAATTGTAGCAATCTCTAATTGAGTTGCATTTAGAACCGTTACATTATATTGACCCGATTCAACCGAACCACTAGAAACAGATATAAAAATCCGATTACCCGTCGATAAACCGTGAGCGGAAGAACACGTAATTGTAACCGTGCTTCCAACACGGGAGTATGTCGCGGATATGCCGGGATCTTTCTCAATTACACGATCTACTAATCTTTCACCAGCAAAAAACGAAGCTGCTGTCGGAATAGAATCTAATTGCACCCGTGTAGTTGTCCAACGAGTGTCTGAGAAAACAGTAGATAAATAGTAAATAACGTTACCTGTCGTGGTAACTGGACTAGACGCAACAAGCGTAAAAGTATTTTGGGTTGTTACTCCAACTGACAGTGTTGCGTCTACACCAGCACCAGTTAAAAAGTCGACATAAACTGATTCACCCACCAATAGGCCGTGGTCTGACTTTGTAATTGTGATCGCTGTACCACTCTGACTATATGTGGCAGTAACAGCCTCTCCCAGGTAACGTACTGCGCGAATCGGTAAGCCGTAACTATGGAAATTGAAGCCGTTTGCATCCCGCATGGCAACAATTTGATCACCAACTCTTTTATCAGTAGTTGGAAATGTAAAAATTCTGGCCGGTATAAAAACTCCAGGATATTGTTGAAATGCACAATAAATTCTGAAGTCACCACGATTACTTCTTTCGGTTTCTAGTGCCCCAAGAACACTTTGAGTGATGGTATACAACTCATATCCTCGCCGCCACCGTGTCCAAAGAGAGTCGTAATCATAAAAGCGAATACGACTTCTAATTTTCTTGTTTGCCGGTGAAAATTGATATTTTTGAACTTGCTTTACGTAATCTTCAACTTGTTTAAATTGCTTCGCATCACTAAAATTGTCAAAGGATTTACCGTTAAATCCTTGATTTAACGATGAACCAAATCCGCCAACATTAGACGGCATCAGAAATTAATAGTATCCGGATTGAACGTTAACGTAAAAACCACCGGTCAGTGCTGTCGCACCACTAGTAGCAACGTAGAGAGCTTGCCCCCTCTGGAGAATTAAACCGCGAATTTTAGGCGACGTTGTGCTGTTGGCACTGGTAAAACTAGCACCAGCTTGAACAACAGGGTGGTTGATAAGCGGTAAAACGTTATTCAGAGTAAGGCTGTAATTCTGATTCTCGTATGTGGCGGGGATACTTGCTACAAATAAGGGGAAAAATTGGTTGGTATTAGTGATCGTACCTGTGTTTACAAGATAAAAACAAAAATCAACCGGGAGTCTGCAGCTGACGTTACCGGTAATTGGACCCGCTACGCTCGGAATTGTTCCCGTGAATGTGGTCGGGGTTACTGCAGTAACGGTGACCGCCTGGTCAATTGGCGTAGTACCAGAGCTATAGGAAGTGAAATCTAAATAAACTTTTTGCCCAACTTGTACATTGTGGCCAGTCGCAATAGTAACGACTACGTTAGTGCTATCGGCTGAGTAAGTTCCACTGGTCGCTGCAATTGCGTCGATAAATTCAATATTTCGCTTGCTGTATTGAAACCAAATCTCATCAATATACGCACCGCTAATCGAGGTATCGGTCAGCGCCGAATCAACATCAAATACTTTAGTAGCATTACCAACGGCGGTTGGCACCAGACTGGTAGAAAACGCTTGGCCAGAAGCAACGGTCACCAAAGTTGAAGCGGTGGCCGGACGGTCAACCAAAAGCGGTTGCTTGTTGGAACTCGATGAGGACATGAACCTTGGGACGCTGTCTCTGACTAAACTTTATTGTAGCGCAACTGCCTTCTTAGCTTCTTTTTGCTTTCTTCGCGTAGCTAACCACAACCGAAAATATTGAAGTTCAGCTTGAGTGTAGAGCTCAGGATTTTTCAGCGCCTTTTTTACCAGTTTTTTCTTTTTCATCGTTTTTACGCCCCCGATTCTTTTCTTCCATCCTAACGCGAGCTTTTTTTACCGCTTCCTTGCGGCGTTCTTTATCACCTTTTGGGGGGCCTTCTTTTTCCTCTTGCTTCTTTTTGAAGTGCGCCAGAAGTTCTGGGGGCATCGAACCTTTTTTAGACATAATTATTTATGAGCCACCAAGGCGGTAGGGAGAAGCACTGTAAGAAAGATACTGTGAAGAAGGAGATTTACTCGTTGTTTCAGGTGAATATTTCAATCTTGTTGATTCTTCAGCCATACTGCTTGTTGAAGTCATAGGCGATAATCTGTCACCAGCCATGCGAAATCCGCTTGCGCCGCCAACTTGTTGTGCAGCGGATTCTCTTACCCGACGTACTAAATCATTAGCCGGGACTTGTACACCAAAATCTTGTTTTGGTCCGCTGTACATCACTTTAGACAGGTCTGTATCTGAACCTGACTCACCAAAAAATTTTGTACTCGAGTTGAATTCAGGTCCAGATCCAGGTTGAACAGATTTACCCATAGCTAAAACGAGGAGACAGGGGTAGGTATGCTGATGTCCATATTACGAAGTTCAGCGCCTCCCACATAAGGAGCCGGTAAAATTGGTGGATTACCAGTACTACCTATTAAGTTTAAATTAAATGCATCCCCAGCAAGTCGAGATTTACGTTCTCGTGGTAAACGACTACCTACCGCAAAATAGCCACCTTCGGTTGGAATAAGACCCTGAAAGTCTCCTTGATTCGTGGCAAGCGGAGCTTCGTACGGTCGGCGGTTCTCCCGTATACCTAACATATATCCCAGCTTGACTCCAGCTCTATCCATTTTGTTTTCTCCTGGAAGCTAATTCCACTGCGCGACGCGCTCGCTTTGCGCGTTCAGTATTGGGGACAAACTGTTTACCTTCACGAGACATGGTTTTTTTCTTTTCATCCGTTTGGCGACGCTCTTCAGGCGACAACTTAGCCCAAGCTGATTCTGGAAGGTACCGTTCGGTACTCTTTTTACCAGGTTCGATGGCCTTATCCGCAGTCATTCTTGGATTGAACCCCCGTAAAGCCACGCATCACAGGTACGTGATCCAGCGCATTTGAATTTAAAAAGCTGACAATACCCTAAATTTGCACGCTCTTGTACATCCCAGGGATCTGCTGCTTCCTTTTCATTAATGCCTTCAATGATGCAATCAAGAACTCGTGAGGATTGATCGAATGCAGCACAATTACAACAACGCGCAGACATTACCGTCTCCACATCGCTATTCCACATTTCAGCTTTTTTCTCCCAAAAGCCAGGATCAGGTACTTCCGGATTTAAGGGGCCATAGGCAAAGTTCTTAATCGTCCAATTGCGATTTTTGATATTTTCTTCAATATCAGTTGTTGCGCGAGGACACGATTCGCCAACCTCGGTTACGGTTTTATTAAGAAGAATTCTTACCTTAGGTTCCATTAAGCTGCTGCGACACTAAAAGTAACTACTGCAGCCGTGCCGCCAGACTCACTAACAAAACGAGGACGAATAAATTTAACAGGCCGCTCGCCCACACTGTGAACAACGGTTCCATTGGCCGCAATAGTCTGATCAGCAATGATGGGAGCGTAGTTAGTACCATCAATACTACCCTCAAGTCGAACCACAACGTTGGTATTGATTGTAGCAATTGTAGTAATTAATGTATAAGATTGAGTACTGCAGAGATCATTTACGCCAACCTCTACGGTGGTCCCGAGTCCCGGCGCAGTTAGGGCTGAGCTGTTACTAAAAATAGTATCTTGAAAGAAATAGCCTGCCGCCATGATCATCAATATTTTCTTTTAGTTTAATTCAGCCCTTGTTCTTTTTCTCGTATTCCTCTTTTGTCATCCACTTCTGTTCGCCCCACCGCTTTAAAGATTTTTGTCCCTCAGTCCGTTCGCCTTTATAACCACCACCACCTTTCTTATAGGCTTGCGCTAAAAGTTGGGCCTTACGCGCCGACCATTGGCCTGGTTTACCACCTTTAGAACCGGCTTTGATCCTGGCCTTAAGACGTTCTCGAAGTTCTGGTTTAGTGTAGGCCATCAGAACTGATTTTGGGTTGGCTTCATATTAAGGATAACAGGGGGAATGCTATCGCTATGACTCCGATCAACTTCACGCATATAAGCAGGATTATTCATCTGATATTTCGGATCATTAGAACCGTTGTACCCAACTACGTAACCACAACGATTTGCGGATTCTTGACGAGCAGTATTAAACGGATCGCTAAAGTTAGGAGTTGTCAATTGATAATCCTGGTACATATTTTGGTATGTCACAGGAAAGCTCGGATAATAACCAGGGACGGCCGCAAACCTCATCAGGTTAAATAATTAGGTGTCTGGTTAAATTCTCGAGTGAGCATAGACACCGGATCAATCATTGAGCGGACCTCTGGTGTTTCAGCAGACAAAAACTGCTGCCAATACGACCTTAAAAAATCTTGGGCGGTCTGTTTATTTTTTTGATTACCAACAATGATATATGTATCAGACGGTGAACTTGATTGAGCAATATTTGTTGATATCGGCATAACATCGGTTAACTTGCCCTCAGGGGTTTTATACCTGCCAGTGGCAATCCACTGTAAAAGTTCTGGAGAAGCCTTTGCTTTGTTTTGTAGGGCAAGATGCAAATGAGTATCATGACCCGGATCTCCGGGCCCTAGCGCCTCAGTGAAAATGCCAGATTTTTTGGCTCTATATGCTAATTCACCTGTCCGCTGTTTCCAGGTAATTGGTTTACCACCTTCAAAAGCTGGCGCCACGTCTGGGCGCCAGTCGGTAACATCAATTGCCTTACCAGAATAATGATACGAATTTGGAGCGTGCTTTCCTACTTTTCCAAAAGCAGGGTTCTCACCAACGCGAAGACCGTACTTTTGCAATTCTTTACCAATGTCGACAATTGAGTACTCGTTCATTTACGTCGTACCCAAATTATCAGGAGTTTGGTTGAAAGCAGCCATCAACATTGCGGCCGGATCGATACCAGATTTGATCTGCGGTGTTTGACCAGCTGCAATATTTCTCAGGATGTAATCATCTAAATAAGATGCTGGATCACGTTGCGGCTCCTCATCAGCAAAAATGAGATAAGTCCCCCCACGGGCAGCCGTTTCTTGAGGCTGTGTCAAGCCTTGAACGGCTTGTTGAGCCTGCGGTAAAAACTCTTTATATTTACCAGTTTTGTAAACAGACCAAGCACCTAATCCTTGGCTACCTAAAATCTCTTTTGCTGCTTTAATATTTGTAGTTGGCTCAAATAAATCTTTTTCAGTTTTTAATCCAAACTGCTTCATCCTGGCCGGACCGAGTCCGCCATACATGTTTACTTGAAATAATCCGTAAGATCTATCTAAGCCTTTAGGATTAAAGGCCTTTGGGCGACCACTAGATTCTGCCAAAGCAATAGCAGTCATCGTGGGAATTTTTTCCTTAGAGACGCCCTGCTGCTGTAGCAGTGATGCAATTTGTTGTGCGCTTAATTGCTCCATGGCGTTAGCGGAAATCGTTTGAAAGCATAAGGCGAGTGCCGACAGCAACGTCGGCAGGGCCTGGTAGCGCTTGAATAAATTCAGCGCCTTCTCGGTTGAACCGATACCGAGCTTGCTCGGGATTTCGGTAATTGGGGACATACAGATGTAGGGCTAATCGATCCGTCTCGTATAAATAAATTGCCGTCCAAGTTTTCAGCGTGTCTCTGAAGTCAGAGGTCGCAATCGTACGATCAACGTCACCGGCTATGCTCTCAATACGACTACGTGGGACGGTATTATTATTCACGCTGCCAGTCATGTCAGTGCGCTTTTCAGCCTCGTCGCACCGACTGATCTGTTCGACAATTTTTGAATACCAAAACGAATCTTGGATGTTGTTGACAGCTTCCTCTAGACGCGCTTGGTCACCAGCCGGAACAGACGTCAGGTTATAACCCAGGTGCCAACGGACTTTAGACTTGAGGAAGGTATCGAGTTGCATTACTGAAACGAAATGCGTTACAGGTATACCATCTCAGATATACCCAGTAACACACTAGCACGCGCAAATAATTACTCGACGCGCACTAGATTTTCTTTAAAAATTTCATCCCAGTCAATACGTTTAATACTTTTTAATTGCTCTAATTTTTGAAAGCGCTCTCCGGGAAGAGACATCTGCAAATCTTTAATATCGCGTGCAGTTTTTAATCCAACACCAGGTAGTGAATCAGCAATCTGACGTGCGCTGGCGGTATTGATATTGATCCGCGTATCCAATGGAAAGGTTTCTTTTTTGGTTGGGACTGCAGGTTTAACACCTTCAGACTCTAGCTGTGCAGTTAAACGCTCCTCGGTGCGGATTTTCTCCGTCGTCGCATCCAGATGAGGAGACAAATCCGCTTCGTCAATGTACAGAACTTCATCTTGAGAATCGATGCACATGACGATTCCATCGCCATGCTTTGCAATCATCTCAACCAAACCGCCGGTCACACGGTATTGATACAGCATCGTTGTAATTTAAGTCTCTGCTTAGCCTAACAAACTAAACCCAGACTTACAACTGGACACAAAAAAGGGGCCCCGAAGAGCCCCTCCATTTGTATCTGTTTAACAGATCAGCTATCGGTACCGCCCACTTGAGAGGCGAAATCGATGAAGCCTTGAATATCATTCCAGGACACGGCCGAAGCGGGACGCACGTAGTTCACGCGGCACAGCAGGTAAGCAGCCTTACCAGCAGTGGAGTCATCGGAACTGATGTTCACACCGTCACCAGTGATGGTGGTGTTGGTGATGGCATTCAGGTTGTACACCTTGAAGGTGGTATCCGCAACTACCTTGTACATCATCTGGTCAGCAAAGGTGCTGAGCTTGGCAGCGGATGTATCGGTGGTGGCGGCGGCAACCACGTTCAGGAACGGGAGACCGGCGGGAGCCACGGAGCTGGTGCCCTGAGCAACACCGCTAGCACCGATGGTCAGGAAGGAGCTGGCGGCGGAGAGACCGATCAGCTGGGACGAGGGGATACCCAGGGGGTTGCCAGAGTTGTCCGGACCCAGAAGCAGAACTTCGGTATCGGTACCCTGCAGACCACAGGTCACGGGGGAGGCGGGGAAACCAGCCAGGCCACCGGAGGGGATATCCTCAGCCAGGGTCAGCGAAGCGCCATACACATAAGCAGGGCGAGCGGAGCTGGCTTGCACCACCAGGGAGGTGCGATTGTCACGCACGCGGTCGTCGGTACGACGGTCGGGCGAGGGGATGGTGATGTTGAAGCTCTTGAAGCTAGCTTTATCAGCAGCGAGGTTATCGATTTTGATGAAGCCAACCAGCTCGAAAGCTTCAACGCCGGGCCAACCATACACACCTTCAGTGTTGTAGGAGGACAGGCGGTTGATCTGATTACCGGGCTGAAGAATAGCACCGGCTTCTTCTTTGTAAGCAGCCATTGTTAAGTACCTCCCTTATCACTCAGTAATGGTAAAGGCACAGGTCACGAAGTCCTTGTTCAGGTTCGCGAAACCGGCGTACAGCTGCCAAATCAGGATGATGAAGCGGCTGAAGTCGTCGTTGTTGTTGATCAGAACTTGGGCGTTCGGACCACCGATGCCCACACCAACAGCCTGAGGACCGAAGAACAGAGCAGGAGGAGTGTCGTGGGAAACAGAGCCGTCGCCATCGTTGATATCAACGGTGATCGACTTGGTGGGGAAGTTGGTGGATTCGAAGAACCGCACACCTTCAAACACAAAGCCGGAAGGCATCACGGGTTCGCCAGCCACGAACTGAGCTTGGCCGAACTGACCGCCACCGTAGATGGCGGCGTTAGGAGCCATGGCACCCATCAGAGCATTGGGCATGCCGGCACCAGGATAACGAGCCACTTCGCGGAAGCCTTGGTCGGCACGCAGGTCCTTCATGAAGGAAGGATCAGCGATACAACGGTAGTAGCCGTCAGCAAACACGGGCACGTTACGCTTGCGGAGGCTCTTAACAACGTTCAGAAGGTCGGTCTTAACGTTGAACTTGAAGCGCTCGGAAGCGTATTCGGTAGCGGTATAGGTCGCCAGAGTGGTGGAACCAGTCTTGGCGTGGTTGTTCGGATAGTAGTAACCACCCTGGGTGTCGGAGGACTGACCACGGGACTCGGCCTTGAACAGTTCATCCAGAAACACACGATCGCGCCAGCGGCGATAGTCGTCCAGCAGGGTCAGCGAACCGATGGACTGGTGGAACATGTTGAGGTTCCCGGTGTCCAGCAGCAGGCGCTGAGCGGTCATCAGAGTCTCGCGAGCAATCTTGAAGGTGCTCGGGAGGTTGGCGTTGTTCGGGTCAGCAGGACCGGTGTACTCACGAAGAGACACCAGCACCTTGTCCTTCACGATGGACCGGCTGTTAGCAGTACCGATGGTTTGATCCTGGGTACGCTCACGGTTGGTCTTCGTGCCGGGGTTACCCCAGAAGCGGTAACGATCCAGTTGGACGGTTTGACCAGGCTGTTTGGTGAAGTCGTGGACGACCACAGGCTCGCAAGCCATTTCCACGAT
>Ga0169931_10008633_pt1 | contig 14830 bp, 13 predicted proteins | sample Kivu_15m_20L_FD_129675 | JGI IMG/M metagenome (GOLD analysis project Ga0169931, IMG submission 129675) | Freshwater microbial communities from Lake Kivu, Western Province, Rwanda to study Microbial Dark Matter (Phase II) - Kivu_15m_20L... | ecosystem: Environmental > Aquatic > Freshwater > Lake...
CACGAGATCACCTCGCTCTCCGACCGGCTGCCGCGCGTGCGCAATCTGCACGTCACCGTGCGCGAGTGGGAGGACGGCATCGTGTTCCTGCACCGCATCGAGGCGGGGCGCGCCGACCGCAGCTACGGCATCCACGTGGCCAAGCTTGCGGGCCTGCCGCGCGAGGCGGTGAGCCGCGCCGAGGAGATCCTACAGAGCCTGGCCGTGCATTCCCCCGCCACGCCGGCGAGTCCGCCGCCCGCGAAAGCGGCCGCAGCGGCGCGCCAGATGGATCTGTTCACGGAGTACCTGCCGCACCCCGTGGTGGACGAACTCCGCAAGGTCGACCTGAACGCGATGACGCCGATGCAGGCGTTTGACCTGGTGCGCAGGCTGAGTGAACAACTGAAGAAGCCCTGAGCCTCCGCAGTAGACTGCGGTCCATGACGGGCCCGGTACGCCGCTTCCCCCTGACCCGTGCCGCATGGATCGCGACCCTGGTGCCGCTGGCCGGCTGCGATCCCATCCTGTCGATCGACGGCGCCTTCTTTCCGGCGTGGCTTCTCTGCATGATCGGAGGCGGCTTCATGCTGGGGGGCATCCGCTGGCTGGTGCTGCGGCTTGGCCTGGAGCCCTTCGTTGGCCCGAAGGTGCCCGTGTACTTCTGCACCTACCTGGCCTGCACGCTGGGGCTGTGGCTGGGGTTCTTCCACCGATGACCGGAACGCCCCAGGGAACCCGCCTGCAGCGCGTGGCCGGACGCGTCTTCGGCGTGGGCATGGTCACGCTGGCCGTGGCTCTCTCCTTCCTGACCTGGTGGGAACTGGACATCCGCCCCCGCACCGACGACGCCTACATGCGGGCCAACATCGTGGGCATCGCCGCCAACGTGGCCGGGTACGTGACGGAGCTGAACGTGGTGGACAACCAGCGCGTGCGGGTGGGCGACCTGCTGTTCCGGGTGGACGTGCGGCCCTACCAGGCGGCGCTGGACCTGGCGGTGGCCAATCTGGGCTACGTGGACCTGGAGATCGAGGCGCTGCAGGACGCGATCCGCCGCGCCGAGGCCGACGTGGCCGCCGCCGAGGCCGTGGCCAAGTACAACGTGCAGTACCTGGCCCGCGTGGAGCCGCTGCTCAAGCGTCAGTTCGTCACGCCCGACGAGATCGAGGCCGCGCAGCGCAACGTGGCCCGCAGCGAGGCCGAGGTGAGACAGGCCCAGGCCGCGGTGGCCCAGGCTCGTGCCAACCTGGGCCAGATGGGCGACATCAACGTGCGCCGTGCCAAGGCCCAGGCGGCCGTGGTGGAGGCCCAGCTGAACGTGGGCTACTGCCAGGTGCGGTCGCCCGTGGATGGCTACGTGACCAACTTCAACATCTCGGTGGGCCAGTACGCCCAGATGGGGCAGGAACTCTTTGCGCTGGTCGACGCCAGCAACTGGTACCTGCTGGCCAACTACCAGGAGACCGACCTGCGCGGCATCGAACCCGGCATGACGGTGGAGATCTACCTGATGGCCTACCCCCTGGCCCGCTTCACGGGAACGGTGCAGGGCGTGGGGTGGGCGCTGTACGACCCCAACCAGGGAAGCCAGGGCGTGCTGCCCACGGTCTCGCCCACGCTGGACTGGGTGCGGCTGGCCCAGCGCTTCCCGGTGCGCATCGTGATGGACGCCTCGCCCGATCCCGAGCGCATGCCCTATCGCATGGGGCAGACGGCCACGGCCATCGTGCAGACGCGAAGCCGGCGCCAGGTGCCGGGCATCCTCAAGCCGCTCATGCCCGACGCGCTGGAGCGATGGCTGGACACGCTGGCCACGCCTCCGGAACCCACGCCCTTCTCGCCGGGCCGCGGCGCGCCGGAGTGATGCCTCAGGCCATGCCCAGCAGCGCCGGCACGGGCTCCGAAAGGTCCGCCAGTCGCCGCGAGGTGTCGCGCACCGCGCCAACACGCTCACCCACCCGCTCCAGCCTCTGGGCCCACGCGGGCCCGGCATCCGATCCGTCCGCGGGCAGGGGCTGCGGCCGCGGCTCGCGCTCACGCACCATGTCCGCCAGCCATGCCAGTCGATCCGCGGTGCTCCGCAACGCCACCACGCCGTCCCGCACGGGCCCCGCGTCCGCGACACGGGACGCCAGGATCACCACGCAGTCGTCACAGAGCCGCTCCACCTGTTCCAGCAGCCGCACTTCCAGCTCGCAGCGGTCCATCGGGTGCCGGGCCTCCAGTTGCGCGTTGGCGTGATGCTGCAGGTACTCCGCGGCCTGGTCCGCCAGACGCAACTGGGCACGGTCCAGCCTGGCGGGATCCACGCCGCCTTCGGCCGCCTGCCGCAGCAGGTCCGCCGTGTCCTGCAGCATGGCCCCCAGCAGCGGGCGCAGGGACGCGCCGGCATGCACCGGCCAGAGCAGCCGGTACACGATGAAGGTGACCACCACGCCCATGGCCACGGCCAGCGAGAAGTTCATCGCCGGCAGCAGGCTGATGGATGGACCCGTCTGCTGGAGCAGGGCGAAGTCCACCACGATCATGACCTGCATGGCCGGCACGCACACGCGCGGCGAACCGTGCATGGCGTAGCCCACCAGCACCAGGACCACGGCGAACACCGCAAGCAGCCCCGGCAGCGTGGTGATGACCGGCATGATCCAGATCACCAGCATGATCGACAGCGCATAGCCCCCCAGCACGCCCACCAGGCGCAGCGTGCCGATCAGCAGCGTGCCGCCGAAGGTGGCCTGCACCACCAGCATCACCGTCTCCACGCAGCCGATCCCCATGGCCCACGCGATGGCGATGCAGAACAGCGCACACATCATGATGGCGCTGGAGCACTTCACCGCGTGCCGCAGCTGCGGCACGTCCACGGGCCAGATCGGCTTGCGGAAGATCCGGGGCAGGCAGTCACCAAGGTTCCGCAGCAGCAGCGTGCCGAAGTCGGTCCTGCGCTCCAGGCCGGCCAGCGCGTCCGCCGCAGGCGTCGCGTCACGCAAGGCGCGGGTCACGGCGTCCAGCGGCTCCAGCCAGCCGGGCGCCAGCCTGGGCGGATCGGGGGCGTCCTCGGACGCGCGCTCCCCCTCCACGCGGCGCACCATCCGCTCCAGGGTCGCGTCCAGGCGCTCCAGCGACCCTTCGGCACCGGGCGCCGCATTGGGCTGGGCCAGCTCCTCGGCCGCCAGCGCCAGGGCTGCCGCGGCGCGAGCGTCCAGCGTGACCAGCGCCACCAGCCGCCGGCGCGTGGCGTCATCCAGGTCCAGGTCCGTCTGGGCCTGGTCGATCAGGCCGATCATGGCCGGCGTCTGCGCCCGCCAGTGCTCGGCCACAAAGCCCCGAAGGTCGAACGGTTCGCCGGATCGCGCCGAGGCCAGCAGCCGCGCCACCGTGCTCCGCGCATGACGCAGGCTCGCCACCAGGCGCTCGCGCAGCGCCCGCTCGGGCCGCTCGGGCCAGAGGAAGATCATCACCAGGCTGCCGCACGCCAGCCCGGTGATCACCGACTTGTAGACCATGGTGGCGATGTGCTCGGCGTGCTCCTTGTCGAAGAACGACATGTACACGATCACGATGAACGGGTAGCCGGTGCAGAACAGCGCGCCCCGGTAGCGGCTGGATCCCATCCAGTACATCACCGCGATGATGTAGGCCCACATGATGGGCAGCAGAAAGAACGGCTGCTGCAGGAAGAGCGCCATCAGCGCCACCGCGGCCGCACTGCCCAGGGTGGCGCCCACAATGGCCAGCACAAAGCGCGTGACGGTGCCGAAGCCCTTGGTCTCCGTGACCACCAGCAGCGTGGTCATGGCGGGATAGATGATGTCGTAGCGCTGCGTCATCTGCACCCCCACCACCAGCACGCCGGCCAGGGCCACGCGCACGGCGTGCCGCCACCGCTCGGGATCCGGGCGCAGATCCGCCCGGACGCGGGCCCACAGGCTTGGTGCTGCCGTGGCGGCTGTGCTGGGTGCGGGGCTCATGCGATCGGCTTCCCTTGCACTCTACCGCTCCCCACCGGCGTGCTCGCGCCCAGTGCTATCTTCCCCGCATGCCCCTGATGGATCGCGACCGCCATGCACCAACGCGTGCTCCGCTGCTGGGGGCCGTGATCCTGCTGCTGGCGGCCTGCGAGAGCCAGCGCCCCCTCTGGGACGACGGGGCCTTCGACGCACTGGTCGCCGAGAGCCAGGCCGCGCCGTACCCGGCACCGCAATCCGTCTCCGCCCCCGAGCCGGTGCACGAGCCCTCCATGGCGCCCTATGGCGACGGCCCCAAGGAGCTGGCGTTCCTGATCGACTTCGCGCTGGACAACAACCCCTCCACGCGCGCCACGTGGGAGCGCGCCAAGGCCGCCGCGGCCGAGTGGGCCATGGTGGAGAGCCTGTGGTGGCCTCGGCTCTATGCGCTGGGCTACGGCGGCTACTGGCAGGAGGCCTACGCCCAGTCGACCGGACGCCTGATCAACACCGGCCCGCAGGGCGACCTGGGTCTGGAGCTCTCGTGGTTGCTGGTGGACTTTGGCCGTCGGGACGCGCTCACCGAGGAGGCTCGCCGCGCCCTGCTGGCCAGCAATCTCACCTTCAACCGCGCGCTGCAGACGCTGGTGTTCGAGATGCAGACCGCCTACTACGCGCTCGACGCGGCCATGGCGCTGGAGGAGACCGCCGAACAGGGCGTGGAGACCTCGCGCGTGCAGATGGAAGCGGTGGAGGATCGGCTGCGCAACGGCCTGGCCATCATGCCGGACGTGCTGCTGGCCCGACAGCGGTTCGAGCAGGCCAGGTTCAAGTTGGAGGCCGCCCGCAGCACCACCTTCGACGCACGCTCCATGCTTGCCGTGAAGATGGGCCTTCCCGCCGACGTGCCCGTGGAGATCGTGTCGCTGCAGCGGCTGCCCGTTCCCACGTCGCTCGCCGAGAAGGTGGAGAGATTGATGGCCGCAGGCGGCACCGACCGTCCGGACCTGCTGGCGGCGGGTCAGCGCGTGCGCGAGGCCGAGGCCCGCATCCGCAAGGCCGAGGCCGACTTCCTGCCCACCATCTCCCTGCACGGGGCGCTGGCCCAGGAGTGGTTCAACTACACCCCCGATCCCGCTCCCGCCGACGGCAACTATCGCGTCCGGATGCCCACCTACTCCGTCGGACTGCGGGGCTCGTGGCTGCTCTTTGAGGGTTTCGAGCGCGTGAACGCGGTCCGCAAGGCCCGCGCCGACCGGAACGCCGCCATCGCCGACCTGACCCGCATCCGGCTCGACGTGCTCAACGACGTGTGGAAGGCCTATTTCAAGCAGCTTGCGGCGGAGCGGCAGTTCACCTTTGGCCAGTCGCTGCTGGCCGCCAGCCAGGACAGCTACGACGCCATGTTCGAGGCCTACGTGAACGGTCTTCGCACCCTGCCGGAACTGCTGCAGGCCGAACTGGACCTGGCCGCGGCCCGCAGCACGCTCATCCGAACGAGGGCGGATCTTCTGGAGAGCTCGGCCCGACTCGCCTATGCCGTGGGCAGCCCGGACATGGTGGGTCGCTACGCCCGTGGTGGCGATGGCGGATCCGCGCCCGATTCGGCGCCGTCCGCCGCCGGCCGCTGATCGACTATCGTGGCCCGCATGGACGCCACGCTGCTCCGCGAAACCTTCGCGAACGCCCTCCCCTACGACCGCTATCTGGCCACCGACGCGGGCCGCGCCGAGTCGTGGCACCGCGTGACGGCCTCGCTCACGCCCGCCCAGCGGCAGTTGCTGCAGGGCTTCGTGCGCCGGATGCCGGTCCTGGTGCTCAGCGGCATCTGGTGCGGCGACTGCGCCCAGCAGGGACCCATGCTGCAGGCCATCGCCCAGGGCAGCCCCTGCATCGACCTCCGCTGGATCGACCGCGACCAGGCGCCCGCTCTGCGCGACGCGGTCCGCATCTGCGGCGGGCATCGCGTGCCCACGGTGATCTGGATGGCCGAGGACTTCGAGTTCGTGTCGCTGCTTGGTGACCGCACGCTGCCCCGCTACCGCGCCATGGCGTCGCGGCAACTGGGTCCCTCCTGCCCGCTTCCTGGCGCCGCCCTGCCCCCCGACGAGGCCGCCGCCACGCTGCAGGCCTGGCTGGACGAGTTCGAGCGCGTGCAGCTGCTGCTTCGGCTCTCGGGCCGCCTGCGGCAACTGCACGGGGACTGATCCACGGCGCGCCGGGCGCTCACGCCTGCCAGCCGGCCTCGGCGCCCTCGCGCCGCGTCACGCTCCAGCATGCCTCGAGCATGTCACGAAGCCCCTCGCCCGTGGCACCACTCACCACCAGCCGCCGATCGGGGGGAACGCGCAGGGCGTTGCCCAGTCGCTGCACCAGCGTCGCGCGATCCTCCACCGGCACCAGGTCGATCTTGTTGAACACCACCATCTCCGGCTTGCGGGCCAGCTCGGGGCTGAACGCCTCCAGTTCGCCGCGGATCACCTGCGCGTTCTCCACCGGGTCGCTGCCGTCCAGCGGCGCCACGTCCAGCACGTGCAGGATCACGCGTGTGCGCTCGACGTGCCGCAGGAACTCGTGCCCCAGCCCGGCCCCCTCGGCGGCACCCGCGATGAGCCCCGGCAGGTCGGCCACCACCAGCCGGCGGTCACCCGGAAGCTCCGCGATCCCCAACTGCGGGCTGAGCGTGGTGAATGGGTACGCGCCCACCTTGGCCTCGGCGCGCGTGAGCGAGCCCAGCATGGTGCTCTTGCCGGCGTTGGGCATGCCCACCAGTCCCACGTCGGCCAGCAGCTTCAGCTCCAGCCGCAACTCGCGTTCCACCGCCGGCTCGCCCAGCGTCCGCTCCGTGGGCGCCTGGTGCGTGGCGGTCTTGAATCGCTCGTTGCCCAGGCCGCCCTTGCCGCCTGGCGCCACCACCACCTCCATGAGGGGATCGGTCAGATCCGCGATCAGCTCGTCGGTGTGCAGGTCATAGACCAGCGTGCCCGGCGGCACCGCCACGCGACGATCCGCACCGTGGTGGCCCGCGCAACTGCGCGACTGGCCGGGCTCGCCGTTCTCGGCGAAGAAGTGCCCCTTGAAGCGGAACTCCAGCAGCGTGTCCAGATGCGGGTCCACCCACAGGATCACGCTGCCGCCGCGCCCGCCATCGCCGCCATCGGGGCCGCCCTTGGGCATGGACTTCTCCCGGCGCATGTGGCTGCAGCCGTCTCCGCCCTTGCCGGAACGGACCACGATGCGAGCGCGATCGACGAGCATGGTTCCTTGGCCCTGACAGGGCCCGGCGGCTCAGCGGCCCGCCGGCACCACGTCCACGAACCTGCCGCGGAAGCGCACGGCGCCCTCGGCCTGGGACATGATGCTGTGATCCTTGGCCAGGAAGGTGTTCAGGCCCGGCTTCCAGTTGGTGCCGCACTGACGCACGATGATGCAGCCGGGCTGAGCCACCTCGCCACCGTAGAGCTTGATGCCCCGGTGCTGGGGGTTCGAGTCGCGACCGTTCTGCGTGGAGCCTTGCCCCTTCTTGTGTGCCATGGCGAAGTCCTTCCTTGCGGGTGAGCCCCGCAGTGTACCCGGAGCCCGATTGGCCGCCAACCCCTTGCCGAGGCCGATTCCCCGGATCTCAGCGCATGATCCAGCGCGGATTGGCCGTGCCCGAGGGCGGCTCCGCCAGCGGCACGGGACCCCAAAGGGCCGATCGTTCACCCGGCAGGTGGTAGTCGATGCACAAGGTCCTGCGAGCCACCAGATCCTGACCCGACGCCGGGTCCTTGAGGGTGCCACGCTCCGAAGAGAGCCCGGACACCAGCACGGTGAACTTGCGTGCTTCCGGGCCAGCCGGAAACACCACCACACCGGTCTTGGCCATCTCCACACCCTGTCCGATCTCACCGATGATGGCGCTGGTCTCCTCCAACTGCGGGTCGTTGAGCAGCTTCAGGATGGCACGCGTGACATCGCTGTCCACGCCCTGTCCGGCCGGAACCAGACGGCCTTCCTCGTCCAGAAGTTCCCAGCGCGGCGCCAGGCGGCGATCCTGTCCCGTACGGTTGGTCAGGGTGAAGGTGGCGTACCAATACAGCGTGTCCGACGCCGCGTCGCGGTAGAGCCGCATCGGGCCCGGCGCGTAGTCCACGGTCCACTTCTCCTGACTTCGAACGCGCGATGGCGGCTCCTGCCCGGCATCCTGGTCCAGGGCGGGCGAGGCGGCCAGCAGGGAGCCCGCCAGAAGCAGCAGGCCGAGGGCGGTCGATCGATCCATTCCGCAAATGCTAGCGATCCCACCCGGCGATCGTGCCGGGCTAGCCTTGAACGCCGTGGCCCAACCGCCGCCCAACAGCCCGCATGCCGAGCCGGTCACGCCCTCCCAACGCATGGCCGCGGCCCGGCTGCTGCTTGGGGGCCGTCAGGGCGAGGCCGTCTGGTTCCTTCGCCGGCTGGAGGAGGAGGGCTGGCGGCCCGATGATCTGTGGTGCATTCGGGATGGACGGGATCGACTGCTCGCCGCAGGGCTGATCAGCATGCACCCGGGCCGAACGGCCACGCTGGCGGTGAGTCCATGCCCGGATCCTGCCACGCTGGAGCACGGGGTGACCCTATTGGATGCCATGGTGCGGGAGTTGGGCCGCCGAGGCTCGGTGACGCTGGCCCAAGGCCTGAGTGACGCGGACGACCCATCCGCCGGCGAGCCCTTCCAGAAGGCGGGCTTCCGCCTGCTGGCGGTGCTGGACTGCATGGAAAGGCCGAATCGGCGGCTCACCCCCATTCCGGTTCTCCCAGCGGGGGTGGAGATCCGCCCGGCCGACGACGATGCCCTGCTCATGCAGGTGCTGCGGGCCTCGTACGAGCAGACGCTGGACTGTCCAGGGCTTGCGGAGCTGCGGAGCGATCAGGACATCCTGGATGGGCATCGCCGGGGCCGGCGGCCCGATGCGGACCTTTGGATGGTGCTGCACGTGGATGGCAAGCCGGCCGGTGCCGCCCTGCTCAATCACGCCAGCGGCGGTGACGCCGTGGAATTGACGTACCTGGGACTGGCACGATGGGCACGAGGCCGCGGACGTGGTGCACTGTTGCTGGACACGGCGCTGGGCCGGGCCGCCCGCCTGCAGGAACCGGTGATCACGCTGGCGGTGGACGAGCGAAACACCCCGGCACGAGGGCTTTACGCGACACGCGGCTTTCGCACCCGCTCGCGCCGGGGCGCCTTCGCGCGCGTGGTGAAGTCATCCACATGATGTGGACACGCTCGCCTCAGGTTGGTGGAGAAGATTTTCGAATGCCAAGAAGTGCCGTGTTCTCCGGTGCTTCCGCACCAATCGCCGCAATTCGCCGCGTCCCCCCCTTGCGTGGATGAAGATTGCGCCTATCTTGTCGCTCGCTCCGCAGGACGCGGACCTCTGGTGTGCATGCCATGACCGTGGTGCGTGGGAATCTGGTGGCCTGGCGGCCCCCTTCCCACGGCGTTGTCATGGACCCCACGCTCGAGGAACTGTCATGGACACGGACCAGGCCGCGTGCACACGGGTGCGCGTGATCGTTCCTTCCTCTCGCCCGCACGCCGCGCCTGGAGCCGTCGATTCCGTGAGCAGCACCCGCGTGGATGACGTGCCCGCCCGCATCCGCTCCCTCCTTGGGGGACGGCTGGGCGAGCGAAGGGCCAGCATGTGGTTCGATGGCGAGGCGAGGCTGCAGGTGCACGAGGGCCGGCTTCGCGTGGAGACACGCAGCGCCTTCGTGGCCGACTGGATCCAGCGGCACTATCGGAGCGACCTGCAGGCCGCGGCTCGCGAGGCGCTGGGCAGCGACGAACTCCAGTGGCATGTGACCGGCGAGGAGGCTCCGCCCGCGTCCGCCCGGCCCGCCCCCGAGCGGGCACCTTCGCGCAAGCGCGAGACCGCCGGAGCCTGGCGTCGGCTGGAGGACTTCGTGGCCGGGGACAACAACCGGCTGGCGCTGGACGCGGCTTCGCGCATGGCTGAAGGCCAGGACGGCCTGCGATGCCTGGTGATGCACGGCGGCTGCGGCGTGGGCAAGACCCATCTGCTGCAGGGCCTGTGCCGGGCGCGTCGCGAGCGTCACCCGCAAGCACGCATCCGTTACGTGCCTGCCGAGCAGTTCACCAACGAGTACATCCATGCGGTCCGAGGCGGCGGCGTGGAGGGATTCCGCCAGCGGATGCGCCGCGTGGACCTGCTGGTGATCGACGACGTGCACTTTCTGGCGGACAAGGCGGCCACGCAGAGCGAGTTCCTGCACACGCTGGACGCCCTGGACCTGGCCGGTGCCCAGGTGGCCCTGGCCAGCGACGAGCACCCGCGCCTGATCCGCAAGTTCGGCCAGTCGCTCGTGAGCCGCATGCTGGCGGGCATGGTGGTGCGGGTGGAGTCGCCGGATCCCCAGGTTCGCCGACTGCTGGCCGAGCGACTGGCGGCGCGGCGCGGGCTTCGGCTGACCAGCGAGGCCGGCACGGCCTTGGGCGAGCGGTGCGTGGGCGGCGCGCGCGAGATCGAGGGTCTGCTGAGCCGCGTGGACGCCATGCGGGCCGTCTCCGGTGATCGCGGCGAGGTCAGTGCCGGCGAGGTGCGTCGCATCTTCCAGCAGGACGACGCCAACCGTGGCACGCAGCCGGTGCGGTTGCCGGAGATCGTGGAGACCATCTGCACGGCGCTGGGGGTCGAGCCCGATCAGGTCCGGGCCGGTGGACGACATCGCCGCGTGGCGTTGGCGCGCGGACTCATCGCATGGCTGGCGCGCGATCTGACGGCCATGAGCTTTCCGGAGATCGCGCGGGGCCTGGGTCGCTCCGCGCACTCGGCGGTCCATGGCGGATGGACGCGCGTCCAAGGACTGCTCGATGCCGACGCTCGCGTGGACGCGGGGGCCTCCGGCGAGATCGCCGTGCGCGAGCTGGTGGCACGCCTTCGCCACGCGCTGCGGGCCACAAGCCGCGCCTAGGTTCGGGCGGGCCGGTCCGACGCCTTCGCTACACTCCGCCGCATGCCCGCACCCCGTGCCGCCCTGCTGCTGATCGCGGCGCTGGCAGGCCTGCTCTCCCCGGCGCACGCCCAGCGTTTCGATCCCACCGAGGCGGCCATCCTGGCGCTTCGTCAGGCGGTCACCTTCAGCGAAAGCGGATCGCAGCACCCTCGGCTGGTGGCGTTGCGGAGCCTGCGCGATCCGTCGTTGCGGCCTCTCTTCGAGGGCCTGCTGCAGGCCGAGGCCGCACCCCTTCGGCTGGACGGCTTTCTTGGCATGGCGGAACTGGATCCCGAGGGCGCCTCGGCTTCGCGCCTGCGGGCTCTGGGTGACCCGGCGTTCCGGACCGTGGTGATCACGGAGTGCCTTGGCCTGAACCTTCTCAAGCCGGCCGCGATCCGCGAGATCCTTGCCTGGACCGACACGGGGGCCTACGACCGCTCGCTGCTGGTGGCCGAGCTCAACCGGCTTGGGGAACCCTGGGAACCGGAGATGCTTGGCGATGCCTCCAGTTCCAACACCGCGGAGGTGGCCGGTCTGGCCGCCATGCTCATGCTGGAGCGGAAGGACGAGGCGCCCTGGCAGGCGTTCCTGAGCAAGGTGAAGGGACTGCTGGATCAGGACCGCGTGCTGCTGCTTCGGCAGCTGGGCGACGCCGCACGGCACTATCGCCTTGCGGCGGCTTGTGAACCGCTGCTCGCCGCCACCGCCGGCAGCGGCAGCATCGACCGGGTGGCGGCCATCGCGGCGGCGCTCAAGTGGCGACCCGAGGCCGGACGGGCCGCCGTGCTGGAACTGGCCCGCTCGGATCGCTCGCTCCGGAACCTGATGCAGTGCGGTCTGCTGATGCTGGCCGCGGACGATGCCGTGCAGGCCGAGGACTTCGAGATCCTGCGAGCCGAAGGCGGACTGCCCGCGGCCATGGCCGACGCCGGCGCGGCGCTCCGCACGCCGGGCACGGACGCGGGACCCGCGTTGGCCGTGCTGCTGGAGAGCGCCAACGCCGCCGCAAGCGAGTGGGCCGTGCGACAGGCCGAGCGACTGGAGCCGGCCGCCCGCGAGGCCCTGCTGCTGAGGACGCTCGATCGCCTGCAGACGCTGGAGCGCCCCTCGATGCACGACAAGCTGCTGGCGGCGCTGGCCGTGCAGCAACTGATCCCGCTCAACCCGGCGGCGCTGAGCGAGCGCGTGCGGGGCGCGCAGGGCCAGTCCGACGTGTCGGAAGCCATCCTGGCCGCCATGTGCGATCTGGGCACGCCGGAGTCCGCGGCCTTTGCCCGCATGATCCGCGGCAAGCTCCCGCAGAAGGGCGAGAGCATGGCGCTGGTCACCATTGCCCGCACCTCCGAAGGCCTGGGCGCGGTGGAGTTGCGAGAGCTTGGCCGCGTGGGCGGTGGCGGCGGCCGCGTGGACGAGCCGATCCAGATGCAGGCGGCGTGGCTCTTCCTGAAGCACAGCAAGTCCGCCGAGAAGGCATTGCCACGCCTGGCTCCCCGCTGAACCATGATCCCGCTTCATCAACCGGCTCTCGAACCCTCGGACTTCGACGCGGTCATGACGGCGCTTCGCTCCGGCAGGCTGACCATGGGACCGAACCTGATCGCCTTGGAGCACGCCATGGCGCGCCGCACGCGCCGCATGCACGGCGTGGGCGTGTCCAGCGGCTCCGCGGCCTTGGAGATCGCGCTCAAGGCGCTGCACATCGGTCCCGGCGACCAGGTGCTGGTGAGCGCCTTCGGCTACAGCCCCAATGTGAACGCCGTGCTGCATGTGGGCGCCACGCCCGTGTTCGTGGACGCGGATCCGGTCACGCTGAACATGGATCCCGCCAAGGTGGACGCGGCCGTCACGCCCGCCACGCGCGCCATGCTGGTGGCCGAGACCTTCGGCAACCCCGCCGGCATGCCCGATCTCATCTCCATCTGCTCGCGGCTGGAGATCCCCATGGTGGAGAACGCCACGGAGGCCCTTGGCTGCACACTGGGTCAGGACAATGCCGGGCGCTTCGGGCGGCTGGCATGCTTCGGCTTCTTCGAGAGCCGCCCGATCACCACCGGCGAGGGCGGGATGATCGTGACCCACGACGACCACCTGGCCGCCGCGTGCCGCGCCATGCGCCACCAGGGTCGTGTGGACAAGTACAGCTTTCCGGACCAGCCGCAGGAGCTGGGCACACGCCTGCAGCATGCGCACGACGGCTTTGACGCCAGGCTCAACGAGATGTGCGCCGCGCTCGGCGTGAGCCAGCTGCACCGCCTCGACCGGAGCATGGCTCGCCGTCAGGAGATCGCGGACGCCTACATCCGGCGACTGGCGGGCGAATCCGACCTGATCCTGCCCAGCCCGCCCGCGGGCTGCACCATGAGCTGGAGCAACTTCGTGGTTCGGCTCTCCGACCGCTTCACGCGCGAGGATCGCGACGCGGTGATCGACGGGCTGCATCGCCTGGACATCGGGGCCGCGGACTGGTGGCCCTGCCCGGCGCTGCTTCCGCATGTTCGCAAGGCGTGCCAGCACCAGCCAGGGGACTTTCCGGTGGCGGAACGGGTGGCCGACCGGACCATCGCCCTGCCCTTCTTTGAGCGGATCGGCGAGCGCGAGCTGGACGAGGTGTGCGACTCGCTGCGGCTGGTCATGTCCCGAATCGGTGCCAGCCGCTGACCGCGCGGCTCACTGTCTTGCCAGCAGGATCGCCAGGAGCCCGGCTCGCTCGGCCAGGCTCTCGGGCCACATGAACTCGTCACCGCGGTGCAGGTTTCCGCCGCGCACGCCCAGGCCATCCAGGGCCGGAGGACCGGCCTGCTGGATCAGGTTGGCGTCGCTCACACCGCCGGTGGCGGCCAGGCCCACGCGGAATCCCAGGTCGACCGCCACCTGCACCGCCGCCTCCCCCAGGGCCCGCACCCCGTCGTTGGCCGGCTTGGCGGGACGGTTCAACTCCATGCGCACGCGGACACGGGGCACCTCCTGCTCGCCCCCCCGCGCCAGCGCCTCGATGGCGTGCATCAGCCACGCGCCGTCGCCCTCGTCACGGAATCGGATGTTGCCCCACGCCCGAGCCAGGTCGGGAACGATGTTGGTGGCGGCCCCGCCCTGCAGCGGTCCCACGTTCACCACCCGGCCCCGGGCCGCGTCCGCCAGGGCGCAGGCCTGCACCACCGTGGCGGCAAGTTCGCGCACCGCGCTCACGCCGCTGGCAAAGTCCCGTCCCGCGTGGGCGGCCCGGCCATGCGCCTCGATGAGGAACTGCCCGCTGCCGGCCCGCTCGCTCACCAGGTCGCCGGACGCGGTGGCCGGCTCCACCACAAAGGCCCGGTCGTGCTCCGCTGCAACCTGCCGCAGCGCTGCCGACGTGCCGAAGGTGCCGGTCTCCTCGTCCGGGACCAGCACCACCGTCCAAGGCAGGCGCACCTGCTCGGCCTCCAGCGCTTCCAGCGCGGAGAGCATCACTTCCAGGCCGCCCTTCATGTCCGCGGCACCGGGGCCGGTCATGGCGCCATCGCCGCGTGGCTCCAGCCGCTGGAAGGCGTCCGCCGGATCGTGCACCGTGTCGATGTGGCCGCAGAGCAGCAGACGAGGTCCCGCCCGCACCCCCGGAGCCCTCGCCACCACCAGTGGCTGCATGGCGTCCCGGCCGGGAAGCGGATCCACCCACGTCGGGCGCGGCTGCGCCGGCATGAGCGTGATGTCGGCGCCCAGCCCCCCTAGCCGATCACACAGCAGCCGACGCATGTGCTCCAGGCCCGGCCGATGCCCGCATCCGCTGGGCACGGCCACCATCTCGCCCAGCCGCGCCAGCATGGCCGGCGCGTCCGCACGCAGGCGATCACGCAGCCTCGTCTCCCTGGCATCGAGCGCCATCAGCCAGCCTCCTTCGAGAGCTTCTCGCCCAGCTCGGCGTCCGCCACGAAGGTGGCCGGTCC
>Ga0169931_10008634_pt1 | contig 14830 bp, 12 predicted proteins | sample Kivu_15m_20L_FD_129675 | JGI IMG/M metagenome (GOLD analysis project Ga0169931, IMG submission 129675) | Freshwater microbial communities from Lake Kivu, Western Province, Rwanda to study Microbial Dark Matter (Phase II) - Kivu_15m_20L... | ecosystem: Environmental > Aquatic > Freshwater > Lake...
AACCAAACCCCTTCAAGGAACCAAGTTCGAATATTTCGTCCGACAGATCTTGGGAGTTGGGAGAACAACCTGAAAGGACCAAGGGATGCACTGGAAATCCGTAGATAAAGGGACGATCCTAGTCTTGTTGTCCATTCCGTACTGTTTACTGATTGCTGCGATTTGTTAGTAAATAATGGATGTGAATCAAGTCACCTGACTGAATCAAGAAAAAGAGCTAGAATTTTGAATAAATGTAGATACTTTTAAAAATAACTCATCTTATTTTTTGGTTATTTGAATCGAATAAAGAGCAATCGAGCTATCAGAATAATAGCTTAAGGCATTCAGATAAACCTGAATAAAGCAAGCCATATTCTGGGAGGTAGAAGTAGCAAGGTTGATCAAGGTCTCACGAGTTTACAGGAACAGTTAAGAGAAAACCTAGGTTTTTTGTTCTCCACGAACACATATACTCTAACTGAACCTAGGCTTGCTGACGTCGTCACATAGCTTATTCAGAACCTGAACTTTTTTTGGTCGTTTTCTCTCTCTCTCTCTCGAGTTAAGAACACGATGAAATAATATAAATTCATCAGGTCATAAGGATTAGGATCCAGTGATGAATAAACTTTGCTAGCGTTGGTAGAGGCAGGGCATTGTCATCGAATCAACTGATATCATCTTGATGAAAAGAATGTATCGGCGTACTTGTATTCCGAGACGACACCAAGATGTCTGCTCTACCAAGAGCAAAAATACTCGATCTCCGCATCCAAAGTTTTTGCTGAAGGTAAATTTTTCTTGATTACTGTCAATTTTGGAGTTAGGTTCGTTGAGTCATCTCTGTTACCAGACCCAGCGATGCGCAGAAGCGTTGCTTTTATTTTATCCATTTCGCACAACGAAAGAACGGTGGAAGCGTTGGTAGATGCACGGTTTTGTCACCGAATTGACTGATATCGTCTTGATGGAAGGACAGTATCGGCGTACTTTTATTCCGAGACGGAACCAAGATGTCTACACTATCCGATCCACCATAGAGAACTCTGCCATTCTTAGTATTCGATGGTGGATAGGTTTTTATACCGATCGTAAACTATGGCTGGTGATAAATTATCAGATTAATGAACCATGAGAAATTTTTCATCAAATGTCTGATAATTCATCACCAACAAAAAGTTACGATTGGCACCAAAACCTCGAATACTATGAATGACAGTATTCTCCTCTACGTTTGCTTGAACCGCCATGACTGAAACTGGAATGGACAGAGCACGTCCTTAAAAGGTCATCAAATTTGAACCTGATCCAAGCGCTCCTATTAAGGAGGATCATCAAAAGTATCGAAATACACTAATGAATACAACAATCAACATTAAATACTCTACGATAAATGTGACGCGGCTATGGTGTTAAACCGTATCACCCTAAAGCTCAGTTGTAAGGCATCCTGTCAAGCTGAGGATGCATAAAAGCTCATCCCTGTGGACCCTTCTACGATCCTTCCAATATATTCGCCTGCTGAATGGAGTCTTGATGAGCGATTCTTGATAGTATAAAAAACACACGCTGAAACATATTCTACGACTTAATTCGATCACGCATGAAATAAGCTGCATCAAAAAGCTTTTTGCAATGGTTATTCATAAGATCATTTTGAATACAGACATGTGAATGAGCATGGAATCATTAAAAAACTAAGGTCGACACGTCGTGGATGCGAAACTAACATTGAATTTCATCGTTTATGTAACTTTCACCTTGTTGGATTTGTGGTGATGCACTAATTCAGGATCGAGAACATTGGAGTGTATTGTCTGTTTCCTTACACAGTAGGTGATACGCTGTTAGATTAGAGAAGAAATAATACCAAAGATTGGCCACCACGATTCCAACTTAAAAATTATGTTATGAATATGTGTTTTAAAGATGTACGATTTGATGTAATCTGCCTTCAGATAATTTTGTCTCTTAAGGAAAATACATGTTCACGATGCGCCTCAAAAGCTCATCTCTCATTTGCGATACAGTGAGGATTTTTATTGCCATCATCATCATGAACACAGAGAAGACAGACCCAGATCGAAGACAAGCATGAAAGTACACCCAATAGTACGGTAGTATAGTAGTATAGCTAGTAAGTAGACACGCATGCATGCGTACTTTTTCACATGTGGATGGTTCATTATTTAAAAATTAGCTTTTCCATGGTGCGTTTTTCCAGTACTTTGCGAGTTTGTATTTGGAGATAATCGCTCATACCCGCACGTGAGGTGCACACACTTGCTTTGATTGACGGTACCGGTAGCGGGTTTTTAGAAAACTGACAATTATATGTTTCGATGAAGTCAACAACGCCCTCGTTATTAGTATGCAAAAGAGATGATTGTATCCGAAAGCAACTGTCAAGATCGCGATGATGTCGAAGAACTGCCGTCCTCAGTACATGAGGCATCCGTAACCCCGAAGAATGTAGGATCGAAAAAGCATAAAGTACTAGCTTTTGTCTTGAAAAAAGGAAAGACTTTCAAGAAGATTTTAACCTTGAAAACGTCAGATCTTGATGATCAAGAGCTGATACGGTTGATCTTGGCAGAAGTTCATAAGAAACAAGCAGCAGAACCAGCCCGACAGGAAGATGATGTTCTGGATATCTACAGTACTTCCCAAGATACGAGAGGTTACGAAGGTCAGCATTGTGGTAGTCAAGACAAAAAAACTCTAACGCCGAATAGAAAGGAATATATGGGCTCAAACTTATCCCTTAATCAAGCTACCTCACATCAATACCAAGTTCAAAGCAAGTGTTGTCACTCATCCGCAGCTGTGTTCAAAATGTCCGAGGAAGAAGAGGATATCAATCAGCGAATTTACAATCAGTGTGCAGGGGGTCAGTTAGAAAATATCGGCTCATTTCAAGAAAGGGATCATAATGGCAGAGACTTCAGCGATGTTGAAGTCACAGCTCCGGAAGGAGATAGCATTCAGTGTGGATCCTTTTCTAATAAATCATATACGAACATGTTACAAAACGATAGAGAATGCATAGATGGGAACATACGACAGCATATGTTCGATGAAACCGATCACGATCAACTAAATGTTTCACAAGAAAATAAAGATACGGTCAATAAAGTTGAATCAAATTATTCATATAAGAAAGAGACGTCAGCTATGCATATCCTTCAGTACGACACTTTTGATGAGAGAGAAGTTAGGGATGGTAACTGCTATGACTACTTTGATATAACGCGTTTGAGACGAGGCCTCACAGCAAATTACCTTCCAACTGAATATTCCTCGAAATGTAATTGCGACAACACACCGATTGTTGATGCTATTGCGGATTCAACTTTTATGCTTTCTGATTTCCTCTGCGATTAAAATCTCCACGTACAACGTAAATATTCCCAAGAAAACAGTATTTCATACGATACAGAGTGGTAATCACACACATTAAGGACTTTTAATTTTAAAAAATTAATCTTTAACTACATCCACAAATATATCGTGGAGAATTTTCTTTACTTTCATCACCGGTTATGTCATTCTTAGATGATTCGACCTCTAAGTCGTCTGGAGTACGAAACAGAACTTTTGTTTTCTTGGATCGAATACTATTTGATACATTTGGGCTTATCACTTCAAGATCGTCTACCTTCACCTCTTCCTTTGACTTGGATGATCTTTTCTGAATATATTTCAATGCTGCTAGTGTAGTTGCTGCTATAGCAGCTATTAAAAGAACAATTATGGCATATCCATATGCAGGGAAACGATTGCTCTCATTACGTTGTTGGCCGATTACGGGACCGACATATGTCACTCCTTGTATATCCGAGCTAACAGAGAGAAACTGGCCAGTTCTCATGCCATTGTCAATTATCTGATTTATACTGGTAGAAATATCAGTGGTTGCTTGGCTTAGATTCAGAGTGTAACGTTTTGAGGAGAGTGACCGTGACCTCAATATCGACTTTTCAGTAATATACACTGTCATTATTCCATCAACGCTGATGCATTTAGAATCTTTCTTCACGGAAGCACAGTCTAGAAAAAATAAAACACAAGCAAAAAGAAACCGTAATCTCGCGATGAAATCACCTGCAAAAATAATCTTTTACATATGAAGTATAAAGTTTGTACGAACCTGAGACTTTATCCTTGGGTAAGTAAGAAAGCCCCGATACTTTAATAGGGCTACTGGATTGTAAAAGTCGAGTGGTGCTATTACTGCATGAGCTGATTGATGGCCAGACAATATTGCTTATAGCAAGCTCCATTTTGTTGGCAAGTCCAGCGGTATCGGCGGTTGGAGACATTTGCATTTGGTATCCATATGAAACAACGATAGAGTTTGACGTGGCGATTCCAAAAGTACCAGTAGTATTACTTTCGCATATGTCAGGAGTCGATGAAGCAAAGCTGGACTTAAGTGAGGGAGCCTTTGATCTACGAATAGACGGTTTCTGAGAAAATATTTTTGAGGATGTAGGTCTCTTGGATGGGCGACGACTTAAATTTGTTACTCTTGGAGTAGGTCTTCTGGAAGGTCTACGAGTAGGTCTCCTAGAAGGTATTTTGCTAACTTTCTTTGATGGTGATGTTGTAACTTTCAAACTTGGTTTCTTCGAAGGCTTGGTAGTTTTGCGGAAAGTAGGCGTTTTACTAAATCGTCTTGATGGAGAAGCTGTGACTCTACGCGTCGGTTTCATTGAGGGCAGTACGCTTTTCCTTATGGATGGTTTTCTACTAATCCTCCTAGATGGCGATAAGGTAACCTTTACAGTTGGCTTCCTTGTGGGTTTCACGCTTCTCCTGAAAGAAGGCCTGTTACTTTTTTTAATGGAAGGGATGGCTGTTACTTTCAATGATGGTCTCTTAGTCTGCTTTGTGGTAGGTTTTACACTCTTTCTCACAGTAGGTATGTGAGTTTTTCTTCTCCATGATGGCTTAATTGTTGGTTGACTACGCGACGGAATCTTCGTTGGACTCGGATTGAACAGTTTGAATGATGGGAATTTTGTTGGTTTTTTAGTTGGTGAGATTGGAGGACCCACAAAAGTTCCGTGTCTATCATCTGTCAGTACCTGAGAACTGACTAGTTGACAAGAATTGAACAACTCATAAACAGTGAAAATGGAGACCACAAGAGGAATAAACTTCATCTAGTCAATAGAAATGATAGATCTAGCAGAACATGTGGAATGAGAGGAAACTAGCAGTGTCGTTTTTAAGACTGTATAGAATTGTATACTGTTGAAAGGTTATCATAAGTAAAAATGACAAAAAGGTATTTTCTCATGCTATGACAAATGACAATAATACGTTGCACTGTGCACTGTGCACTGTGCTAACGTGCTAACGGTGCTATAGAGAGCCGTTATCGAGAAATTGAGCCAAGCTTCACGCTACATACTACACCATTGACCTTAAACCGTGCTAAGAAAAGTGGCAACTAAGGTTTGAGAACACATTTTTGGTGTTTGGAAATAAATGTCTAGTGATAGACGCAATATAACTAATTTATGCATTTGTAATTCGTCTAAAACTACCCTGTTCTGAATATTGCTCGTTGATATCCCCATATTCTGTTGTACTCAATAATGAACTTGTCCATGAAATATTATGACATCCCCATGGATCCTTTGAAAATTTACACTTGCCGTTTCATTGAGTGGTCATTCTATGATTATTTCGAAGACCATCATGAATGGATTGTTGACTACTTTACCTTGATTTTTAAAACTGCAGCAGTATTAATTTTGTTTGCATCGAGCCCTCCTGACTGGTAATATACTGGGAACATATTGTTCCGATAATAGCGTTTCTTATGTTTCTTATATCTACACATGCCATTTTTAGTGCAGGTTCACTATGTCTATTACCCGCTATGTCACTGAGTGGAATGTTTATGTATCGAAAGAACATTTTGAATGACCAATGTGACTGATGGCACAACAGGCTTCTACTGCTTGATACAGTGTAGTTTATATTGACGAGGATTGCCGCTTGCGAAGCCAAACTTTATGCCCATCAGTTCGCATCAATAGACATAGGGGTGCCTTTTTTTCGCTTCCTGTGGCATCGTGGAATCCATAAGCAGTGTTCGCTGTTACTATGCATGGGGTAACTTTTTATCCATATTCAGTGCAACTTGATTATCCACGCTCTTGTTGTAACTTCCTAGCCACATTTCAAATCTTGCTACGTGACATAGTCATTTGAGACTTCCTTGTCGTTTCTCTGTTACTGAAGATGGAGTGTCATAGGAAATAACGGGGGACAAGTCAAGTTTCCGACCGAATTTGTCTTGATTTTCTGGCAACTCATCGTAAGATTGAGAATCTGCTTTACGATGAGTCATCAATGACTGTTGCCGCATCATACGATGACGAGCCACGAATTCATCCGGATCAAAATCTGCAAATAATGAGCCATCGCCATAGAGATCTACACCGTCGTCATTCTGATTACTAATAGAACTCGTGCTGAGTGGGTTAGTAACATCAAAAGTTGTTTGAAGAGATCGCTTGACCTCATCAAGTTTCCCCTGAAGAATGCAAAGCTCTTCTTGTGCAACCTTAAGTTCCGTTTCTTTTGTACGAAATTTGCATTCTTCCAACTCAAGTATCTTACGCCACTTTGCCTCGAGGATATCATTCAAATCTTTTTGTTGGGTTTCCATGTGGGCATTCTTTTTAGTCAAATCCATCATCTGTGCAGATAATGCATTCCTCTCATTTCTCTCCTCACGCTCGTTCTGCTCTGACCTTGTTCGCAATTCTCGTTCCAAAGCGAGCTGGAAATTTTCATGATTGAACAAATTCTTTAGCTCCTCGTACTCTTTCCTAACTTGGCTTAACTCATTAAGCGCATCTTCTCTTCCTTGCCTCAAAGAATCCAAACTTTCTTTCAGAGTTGCATTCTCATGTGTAAGTAAACTTAATCTTACTTTAAGAGTCGCGTATAATCTCGCAATTTTTCCTTGCATTGCAGCGATTGTTTTCTCAAGTTCAGTAACCTTAGCTTCGGCTACTCTTCTACTATGATCATTCGACTTTGCTAAGGCATTCACCGTCTAGGTGAATGTAGGCATATATTTCAGTAAGAAAATGAACTACATAATCAAGTAATGGGGGAGGTTATGATGCTCACCTCAGTTTCTGCGACTGCTTTTGCCAAATGAGACTCACTCAAAGATAGTTGGGATTCAAGTGATCTGATCTTAGCTTCACATTGGCGAACGCTATCTCGTAATGCTAAAGTTTCGGATTCAGTCTTATACTTTAAGTCTCTCTCAGCATCCTTCTTCACCTGCGCCTTGATAGTCGTATCCTTTGCCTTGTGAAGAGACTCCTCATTTACGCGCATCTTCTGTAGGTTGTCAGAACTCGGAACACGGTTCGCTTCATCATCTCCCAGGTGTTGGCGAATGAAAGAACGAAGCTCCTCGTTTTCGTCTTGAAGTAAGGACATTGATACCAGTAGATCTTCGTGGAACTGTTTTTTCCGCATTCGAGACTTTTTGGCATGCTCACGATTTCGTTTTCTTAGGTTAGGTAGAATGAATAAAGTTGAGAATTCAATTAAGTACCGATGGACTCTTATGGAAAGTACATGAGAACTCACCTCCTTTCAACCTTCTTTCCTCCCGACGTAGACTCGTCACATAAGGATGTTCCATCTCGTGAGGATTCACACATGGGGGAGTAAAATTCTGGCACCCTGACCTTTTCCACTTCAAGTGCACTGTTCGCATGTGTCGCAGACGTCTCACATTCATACACCTTCTTTGTTATTCCTTCAATATCCTTCTTGATGATATGATTTTTGTTCTCAGCTGTAATCAATGCCCGCATTGAGTCTCTTTCATTATTTTTCGCTGATGATGGCTTGTATACATTTGTAGATGATCTCGTTACAGTGGGAGTAGGTGGTGATGGTGGCGGCGGTGGTCGTCGATGATGCTTATTAGGAAAACGTTTAAGCGGTGGTGGTCTTATCAAAGTGGAGGGCTGTTTACGATTTCCTTTGTCATAGTCTACATCATCATCAATTGACTCTGATATATTGCTAAGTGGTTCACGTGACTTAGCTTTGGATGTCTCTGGACAACGTATTCGTAATAATTCTTGAATTAAATCGTTAGTATCCTGGTTCATGTTGAATGAAAATACTCATGAACCCAAAATACAGTAGATGAAAACTAAAAGAGATTGTGGATAAGTTCGACTCACGAGGCTACTAATTTCTTGCTATTAGTAAGAGATGCATGAAGACAAAATCTGCTCATACTGACGTAGTTCTGTAGTTACAAAAGCCAGTCGTGATCAAAGCTGTACGTGCCGATGTAGACTAAATAGGCGTACGTACTTCTTAGTTCCATTGGCGATAACGCGATGACACAAACGGGCGTTAAAAACGGTTATTATGACGCAATTTTCAAAATTCAAAACACATTGTAAGTCATGCATGGTTTCGTGTATTTTCGAATTCAGCAGCCAAAAGCCAGCATGACAGCAGAGAGCCTAGGATTGAATGGTATCTAACAGCGGCCATTGTGAAGGTTATGAATCCAGGTTGATCTAAAGTAAGTGAAGTGCAAGATGGGGATTACGGTGTTTGCAGTGAGAAACAAGTTCAGCAACTGCAATTAAAGAAGTATGTTTGTGAAGATATGTCCGTTCGACCCTTGCTTTCACTCGAGCATCAGTGTACATATGAACCTACATTTCTTGATGACAAAGATTCAACACTGGAACAAATACAGTGTCTAATTTATCCTGCATCTCAGGCTCTACTTCTTGGAACAGAAAGTCGTGTGATATCCATGGTATTATTTCATCGTTATTATGCACGATATATTCATCAATGGCTGTTATATACTCTTGGTTATGGAAATAACAGTTGCGATGGCAATAGCAAGTTAAAGTGTCCCAACTACCATTCCAACACTTGCTCGTCATCAGATCGACAACAAGAACAACAGAAGAAGGAAGCAATTAGTGCTAGATTAAAGGAAAGTCTTTCAAGAAAATTCTAACCTTGAAGCCATTAGATCTTGACGATCAAGAACAGGTCTGGCTGATTCTGACAGAAATTCCTAGGAGACTACTACCTGCAGAATCAGCCCGATAGGAAGGAGATATTAACGTATTGACTCTTTCTTCCACAATCATAAATCAACGTTTCATTTGATACGTCGTTTTGGTAATACGATTCATCTGATGACAGAAAAGCTAAAGATAGTAGCAGCTATTACAACTTTGATATGACTCATTTGAGACTCGGGCACATAGCAAATTACTTTTCATTGGAATATTCTTTAAAATGACATGGTAACGACAAAAATTGTCTATGGTATTCGGGATTGGGACTCTTTTTTACGTTCTGATATCAGGTACTACTTAAAATGTTCGATTTTATTTCATGGGGATGCAATATAACAATCATTCATAAGGGGGGTTTATTATTGATCAAATAAATGTTATAACTTATATTCCACAAAAATATCGTGACGACTTCCATCGACGAACTTTCTTTTGTCTACTTTCACCACTTATTATACTATTCTTAGATAATTCGACCTCCAAGGACTCATTTTCTAAAACAAAGTAATCATCTGGAGTACGGAACAGATGTATTTCACCCTTGGATCGAATACGATAAGACTGATTCGGGCTAATCAATTCAAGATCCTGTTTCTTCACATCTTTCCTTGACTTTCCTGTTTTCATACAAGTCCCATTCATGACAACGGATGAAACGTTCTGAATTATAGGACAAACTCGAATGGCGATGACAAAATCATCAGACATGGGTCCATCACATTTAGATCCCGATGGTATGACTGTAATGGTGTATATTCCAGGTGTATCTAATGCATTGCCATGGAAATGTTGATCTGGAGTTAATGGTATACAAGTAGGTGTCTCTTCCATAGACCCATCTCCTTTATGTTCCACAAGTATTTGATGAACAAGTTGAGAAGACTTGGAAGTTGATGTAGATGGACTTGTAGAATGATAAATTTGTATATAACCACCCGATCTTGATCTTGTATATACACTCACATGTAATATGGCTCCAGGTTCTAATAAAAGACCTGGCGTTGATGGATCTGTACGTACATTCAAGAAATACGAAGCTCGACGTATGACATCCTTATATTCAGGATCTGGTACATCCGTACTGGGCAAGGAAGTAATGTCAGGTATAGATTTCGGATCTCGATATTGTATAGGAATATGTTCATAATCAATAAGTTCTTCTAATCGTGCCCTCCACTTATCTCTTTCTCCATCACTTTTACCATATAATTCCACCTTGTTGGCATTTCTTGGGTCAATAAATCCTCGTATCACTCTCCATGTAAAGGTAAAAAAGACAGGCGCATTAATAATAATCATCCGATCTAACGTTTCTGGGAAACAAATTTGATCTATATTGGATTTAGTTCGTATCAGTTGAAGAGGATATTTAGATGATGAGAAAATGGATGAATTTAAATTATCCAAATCCATGATATTTAAGGTTTCATATCTCCGGAACCGAGTTGTTGTAGATGTAGATTGTTGATAGGATTGTAGAAATTGTTGTCCTAAGTCACGTATTTGTAACCACCAATGATATCGTATAATCCCCTGTGGTGTTGTTATACAAGCCAAGGCAGGAAAGTTTAATGCTCCTGGTTTTGAAACAAAGATAGGACTACCATTCTTTGCTCGCCCATGATTAAATTGTGGATAATGATCAATATAAATAGATGGATGTACTCCAAGTGCATCCTTGGCTGGGTCGGGATAAAAGTTATGTTTCCTTGCCTCGGAAGATAATTCTACTGCATCCTGTACATGTCGTAGGGTATCATCGAGATGAAATTTATTAGCACGTAACCATCGACTATGATCCATCATATTTTTTAAAAAAAAAACGACAAATTTTTTTTATATAAGAATCAACACATGTATGTATAATAAAGAATATATAAAAGTGTATGTATTGTCATTTTTTTACCATAATGCAAATTCTTCTTCTTCCTGTGCGACTTCAAAAGAAAAGACAGTTGCACGAAAATCACCACCTAATTGATAAACTGTAGATCGAAATTTTTTCTATTTTGTTTTTTTTTTACAGATATATGGTTCAAAATAAAAAATAAGAGAATATATACCATATATGAATAAAAACACACATGTATATATATCTATAAAGATTGTGTTTAAAAAACGTACAAAGATTTGATATTCCTCTGGAGTTAAGTAACCAGGTATACCATAAGTATCACCCACAGACGAGGATGAGTTTGAGCTCTTTCGCATCATCCATGATGTATCCTTATCATTCATAGAATCCGTTTCCAAGTTTGAATTGGATTTGTATGTAGGATTCTTGGTCATACAATCCGGTAACAAGTCACATGCATCTGTATGTCTGGAGGAAAATTCTGTAGACTCGATTGTTGTTCCTTGGTGTTGTTCTTGGTCGTGATGTTGTTGTTCGTCTTGTATACGAAGAAAGGTTTGATACCGTGGTGAGGACGAGGAAAAGGAAGATGATGATGTTGTATCTGTATGCATTGTGGTTGTGGTTGTTGTTGTAGTATCATAGGAACATAAATCTTCCATGCACATGATTTTGATTTTTTGGAGTATATATATATATATATATTTATGTAGGAATGGATGGCACTTTCAGTACGAGAGTTTCTCTCTTATTTGAATGATGTGCTAGAGAATCGGTTAATCATATTTTTAACACATATAGAGTGTGTCGATGAGAGACTTCCTTCCTTTCTTTTCATTACTTATTGTAGAGAACCACCAATCCTGTCCCTGTCCCTGTCCAGGCTTATCGCTTTTTACTTTCTACAGCCTTAAACAACGTTCGTCGATGAACAAACTGAACAAACAACAAACGACTCGATTCTCGATCGACAGGTATAGGTAGGTAGGTACTGTAGCAGAAACAAAAAAATGATTTTATAATAAGTGACAGCCAAAACTCTACGATGTATGTAGCCTACGGTACTCTAGCACTGAAGACTGTACCCGAGGGCTACATACAGTAGTCCAGTAGCCTAGTCGTGGTAGTCATACTCATTATTCTACTTTTTACAGCATTTGATTTACATTTTTCAAAAAAATAACTTTCTATGCATCACGGATTTCTTCTCCGTTTTAAATAATCATTGCATAATCTTGTTTCTTTCACCATCGATCTACGATATGAATCACAATAGGAGCCGATTCGATTGATTATGAAGAAATCCGCGATAAACTTCATGTTTATTATGTGAAAGTGGACAGTATGAACTAGGCAGTCGTTGGTAAATTATTGTACTTTACTCATTTCCTAGCCATGCTTATTTTAAGAGCGTAATCGACGTGGAAGGTTTTATCTTCCAAAGACGTCGACCATGTCTGTCTGTATTCAGTAATGATAGACTGATTCTAGGAATGTACTACTCAAAGAAGAATAATCTGCGCGCCTTTTAAGACGCTCGGGATTGTTGTTGATTTTGATTGATGATCATCTGATACCCCCATCGAGAACGGAGGAGCGAGTAGCCCATCTTAATGATAACTCTGCAATATTTATTGGTATCATAAAGTTCAATCAGCTGATCTTCAAACAACATCCTTATGTACAATACGACAAATGTAAACGCATTCCTAAGATATTGTTTTGAGAATCAGCTGGTTGAATGTATGACACATATTGAATATTACAAATAATTCTATGGATTTTATCTCCACAAAATTTTGATTGGGTAGGAGGTCATCACACAAGATATACTCATTGTGAACGTGGCATACAAAAGGGACTCTATGAATATTCGTGAAAACAACAACGTAGCAAATATGTAAACATATGAATCTATCTTAGAATCTATCATCGTCTACAACAAATCCATTTTTTTATTGTTACAAACTGTATTTTATTCCTACCACTTTTAATCATAGAAATTACATTCTTTCTATATGTACATGTGTATCCATATATACGTATACATGGTATGTGTCGAATATGTCTTATTTATGTTGTGGAGTTTTTTCTTGCGTTAGCCAAACAAGCAAAGGGTCTTGGACATGCTTCAATTTTAGGAATCACCATACGAGCAATGGGTGTATTATTCGTATCTGGATGATTGCATTGACATAAACCTAAATGTCCACATACACCTAAAAAGATGTATGCATCTGGAGCAGTGAAATTCCATTGTTGTTGTAATAATGTGGATGCTTCATCACATGCTACTACCGTCGATTGGGGTATATCATCTAATATAATCCCATAGGTCATGAATGATGTAGCTGTTTCTGTAATGGGGAATAGGAACGGATGAGGAGTCACAAGTGTCTTATCATCATGATCCTGATTCGGAATTCGAGATATCGATTCTTGGGATAACACTTGAAAGGATAAAACAACCTTTGCACCCACTTCTACACCTGTTCCACATATTTCTCCATCCCCTTGAGAGGCATGGACATCACCTACACTAAATAAAGCTCCCGTGTGATAAATAGGTAAATAGATGGTTGAACCTATAGTATTGAATGGATTGTCTAAATTTCCACCATGATTCCCCGCAGGCATGGTAGAAATGGATTCGATCGGAGGTGGTGGTGCGACACCGAGTACACCAATCATAGGTTTAGCCATAAATGAAATGGGTGTAGTTCTCCTTCCCTGTCTTGGTTGGTTGGAATGGTCTGACAGTGTTGATTCTACTACTTCTTCTACTTCTTCACGCATGGTAATATTCCAAAACTCAGAAGGAAGAGATTTTTTATTCTGATGGGATTCATTATCTGCTGCAGTAGGAGAAGACATACTAGGACGAGTTATATCAAAAAATCGAAAATGATGTTGTGTCACTGTATGTGCCAATTGTCCAAAGGTGGGTCCACATTGTGCCACACCCAAGGAATGGGGTTGAATATCATGTATCGTTACAGCTAATACATCCCCTGGTTGAGCGGTATGAATGTAGATAGGTCCAGTGACGGGATTTAACTTGGATCGATCGATAGGAATCGAGGTAGGATTGGTCACGGGTTGTTCTTGTTCTTGTTGATGATCAAAAAATAATCCCCCATAACAATCCCATGTTTCAATAGTTACACGTTCACCTGGATATACATACAGTGCAGGTGTATGTTTTGATGAAAAAGTACATGTATGATGTTCTTTGGATAGAAACATCATGTTCTCTTGTTTTGATTAGTGAAATGAGGGACGACTTATAATTTTCAATTCTAGGATGGTAGCTACGTAGATATAGGGCTTTTATGCACATACAGCCCGTTTCAATACATAACAAGTTCAAAAATCTCGTCGTAGCTTTGGTCAAATCCAGTCAAAGAAAAAGAACCCTTTTAAAAGTGAACAAATCACTCATCGATTTCCATGTAGAGCGACTAGCATATATATCAACCTAATCCTCGGAACGACGGAGGTTCTATCGAAAGTAACAGTTGATTTGGTTCTTGGAAAAGAATTGAATGATCGATTTTGAATTCTTCCTGTTACTTGTATTATCGATCATGATTCATGCGTTTCCCTTGTGTGAGTCCATGTGATTCTATGAGACAATGCTCAACCCAAAAGAAGGGGTGAGCATTATAACTTGTTTGAATGTTCTTCGGAAAGAAAAAAATCATTTTCTCTTTTGTTATTGTAAGAGGATGAGGAATGTCACATATTGTAGGTAGTGTGTCTGATTTCGAAGTTGAAGCTAGGTTTTTAACATTAATAAGGTTAAACTATTTTAACTGTGTCATTCACTCATGGATACTAAAATAAGTAAGCCTCTCTTCTCCTTAATCAGAGGCAACAG
>Ga0169931_10008635_pt1 | contig 14829 bp, 14 predicted proteins | sample Kivu_15m_20L_FD_129675 | JGI IMG/M metagenome (GOLD analysis project Ga0169931, IMG submission 129675) | Freshwater microbial communities from Lake Kivu, Western Province, Rwanda to study Microbial Dark Matter (Phase II) - Kivu_15m_20L... | ecosystem: Environmental > Aquatic > Freshwater > Lake...
AAAAATTTATCAATACGTTTAAATACGTTTTTTTTATAAAAGTTTATAAAAAATTTTATAAAAGTTATATAAAAAAATTTATCAATACGTTTAAATACGTTTTTTTTATAAAAGTTTAATAAAAATTTTATAAAAGTTATATAAAAAAATTTATCAATACGTTTAAATATTATCAAATAGTCTTTAAATACGTTTTTTTATATGTTTTTAGAAAGATTGCCTACAATATGGACAAATATTATTATATAATTTTATCCAATTATTTATACAATTTATGCAAAATTTATGATTACATGGTGTTTCTATAAATTCTTTTGATTCATATGTGCAAATTGGACATTCTATATTATTTTCTGATTTTTTTATATTTTCATTCCATTCTTTAGGTATTATATATCCTAAATCTTCTATAAAATTTTTTATTGATATTTTTATATACATTGGTAATGTTCTGAATGAAAAATTTTGTAAAATTTGTTTATTCTTTTTTAATAAATATCTTATTATTTCATAAAATTTATTTTTACAAGCTTCTCTAAAAGCTTCATTATTATTTACTAATATATTTATATCTGGTTTTATTTCTAATAACCATTCTATTACTTCAATATTACCTGATTTAATAGAAGATATAAATGCTCTTTCATTATTATAGGATATATCTAAATTTGGACTTGATTTATATATTATTTTTACTATATCCAAATATCCTCTTGAACAACTTTCTATAAAATATTCATGTAAATTATTTATATATTTTTCAGAAAATATTATATCTGGTTTTAAATTATATAAATAATTTACTATTTCTAAATTTTTATTCTTTAATGCTTCTATAATATATTTTTCATATTGTTTATTCATAATTATTTTTGGATTCTTTTTTATATAAAAATCTATAATATCTATATCACCATTATATTTACAACAATATAATATACATTTATGAATAATCTTTTTTCTCTTATTTTTTGAAATTAAATCATAATATATTTCTATTATATCTAAATAATTCTTTCTTGATAAACATCGTATTGTTATATAATTATGCTTTTTTACTCTCTTTTCTTCTCTTCTATTTAATAAATATTTTACTAAATTTGTTGATCCTGATATACAAGCAAAATTAAAATTATCATCTGATATTTTTATATCTGGTCTTCTTTGAAATAAATATTCTATTATATCTAATATTCCTCTATAACATAATGCTTTTATTATTCTATATTCTAAAATTAAATTATCTATATCTGGTTTTAAATTATATAAATACTTAAAAATTTCTAAATCTCCAAAAAAAGAACATCTTTCTAATTCATCTTCTATATTTATTATATTTTTTATTTCTATTGATTTATTCTTTTCTAATAAAAATTCTAATATATTTACTGTTCCACTTGAAAAACATGATTTTATATACTTTCTTATATTTGATATTATATCAAAATCTGGTTTTAATTCTAATAAATATTTTAATAAATATAAATTTCCACATTGACATACATTATCAAATAATTCATCATAATTTAATAAATCTCGTATTTCTGGTCGTATTGTTAGAATATATTTTATTATATTTAACTGACCATTTCTACAAGCCCAATTTAATGCTATAAAATTATTTTTTGAGATATCAATATCAGGTTTTTTTTCTAATAAATATTTTATTAGTTCTACTGTATGAAATTGACAAGCTCTCTTAAATATTTCTTCGTTATTTATTGATAAATCTATATTTGGATTATCCTCTATTACTTTTTTAATTTCATTAAATGTATATCCTTGAGTAATCATTAAACTAATATTTTTATCCTCAGTATTCATTTTTAGTAAAATAATGTTTTATATTATTTATAAAATAATATAAAATATTCAATTTTTTATAAAATTTTTACACCAATTTATTTCTACAATAAGGACATACTAATTTTATAGATAACCATTCCAAAATACAATTTTTACAAAATTTGTGATTACATGGAGTCATTAAATGTGTTTCATGTTCTTCACTACATATTAAACATTCTATATCACCATGTTTAATATTTTCTGTCCATGGTATTGGTATTTCTATATTTAATTCATTTAATAAATATTCTTTAATTTCTGGTGTAATTCTTTTACAGTATAGTAATAAATTAGGTCTCCATTCTAAAATTTGTTTAACAATTTCATTATATTTTTTTTCACAAACTTTAATAAATATTATATAATCATTGAAATTTATATTTATTGTTGGCTTTCTTTTATATAAATATTTTGCTATATCAAGATAACCATTAAAACAGGCTATTCTAAAAGGATATTCATAATTTACTGATATATCTATCCTTTTATTCCATAAAAATAAATATTTTATTATATCTAATCTACCTATTTTACATGTTACACATAAGCAATAATCTAAATTTAATTCATATAATCTCATGTATTTTCTTAAATATCTTATTACAATCTTTAACATTTCTAAATTTCCATTTTTACATAATAATAATAGTAAATTCTGATAATCACTTTTTTCAAGTAATAATTCTTCTTTTATATTCAAAATATATAATAATAAATCTTCAAAACCATTCTGACAAATTATCTCATGAATTTTTAGATAATTTATTTTATCTTTTTTATCTTCTGATAATTCTATAAATATTTCTTTTATTTTTTCTAATTCATTTCTTTCACAATAAGTATATATTGTTTTATTGATGATATCTATTTCACTTAGTATAATTACATCCATAGTATTTTATTAATTTTTATAATATTTCTTTTTATATATAAATAATAATTTCAATTTTTATGTATAAATAATTTATTCAATAGTTTTAATAATTTTAGATAATTTATCAATACAAGTTTGATATATAAAATCATAAATTTCTTTATTTGTAATAAATTTAACTTCTAATTTAGAAATATCGATACTTGGTTTTAATTTTAGTAAAAAAATTACAATATCTAAATGACCATTATAACAAGCATTTTTAAAAGCTTCGTCATCATTTATAGAAATGTTAATATCAGGATTTATATTTAATAAAAATACCATAATATCATAATGACCGTAGTAACATACCCATCTAAAAATCCATTCATCATTACAGGATATATTAATATTTTTATTAAGAGAATATAAATAATTAACGATATCTAAATGATTATTTATACACGCCCATCTAAAGGCTTCATCATTAAAAGAAGATATGTTAATAGACGGTTTAATATATTTCAAAAATTTGATAATTTCTAGATGACCATTACTACATGCTGTTCTAAAAGTAATATCTTGATCAAATGAAATATCAATATCAGGGTATTTATTATATAAATCTTTTAATTCTTTAAGATATCCACATGTAGCATAATCAAAGAATAGATCATTTATATTTATTTCAAATATTTTGTTCATCTTATTATTTATTAATAATATATTTATAAATAATTTTATCAATTTTTATCATTATTTATCTTTATATATCTAATTTATATCTACAATATGGACAAATATTTTTTATTTCTAACCAATTAATAATACATTCTTTACAAAATTTATGATTACATGGTGTTTCCAAATATTCATTAATTTCATATGAACATATAGGACATTCTATTTTATCATTGACATATATTATATTTGATATCCATTTTTTATACTCATAATTTACAATATTATATCCTAAATTTATTATATATTTTTTTATTTCTTCACTTATATCTAAATTAGGTATTTTTTCAATAATTGATGAATCATATTCTAAAAGATATTGTATAATATTATATTTTGATCTATCACAAGCCCATTTAAAAGCTTGATTATTATGTATATTTATGTTAATAGTTGGTTTCCATTCTAATAATAATTTTATTACATCAATATGACCAGCAGAAGAAGCCCAACGAAAAGGTTCTTCATAATTAACAGAAATATTTAATGTTGGTTTATGTTGATATAATATTTTCATTATTTCAATATTATTATTTGAACAAGCCCATCGGAAAGCTTCATCATTTTTTATAGATATATCAATTGTAGGTTTATATTCTAATAAATATTTTACTACATCAATTTTATTTTTGAAACATGCAGATCTAAACGCGGCTTCATCATCAATTGAAATATTGATATTAGGATTCCATTCTAATAATTTTTTCATTATATGTAAATATCCTTTTTCAGATGCTACTCTAAAATAATAATTCTTATCATTATCTGGTATCTCTATACTCGGTTTTATTTTTTTTAAATAATTTAAAATATCTATATGATCATTAAAACAAGCTAATTTGAACATTTCATCTATATGTAAAGATTCATTTATATTTGGTTTATGTTTGTGTAATAATTTTAGAAGTTTTAATCTTCCTTTTTTACATACATCAAGTAATAATTCACAATTATTTATTAAAATATTTATATCTGGTTTATATTGTAATAAATATTTTGCTACATGTATTTGATTATTTTGACATGCCCATCGAAATGGTTGTTCATTTTCAAATGATATATTATAATTTGGTTTGGATTTTAATATCATTTTTATTATTTCTAATTTACCATATGAACATAAAGTAGAAAAAAAAGAATCTTCTAAATGATCTAATATTTCAGGATACTTATCTTTTAAATAAATAACTATATTTATATGATTACTATAACATGCTGTTATAAAACCACTTAGTAATATATTTACATCTATTTTTGGAAAATTTTCTATATAATAATTTATTATTTCTAGATTACCTTTTCTTGTTATAATATTAAAAAATTGGTATAATTCTTTTTCCAATTCAGGATCTATGATATGAAAATATTTTATTAAATCAATATTTTCTTTTTCTAATAATATTCTATATCCTTCGTAAATAATTTTATGAGAAAAATAATTTCTATTATTTTCAATTATATCCTTTAATTTATGATTAGAATTTTCATTATTTTTTTCACAATTTTTAAAAAATGTTTGCATTATTTTATTATGGTATCTCATGTTTTATCATATATATTTATAATTTTTTATTTATAAATATTTTATTTTTTCAAATATTTTATTTATTAAATATTTTTTCTACAGTTAGGACAAGTATTATTATTTAATAACCAACTTGTAATACATTTTTTACAAAAAATATGATTACAAGGTGTAAGAATATATTCATCATTTTTATCCAAACATATAGAACAATTAGATAAATCAAATTTACATGTATAATTAATCCAATCAACAGATGAATAAAGGTTATATCCAAGATTAATTAAGTTTATTTTAATTTTAGTAGTTAATTTAATATGTTTATCTTGAATGATATTAGGTTTAATTTCAATTAAGAATAAAATAATATTAAAATAGTTAAAATCAGAAGCTATATTAAAACATAAAGTTGTATCAAAAAAGATATTTCTAGTAGTAGATATATTGTAGATATATTTTAATAAATCTAAATTACCATTTTGACATATATATTTTAATCCTTCAAGATTGTAAATTTCATAATTAAAATTGATAAGATATTTAACTATATTAGAGTGATTATTTTTACAAGCGTTAATAAAACCTTCATTATTATTGATAAAAATATTAATATTAGGTTTATTTTCTAATAACCAAGTAAGAATATTTAAATGTCCTTCATTGCAAGTTATTAAAAATATATATTCGTTATCTATAGATAAATTTATATTTGGGTTCCAATACAATAATTTTTTTACTATATGAAGGTGACCATTCCATACAGCTTTTTTAAGTCCATCTTCATTACAAGCAGATATATTAATATCTGGTTTAATAAGGTAAAGATAATTAATAATATCAATATGACCATAACCACAAGATAATCTAAAAGCTATATCATCATCATGTGAAATATTTATATAGGGGAACCATATAAGTAGTTGTTTAATAATATGTAGATGTCCTTTAGAACAACAATTTAAAAACGCTGTTTGATAATCGATATCGTTTTTTTTATCAATATTTTTATTATATATTTCGATAAGTTCTTGAAGATTACCGAATAAACAGTATAGTAGGAATAACGTTTTCATACAATTTTTTAAGATAATTTTGGATTTAGGAAGAAGTTAAGTAAAATATAATCAATTTTTCTTTTTTTTATAAAATTAATGAATTAGATGATAGTTCTACAATAAGGACATGAACTATTATTTGTAATCCAAGTAAGGATACATTTTTGACAGAATATATGATTACATGGAGTTTTAATAATTTTATCAAATTTTTCAAAACATATATGGCATTCAGATAGATAATTATTATCAATAAGAGATCCATACCAATCATTCATTTTTATTTTATATCCGATACTTGCAATAAATATTTTAATTTTATATGGAATATTATCAATCGTTTTATTATTATTTAAATATTTGGGATTTAATTTCAATAAATATTCGATAATGTCCAAATGATTATTATTACAAGCTAATTTAAATCCTTCATCATTATTAATAGAAAGATTAATATTAGGTTTTTTTTCAAGAAGTATTTTAAGAATTTCAAGATAACCGTTAAGACAGGCTAATCTAAAAGGTTCTTCAAAACTAATAGAAATATCAATATTAGGTTCCCAGATTAACAATTGTTTAACGATATCCGTATGACCACCGTTACAAGCTAAAAGGAATGCTTCTTCATTATTATATTTAATATTAATATCAGGGTTCCATTCATAAAGTTGTTTAAGAATATCAAAGTGTCCATTCCAACAAGACATTCTAAAAGCAGAGTCATTATTAAATCTGACATCAATTGATGGTTTTTCTTTGACAATAAATTTTACAATATCAATATGACCACCAGAACACGCTAAGACGAAACATTTATCGAAATTGATAGTATCTTTAATAGTAGGTTTCCATTCATAAAGTTTTTTAAATATTTCCATATTACCTTTAAAACAAGTAGTTCTAAATATAGCATCAAAATCAGAAACATTAATAATATTAGAATTCGTTTCATATAGTTTTAATAAATCATTAACATTACCTCTAATACAAATATTTAGGAACTGATCTCTGATATTACTATCATCAAATATATCATTAATATTATCAAAACTAGAATTCATTAAAATATAAATATTTCAAACAAAAATATAAAATGATGTATAAAATATTCAATTTTTATATAATAAAATATAGTAATACAAATATAGTTTTTATGATTTAGAAGAGTTCTGATTTTATAATATTTAAATTTATAAAAAAAAGTATTTAAAGACAATTTATTTTTGGTAAGTCTTTTTTTTAAAAAGACTATATGATCGATAAATTTTTTTATACATTTATATAAATTTATAAAAAAAAGTATTTAAAGACAATTTGAGATATACTATATGATCGATAAATTTTTTTATACATTTATATAAATTTATAAAAAAAAGTATTTAAAGACTATTTAGTAATATTTAAACGTATTGATAAAATTTTTTATATAATTCATACATTTATATAAAAAATAATATTTAATTATTATTGATATTTTTAGCTATCTCATCTATATTATCTGATATAAATAAATTTAATCCTTTATAACCTGATCCATATATATACTTTTTATCTTCTAAATATTTCAAATGATTTATTATATTATTATAAAAACCATTGATATTAAATACATATATTTTCTTATTAAAATCTTTTATATTATTTTTTACTAATACCTCAAATAATTCATTTGATGTTCCTATACCTCCTGGTAATACTAAATATTTATCTCCTAATTCTATTAATTGTAATGTTCTTTCTCTTAATGTATCATAAATATAATCATCTTTATATCTTTTATCTATAAATTGTTTTACTTGAGCACTTATTACTTTACCACCTCTTTCTTTATATATATCACTTATTGATCCCATCAATCCTTCATACCTACTTCCTAATACTATTTCTATTTTTTTTGGATCTATTTTTTTTATCAATTCTTTTATTTCATTTTCATATTCTAAATTAAATGAACTTGTAAATATTGTTAATCTCTTCTTATTATGTAAAAATTCTTCTTTTCTAATATTTATTATTATTATTATTATTAATACTATTATTACTAATATTTTGACCATTGTATATATATATATTATTTATTTAAAATTAACTATTATTATCTAAAATATATTATTCTTCTACAATAAGGACATTGATTATTATCTTTTAACCATCTTAATATACATTTTTCACAAAATATATGATTACATGGAGTTTCTAAATATTCTTTATATGAACTTAAACATATTGAACATTCTGTTTTTATTTTCCTTTTTATTATTTTTTTATACCATATTTCAGGTAATTCATAACCTATTCTATTCAAATATTCATTTATACATAATAAATTATAGATTTGAATATCTTGTAATACTAATGGTTCCCATTCTATTATTTGTTTTGATATATCATATCTCCTATAAAAGATTGATTGTCTAAATGCCTCATTATTTAATGCTAATATATCTATTTTTGAATCCCATTCATATAATTTTCTCATTATATCTATAAATCCTCTTGTTGCTACTATTCTAAAAGCACTCTCATTATTTATATGTATATTTATTGTCGGTTTTAACTCCTTTATATATAATAACATATCTAAATATCCATATAAACAACAATTTATTAAAACTTCTTCATTATTTGCTGATATATTTATATCTGGTTTCCATTCTAATAATTGTTTCATTATATCTATATGATTCTTTCTACTTGCTAATCTAAATGCATGTTCATCATCCTCTGATATATCTAAATATTCTACTCTCTCATATAACTTTTTTAATTTTTCTAGATATCCCCTACTACAATATTTCTGTAATTTACATTTAATTTTCCATTCTGGAGTTTTCATCATTTCTTCTAATTCTTCATCTTCTCCAAACATTTCTAACATTTTATTTAATAATTATTATTAATTATTATATATTTTTTATATATTATTTTTCATTTTTTTATTTTATATTCCTTATCATATAAATATTAATATTTAGTATTATAACCTAAATCATTTATATATTTTACTGTTTCATTGGAAGAATATAAATATATATTTATTTTCTTTAGTAATGTTGAATCCCATTCTAATAATTGTTTTATTACATGGAAATGTTTATTTTGACATGCTATTTTGAATGCACTATATTTTTCTGAATTTATATTTATATTCGGTTTTATTTCTTTCAAATATTTTATTATATTTACATGACCATTTTGACATGCTAATCTAAATGCTTCTTCATTATATGCTGATATATTTATATTTGGTTTCTTTTCTAATAAATATTTTACTAAATCATAATATCCTGATTTACAAGCCATTCTAAATGAATAATCATTAAATGTTGATATATCTATATCCGATTTTATTTCTAATAAATATTTTACTATATGTAAATGTCCATTCTCACAAGCTAATGTAAATGCATAATCATTATCTATTGATATATCAAAATATGGTGACCATTCCAATAATTGTTTTAATAATTCTATATAACCATTTTTACAACATATATTTACATATATATCTATATCTTCTAATATATTTATCTCTCTATTTCTATTATATAATTCTCTTATTTTATTTATATTTCCTTCTCTACAATAATTTCTTATTTTTAATAAATCATATTCATTTTCTTCTATTTCATTATCTTCACTTAATTCTTTATTATTAATATTTACAGTATCTTTATTTATATACATATCCACTATATAATATACTATTTTTATATTTTTAATTATATTTTTAATTATTTATAATATATAATAAATTATATTTTTATATTGATTGCCTACAATATGGACATATTTTATTAATATTCATCCATTTTAATATACATTCTTTACAAAATTTATGATCACATGGTGTTATTAAATATTTATTATATTTCTCTGAACATATTGAACATTCTATACATTCATTTGTATATGTCTCTTTTTCATACCAATTTAATGGTATATCATATCCATCATTTATTAATCTTTCTCTTAATTCTTCTGAAAGTAATATCTTTTCTTTTAATATTTCTGGTTTCCATTGTAATAATTGTTCTATTATTCTATAATGACCATATGCCATTGCTGCTTTAAATGCATCATTATTATTTGCTGATATATCTATATTTGGTTTCTTTCTCATTAAATATCTTATTATATTTAATGATCCAAAACTACATGCACTCCTAAATCCTTCTTCAAAATTTGCTGATATATTTATATCTGGTTTTAAATTTAATAATAGAGATACTATTATTATTTGACCATTTTTACATGCTAATCTGAATAAATATTCTTCATCAAATGATAAATCTATATATTGTAATTCTAAGAGAACTTCTAAAACTTCTGATTTTCCATAATATACTGCGTCTTTATATAATATATGATTCTCTATTGATAAATCCAAATCTGGTTTTATGCTTTTTAAATATTTTAATATATTTATATAATTATGTTTTACACATATTTTTAATATTTTATTATCATTTACCGTTATATTTATATCTGTTTTTTTTGTTATTAACCATTCTATTATATTTAAATGACCGAATAATGCTGCATTTAATAATGGTTCTTCATTTAATATTGATATATTGATATCTGGTTTTAATTCATATAAATATTCTACTATTTCTAAACTTTTTGTGCAAGCTAGTCTGAATGGTTCTTCATTATTAATTGATATATTTATATTTGGTTTCCATTCTAATAATTGTTTTGCTACTTCTATTTTTCCACTCTGACATGCAAACTTAAATAACATTTCATTATTATATGATATTTCATTTTTTAAACTAGGTTTTAAATCTACTAAATATTTCATCATTTCTAAATCATTATTACAACAACTTGAAAAAAATGCTTCATCATTGTGTGCTGATAGGTTTATATCTGGTTTCATTTCTAATAAATATTTTAATATATTTAGGTGACCATGTTTGCATGCTGTTCTAAATCCTTCTTCTTCGTTATATGAAATATCAACTAACATTATTATTGTTTTTAAATTTGGTAAATCACCATACTTACAATTCTGTAAATAAATATTATGAAAAAATTGTCTTCTTTGTTGTATTCTTTGTTGATGTGTTATCATTTATTTTTATCTATATTTTATATTCATCATTTTAGATAGTTTTTTTTTATATAATCAATTTTTTATTATAGATTTCTTTATAAAAATTGAAATAAATATGTATATAAAAATTATTTATTATGTATTTAACAAATAATATGAGTAAGGAATATTTACCAAATGTTATGAAAAGAATCGCCAATGATCTTAAATTATTATCTAAAGATCCTCTTGATTCGGAAGAGATATATTATTTATATGATGATAATGATATTACTGAAGGATATGCTTTAATTATTGGACCTGAAGATACACCTTATGAAGGTGGTTTTTATTTCTTTAAAATTAAGTTCCCTGAAAATTATCCTATTTATCCTCCTCAAGTTGAATTTTTGAGCACACATAATGATATTCGATTTAATCCTAATTTATATACCAATGGTAAAGTTTGTTTATCTATTATTAATACTTGGAGTGGTCCTAGTTGGACTCCTTGCAATACTCTTACCAGTGTTCTAGTTAGTATTAAAGGATTAGTTCTTATTAATGATCCACTCCTTAATGAACCTGGATATTCAAATGGAAGTAATAAAAAAACGATTGATGATTATACCGACTATATTATTTATCAAAATTTATTAGTTGGTGTATTACATTTTGTTGATAACCTACCTATTCCTATTTCTATTACATATAGAGATCAATTTAAAAATATTGTTCTTGATAAATTTAATAAATATTCTTTGAATTATATTAAAATTATTAATAAAAATTTGAGTAAAGAAGGTTTAAACATTAATACTGCTTATTCTTGTAAATGCACTTTACATTATTCTTCTTTAAAACAAAAAATGATTGATAAATTTCATGAATTATTTGATAAAAAATTAGAATTACCTGAAACTGATATTATTGTTGATGAATCTAATAAAGAAGAATCAAAAACTATATCACCTATACTTAATAAATCAATTGATAAACCAGTTATTAATCCTAAAGATTTAGAATTAATTGATCAAAATTATTCAAGTGATTTAAATTCTGATGAAGAACAAGATAAATCAAAAAAAATTAAATATGATTACAATACTTTTTGTAAAAATAAGAAATTTAAATTAAATGAATTAAGAGATATTGCTATTGATTTAGATATTTTAGTATTTAAGGAAGGGAAATCTGGTAAATTGATAAAAAAAAATAAAGAGGATTTAATAAAAGATATTAAAGAATTTTTAGAAAAAAAATAAATTTTATTAAATAATAAAAAAATTGATTTATAAAAAGATTATTAATATTAAATATATTAATTATAAATGAAGTTCTGTCCTAATTGTAATAATAAATATTATCAAATTGAAGATGATGGTATTTTAATATGGAATTGTAAAAATTGTGGAAATAAAGAAGATTGCACTGATTTTCTGATTGATAAAAAAAACTATAAAACTAAAAATATTGCTGCTGTTAATGTTAGAGATATTATATATGATCCATCATATCCACGAACAAATATTAAGCAATGTCCGAATGATAATTGTCCTAGTAGATCTAATAAAGATTTACAAGAATGTATTATTTTAACCGGTATAGATTTAAAACATTTTTTTGTTTGCACTATTTGTAGAACACAATGGGGATAATAAAAAATTGAAAAAAAGTAATTATAAATAATATTATATAATAATATTATATAATATTGATATTATGGATGAACTTGATATTGAAGTTGCTTCATTAAATGGAGAAGAAGAATTTTCTGATCCTGAAGATTTTGTTGATGATATAGATCAGGAAGATGATTTTACATGTATTACTGATCATAATCAATTTTATGATAATTTAGTTTCAACTGAAAAAAATACTGCTCCTATTATGACTAAATATGAAAAAGCTAGAATACTTGGTGAAAGGGCTAATCAAATATCCAATGGTGCTAAACCTTTAGTTAAAATTCCTAATAATATTAAAAGCGAACTAGATATAGCTAAGCTTGAATTAATGGAAAGAAAATTACCCTTTATTATACGTAGATGGTTACCTAATGGTAAATATGAAGATTGGAGAATTGAAGAAATGATTATTATTGATAATTAGGCTTTTTTAGAAAAAAATTTTATAAAAAATTTATAAAAAATATAATAATTATAAAAAAATAAAAAAAATATATATAAATTTTTTTTATAATTATATAAAAAAAAGCGTTATCGTTTTTTACAGATCCTTTAAATACTTTTTTTTATAATTTCGTTGAAAAAAAAAAATTGAAAAAAGTATTTAAAGACATTTCATATATATAATCATATAGTTACTATGCCTGCTAATCAGACAACCAAGACTAATACTAAGAATGCGGCTTCAAATGCTGCACCTGCTAGTGTTCCTGTTGCTACACCTAAGGATACTACTGCTACAACTGCTACTAAATCAAAGAAGCCAGTTGTTGCTACTCCTGCTGTTGTGACACCTGCACCTGTAGAAGAAGTTACTACTAAGAAGAATACTAAGAAGACTCAACAACCAGTTAGTGATTCTGAAACTTCAGTTACCTCTGGTCCTGAAAGTTCATCTGAATCTAAACCTGCACCTGTTAAGAAAGGAGGTAAAAAGACCACTGAAACTGCACCAACACCTGTTGCTGTAGTTCCTCAAGTAGTTGAAGAGACTCCTGCTACTACTGAAGCTTCTGTTTCAGAGAATGTATTTTCTACGAGAGTGGAATCAGTATTGAATAAGTTGAAGGAATTAAAGGAATCTTTTGTTGAAATTGTTAAGGAAGTTAATGAACTTACTCGTTTAGCACGTCGTGCCGATAAGAATGACAGCCGTCAAAAGAAGCGTAAGGGTGAGCGTAAGGCTTCTTCTAAGAATAGAAGTGGTATTATGCAACCTCATCCTGTGAGTGATTCTCTCCGAGCTTTTATGAAGAAGTGTGAAGAAAATAACTTATGGACTGTCCCTTTAATTGATGGAGATGGAGAACAATTGCCTCCTCGTGTTGAGGGAACTTATAGTAGGGTTGATGCTTTAAAGGCTATCTCTGCTTATGTTAAGAAGAATGAACTTCAAGATGCTTCTGGAAGGAAGTATATTAACTTAGATAGTTCTCTTACTGCCCTTTTCCCACATCTTGTTGGTAAAACTGGTGAGGAACGTCTCCAATATACTGGTATTATGCCAGCACTTGGAGCACATTTCCCATCTGCTAAAACAGTTTAATTTAGTTTTTACAATATAGAAATATAAAAAATATATAAATATAGAAATTAAAAAAACAAAAAAAATTATAATAATATAAAATATAAAATAATAAAAATATAAAAAATAAATAAATTAATATTAATTTATTTATAAAAAAAAATAAAAAAATTAAAAAATATATTTAAAGATATAATCAGAATATATATAATACACGAAAAAAATAATCTGAAAATGAGATTTACAAATTATATTGAAAATATTTCATCAAAAAGAAGAAAAATAATAGATGAAGATAATTATAATAATCCTAATTCTAATAATAATATATCTTTAGATAAAGTTTTAACAGATAATAATAATATAGAAAATGAATCAGAAAGTGATATAGAGATTCATAATGAAGAGCCTAAAATAGGAGAAATTCGGTTAGCACTTTTAATGGAAAGTGATATTGAATATGAAGATAATGTTGAAAAAAAATATTTATGGTTATTAGATGGAACAGAAAAAGAATTAAAAAATTATCTTTATTATATAATTCCTTTAA
>Ga0169931_10008636_pt1 | contig 14828 bp, 7 predicted proteins | sample Kivu_15m_20L_FD_129675 | JGI IMG/M metagenome (GOLD analysis project Ga0169931, IMG submission 129675) | Freshwater microbial communities from Lake Kivu, Western Province, Rwanda to study Microbial Dark Matter (Phase II) - Kivu_15m_20L... | ecosystem: Environmental > Aquatic > Freshwater > Lake ...
GGGACCGAGGCCGGCGCGTCCAAGGCGACATACACGCTGTTCAGTTGGAGCAGCGTGAGGTCCTCGAAGGCGAAGGGAGTCGTGCCCGTCGCCGGGGCGGCCGCAGCCGCGCCGTACGGTTGAGCGAGGTTGCGTTGCCAGCCGTACAGCGCGTAGTTGTACGGCCGGTACGAGCGGTGCACACGCACCGGCCAACCTGGCGAAGTGCTCGACGCCTCCATCAGGAACACGCTGTCGAAGCGCCCGGGCATGCCGGTGTCGAGGCTGAAGCCGTTGTCGTACGTCGGAATCGTGGCCTGGCCCGTGTTGCGCAGCGCCATGCCGACGTCGCGCACACGCCACACCGGGAGCACCGTGGTGTTCACCGCGTGGACGTGCGTGTACGTGCCGAACACGCCCCGGAACTGGAAGGCGGTGCGCGCCGCGCGCGTCACCGGCCAGTTGAGGTCCTCTTCGACGCCCCAGATCGCCTGCCAGTTGGCGCTCGCGCCCTGCGCGGGCTGAGGCGGGGCGCTCGGCGCCGGCGCGGGCGCAGGCGCCGCGGTGCTCGGCCCGAGCATGAACGGCGTCCCACCTCCCGGACCACCGGGGGGCAAGTCGATCGTCGGCGTTTCGACGAGTCCAGGCAAGGTGAGCACGTTGACCAGCGCCTGCAACGCGTTGCGGTCGTTGCGCACCAAGTGCCCCTGCTGGATCGAGTCGTAACGCAGCCACTCGGTGTTAGCCGCCGGCGTGTTGGCGCCGCCCAGCTGCACCAGCTCGCTCGTGCCGGGCAACGGAATCGGGAAGCCGGTCGCGCCGCCGCCGCCGCTCTCGGGGATCGAGATCGGCGCGACGAACAGCTGCCAGTCGAGCAACTGGTTGAGCGGCGTGCCGGCGACGTTCAGACCCGGCGCCCACTGGATGACGAACGCGTGCGCCTGCTGCTGGGTCAAGATCGCCGGCAGCGCGGCGCGCTGCGAGATCGTGAGGATCGCGCCTGTGCCCGACACCGTGACGGAGCTGTAGCGCACGATCTCCGCACCCATCAGCGGCGCGCCCGTGCCGCTCACCGTGGTGGTGTAGATGATCGGCGGCTGACCCGGCGGCCCCGCGCTGATCGTCGGCGGCTGCTTTTGGATGAGCACCGCGTACCCGCCGTCCGTGCCCTGGTTGAAGGCCGCTGCGAGTTGCGCGCCGGAGACCAACGCGCCGTCGACGGGCTCGAGTTGCAGCGCGTTGATCGACGAGTTGGCCTCGAGCCCCACGCCCAACGTGAACGGCAAGCCTTGCACCGCGATCTGATCGCCGTTGCCGCCGATCGGCGCGGCCACGCGCCCGACGGTCCACAGGCCCAGCGGCGCTCGCAGGGCGCCGCCGCCGCTCGGCACGTTCGACATGAGCGGGTCCGCGTAGCCGTACAGGTGGACCGCGACGCCGCTGGCGTGGCTCAAGCGTGTGCTCTGCAGCACGCCGAGTTCCGCGACGCCGTTCGCCGTCGGAGCGCCGTTCACTTGGAACGGCACCCGCGCGAGGCGTCCGCCGAACTGCTGGTTGGCGTCCCAGCGCGCGTCGAAGGTACGCGGCCCGCTGATGCTCGCTTCGATGAGCTCGTTGCCGATGCGCAGCACCACCGGCGAACCCGTCGCGCCGAAGCCCTCCGTGCTCTCGACGTTGATCGTCGTCGCCGTGTCGCTCAAGGCCGACGCAAGCCGGGTCATGCCCAGCGTGCGCACGCCGATCGAGCGGCCGTCGATCTGCAGCGAGATCTGGTTCGCGCGCGTGCCGCGCACGTCGACCGCGATGTGCGCCCAGGTGTTCGCCGGCAAACCCGGATCGTCGCCCGTCGGCGCGAGCGCGTAACGCGCTTCGCCGGCCTCGACGAAACCCGCGGTGCCAAGGTGGTCGCCGGCGGCGTCGAACACGCGCAGCACCAGATCCGTGCCATCGAACTCGAGCGCCACGCGGTCGAGCTCGAGCGAGTTGCGCCCGACGTCGAACAGCGTCTGCCCCGCGCTCAGCGCCTGCGGCTTGAACCAACCCGAGAAGTGGAACGCGCCGAGCAACGGCGGCTGCGAGTTCGGATCGACCCAGGCGACGTCCGTGGCGTTGGCGTTCTTGACGATCGTGCCGTCGGGCAGGAAGCGGCCCTCTGGATCGCGCGTCTCGTGATCGAAGTGCATCACGTTGCGCACGCCGAGGCCGACGTTGTCGGGGACGCGGCTGGGCCACAGCGCGGCCCAACCGTCGTCCTCGCGCGACGCGGCGATCGGATCGCCCGAAGGCAGCGCGCTGGGGTCGGGCGTCGCGGCCGTTCCGGTGGCGCCAGCGGCCGGAGTCGCGCTGCCGCCGCCGAACAGCAGCTGTCCGTTCGCGCCCAGGTGCGCGAGCAAGCGCGAAGGCGGTGTGGCGACGCCCTGCGCGCCGGGGCCCAGATTCACCGCCGGGAAATAACCGTCGCGGCGCGAGGTCGCGTTCGGCCCCGTGGCCCACCAGGGCGCGTTTAGATCCAGGCGCGCGGCCTCGTCGAAGTCCTCTTGGCGCGCCCAGACCTGCATCAACTCGCGCTGCGGCGTGACGAGCTCGACCTGCTCGCGCAGCGCCCGCGCGCGCTCGACGCCGCTCGGCGCGTTGATCAGCGCCCGCGCCTGGATGCGGTAGACGTCGCGCGTCGTGAAGCACAACGGCATCGTCGAATACGCGAGCAGACTGTCGTTCGAGTTGAGCGCGTTGGCGTGCAACGCCACGGCGTCCCACGGATCGATCAGGCGTCCGCCCTGCGCGAGCGCGTCCGGCACGACCGACGCGCCCGGCGGCAACTTCGCGAGCCCCGCCGCGGGCAGCACGATCCGCTGCACGAAGTCCTCGAAGCCGTCGAAGGGCCGCGACTCGATCACCAGCTGCGCAAGCGCCTTCGCTTCGTCGCGCGTGATGCGGTCGTTGATGCGCCGGATCGCGAGGTTGGAGAACAGCGCCGTGAGCACCGCTTCACTCGCGGTGTTGACGTTGACCGGCCGGCGCACCAGCGCCTGGATCTGCGCCTGGCCGACGAAGTAGCTGTTGTCGAGCACCTCGGAGAGGTACACGGCCGCCACGTCGACACGTTGCACAACGCCGAGTTCGACCGTCTGGCCGTCGGTGACGCGCACCGTCGTGCCCGGCGAGAACCAGCGCGTTTCTTCGACCTCGAGGCGACAGGTCTTGCCGCCCTCGATCGGCGTGAGCACCCGCACCGGGCGCTGCCACTGACGTCCGGCGCGCACGCCCGAATACACCGAGCCGTAGCGCAGGAACGGCGCGATGAAGTTCTCGACCGCCGCGCGCCGCTCCTCGGCGCGCAGCGCCTCGAGATCGGCCTTGGGATCTTCGTCGGCGCGTTGCTGCGCGAGGACATCGGCGGCCGCGTCGAGACCGAGCGCCAGTTGCGCGCAGTCGCGCAGTTGCTCGGGCGCGTCGAAGGCCCGCGTCACGCCGTCGGGGGTCTCGTTGCGCCACAGGACCGGCGCGAACGCGCGTTGTTCGATCACCACCGTGCCCGCGACGTGCGACTTGGAAGGCTGCGGACCGCACGGAATCGCCGTGCCCTCGTCGTCCTTGCGGCCGCCGATGCCGCGCACGAGCTTTTTGAAGTGCTGCGGATCGAGTTGCGAATAGCCGATCAACTCGTCTTCAACCCACAGGAATCCCGCGGGCGGAAAGCCGTAGGTCGAACTGACGGTGATCTCGCCGGTTTCGTTGTCCTTGAGCGGTTCGACCAGGCGCGCGGTGACGCCGAGCAGGTTGGCGAACAGCTGCGGCGGCGCGCTGTTGAGATCGATCGACGCGGCCACGTCGTCGACCTCGGCGCCGAACATCACGCCTCGGTCGTTGCCCGCGTCGAGGAACGAACGCTCGAGCGGCTCGAACTCGAATAGCTCGGCTTCGTCGTCGAAGTACGGCGACGCGTCGAGCGCGATGTGCGACTGCCCCAGCTGCGAACGAGCGTTGCGGATCGCCGAGTCGAGCGCCAAGCGCGCCTGCGCACGATCGGCCAGTTGCGTACTCGCCTTCGACGTGTTGCGCGCCGTCATCAGGAACGGCGCGCACAAGACCAGCAGCGCGAGCAACACCAAAAGCACGGTGAGCAGCGCGAAACCGCTGCGTTGGCTCTCGAGTCGCAGCTTCATTCGACCGTCCCGTACATGCCCACGCGGATCGTGCGCACCACGCCGTCCTGCTCGAACACCAAGCGCACCTCGAGCGGATCGGAGTGCTGGGCGCGGTCGAGCGCACCGCTCGCGTCGAAGTGGATAGACTGCGGGGACTCGGGCGCAAGACGCACGCCCTCGGGGAGCTTCGCTTGTTCGCTCGCGCTCACCGCGGCGATCACCAGCGCGTCGAGCGCGCCGACGAAGCCCGAGCGCTCGTCGCCGAGCGCGAGGTCGTCGCCCACGGGCCACACCGGCGCCTCCGCCTGCGCGCGCGCGACCTCGAGCCCGTCGACCTCGAGCACGAAACGCTGGCCGTCGTAGTCCAGGCACACGCGCCGCCAACGCGAGCTGTCGAGCTGCACCGGCGGCGCGTCGAGCACGATCTTGCCGCCCTTCAACTTCGCGCCCGTCGCGTCGACCGCTTCCTGCGTGAACCAGGCGCGCAGCGCGCCGCGCGAGCCAGCGTCGAGGCCGATCGAATCGCCCAGGCGCAGCACGCGGCCCGCGCCGTCGTCGTCGACGCGCAGCGCCAGCTCGATGCGAAAGCCGTCGTGGAAGTCGAAGCTCGGCAACGCGTGCACCGGAAACAGCGCCCGCGCCTGCGAGCCGCGCGGGAAGCCCAGCGCCTTGCCGACGAAACCGTCGTCGACCAGCGTCGCGCCACCCGCCGAGCCGTCGATCTCGAACGCGCCCTGCAGCGTGGGCACGCTCTCGAAGTGCCAGGTTCCGACGACTTCGAGTGCGCGCGCGGTGAGCACGCCGCGTTCGACGTCCAGGCGCACTCCCGCGCCGGCGCCGCGCGCCAAGGCCGCGTTGCGCGCGGAACGGATTACGTTCTGCACCAGGCCCACCGCCGCGCGTTCGCCGAGGTTGATCGACGAGAGCAGTCCGACGCCCGCGCCGAGCAACACTCCGAGCAGGCCCATCACGAGCAGCAACTCGAGCAGCGTGAGGCCCGCCCGCTCGAAATGGGAACGCGACGCCGCGCCGCGCTTCGCCCGCTGGCCGAACGGCGCCATCGAACTAGTCCTTCTCCATGGCGACGCGGTCAGGCTTGATCGGAACGTCGTCTTCGGTGCCGAACTCGCCGTCGGGACCGGCCGAAATCAGCTGGAATCCGCGCGGTTCGAAGTAGCGCTGGGTCTTCGCGTTCTTGAGAGCGCGCGCCGTGCTCGTGATCGTCTCACCGCTGGCCGGATCGAGCGTCAGGTACTGGTCCTCGCGCGCGTAGTCGCGGTTGTGGAAGTACGCGTAAGGATTGCCCCACTGGTCGCACAGCTCGAACAGCGAGAGCGAGCTGAAGCCGTTCACGCGCCGCGCCATCGAATCGTTGTCGACGTTGCCGAGGAACTCGTCGAACTTGCCGTCGCCGGCCGCCTTCTCGGCGCACAGCGTCAGGTACAGGCACTCCGAACCGAGGTTCGTGTTGTTGGGCGGATCGCCCCAGTCGCCGCCGAAATTCGAGCGCGGAAAGTCACCCGTGTCTTCGACATGCTCCGAGATCGCGAGCACGATCTGCTGGCCCTTGGTGCGCGTGACCTCGATGTCCATCAACTTCGACGCGCCGCCGAGGTTGGTGACAAGGAAGTAGGCCAGCACGGAAAGGATCACGATCACCGCCAAGAGTTCGATGAGCGTGAAGCCGCGCCGCGCACGCGTGGTTTGGACAGACTCGTTCATCGGCTCTCGTGGGTTGAGCCGAAAGTCCGCCGCAGATGTCGGGTGAATCGGTGCTCCTTGCAAGGCGCGAGGATTCCAGGCGACCTGGCTAGGTCGCCGAACCGCAGCAACGCCGCGGGGGGCGGCGAGGCGCCTGAGATATGCGGCGAAATTTTGGCTCAACCCACTAACTCCTTGTCGCTGGTCAGCGCCTAATGGTCAGCGCCTAATAGTCAGCGCTTGATGCGCCGGATCACGTCGACGTTGTCGATCGTGACCTTGCCCGGAAGTCCCGTCTGTCCTTCGACGAACACGCCGACGCGCACGGGCGCGCCGCTCGCCGCCGACAAACGCGGCAGCTTGATGCCTTCGCGGACCGGCACGCCGTCGATCAAGAGGCGCCCGGTCGCGAGGTTGCCCTCGCCGACGCGCTCGATGCGCAGGCGCACGGTGCGCCCGGCGGGCCACCACGCCGCGCCCGCCGCGGGCACGTCTTCCCAGTTCTCGTCGGCGGTCGCGGTGTCCATCACGAGCACGACCAGGCCGCCGTCGCGACGGCGCGCGATGCCGATCTTGCTCTGCGTCTGCAAGCCGCCCGCGCCGGCGCGACGCTCCTTGGAGAGGAACACGCCGACCTTCGCGTTCGAGTCCGTGGCGACGGTCACGTCAGCCTCGAAGCTCACGAACTCGGCTGCGTTGTACTCCTGGAACACGCGCGCCGCGCCGTTCTGGCTGAACACGCCTTCGATGCGCAACGCGCCTTCTTGCAGCGTGACCGCCGGGCCGGCGGACTCCTCAGTCTCCCAACCGTTCTTGAGCTGCGAGCGCTCGAACACGTCGCTCCACTGGAACAGCGTCTCGTGTTCGGCGATGCGCTCCATCTGGCCGCGCGCGAAGGCGCGGAACGAATCGCTCTCGGGCAGCGAGCGCCGCACGTCGTTGAGCTCGGCGAACTGCGTGATCGCCTTCTGCGTGTCGCCGCCGCGGTAGGTGTGCCAGGCCTGCGCCACGCGCGCGAGCGGCTGCAAGGCGTCCACGGCGAGCGCCGCGTCGAACGCGTCGCGCGCACCGTCGCGGTCGCCGAGCACGAGCAGGTTGATGCTGCGCAGCGCGTGCACCTCGGCGCGCGTGCGTTCCAGCGACAACGCGCGTTCGAAGTAACGTTCCGCGGCCACTCCGTCGCCGGTGCGCAGGCTCAGTTCGCCCAGCGCCGCCAAGGCGTCGGGGAAGTCGAGTTCGCGGTCGAGCGCCGCGACGAACGCCTCACGGGCCGCGGCGTAGTCCTCGCGTTGCGCGAGCAGGCGTCCGTGCTGGAACAGAACCCAAGGATCGGTGGGATCTGCTTCGCGCGCGCGTTCGATCCAACGCAAAGCTTCTTCGCCGTTGCCGGTCACCTCGGCGAGCCAACTCATCGCGCGCCAGGCCTGGCTCGCGCGGAGCGGGTCCGCGCCTGCAGCCAGCGCGAGCGCGTCGCGCGCCGCGGTCCAGTTGCGCGCTTCCAACTCGAGCAGCGCGCGCGCCATGAGCAACTCGAAGTTCGCCGCTTGCTCGCCGCCGAGCGACTTCGCCGCGCTCGCGCCAAGCCGCTGGCACTGCAATCGCCCGGCTACCGCGTGCGGCATTCCCGGCTCGGCCTGCAGCGCCTTTTCGAACATCGCCGCAGCTTCGTCGATCGAGCCGACGGCCAGGAGCCCGGCGGCGAACTCCGCGCGGATCGCCGCGCGCGTGCGCGCCTGGTTCGCCTCGCGCGGTTCGTTCTCGAACGCGGCGCGCAGGTGCGGCAAAGCCTCGTCGAACTCGCCCGCGTCGAACAGGAAGCGGCCGAAGGAGCGCTGCACGCGCCACGAGGCCTTGCCTCCGCGCGACTCCGCAGCGAGGAAGCGCTCGCGCGCGCTGTCGAACAACCGCACGCGCGCTTCGAGCTCGGCGAGCGCGACATGCACCTCGGGACGGTGGTCGAGGCGCGTGAGCAGGTCGGTGTAGACCGCGAAGGCCTTGTCGAACTGGAAGCCCGCTTCGTAGCAACGCCCCAGACCCAGGCTCGCGGCCGGATCTTGAGGGTCGACGCTCTGCGCGCGCTGGAACAGCTCTTCGGCGATGGCGAGCGCTTCGCGCGCCTCGAAGCGCGCGTCGATGCACTCGTGCGCCAGCGCGAGCAACTCGGCGTACCGGCTCGGTCCGATGGCGCCGCCCAGCGCGCGCCGCCGCACGTTGATGCGGTTGGAGACCGTGTCCGCGAAGGCGAACTCGCGCACGCGATCTCGCGCGTACGCCACGGGCTTTTGGCCCGGGAACTTCTCCTTGCCGGTGAACGGATCGATCTGCACGAACAGCACCGCTTCCGCTGGGCGCTGCTGCAGCGCGAAGCGGTCGGGGTTGCGGATCTGCCCGAAGAGCGTCTCGGTCTCGCCCAGGCGCAGGGAGTCGTACAACTTCGCGTAGCTCGCGAGGCGTTCGGCGCGCTCTTCGGGGCTCTCGTCGACCGGCGCACGCGGCGCGCCGGCCGCGGCCTTCTCGAGCAAGTCGAGCAAGCTCGCGCCCTGGCCGCTCGAGAGTTCCTCGAGCTCGCTCTCGGCGTCGCCGCCGGTCTCCTCGGAGAAGAACAGGCCGCTCACCGGCGGCGCGACCGGATTCACCTCGGAGCGCAGCAACTTGCCGTACAAGCGTGCGTCGAGCGCGGGCGTGGCCGGCGGGCGCAGCCCGGCGAGACGCGGCAGCGGCGGCAGCTGCAGCTCGAGCAGCGGCAGCGGGCGCGTGTCCGTCGGTTGCGAGAACACGTCGCGGTCGAGTTGTTCGATCGCGCGCGGCCGCGGCAGCGCCACGCTCGTGTCGGGCGTGCGGAACTCCTCGAACTTCGGCGGCTCGCCGGAGCTCTTCCCGCCGCGGGACGTCGCCCGCGACGCCGGCGCGCCCATGAAGTACAGCGCGGCGAGCACGATCGCCGTGCCGCCGAAGACCACGTGTTCCTTGCGGACGGAATCGAGCGCGCTCACGGGGCGGTCTCCGTTTCGGGCAGCAGGCCGACCGCGCCGACGTGGGCGACGGCCAGCACCAACTCGAGCTTGACGTGCTCGTTCTTCTGGCGCGCGGACTCGATGTCGCAACGCTCGACGAGGAGCGTGCGCGACGTGCCCTTTGGACCGGCGTCCTGCAGAGCGGCGAGCAGCCGCGCGAGCGGCAGCGCCGGACCGCTGAGGCGCACTTCGATCAGCGTCTTTTCGATGTCGTTGAACGGCCGGCCGCCGAGCAGCCGCGGGTCGAGCTTCACGCGCAACTGTTCGATGCGCGACGCGCCGCAGCGCGCGGCGCTGCGCACGAGTTGATCGATCGCGTCGAGGGCCTCGAGGTAACGCTGGAGCTCGACGTCCTTGGTCGGCGCGATGGCCGGCATGCCCAGATCGAGCGGCAGCGCCAAGCCCGAGCGACTCGCCAGGCGCTTGAGCTCGTCGCGCGTGCGCTCGAGCACGCTGAAGTAGCGGCTCGTCGCCGGCTGGCCCTTCTCGAGGCGGAACTCGGGACGCGCCGCGAATTCGATCGTGCCACGCAACGTCGCGCAGGCGCTGGCCAGCGACTCCTGCTGCGCGCGCGCACGCTCGAGGTCCGCGGCGGCGAACATCGGTTGGCGCAGCTCGGACTCGCGCCGCGTCTTGTTGGCGCGGGTCGTGCGCAGCTCGGCGCCGTAGGACGCGTCGATCGCGTACCACGCGACCACGAAGGTCGCCGCGCCGACCCCCACGGTGGTCAGGAAGCGCTTGCTCTCTTGCCAGTAGTTGTTCAGGTCCATGCGAACGGTGGCGTCACTGCGCGGTGGGAGCGGCCGCTGCGTCGGCGGGGGCCGGCGGCGCGAAGAGCGTGAAATCGAGCGTGAACTTGTCGCCGGAGGCGCCGGGCGCCCAGGCGAGTGCGGCACCGGGGAATCGCTTGCGCAGGCGCTCGACGTAACCGTCGAGGGCCGCGGAGATGGAGTCGACGCCTTCGCGCGCGCGGCCGTTGATGCGCAGAACCGGCCGTTCTTCGCCGCGCTTGATGCGGAACTGGTCTTCGAAGCGCCATTCGCTGGCCATGCTCTCGACCCAGAAGCCGTCGGGCAGATCGGCTTCGATCTGCTCGACCAGCGACGCGAGTTGCGCGCCCGAGCCGGCGACCGCCTGCAACTTGGAGGCGTCGACGGCGAGCGCGGCGGCCTGCTTGAGGTGCTCCTCGGTCTTGCGGTGCGTCTCGCGTCCGCGGCGCAGGCGCGAGTCCAGGCTCGCGAGCTCGGTCTTGGCGGCGTCGAGCGCGGTCTTGTTCGAGTACGCGCTCCAACCGAGGAAGGCCAGGGCGGCGACACCCGCGGCGAGCGCCCACACCGTGCCACCGACGAACTCGCGGCGCGCGCGCAACTTGGCCGGCAGGATCTCGATCCCGTAGGCGTCGGGATCGGAGGCCATCGTCGCCAGACCGAGCGCCACGACGGCCTCGAGCTTGTACTCCTCGAGCTTCTCGGCGGCCTCAGGCGCGAGCGAGCTGGTGTCGACGACGCGGAACGCATCGAACGGTTCGACCGGCACGCCCAAACCAGACGAGAGGTACTTGGGCAGACCGGCGAGCGCTGCGCCGCCGCCGCAGAGCAGCACGCGGTCGACGCGCAGGTTGGAGATCTTCACCTGCGACTTGCAGAACATCACCGTCGACTGCAGCAGCGACAGCAATTGGCCGCCTGCGGCGAGCGCCGCGCGACTGGCCTTCTCCTGATCAGCGCTGCGGTGGCGCGCGCCGGGCTCGAGCGTCGCGAGGTCGATCTTGAGCTCCTCGGCGCGCTGCGCCGAGACGCCGAAGCGTTCGGCGATCGCGTCGTCGAACAGGCGACCGCCGCCGGTCAGGTTGCGCGCGAAGAGCAGGTCGGGCCCGCGCACGAGGATCACGTCGAGGTTCTCGTGCCCGATGTTGGCGATCAGCACGGTCTCGTCTTCGACCACGCCGAAGTGCGTCCAGGCGTTGTAGAGCGCGACCGCGCAGGGGCTGAACGCATCGAGCTTGCCGCCCGCGGCGGCGAGTCCGGTCTGGTGCTCTTCGAGGAGCGACTCGCGCGCCAGCGCGAGCAGGACGATGTCCTCGTCCTCGATCTCCGGCATGGCCGGCAGCAGGTTGAAGTCGGAGGCCACGGCCGCGCCGGACGAACCACCGACTTCCTCCACCTCGAAGCGCATCAACTTGCGCAGCTGCCAGTCGGGCACGCGCGGCACTCGCGTGTAGCGCATGTTCACGTCGCGCCCGGTCAAGCCGACGCGCGCGAGTCCGAGCTTGAAGCCCGCGTCCGCGGAGCTCCAGGCCTGCGCGATCGAGCCCGACGAGTGCGGCGCGACCGCGAAGTCGCTGAGCACGAACTTGCCGCCCTTGTACTGGCCGCGCACGTACTTGTTCGTGCGCGAGCCGATGTCGACTCCAGTCACAACGCGCGCCATCAGCGACCTCCGCCCTGCGCGCCCGCCGCGGCGGAACGCTGTTCGAGAACTTCGCGAACGCGCTGCGCCAGCCGCTCGCTGTTGGATGCCGCCAATGCTGCGGCGATGCTCTGCAACCGCGCGCGTTCGTGGCGCTTCAAGTCGGCCTCGAGCGCGTCGAGCTCGAGGGCGATCTCGTCGAAGATGGCGCGCGCGCCGGCTTCGATCTCACCGCCGGCGAAGCGCTGCGCGATCGACTGCGCCTGCGCACGGCTCTGGCGGTACAGCTCCACCAGCCGGAAGAAGCGCGCGCGCTCGAGTTCGGCGCGCAGGGTGCGCAATTCGGCGAGGCCCAATTCGGCGAGCCGCGCGCGCCCGGCATCCGCTTCGCCGAGCAATTCGCTGTCGAAGGGCGCCTCGTCGCGCAGTCGGTTCCACAGCGCGATGGCCGCGCCGTACTCGGACTTGCGATCGGCTTCGCGCGCCTCGCGGGCCAGCGCCAGCGCCGCCTCGCGTTCGGCCTTGAAGCTGGTCTGCACGCTCACCGCTCGCGCGGCGCCGAGTTGAACCTCGAGCCGCAGGCCGGCGCCTTCCGCGCGGCTGGTGACGCGCACCGGCGCTTCGAAGCGCAGCGCGACGAGGTCCTTGCCGGCGCCGAGCACGACGCGCGTGACGTTGTCGCGCTCGAACGACGACTCGTGCGTGCGGAAGCCGCCTTCGCCGAGCGTCGCCGGCGCCGACGTGGTGAGCACGCCGTCGGCGCGCACGCTCAGCACGCGGCCGCCGCCTTCGCCGAGCGCCAGCGCGAAGCCCACGTCGGACGTCGACACGGCCAGCGCCGCGCGCTCGCCGTCGGCTTCGCGCACGTGCAGGTCGGACAGCAGGGTGCGCTCGATCTTGAACAGCACGGCGGCCGTCGCCGGCGCGCCGAGCGGCACGAACTGGAAGCTGTCGAGCGCCAGGGCGCCGCTGGACTCCGGGCGGCTGAGCAGCACGACGTCATCGACGTCGACGCGCCCTTCGCCGGCGCCCGCGCGCGCCGCGAGCAGCACGCTCACACGGTCGAAGCCGGCGGGGACGGCGCAGGTCCACTCGAGCGGCTGAAACTCCTCGGCGCCGGTGAGCGGGGCGGACCAGGCGCTCGTGCGCGCGGCCGCATCGGTGCTCGACTCGAACTCGAGGCCCACACGCGCCGCGGCGCCGCCGCTCGTTCGAACCTGAGCCGCGAGCGAAAAACCCTTGGCACCGGAGAGCGGGAGGGCTTTCGAGCGCGCCAGGGCCGCTTGCCCGCCGGAGAGCAGCGCCCCCAGGCCGTCGACACCGGAGTAACGCGAGCCGCCCTCGACGCTGAACACCGCCGCGGCGCCCGCGTCGTTGTTCCAGGGCGAGTCCTCGCCGTCGAGCGCGAGGTCCTCGAAGGAGAACGACGCGCCGAGCAAGTTGCCCGGCGTCGCACTGACCTCGCGGACCGAGGACGCGCCGCTGCTCGCCTGCTGCGAGTTGATCCACCACCAGCCGCCGCCGCCGATCCCGGCCGCCGCGAGCAGGCCGACCAGGCCCACCCACGAGAGCTTGTTCGAGCGCGCCACCTTGTCGGCGCTGATCGTGCGCACCGCGTCCGACGATTCGCGCTCGGGCGCCGCAGCGCGCGGAGCGCTGGCCCGCGTGGCGACGTCGGGCGCCTCCAGATCGATTTCGTCGCTCTCGGCGCCGTCGCTGCCAGCGCCATCGCCGCCGGCGCCACGCGGCGCGGCCGCCGCCGGTTCGGGCCGCTCGAGATCGAGGAACGTCGCGCCGACGTTGCCGAGCAGGATCTGGTCGCCGTGCTCGAGCGCGCGCTCGGACACCCGCACGCCGCCGACTTTGGTGCCGTTGGTCGAGCCCAGGTCGCGCAGCAACACCCGCGCGCCGTCGAGAACGAATTCGGCGTGGCGGCCGGACACCGAGGAATCGAGCAGCTGGACGCTGTTGCCGGGTTTGCGCCCGACCGTCACGCCCGCGTTGGAGAGGGCGACCTTCTCACCCTTGCGCTCGCCAGTGTCGAAGCGGAGGGCGTAGCGGGATTGCATGAGGCTCGTGGTGGAAGCGCCGGGGTCGGCGCCGGGTCAGTGGAACTTCGGAGCGGTGTGCCCAATCGCGTCAGAGGCGCCGCAGCAGACCGCGAGGCATGCAACCTCGCCGCCCGGCCCGCGTTCCGGCGTTGGTGGGACCACGGGCGCGCCGCTATGCGAGTGCACGCCCCCAGAGCCCATTCCGCCGCGTCGAGCGCGCCGCGTCGCAGCCGAAACTGCTCCCGAAGTACCCGAGGGCCCAGGGGCAGTAACCAAAAGCGTGCGACTTCGCTCGGACAGCGGCGAATCGTAGCGGGCGAAACCGATCCAAGGAAGCGTGGAACCGAGCCGCGCACGCTGCGGCTTGCGCTCGCCGACGGCGCTTCCACAATCGCGCGCATGGCGGCGGACAACGACCCGGAGGCAGCGTGGCGCGCGCGACGCATGTTCTGGTTGGCGACCACGCCGGAGTCGGGCGCGGCGCAACTCGAGCCCGCCGATGAGCAGCACCTCGTGCGCGTCCTGCGCGCGCGACCGGGTGAGCGCATCGCCGGGCTCGACGGTTCGGGGACGGCGTGGCCGCTCGTGATCGAGTCGGTCGACAAGCGCGGACTGAGCCTGCGCCTCGACGGTCAGGCGCGCAGCGAACCGCCGGCCGGCGCCGCGGGCGCGCGTGTGCCGTGGATCGAAGTCGCAATCGCCTGGCCGCGGCCGCAGGTGGGCGAAGACATGCTCGACGGGCTGGTGCAACTGGGCTGCGCGCGCGTCACGGCGCTGGTCAGCGGTCGCAGCCAGGAGTGGAGCCGCGACTGGACCCCGGCGCGCCGCGAGCGCCTCGAGCGGGTGGTCCGCGAAGCCTGCAAACAGTCGCGCCGCCTGTGGCGCATCGAACTCGGCGGTCCGCTCGAGCTGGAGAGTTGGCTCACCGAGCGCAGCGGCGGCGAGCAGAGCACGACGTGCGCGGTGCTCGATCCACGCGGCAAGCGCTTCCTCGCGCCCTGGGTTCGCGAGCAACGCGAACTGCAACCGGCGGTCCGGCTGAGCTTGATCGTCGGGCCCGAGGGCGGCTGGTCCGCCGAGGAACGCGCCGCGCTCGCCGCCCGCGGCCTGCCGGAGCTGGCGTTGGCTGGCCATGTGCTACGCACCGAACTCGCTGCGCAGACTGCCGCCGCGATCGCCCTCCAACCGTAGTCCGCCCCACATGGGCGCGGCGGTGTGCGCGGGGAAGTGAGCGGGGCGGCGCGCGGGCCCGCCCCCAGTCGACCGACGGCGCTGACCGCGTCTCGACACGCCCGGAGCATCGCTGCGCCCGATCGACGCCGGCCAGCGCAGCCCGGCGCCCTAGCCCGGCCTATTCATGAACCGCGTAGCGAAAACGTCGGAGCGCCTGTTCTGCAAGGTTATTCGGCGGGCGCCGCCAAGGGTTCCCGCGCTAGTTCGCGCAGCGAACGTGGACGAGCACCCTAAAGGATGCTCGTCAGCGGGAGCGACCTGCAGGGTCGCTGAGGACGCCGCACGTCGAAGAA
>Ga0169931_10008638_pt1 | contig 14826 bp, 8 predicted proteins | sample Kivu_15m_20L_FD_129675 | JGI IMG/M metagenome (GOLD analysis project Ga0169931, IMG submission 129675) | Freshwater microbial communities from Lake Kivu, Western Province, Rwanda to study Microbial Dark Matter (Phase II) - Kivu_15m_20L... | ecosystem: Environmental > Aquatic > Freshwater > Lake ...
TCATTTTCAATGATATCCACAGCCGCACTTTGCGCATCATCTTCATGGAAACAACTCATTATTTTACTGGTAACAAAATCTCTCTTGTAATAAACCATATAATTTGCTGTGTTGCCCTGAGCCAAGGGGTCGATAAAAAAAGTGCCGTTGTTGCGGTCGAAAATCATGGCATGGAAACCCTGTGGCGTGATATCAATTTTACCTTTTTTTGAACGGTCGGAAACGCCAAGCACATCGTAGGCTCTGATTTCTGGATACGCAGCTGCCAACTCTGGATGCATCGTTGTATTTTTAAAAACACGATAAGTGTCAAACGAACCATCGGGGTTGGGCAATTCAATAATTAAATGCTTACTGGGTTGTATATCGTTGCGATGCGGGATGTCGGCACCGTTCAATTGTGTGTTGAGTTGCTCAAAATTGACATCAAACACCAAAAATGAATTCGCCCAAATGTGTTGATTCGGCAAGGGTTCATCAACCGTTAATTCAGAAGGCTCAAAAGCAGCTGAAATTAGTCTTTCGTTGGCTTGTTGCGCAAAAAGCACAGTGGGCAGAATAAAACACGCCATTATCAAAACAGCGGTCCATCTCCCAATTGAGGATATAGATTTCATAAAAAGGATTTTAACGTTTTAGCATGGCAAAGCTAGACAAAAAAATGCAAGTTTTACCGACTAAAAAGCACTACTGAATCACAATCCTAAGCGGTTTAAAATGATGTGCCAATCCATCAATAAAAACAAGGTAAGTGCCTTGACTCCAGTTCAAATTTTCAAAAGGAATCAAGTAGCTTCCGACATTCAATTCGATACTTTGTTGGAACACTATTTTCCCAGATACATCGGTGATTACAATGTTTTGCAATCCGAAGTTTGCCGATGCACCAATTGATAAGTTAAATTCGCTGTGCGTTGGATTGGGATAAACAGTTATTTGATTTTCCTTGTCGACACAATTCAAATGAATAGGTGCATAAGTGGTTTCCAAGCCATCAAAATCCACTTGAACCAATCGGTAATAAACAGAAGTATTCAAGAATTTATAATCCACGAATTGGTATTCTTGGGATTGAATTGAATTTCCAGAGGCTTCAATTTCAGACAGAAGAAGCCAAGTGAATCCATCGCGACTCGACTCCAACCTGAAATGTGAGGCGTTGAACTCAGAACTTGTAGACCATTGAACGAGCACATCGGTTTCACGACATATGGCCTCAAAAGCATTCAAATTTACAGGCAGCGCAGAATTATTGCTGTTCATCGGAAAAAACTCTGAAAACCCAGTGATCACATATTCCAAAAACGATGAGTTCGTAACGGATGGAAACAAGGTATTCGTAGCTCCTGAGTTGGACTGAGGAATAAAAAGAGTTGTTCCACCCACACAGTTGTTGGTTGGATTGCCATCTTGTGAAGTACCCGAATGCTTCGTCAAACTCAATTGATTCAAATTCGTAACTTCATCGAAGGGGTTATCCACTGTTGAAAGCGCAGCCAACTGATAATCCGTATATTCTGAGTCTGAAATGTACAGACGCACAGCCACAGGATTCAGCGGTTGAAACTGAGGTGTAATCACAAAACTTCTTGCCAAGGCAGCATTGAAAAACTCAGATTCTAGCGGGTCTGAACAAGAAGCAACTATGTAGGGAGCTCCATTTACGTGCGTTGTAGCGGTGACATTTCCCAAATCTTGTCCATTGGAATTGATTGATGCGATCAAACGACCATCATTATTGTAAAAATGCACCCAATTTCCAGAATTCACGACACAAGTTGCAAAATCTTGATCAATAGACAAATTATTGTCAATGGCAGGCACATTTACAGAAATTGAAGCACAAGCGGTTTCTGGACATTCATCACCTGCGCTTGCTCGAACAAAATAAGTGGTATTTGCATTCGGTGTTACTTGAATTGAATTTCCAGTGCCCAATGATGTCCCACCACAGGATGCGGTAAACCATTCGTATGAAGCTCCAGGAGCCAATGAACCACCCTGTTGGGTTAGTGTTAATTCACCACCAAGGCAATAAGGAACACCAACAACATCAATATTAGTCGGGGCCACTGATGGTATTGGACACAATGGCGGATCAAAACAAATATTCAAACTCCAAGAATTCAAAGACCCGCCATCTTGATTGAAAGCATCGCTTACCGTTAGTGTCCAAACTCCTTGCATATCTTCTCCGATAAAATCCGACAAGGAGCCACTTGGTTGATACGTTAAACCTGTTGTTGGTGGACACGGAATAACGCCAGGCGCAGCATTATCACTAAAATTCAAATTGAAATTATCTTGATTGCCACAAATACCTCCGAAAAGATTGACAATTGTGCCCTGAGGGCTGGTAATGGTAAAAAACAAATCGGAAACATACGTATGCGTTCCTATCAAATTGAGTACATCCACATTGTTAATCGTACCAGCCTGAGCAACCGAAATTGTTGAAGTCACGGTTGGTGTTCCCGATGCAGGAATATTCACTGGCACATTGGCTGAAGCAAACGTTTGACAACTTGCTGTTGTAAATTGTTGGATGGCCGAAAAAGCAGAACTACCACAAATATTCTCAACACGTACTCTCCAAAAATATGTGGTTCCAACATTAAGAATTCCGGTAGAATAACTGGTGCTATTTAAACCACTTTCATCAACAATAATGTTACTAAAAGCCAAATCCGTTGCAATCTGAATGGTGTAGGTCACATTGCTCAAAACAGATGCATTCCACGTAAAATTGGTTGGAATAGATACTCCAGTAGCATTGGAAATAGGAGCAATTAAGGTTACAGGAGGAGAAGTACTTGATACCACATTTAAGGTAACATTTGCATTTTGCGTTCCGAATGTACTTGTTGTAGTTACGGTAATCACATAGGTGCCTTGAGCTACAGCGTTTGTGTTAACATTAAGAACAGAGCCCGCTGGTGGATTGGGTTGAGGAATCACTGGGTTTATTGACCAATTTGCCAATGCTCCAGCCAGAAGATTACTGAAACTAAACGTAACTGGGTCTGTATACGATCCCAGCTGGAAAACGTCAAAATTAAATTGAGCATTCGTTCCAGCACAAACAGTCAAACTTGGTGAGTTAGAAACCAGTTGATAACCATTTGGTGCAACAGTGATTGTGAAATTATTGTTCGATATATCGAAGAAAGTTCCATTATCTGCCATCACCATAACACGTGAAGTTGTGTTGGGTAAATTGGGCACAGTGATGATTGCTGAACCATTGTTGGGGACATTAGCGGCCAATAAAATAGGATAAGACGCGCCACCATTGGTAGATAAATAAATATCGACTAACTGACAATTGACATTGGCATTTGTGGTATTTGCTACATTCCAAGTTACAGTTTGAGAGCTTGTGGCTTGCCAAGTGATTCCCGTCGCACTAGGATAAGTCAGCACAAAGGGTCCAGCTGTGGCGTCAAAAGTAACTGTTGTATTGATGTAATCGCTGCAACTGGCTACTGCGTGGTCATCATGCACAGTACACCTAAAGTTCATCGTTCTGGCAACAGAAGGAAGTACCTCCCATGTGAAAGGACCGTTTGCTGCAAGCGCCTGTAAATTTGGGAAATATCTTGTAGGATTGGTAGAGGAACTGAAACTTCTGAAGTTGGGACCACCCGTAGCCGTTGAAACAGGAGGCTGTGTGGTAACTTGGTTGTTCATTTGGTCCCAGCGGTACCACAAAATATCACCAGCATTTGGATCAGAGGCTGTGGCCGTGAGCGCAAAAGGTGTGCTAATCGGCACAATAAAATCCCCATTGGTTGATGAAATTGTGGGTGCGGTATTGGCTAGATTTGTTGTTACCGCGCATGTTCCACCAGAATCAGAAATAAAAGAGCCGATTTCTAAAAGATTCACACCGTGAAAATGGTCATCGCTGTTGTTTTGAACATTGGGTGCACATATGCCCGCATAACCCATGATAGTGCTCGCGCTCCCAGGTTCCATTGCAGTGGGGTTATTTCTATTACAACCGTTATTTTGGGTATGATTTCCTCCAAATTGATGCCCCATTTCATGTGCTACATAGTCAACATCAAAAGGATCGCCAATGGGTGCACCTTGACCAGTAACACCGCCAGCTTTTAAAGAATTATTACAAACGGATTGCAGATAGGCCACTCCGCCACCGCCAGTTGAAAAGACGTGACCAATATCGAAATTGGCATTGCCTATCACTGCACCCAAATTCGTTATATTTTCGCCCAACATGGTACCACCGTTATTGTTGGTGTATGGATCAGAACCCGCATTGGTGTATATTATCAGATTATTATTCGCAACAATCTGCATAGTTATCGCCATTTCTTTCTCATAAACACCGTTCACACGATTCATGGTAGTAACCTGAGCAGCCAACGCCAATGCCACCGTGCCTCCATGAAATGCGGTATATTCTCCTGTAGCCGCTACTGCCAATCTGTAAGTACGCAATTGACAAGAAGCATAACTCAAAGGAACATCTACAATATCTACTGAAATTATATCAGAGATATTTTGTTCTTCAAATTCATCGTGGTTGCAAGTCATGGCTTTTGTTGTAACAAAATCGCTTTTACGATATACCATGTATAAGGCATTATTCTCTTGCAACAATGGGTCAATGAAATAAGTTCCTTGTTGTTGATTAAAAATCATGGCATGAAATCCGTGTGGTGTGATGTCGATTTTACCTTTTAAATTTCTGTTATTTAAACCAACCACATCATAGGTTCTGATTTCAGGGAATTGACTCTGCAAATCAGGATGCATTGTTGTGTTTTGATATACCTTAAATACATCATAAGCGCCATCAGGATTTGGAAGACTAATCAACACAACATCGTTCGTGCCAATGTCATCCCGATGTGGAATATCATCCCCCTTGAGTTCATTGTTTAAGGAATCGAAATCCAAATTGAAAACAACAAAGGCATTGGCCCAAATAAGTTGTTTATCTAATGGCTCAGAAACAAGCAAATCTGCTGGAACGAGCGTTGTTTGGATTTCTCTGGTGTTCGACTGGGCTAGTCCAACTACAAGAAAGAATAAAGCACACAGCGTGGATAGCAGTTTTTTCATGGCGCATTGTTTAGATTTTCACACCAAAGCTATGCAAACATTTCAAAATAAACAAGGCGAACACAATATCCGCCTTGAAATTTAAAAAAAAGAAGTGATGGAGTGCCTATTTTTTAACCAATCGTTTGGTATAGGTGGCTTGATCGCCAACAATTTGAACAAAATAAACACCTGAAGGCCATTCTTGGATTTCTAAAACATAAAGTTGCTTACTTGTTGCAATAGTATGAATTACGCGTCCAGTCATATCTGTAACCACTAGTTTTTTAACATCAAAACCGTTATTTACCTGAACATTCACCTTGTTATCAGCAGGATTTGGAAATAAGGACCAAGTTGGCAATTGTTGTTGTTCTATGCTCACGGCAAAAGATATGGCAGATGATGGATATTCACAACCAAACTCATCAAACACCACAAGTGTGTAGCTTCCAACACCAGCAATAGCCGTCGAATTTCCAGTAGCACCCGCAATTGGATTACCATTCAAATACCATTGATTTGATGCGCCAACGAGTGGATTACTCAAAACGATTTCATTTGGTGTGCTGTAAATACCAGGCACATAATCCGTACAAACAATACCAACAACAGGTTGTGATGTAGCAAAGCAGCCACCCATGTTAAATGCAGCCACCGTGTAAGAACCTGAAACAACCGGTTCATATGTAGGAGCGGATGCACCAGCAATAGGTTGACCATTCAAATACCATTGATAAACAAATCCTTCGTCTTCTACCGACATCACGTTTTCAATTTCATCATACTGAATCACTGGTGCATCTGGATAGCCATAAACCATAACAGTATCTTGAGAAATTACCGCTGGAAAAGGAAGAATTGTTTGACTGCTAACGGTGTAACTAATATTGCCGCTCGTTCCACCAGAAAGCGCACAACCCCCACAACCATTCAAGTTCAAGATATGTTGGCCCATATAGTCATCCTCAAAAAACCAAAGCTCGCCTCCCGACTCATCAGCCTCCCAAATTTGTATTTTATATTCGCTTGCATTATTCAATACAATGCTCACATTCCAAGAAACTGGTGGATCTGTATCCATGATAATGCTACTTTGATATACGGGAACATCATTCTCCAATAAAATAAAATAGGCATCAGCTGCTTCAAATGATGGGAAACCTTCACCGTAATTACCAATTGAGTTAATGGTTAAAGACGTTAATGTGAATACATCCAAGGTGTCTAAATTGGAATAGGCCGTGTAATTAACAACATATTCTCCTGGCTGCATATATACTTGCGGCGCAGGATTCTCAGCTGCAGAAGTGTTTCCGTTGCCAAAATCCCAAGAATAAGCCAACATGCCTGGATTGTTGTTTTCAAAAGCTACCACAATAGGTGCGCAACCAAGTGCTCCAATCATAGAAAAACCATCATTCGAATTATCTGGCGTGTAGGGAAGAATCGTTAGTGGCAATTGAAATGAAAAGGGAACACCATTTGTGATGGTTAAGTCAGCTATAACATTTACATCAACCAAATATTCACCAGCAAGCAAAGGAGTTCCATAAACCAATCCACATCCGTTCACAGAAACTTGCGGATTGTAATTACAGCCATTGGAGGCATTGGAACATTCCCATTGCAAACCCACAGGCAAAGAAACCGATAAAATCAAGAAATTGGTAAAATCGTAGCCCATGGTATCCGTTGGCAACACAAATTGCAGTACCTCAGAGTAAGGTTGACCCACGGTGCCGTCAGGAAATGACTCAGGATAAACACCAACTTGCGTGTATTGTGCATCAGGTACACAAACCTGAGTGAATGCCTGATTGGCTAAAAATAAAACTGCGGTAAAAAGTATAATTTTTCTCATAAATCAAAATCTAGCAGCGTAAAAGTAATTCATTTTCAAATTGCATGATAAAATAGAAGTAAGAATTTCTTTAATCCCTTTCATTTCTTAATTTCGCAGCTCAAAACAAGAACAGATGAAAAAGATTGGTGTATTGCTGTCAGGATGTGGTGTTTATGATGGTGCAGAAATTCAAGAAGCGGTATTCACCCTGTTGGCGATTGAGGAATTGGGCGCAGAAGCGGTATGTATTGGCATCGATAAAAACCAATATCATGTGGTGAATCATACGAACGGTGAAGCCATGCAGGAAAGTAGAAACATGTTGGTTGAGGCTGCTCGCATTGCCCGTGGTAAAATTACATCTATAGATAAAATTGAACCCAACGACATCGATGCGTTGGTAATTCCCGGTGGATTTGGTTCTGCAAAAAACTTCACCACTTGGGCTTTTGATGGTCCAAATAGCACTATTCTTCCTGAAGTTAAATTGCTGCTAGTCAATTTAGTAAACATTGGGACGCCCATTTGTGCCCTTTGTGTATCACCAGTTGTTGTAGCTAAAGCATTGGCCGATTCAACGACACATGCCCATTTAACCATCGGTTCTACAGCGGGAGCATCTGAGTATGACATTGCAGGATTCAGAGCTGGATTGGAAGCCACAGGTGCAGTCACGGTTAACAAGAGCATCTCAGAAATACAAATCGACCATAAAAATCGCATTGTTTCCGCCCCCTGCTACATGATGGAAACCACATTGGTTGAATTGCGTCAAAATATTTTTCAGGCTTTAGAAGCCACGATACAACTTATTGATTAATCCATCGAATATAAAAACATGAAAAAAGCACTTTTTATTTTAAGCGCATTGGCGTTATTCACGGCAACATCGTGCACACGCGATTGGACTTGTGTATGCGAATTTAGCGATGGATCAAATCCGAATCAAACAGCTATTGGGAGCGCCAACCGCGATGCTGCCGAGGAAATGTGCAACGACTTCGGAGCCGAAGCAGCGAATTTGGGTGCTGAGTGTGCATTGAGTGAGTGATCAACTGATTAATTAAGCAAAAAAAATCCCGCAGCTCGCACCACGGGATCTTAGAAGAAAGTATAATCGACCAATAAATCAAACCGATAAAATCATTTTTAGCTGATTTTGATACAACCTTTTTCGATGGTAATTTTAGCACCATTTTTCACTTTCACCCAGCCGCATTCTGTTTTGATTTCAATTTCAGACGCGCTTGTTTGCACAGAAGTTGAACCCGATGTGGAAGCATTAAATTCGATTTTCATGGTTGAGCCATTCGCGCGAACTTCCATGACATATTTCTTTGAATCTTTGTTGTAGTATTGAATGTTGTAAGCACTCGCCAAATTAAACACAAACAAAGAAACCAAGGTTAAAACAAAAGCTTTCATAATTCTATTTTTTTAAGTTTGGATGAAACTAAACATTTATCTTTTTATACAAGAGGCTGATACTAAGTTTTTTTTCACAGCAACATAAGTCGGGGAAAATTAGTTGTGAAAGCTTGAGAAAAATCCAAAAAAGTTGTTTGCAGCAAACTCAAACGTATCCGAGAAATTCGATCAAGTGAACGAAGATTTTATCAAAAAATAACGGATTTATTCGCTTTGAGTACTGTTTTAGGTTGAAGATAAGATTTTTTGAAAAGCGACGTGATAAATCACGTCGGAATTGAGTGGATTGTAGAGGAAGGGATTGTGAGAATGCGACGTGATAAATCACGTCGGAATTGAGTTTATTTTAAATCACCCGCTGCAGTCGCACGCCCCTCAATAGCAACGGGATTCATACCGTTGGTTTTAATGATGCGATTTATTGCCCTCAAATAATAATGATGCGATTTATCGCCCTCAAATATTAATGATGCGATTTATCGCCCTCAAGTTATTGATGCGATTTATCATAAAAAAATAAAATCAACAAAAAATCCCGAAGCGTTCGCCACGGGATTTTCAAAATCTATTTTTCTGAAAACTAAGCCTTCACAGCCGCGCCCAAAAATTCTCTGTTCATTCTTGCGATGTTCGTCAAAGAAATGCCTTTTGGACATTCTACTTCGCAAGCGCCAGTGTTGGTACAGTTTCCAAAGCCTTCTTCGTCCATTTTAGAAACCATATTCAACACACGTTGTTCAGCTTCTGCACGACCTTGTGGTAAGATGGCCAACTGAGATACTTTCGCTGAAACGAACAACATCGCAGAGGCATTTTTACAAGACGCTACACAAGCGCCACAACCAATACACGTTGCTGCGGCAAATGCTTCGTCGGCATCAACTTTTGGTACTGGAATCGCGTTGGCATCTTGGGCTGCACCTGTGTTTACTGAAATGTATCCACCTGCTTGAATGATGCGGTCGAATGCCGAGCGGTCAACCACCAAATCTTTGATGATTGGGAACGCTTTTGCTCTCCATGGCTCGATGTAAATCGTGTCGCCATCTTTGAACGAACGCATGTGCAATTGACAAGTGGTAACTGCCTCTTGTGGACCGTGCGCACGACCGTTGATGTACAAAGAGCACATCCCACAAATTCCTTCGCGACAGTCGTGGTCGAAAGCAATTGGATCGTCGCCTTTTTCTACCAACTCATCGTTTAATACGTCGAGCATTTCCAAAAATGACATATCTGGTGAAACATTGTCCACTTGATAGTCAACCAATCTTCCTTTGTCTGCGGCGTTCTTCTGACGCCATATTTTCAAAGTTAATTTCATTTTATTTAGCTTTTGGCTAATGGCTTCTGGCGGCTGGCTTCTGGCTTTTGGCAGCTAGTAGCTAGTCACTAGTAACCAGTCACCTATTTATAACTACGTTGTACCAATTTAATATTCTCGTAAACCAATTCTTCTTTGTTTAAGATTGGGTCTTGACCGTCGCCAGCGTATTCCCAAGCCGAAACAAAAGCAAAGTTGTCGTCGTCGCGTTTGGCTTCACCTTCTTCAGTTTGTGATTCTTCACGGAAGTGACCTCCGCAAGATTCGTTTCTGTTCAAGGCATCCATACACATCAATTCACCCAATTCGATGAAATCTGCAACGCGCCCTGCCTTATCCAACTCCGGGTTGAATTCATTTGCAGCACCTGGCACACGCACATTTTCCCAGAACTCTTTGCGAATTTCACGAATTTCAGCAATGGCTTCTTTCAGACCTTGCTCATTGCGCGCCATACCACATTTATCCCACATCACTTTACCCAAACGCTTGTGATAATAATCCACTGGTTTAGAACCCTTTGTATTCAACAAATGTTCGATTCTATCACGAACTTCTTTTTCAGTAGCTTCAAATTCTGGTGAATCCGTTGGAATTTTTCCTGTACGAATTTCATCCGCCAAATAAGAACCAATTGTGTAAGGAATCACGAAATATCCATCCGCCAAACCTTGCATCAAAGCAGAAGCGCCCAATCTGTTAGCGCCATGGTCTGAGAAATTCGCCTCACCCAAAGCATACAAACCTGGCACTGTGGTCATCAATTCATAATCCACCCAAAGTCCGCCCATGGTGTAATGAACCGCTGGATAAATCTTCATTGGTGTTTCGTACGGATTGTCGCCTGTGATTTGCATGTACATATCGAACAAGTTACCATATTTTTCTTTTACAACAGCCTTGCCTAATTCTTTTATTTTTTCAGCACTTGCATTGTTGATATTCAATTTGTTGGCTTCGATTTTGCCATAACGTTCAATGGCAGCTGCATAATCCAAGTACACCGCTTGACCAGTTGAATTTACACCAAAACCAGCATCACATCTTTCTTTCGCAGCACGAGAAGCCACATCGCGAGGCACCAAGTTACCAAATGCAGGATAACGGCGCTCTAAGTAATAATCGCGATCCGCTTCTGCAATATCGTTTGCACGTTTTTTGCCTTGTTGGATGGCCTCTGCATCTTCTTTTTTAGCAGGCACCCAAATACGTCCGTCGTTTCTCAAAGATTCCGACATCAAAGTCAATTTACTTTGGTGGTCGCCCGAAACTGGAATACAAGTTGGGTGGATTTGCGTGTAACAAGGGTTTCCGAAAAACGCACCTTTTTTATAGGCTTTCCAAGCAGCACTTACGTTACTTCCCATCGCGTTTGTAGAAAGGAAGAAAACGTTACCATAACCACCAGAACAAAGCAATACTGCGTGAGCCGAATGTCTTTCAATGGCACCAGAAACCAAATTTCTCGCGATAATTCCACGGGCTTTACCATCCACTTTCACGATTTCCATCATTTCGTGGCGGTTGTACATCTTCACAGAACCTTTGGCAATCTCTTTCGACAATGCTGAATACGCACCCAAAAGCAACTGCTGACCTGTTTGTCCAGCTGCGTAAAAGGTACGTTGAACTTGTGTTCCACCAAAAGAACGGTTGTCCAACAAACCACCATATTCGCGGGCAAAAGGAACACCTTGCGCCACACATTGGTCGATGATTGAAGCACTTACTTCAGCCAAACGGTGTACGTTCGCTTCACGAGCACGGTAGTCACCACCTTTGATGGTATCGTAGAACAAACGATAAGTAGAGTCACCATCGTTTTTGTAGTTTTTCGCAGCATTGATACCACCTTGAGCAGCAATCGAGTGCGCACGGCGAGGGCTGTCTTGAAAACAGAAAACCTTCACGCTATAACCCATCTCAGCTAACGAAGCCGCAGCAGACGAACCTGCTAAGCCTGATCCTACAACGATGATGTCAATATTTCTTTTGTTTGCAGGGTTTACCAAAGCCACGTGGTCTTTGTAATCCGTCCATTTTTTATCAATAGAACCTGCTGGTATTTTAGAATTCAACTTACTCATATTGTATAATCTTAAGATTGGCTAATAAACAAAAACACTGGAATTGCGGCAAATGCTAAAGGAACAACGATAGCAAATGCATAACCCAATTTCTTAATCAAAGGCATGTAGCTTCTGTGGTTGGCGCCCAAACTTTGGAAGGCACTTTGAAAACCGTGCATCAAGTGGAAACTCAAAGCAAACATGGATAAAACATATAGAATTACCATAGCAATAGCCATCTTGTTTTCTTTCGGGCTGAAGAAGTTCATCACGATTGTGTGGAGGTCTTTGTAGGCGGTGCCTAGTTTAACATCCGTATCCTTCAAATAGATTTCAGTCTTATTTTTAATTTCCGTATTGTCTACAGGAATTATATTTTCATTTACGTTCATGTAAAGTTCCATTTTCTGACCTTGAATCGTTTTTTCTACCTTATGCAACGGCATCTCCGAAAAGTGCATTTTCGCCCAAAAGTGAACCATGTGCGTTGAGATAAACACCAAAATGATTGTTCCCAAAATCGCCATGTTGCGCGAATACCATTTTGAATTGGCGTTGCGTTGTGTGTATGCATATTGTAGCGGACGTGCCTTGCGGTTTTGAATCGTGAGCAAGAAACCATCAACTGAATGAAACAAAATACTGAAATAAGTCAAGTAGCTCAAGACTTTCACCGCAGGATTGGTGGTCATAAAATAGGCATATTGGTTGAATTGCAATCTGCCCGCCTCATCGGTCATGAACAATTGCAGGTTACCTAATAAGTGTCCGACAAGGAAAAGACACAAGAACAATCCCGTCAAAGCCATCCAATATTTCTTGGCTAGTGAGGATTTTATTAATACTGATTTACTCATAATGTTGTTTTTTCAAGTAAAAATGACGGTGCAAAAATAAAAACCAAATGGGTATAATTCACAAAATCAAACCAGTCTGTCTTTATTTAGAATGGGTACAAATTAGTTTGTGTTTGGAACTGTAGAAAAAACAAGATTGGGTGAGAAATGTTTGGGGGATGGATGACTTTTTTCATCAAAATCCAATAGGGGTGTAAAGATAAGTTCTTAGGACGCAAGCCAATAAAAACAAGGCTTTTGGTGAAAGAAACCTGAAAAGAAGAGGGTCAAAAAAGTTTTGATGCAGAAATTCGAGGATAAATCTGCGGCTTATGAAAAATGAAAATCATGTGGACTCCAGAGTTTATAAGCACTGGCAAGAAATTAAAGATGGGAGAACTTATCTTTACACCCCTGCGGGAAAATTAGGACGATGACGAAGTAATTATCTTTACACCCAACCAAATTCTCTTTCCAAATTCCCCTACAACACCCCCTGCTTCTTCAATGTCCTGCCCACCACAACAGCGAACAACACCAAATAACCAAAAGCAACAATAGTGAGCCAATAGGAATGGTGTACGCCAAAAATATCAGCGAATTTTCCCTGGATGGGTGGAATGATGGCGCCACCGAGGATCATCATTACCAAGAAGCCTGAACCTTGCGTGGTGTATTTGCCTAAGCCCATCAATGATAAACTGAAAATGGACGGCCACATGATGCTGCATGCCAATCCTCCAGAAAGGAAAGCATAAATAGCAATATTGCCCGTGGTGAAAATGCCCACCAACATCGCTACCAAACCAAAGACACCGAAAATCAACAAAGTGCGCACGGGCTTGTCTTGACTTGCGAAAAATGCTGCTACCAAAACAAACACACAAAGCACGTACAAATACAAATTGCTCACGTCTTTGCCACTAAAATGGTTCACCGCCAGCATCACGCCAAAAGCCAAAAGCGGTACAACAATCATGAGTAGTTTTTTGGTGCTCTCCTGCAAATTGAACACGCTAATTGCACCCGTCCAGCGACCCACCATCAAACTACCCCAGTAAAAAGAAATGTACACCGCTGCATCTTGCGTTGAAATACTTCCAAAGGCTTCTGTGCTGAGCAATTCGCCCAAATTGGAACCGATAGCCACTTCTACCCCAACGTAAAAGAAAATCGCCAACATACCCAAAATCAACTGCGGGAATTGCATGGCACCCCAGCCTGCTTTGCTTTTTTGAGAAAGGAGATATCCAAATAGAAGTGACAATACAATCAAGAAAAATCCCGTCAAAAGAAATTTCAAACGATTTTCTTCCAACGGGAGCTTTAATTCCAATCGACGTTGCTCTAATGTCTCAATATCGCGTTCAGAATAATCCAAATGAAAGGTGCCTTCTGACTCCTTTGATTTTTTAATTTCTCCTAATTTTTCCTCGACAGAAACCAATTGCTTACTTTCGTCAGTGCGATAACTCTGAAAAACAGGTGTATAAGTCGCCATTATAAATATTGTAATTGCTCCTAACAACCAAAACGCCTTACTAGATTTCTCCATTTGCACATCCTGAATTCCAGCTGGCACTTTTCTCGAGAAATACAAAATGGCTGCGGCACCCAAAAACAATAATCCTACAAAAGTATAAAGCACAATCACTTTGGTTAATGGAAGATTGGCAATCTGTTCATCGGAGATATTCTGTGCTGTTCCGAAAAGTGCAAATGCCACCAATAAAGGTCCTATCATGGTACCAAAAGAGTTGACACCACCACCTAAATTCACACGAGAAGCTCCAGTTCGTGGATCGCCCAATGAAATCATAAAAGGATTAGCACCCGTTTGCTGGATAGAAAAGCCCAAGCCAATGATAAACAAACCAACGAGCATCAAGGAATAAGTGTTGGCATTCACGGCGTAAATCATAAATCCAGCGCCAAGTGCAGAAAGAATTAAGCCGCGAACGATGGTTTTTTTGTAGCCCATTTTGGCCACCAAATCGGAACCGAAGAAATTGGCGTAGGCGAATAAAGATAGCGCTCCAAAATAATAGGCGAAATAGAACGCCAAATCAATCAACTGCGATTGGAATTGGTCGAGTCCAAAATAATTTTTACAAAAAGGGATAAACACCGAGTTGCTCGCGGCAATAAAACCCCAAAAGAAAAACACGATAGCCACAACGGATAAAGCGCCCGTATTTGTTGCCTGCATTTCTTGATTTTCGAAGCTGCTGAAATCTTCTTCTATGTGATTAA
>Ga0169931_10008639_pt1 | contig 14825 bp, 14 predicted proteins | sample Kivu_15m_20L_FD_129675 | JGI IMG/M metagenome (GOLD analysis project Ga0169931, IMG submission 129675) | Freshwater microbial communities from Lake Kivu, Western Province, Rwanda to study Microbial Dark Matter (Phase II) - Kivu_15m_20L... | ecosystem: Environmental > Aquatic > Freshwater > Lake...
ACCTCAATGAGATTCTCGACCTCGCCCGACGACTCTTGCCCAACCTGTTCAACACCGCCTAGACATCCGCCTCCAGAAACCGTGGGTATACCTTTGCTCCCCAACGGGGAGAGGGTCATGTTCAGTCATGCTCCCCGCAAAGCGTGTCCTGCACCCGCGTGCGGGTTCGCTCGTCGATCAGACTCGAAGAGCGAGTCCGCCCGCGCCGGGATTGCGCTGCGGCTCGAGGAAGGGATCCAATCGCGGGCCGGTGAACACAACGACGTACATCACGCCGCTGCGGTCGGTCGAGAAGACGCGGGCCTGGCAGTTCGAGTCTGCCGCGTCCGTCAGATGTTTGATGCGGAACTGGGTCGAACGGAAGGCGTAGACCTTGGCGAAGCCGCCGTCGCGGCCCCGGAACAGGACCACGGGCACTTGCTGGCCCTGGACCTCTTCCCAGTGGTGCGAGACGAGCAGGTTCAGATCGAATTTGGCGCCGTCCGGCTGGGGCAGCGCGGGGAGGCGTTCGGAGGCGAGCCACGCGTCGAGCGCGGCCCGGTTCGCGGCTTCGAGATCGCGACCGCCGAAGTTCACGTTCTGCAGATTCTCGAAGCGAAAAGCCGGTTCGACGCGGCTGGCCTGCATTACGAGGGCGAACGTGTCCGGCTCGGGGCGAGTCGCCGTGAAGATGCCCGCGGCGAGCCCGACCGTGAGGAACAGGCACGCGGCCAGCGCGGCCAATTGATACGCCCGCCGCCGCAGGCGATGCCCACGTTCCACGGACGACGCCACGAAGAGCCGATCCCGAAGACCGGCGGGAACGTCGACCGCTCGCATGGCGGACCCGAGGGCCGCGTCGAACGCGGCGGCGGCTTTCGCCTCCGCGGCGCAGGCCGGGCACGATTCCAGGTGGCGTTCGAGGCTCGCCGTGTCGTCCGGCGCGAGTTCGCCCGCGCCGGGCACGCCCGGTCGGCGGAATCGCAGGAAGAACAGGGCCTCGCGGCAGTCCATCGTCGGTCTCGCGGTTTACGGCGTCTCGCCGTTCGTCAGGGCGCTTCGCAGGTGGGCCTTCGCTCGGGCCAACCGGGACATCACCGTACCGATCGGCAGGTCCATCTGCTCGGCGATGTCCTTGTAGCTGAACTCTTCAAAGTAGTACAAGATGATCGGCGTTCGGAACGCTTCATCCAGTTCGTTCAGGGCCAGTTGAAGCCGGGCCGGGTCGATTTCCGGCATCGGTTCGCCCGGTCGCTCGGCCACATCGCCGACGGCATCCAACGGCACCACGCGGTGGCGCTTCTCGTCCCGAATCCGCCGAAGGTAGGCGTTTCGGAGGATGCGGAAGAGCCAGCCGCGGGCTTTATCCGGCTCCCGGAGCTGCGAGAGCCGGGAAATCGCTTTCCCAAAGGCTTCCTGCGTCAGGTCTTCGGCATCGGCCGCGGACCCGGACAGCCGATAGGCGTAGCGGTAGAGGGCCTGGTAGTGGCCGTCGATCAGGTCGTTCAGGCCCGCGGCCATCACCTGCCCTCAACCCTTAGAGCCCCAACCGCTTCGTTTTATTCCCCGCTCGCAGGAAGACAGTGCCCGGAGTCCCCACGTTCCCGGCGTCGCTCGATCCGGCGACTCGCGGCGGCCCGGGACGCGATATCCTACTGACTGTCGGGAAAGTACTGTCACTTGCGGCAGCGTGGTTTTGGCGAACCGGCGACGTGAGTCGCCGGGTTGGAAGTGCAACCCGGCGACTCACGTCGCCGGTTCGCCAAGAATGCTGGTGTCTTTGTCAATCTGACTGTCAGTAACGCTGTCCATTTTCGATCGGGAGCGTGCGATGGAGGAGTGTCTGGTCTACTTTCGGGCGGCGATTGCCGCGCCGCACACCGTGCCGCCGTGGTCCGAGTGGTGGGCGGCGAACGTGGACAAGGTGGAACGGATCTTCCCGCTGATCGACTACGTGCGGCTCAAGCACCGGAAGCTGCTCGGGGCGCGGCAGATCCTGCAGTACGCGGGCGAACTGGCTCCGGACTATCGACCGCCGAGCCCGCGCCTCTCGGGTTCTTGCGGCGAGTGCGGCGAACGCACGAGCTTCACCGAGACGCCGTCCGGCGGGGAAGTGACCTGCCCGACCTGCGGCGTGGTGGAGACGGTGGTGTGATCAGGCGACGGGGAGCACGGCGTGCCAGCGACGGAGGGCGCCGTCTTCCGCTCCGGAGAAGATGACGCCGCCATCCTGCCCGAAGGAGACGGAGAACACGGGGCGGCCGTGGCCTTCGAGGCAGGCCAGTTCGATGCCGTCCTCGACGCTCCAGATTCGTACGCTGCCGTCCGCTCCGCCGCTGGCGAGGAGGCCGCCATCCGCCGCGAAGGCGACGCAATTCACCGGGCCGTCGTGCCCTTCGAACCGGCTGAACGACGCCGTCTTGTTTCGCACCGCGAGCGACTTCCCGCCCACGGCCACCTTCTTGTTCGCGAACGCGATGCACCGCACGGGGCCGACCGCCGAGTTCAACGAGCCCTTGTCCGTGGCCGTCTTCAGATCCCACTGGCGAACCGTGCCGTCTTCCGACGACGAGAGCAGTGTGTCCGCGTTGCGGGTGAAGGTGAGCCCGGTGACGGCGCCGGTATGTCCCTTGAGTTGGATCGGCTTCATCCCGGCGAACTCGAACGTCCAGATCCAGATGGAGCGATCCCCGCAGCCGGCCGCGAGCTTCTTGCCGTCCGGGGAGATGGCGACGCAGCGGTAGTTGTCCGAAGCGCCCTTCAGGCCGCGGCCGTGCTCGGTTCCGCTGGAGAGGTCCCAAAGTTGGACGCGCATCTCGGGCACGGTGAGCCGCGTGGAGCAGGATGCGGCCCATTTCCCGTTCGGGGCGAGCGTTACCTGTTCGAGGGCTCCCAGATCCCCCTGGAAGGTGCGGATCTCTTTCAGTTTGTGGGCGTTCCAGAGTTTGATGAGCCCGTCCGCTCCGCCGGTGAGGACGGTGTTGCCGTCCGGGGTGACGGCGACGGAGTGGATTGCGGCGTCGTGGGCCTTCGCGGAGTGGGAGGTGGCGCCGGGCGCACCGGGGAATGGCGTCGCGCCGCCGGCCGCGAGCGGCATCGAGACATTCGGCGTCGAGCCGCGCATCGCGGCTTCGACCATGGCGATGAGTTCCGCCGGAGTCTGCGGCCGCTCGAGCGGGTGGCGGGCCATCATGCGGCGAACGAGCGCGTCCACCGCGGGAGGCACGTCGTCCCGCTTCGCTTTCGGCGAGGGCGGCGGGTTGTTCGCCTGCTTCCGCAGCTTCGCCATCACCGAGGGGCCGGGGAACGGGATCTCGCCCGTGAGCAGGAAGAACAGCGACGATCCCAGCGAGTAGATGTCCGCGCGGATGTCCGAGGTGCGGGCGTCCTCGGCTTGTTCCGGGGCCACGTAGTCGGGCGTCCCGAGGAAGATGCCCTCGCGGGTGAGTTCGCCCGGGATGTGCATGTCCTCTTCCGTCACGACTCGGGCGAGGCCCATGTCCAGAATCTTGACGCGGGGCAGCTTGCCGGTCTTCCCGGCCGCGGTTTCGAGCGGCGAGGGCGTCACCATCAGGTTCGCGGGTTTGATGTCGCGGTGAACGAGGCCCGCCTCGTAGGCGTGCTGGAGGCCGTGGGCCGCCTGAATGATGTAGCTGCACGCGTCCGCCACGCTCAGCGGGCCGCCCGTCTTCACCAGCTTCGAGAGGTCGATGCCGGGAACGTACTCCATCGCGAGGTACGGAACCGGGCCGTCGATGTCCGTCTGGAACACGGTGACGATGTTCGGGTGGTTCAGCTTGGCGGCGGTGACGACTTCCTGCTTGAAGCGTTTGCGGGCTTCGCGGTTCGCGAGGCGATGCGGAGAGATCACCTTGAGCGCGACGATTCGATCCAGCCCGCGCTGCTTCGCCTTGTAGATGACTCCCATCCCGCCGCGGTTGATCTCGTTCATCACCTCGTAGTCGGCGATCACATTCCCAGGGCCGACCACGAATCCGGGTTGCGAATCGGCCATGGAGCCGGACGGATTCGCCACCTTGGTCGCGGCGTCGCCGTCGATCACGGGGGAGCAGACGGGGCAGATGTCCCGCAGATCCGCCGGTGGCGCAGCCTCGCCCGAGTAATCCCAGGCGTGGCCGCACGGGCAGGTCAGGCGGGAGGGGGGCATGACGGTCCGGACGCGCGAGGACGACGAAAAATCGACAACAGAAAGGATACAACACGGCCCCCGCTTTCGCACGGGGAGTTCGCAGGCGTTCCGTTCCTAAGATGCCCGGATGTTCAATCTCGACAACTTTCGCATGCCCGCGGAGTGGGAACCGCACGCGGCCACCTGGCTGGCCTGGCCTCACAAACGGACGGACTGGCCCGGCCGGTTTTCCCCCATCCGCTGGGTGTACACCGAGATCATCCGGGCCCTCGCGCGGCACGAGCCGGTGAACCTCGTCGTGCGCGGGCCGAAGATGCGTGACGCCGCGGCCAAACGACTCGCCCTGGCGAACGTGGACCTCGGCCGCGTCCGATTCCACGAACTCCCGACGGATCGCTCGTGGGTCCGCGACTCGGGGCCGATCTTCGTGAAGGACGACGCGGGGAATCGCCTCGCGCTCGATTGGCGCTTCAACGCGTGGGCCAAGTACGACGACTGGACGCGGGACGATTTGCTCCCCGCCTTCGCCGCAAGCCGGCTCGGCGTCCCGTCCGTTCAACCGACCCTGAGCGGGCGCCGCGCCGTGCTCGAAGGCGGAAGCATCGACGTGAACGGCGCCGGGCTGCTCCTCACCACCGAAGAGTGCCTGCTGAGCAAGGTGCAGGAACGGAACCCGTCGTTCGCCCGCGCAGACTACGAACACGTCTTCGGCCACTACCTCGGCGTGAAGCGGACAATCTGGCTGAACAAGGGGATCGCCGGCGACGACACCCACGGCCACGTGGACGACCTCGCCCGATTCGTGAACCCGACCACGATCGTCGCGGTGGAGGAGAAGAACCCGACTGACGCGAACTACGCGCCGCTTCAGGAGAACCTCGAGCGGCTGCGCGGCGAGAAGGGCCTCGAAGTCGTCCCGCTGCCAATGCCTGCCCCGATCGTCTTCGACGGCATGCGGCTCCCGGCGAGCTACGCCAACTTCTACATCGCGAACGGCGTCGTGATCGTGCCCACGTTCAACGACCCCGCGGACCGAGCCGCCCTCGGCCTCCTCGCGGACCTCTTCCCGGATCGCGAGGTCGTCGGCATTCACTGCGGCGATCTGATCTGGGGCCTCGGCACGCTCCACTGCATGACGCAACAGGAACCCGCGTGAGCCGGCTCACGCCTTGCGGAGGCTGACGACGCGGGGCAGGCCGGCGTGATCCTTCAGGGTCTTCTTCACTTCGAACTCGGGCCGCTCGGCGAAGATCGAGCGAACGGCGTTGTCCTGAGTCGAGCCGATTTCGAGAAGCAGCACGCCGCCGGGGTTGAGGTGCTTTCCGGCGTCGGTCGCGAGGCGGCGGTAGAAGGCGAGGCCGTCCGGGCCGCCGTCCAGGGCGAGTCGTGGTTCGTGTTCGCGGACATCCGGAGCGAGGGTCGCGAGTTCGCCCGGCGCGATGTACGGCGGGTTGCAGAGGATCGCGTCGAAGAGGCTGCCGCCGGGGAGCGCCGCGAAGAGATCGCCCTGTCGGAACTGCAGCCGCGGTTCGAGCCCGTGCTTCTTCGCGTTCTTCCGGGCCACGTCGAGCGCGTCCGGCGAGACGTCCGCGAGCGTGACGCGGGCATCGGTCTTCTGATGGGCCACGCTGATGCCGATGCATCCGGAGCCGGCGCACAGATCGAGAACCATCGGCGCCGCGAGCGGCTTCAGCAGCTTGAGCGCTTCGGCGACGAGCGTCTCCGTTTCGGGCCGCGGCACCAGCACGGCCGGGCTCACCTCGAACTCGAGCAGGTAGAACTCGCGGGAACCCACGAGGTAGGCCACGGGCAGGCCATCGACGCGGCGCTTGATCAGTTCGCGGAACGCGGCCCGTTGCGGATCGGCCGGCACCTCTTCAAAGCGAACGAGGAGATCCACCTTCGAGCAGCGGAGCACATGGGCGAGCAGGAGTTGCGATTCGAGACGGGCCGTGGCCGGCGGCGTGCCCTTCTTGGCGAGAAAGTCCGTGGTCCAGGCGAGGAGAGCGCGAATCGTCCAGACCGGTTCCGACATGCGAGCATCCTGCTTGGGAGCCGCATGCGGGTTCGCGGCCACCGCGAACCCCCATGCGGGAGAAATCACTTCTTCCCGAAACAATACAGGTTACTGAGCCCGCGGACGTAGAGCTTGCCGTCCGCCATCGCCGGGCTCGCGAACACGCCCTCGCCCAAGCTGCCCTCGCGGATCAGTTCAAACTTCGCGTCCGCCTTCACCACGAAGTTCTTCCCGTCCTCGGAGAAGATCAGCATTTCGTTCCCCACGAGGATCGGCGACGCGGTCACGTCTTTCGTCGTGAGCCGCTCTTCATCCCACACCATCTTGCCGGTCTTGGCCACCGCACAGCACGGGATGCCGTTGTCCGAGATCCAGAACACGTTCTCGCCCTTGGCGATCATGCACGGCACGTACGGCGTCGGCCCTTTCTTCACTTCCCACACCTTGGCCGGGGCCTTGCTCGCGGGATCGACCGCGATGGCGTAGCGGTCGCCGCCGCCGTCGCCGGTGTAGCAGATGATCAGGCCGTTCGCGTACACGGGGGAACCGACGACGCGGAGCGGCATCTTCCCGGCCGGCCACTCGATCGGGTACGACCACAGCAGCTTGCCGCTGGCCGGCTCGTAGCTCGAAATCGCGGTCGTGGTGCCGAGCACGAGTTCCGCCGGCATCCCCGGGCGTTCGAGCACGAACGGCGTGGAGTAACTGGAGCGATGCGGCTTCCGCGGCACGCCCCACTTCTTCTCCCCCGTCTTCGCGTCGAAGGCGAAGAGCATCGCCTTGCCGCCCTTGTCCGCGTCTTCATCCACGCTCACGAACACGATCCCGTCGTGAACCATGGGCGAGTGGCCGGGGCCGTGTTGGCTCACGAAGCCGCCAAGCGGCTGCTGCCAGAGTTGTTTCCCGCTGGTGTCGTAAGCGAAGAGTTCGAGCGAATTGCCGTCCCACGACACGAAATAGACGCGTTCGCCGTCCGCGGCCGGGGTGGCGGAGGACAGGCTGCTCTTGCCGTGGATGTGGCCCTTCTTGGCGAAGAGTTCCTTCTTCCAGAGTTCCTTACCGGTGGCGGCGTCGAGGCAATACACGAAGCGCTTCGAGCCGTCGTCCGAAGCGGCTTGCACGAAGAGCTTGCCGCCCGCGATCACGGGCGAGCCGACGCCGCGGCCGGGGAGCGCCACCTTCCACAGGGCGTCCTTCGGGTCGACTTTCGGCAGCGGGCCCTCGGCGACGCCGGAGCCGTTCGGCCCGCGGAAGCGCGGCCAATCGGCGCCGACAAGGGCGAGCGGGATCGCGAGAACCGCGACGAGCGTCAGAATGTGGCGGTACATTGGCAGCGTTCCGCTAGGTGTGGAGCGGGCGGGTGATGAACTGGGATTATCGCAAACCGCCGCGGGGATGCAAGCACGCGGCGGCCCGTTCCGCGATGGAACGGGCGCAACAGCCTGTGACAACCGGGTGTCACTCGTCTCCGGCGGCCGCGGCGGGGCTCGACCGGATTCCACGCTTCGATATGCTGCCCGCGAAGCTCCTCGTTTCGGGTGCCGCCATGGCCAAGCCGCTCGTCGTCGAACTGAACGGGCAGTCGTTCGACCTGCACCTCGAGAAGGTGGACCGAACGAGGCTCTACGGTTTCGTCGAGACCGAAGTTCTGGACGAGACCGGCAAACCCTGCTCGGTCGGCACCCTCACCGGCGACGGGCACTCGATCGTCGGCCCCGGCGGCTCCGCCATCGCCTATCTTTCGCCGGACGGGCTCTGGCGCAAGAAGACGGAACTTCGCCCCGTCGATCCGTCGGGACAACTCATCGCCCCCGTGAAGTCCACGTTCGACGCGGTCGTGCCGCTGAACCGCACCGCCACTATCGACGAGTATCTCGCCCACAACATCCACCTCATCTATCGGCTCACGGCCGAGCAGGAGCCGACCGCTCTGCTGGAGCAATTGAAGGCCGGAACCATCTTCCAGTTTCCGTTCAGCTATCGCGGCGGGATCGAGGCCTCGGCCGGGTTCCTGCTCCAGGCCGCGGACGGGAACATCTTCCTCTGCGTGGGATCGCCGACGAAGTTCGAGTTCATCGGATTGAAGACGGCGGCCCCGGTCGCGCCCGAAGATCCGGACGAAGACGGGGACGACGCCGACCTGCTGGACTTCAGCATCGTGTGAGGCCCGCGGTATACTGCAATCATGTTTCGAGCGTGGGCCACGCTGGCGTTCATCGCGGGGTTCGCGTCGTCGAGCCCGGCGGGCGTGCATTATTCCGGCGAATCGTTCGCGGAGTTGCCGAGCCGCTGGAGCGGCTTTCTGGTGGATCATCGGTCCCTCCGGGCGGCCGCGATCGAGAAGCCAAAGGACGGCCCGCAGAGCCCCCTTCGCGAGACGTACCTCGAAGCGGTCCGCAAGCTGAAGGACCGGGCGAAGACCGCGGACGAACTCGCGGACCTCGGCGCACTTGACATACGTCTGGGCCGCATCGACTCCGCCTTGAATGTGCTTCGCCCCGCGGCTCGCGCCCACCCCGATCACTTCCGCCTCGCCGCCAACCTGGGAACCGCGTGGCAACTGGCGGGGGATCTCGATCAGGCCGCGGCCGCGCTCGACGACGCCGTCCGCCTCGCCCCCGCGAAACTGAAGCCCTTCGAGGAGTACCATCGGAAGCTGATTCGATTGCGGAACGCGGAGGGGAAGGCGAAGCCGGAGGCGCCGGACGATTTGTTCGGTGGCCGCCCGCCCGAGAACGCCGCGGCCATCGTGCAATACCTCGCCCTGGCCCTCCCCGCGGACGGCCGCCTGCTTTGGCAACTGGGTGAGATCGCGTTCGCTCACGGCGAGGCGGGCATCGCCGCGGCCATCCTGGACGGCTGCGTCGCCGAGTTCGGCCTCGGAGCGAAGTCGCTTCGCGAGAACCGGCAGAAGTACCGTGCGATCGCGGAGGAGCGGAACCGCAAGCCCGAGCCGCACCCGACCACGTTCGTGGCGAAGTCCCCGCGGCCGCTCCGCAGGAGCTTCGACGCGTCGCGGTTGCCGCCGATCCGCGACACGGAGCCGAACCCGCTGCCGTGGGCGCTCGTCGCGGGGGCCACGGTCGACGCCCGCGCCGGCCCGAAGTTTCCCGAACACCTCCGCAAGCTGGACGGCAAGCCGGTCGAACTCTTCGGCTACATCCAGCCGGTGGGCGACGCCGCCGAGTTCCGCGGCTTCATGCTCATCGAATATCCCGTGGGATGCTGGTTCTGCGAGACGCCCGACCCGACCGCCCTGATCGGCGTGGAACTCGCCCCGGGTTTGAAGACGACCGCGAAGCGAACCCTCGTGCGAATCACCGGCACGCTGACGCTCAACCGCGACGACCCCGAGGACTTCCTCTTCCGCGTCACGTCCGCCCGCATCCGCGATCCGGAATGACGACCCCGAGCGGGGGACGTGAGTCCTCCGTGTGCCGATCCCGAGCGTTCTGGACTCTCCACGGAGGGCTTACGCCCCCCGCTCGGGGTCTCGATCCCGAGCGTTTCGGTCGATCCCGGACTCACGTTCAACACGGTGGAAGTACTCGATCACGAGCGCCGTGCTGATCGCGCCGAAGGTGTGCCAGAGCCAGTGCGAACCCATCGGCAGGTGCAGGCCGATTCCTTCGTCGATCAGGCGGAAGGTCCAGGCGATCGCGAAGGCGACGACCCCCGCGACGAACCACGGCCCGTGCCGGAATTTCGTGACCACGAGCCGTACCACGATCGGCAGCACCACGATCGCGGCGAGCGAGGCGTAGTTCAGGTTCACCGCGAGTTGAACGCCTCGCGGCGCCACGAACGTGAACAGCGCGATGCTCGCGGAAAGGTACACCGGGATCGCGATCGAGAGCACGCCGCAGATCGTCCAGATGCGCGGCCGCCACTTCGAATGGAACTGCAGCGCCGCGAGGAAGCCGACGAGCACGAGCGAGCCGAACACGGCTTGGCGGTTGATTCGCTCGACGGGTTCGAAGAGCAGCACGACGAGCCCCGCGAGCGCAAGATGCAGCCCGGCCGCGCCGAGCGGCGCGAGCCAGCGATGCCGGGACCACAGGCCGACCGCGATGAACACGGATCCGCCGAGGGCGAGGAGCTGGATGGGGATCACGTCCAGAAGGAAGTAGAAGCGTTCGGTGCGGAGGCCGTGATAGAGGGTGCCGCCGACGCCGCCCGCGAGCAGGATCGGCAGGCAGCCGAGAAGAAACGGGAACTGGCGGTAGCGGCCGCGGAGCCGCCACAGCCACGCGATCGCGATGAACACGAAGAACGACGCGGTGACGGCGTTCCACGGTTCGGCGACGTACGGCGCGTCCGCGGCGTATGGATCGGCCGGCGTTTCGGTGTAGCGCGGGCCGCCGTCCCGGAGGCGGAGGTTGGCCGTCGGCGCGGCAGCCGGTTCGGCTTGGGTCGATTCGGGCATGGGAGCTCGGCGGGCACGGACGTGCGGGCGGTAGCCTTTCTTAGGGTTTTCCCCCGACGCGACCCCCGTGCCGCCGCCGCCCGCGTGTTTTTCCCAAGCCCCGCTTGACGCCCCCGGAGAGGTTGCTAAGAAGCGGTGGAAGTCGAAGACGGGCCCCGAACGAATCGGAGTGGAGTCCCGTCCCGCAGACGCCGATAGGACACGGGAAATCGGTTCCCGTCGAGATATTTCCCACTACGCGAGGTTCCCGCATGCCCGGTCGCTCCCTGCTGACCCTGCCGAGGCTCGCCACGAGCGAGGAACTCTCGCCGTGGTGGCTCGGTTCGGCCACGCTCTCGTCCGACATCGTCATGGCCGATGAAGAAGAAGACGTCGAGGATGACGAGGACGACGACGAAGACGACGATCTCGAAGATGACGATCTCGAAGACGACGATCTCGAAGACGACGACTTCGACGACGACGAAGACTTCGACGACGAGGACGACCTCGACGACGACTTCGACGACGACGACTTCGACGACGATGAGGATGACGACGACGAAGAGGACGACGAAGAAGAAGACGAAGCCGAGTGACGCTCACCGCTCGGGATGGCTTCGGCCATCCCGATTGCGTTTCGCACCCGGGAGCCCGCCGTGCCGCCGCCCCCCGACTGGACCGCCGCCCGCGCGCGGATGCATCTCGACCCGACCGTGACGATGCTCAACACGGGCTCGTTCGGCCCGCTGCCCAAACCGGTGTTCGACCGCGTGACGGAGCTCCGCCTCGCGCTCGCGGCCGGCCCCACAGACTTCTACGTTCGCCAGGCTCCGCCCCTGCTCCGGGACGCGCGCCGCCGCGCGGCCGCGTTTCTCGGCGCCAAGCCCGAGCGGTTCGTCTTCACCTCGAACGTCTCCGCCGCGATCAACCTCGTGGCTTCAGGTTTGAAGCTGAACGCGCCCGGCGAGATCCTCATGACGGATCACGAGTACGGGGCGATGGTGTGGTGCTGGGAGCGGGCCGGCCAGCGGCAGGGGCTCCAAGTGCGGACCTTTCCCCTGCCCACGATGGCGAACGATCCGGCGGAGATCGTCGCGGCGGCGGAACGAGCCATGACCCCGCGAACGCGGCTCCTCTTCTTCAGCCACGTGCTCTCGCCCACCGGCCTCGTGCTGCCCGCGAAGGAACTTTGCGCCGCGGCGCGGAAACGCGGCATCCTCACGATGGTGGACGGCGCCCACGCCCCCGCGATGATCGATCTGAACCTCGACGCGATCGCCGCGGACTTCTACGCCGCGAACCTGCACAAGTGGTTGCTCGCTCCGAGCGGGTCCGGCTTCCTCGCGATCGGCCCCGGCAACGAAGACCGCCTCCAGCCGCTCCACGTGAGTTGGGGCTACCATCCGGACGCGTACCCGATCGGCGAGGGCGGCCGCTCCGCGGGCCCGGATTCGCCGGATGTCTACGGCTCGACGCCACGCACGCGGTTCCTCGAGTTCGAAGGCACCCGGGACTTCTGCCCGTGGCTGGCCGTGCCCGCGGCCATCGACTTCCAGACCGAACTCGGCTGGGAGAACGTGCGGAACCGGATCGCGGAGTTGGCGGCGTTCACGCGGCGGGAATTCGCCGCGACCGGATTGAAGCTCGCGACCCCGGACCGCTCCGGCCTGCACGGCGCGATGACGGCCTTCGAGTGGCACGGCCCGGCGAACCCGAACGAGTTGCGAAAGGAACTCTGGAGGCGCCGCATCGAGGCGCCGATCATCGAGCGCCCGGACCGGCTTCTCATCCGCGTCAGCCATCACTTCTACACGACGGAAGCCGAGATCGCGACGCTCGCCGCCGCGGTCCGCGAGATGCTGGGGGCCTTGATCCGCGGTCAACGGCGGGAACGCGGGTGGTAGAGGATCTTGTGCACGTTGTTGCCCTTCGCCGCGTCCAGAATCGCGGTCTGCGTGCCCCACGGAACGTTGTCCTCGATGTCGAGCAGCATCTGCTTGCGACCCGTGGTGTCGATGATCCGCTTCATCTTGTCTTCGATCTCGTCCATCTTCACCGGCTCCTTCTCGATCAGGAGCACGAGGTTGTCCAGGTCCATTTTGGCCGTCACGCGGAAGACCTGATCTTTGATGTCCTTGTAGTCCATCTTCTTGGTCGCGGCGCCGTCCGGGGACGACTCGGGCACGTCGATCGCGCGCTCGAGCGAGGCGACCGTGATCGTGAGCATGAAGAAGATGAGCAGCACGAGGCAGACGTCGATCAGCGGGTTCATGTCCAGGTGAGAATCGTCTTCCTCGACGGGCGGCTCCTCGAGTTCCTCGGCGGCTTCCTCGAACTCGTGGTGCGATTCCACCGTGGTCCATGCGGCGTCGCTCGGGCCCTTCACGTCGTCCGTGGGGCGAATGATGCCCTCGCGCAGGGCGGTGAGCACGTCCGCCGCCGAAGCGAGGGCGAACGGGTTCTCGGAACCTTCGGGGCGAACGAGCCAGTTGGCCATGATGAACTTCAGGGTAGGGGAACGTTTTCCATCTTGAAGGGCACTTCGACCATGACTGGTTTCGGCCCGTAGAAGACGAGCTTGGCCGGGATGCCGTCCGGGCAGGTGTACTGGTTCACCATGACCTGCACGAGTTCGTCCGTCGAGTTGTCCGAGTTCGTGGGGTTCGTGAGGCGAACGGGTTTGCCCGCGGCGTCGAACCCGCGCACGCGGTAGCCCGGAGTCTGGCCGCCCGCCTCTTCGACGATCAGCATCGCGCCGAGCGGGTTGAAGCGGCCCGTGGCCCACGGCGAGGGCTGTTCCGTCTGCACGCGAAGGATGCCGCCTTTGCCCGTCACGGGCCTGGCCTCGAGCACGGTGAGCTTCGTGGATCGCAGCCCCTCGACGCCGACGCCCACTTGGCCCTTCACGTTCTCGACGGTGGCGAGCGGCTGATCGGGAACGTTGACCTCGCAGACGACGGCGCCTTCGAGCAGCTTCAGCTTGCGGGCGCCGGGTGTGGCCACGTTCAGCGGCACGGGCACGACGCGGGGGTTCGGAAAGCTCGTGGGCCGCTGCGGGGAATCGTCGCCGTCCCAGATCACGATGCCGCCGCCACCGTTCACCGCGAACGCGAACCCGTCGAAGAACTCGCCCATGAAGCCGCTCGGCTCGCGACTCGTTCCCGCGGCTCCGACTCGATTCGCGTCGTCGATCACCTTCGTGACGCGAACGCCGGTGACGCCCTGCACGTGGTATCCGGGCATGGGCGTGACGTCGAAGTGGAAGAGGATGCTGCCGCCGCCGAGGTAGAGGCGGTGCTTCGGGAAGCTGGGCGGCAGCGCGACGACGCGGACGGCCGAGCTTCGGCTGCCGGGCGCTCGCGGGGCCACGCCATCGATCAGCGTGATGGGCACGGCATCGGCGAGGGGCAATGCCGCGGGCGGCGGCACGTAGTTGCGGCGCGTGCGTTCCGGCTTCGGGACCGGAAGTTCGACCTCGCACGACTCGCGGAGCCCGGCCGCGTCCAGGAACGCCTGCACCGCTTCCCACGGCGGCAAGTCGCCCGTTTCGCACGTGACGAGCCGCAGCGGATCGGCGATGCGGTCGCCGTCGAGCGTGAGCTTGATGCCGGTGCGGGCGCGGAGATCGTTCACCGCCGTGCCGAGCGGGAGCTTCTTGTACGAGAGTCGCACCATCTTGACGTCGAACTTGCCCGTGGCTTCCGCCGCGCGGTGAAGTCCGACGAGAAGCCGAGCGGCGCGCTTGCCCACTTCGGGATTGGGATGTTTGACGGCGGCTTCGAGCGCGGGCCGCGCCGCGGCGCCGAGCTTCTCCAACGCCTCCGAAGCGGCTTCCCGTTCAAAAAACGCGTCCGACCCGAGCGCCTCGACCAACTTCTCGGGTGCGGGCGGGGCGTTCGTGGCCGCGGGTGGAACCGCAATCACGCCGCCGACCACCAGAAGGGATGCGAACACGGCACCGACGCGGTTCATGGCACGATCCTCGGCCTCGCGGTCGAACTCATCTTACCCGCCGGCGAAAGTCCGAAACAAGAACGCGTGACAAACCGCGGCGTTGGAGGGATTCGGGGGTGCGCCGATGGAGCCCCGGCAGGAAGCCGGGGCCCCCCAAGAGCGGGTGCAGGACATGCTTTACGAGGAGCATGACCGAACATGACCCTCTCCCCGTTGGGGAGCAAAGGTATACCCACGGTTTCTGGAGGCGGATGTCTAGGCGGTGTTGAACAGGTTGGGCAAGAGTCGTCGGGCGAGGTCGAGAATCTCATTGAGGT
>Ga0169931_10008640_pt1 | contig 14824 bp, 19 predicted proteins | sample Kivu_15m_20L_FD_129675 | JGI IMG/M metagenome (GOLD analysis project Ga0169931, IMG submission 129675) | Freshwater microbial communities from Lake Kivu, Western Province, Rwanda to study Microbial Dark Matter (Phase II) - Kivu_15m_20L... | ecosystem: Environmental > Aquatic > Freshwater > Lake...
AATACCATCAAGTTCTTCTTGATCAACCAAAATGGCAAAACAGTCATAATAACCATCATCATTCATTGTGTATGAGAAATACACGAAAAACTCTGTATCATTGTTAGCTGGTGTACCATCAATGTTAACACCAGCTAACTTACCGAATTGAGTTGCGTCGAATACAACCTCACCATCTTTTTTGTCCAAAAACACGTACTGTGGTAGAATGATGTTTGCATAAGCCAAAACACGAGCAATAGCACCCAGTGCAATATAAGGAGTAATAAATGGATGCCCTGTTGTTTTCGCTAGTTGCGCATTCAACATTTCTTTAGTGACAGTATTATCAAGAGATTTAGAGTTCACACCAGTTTGCACAATGGCTTTAGTATCTTCTTCCTCTAGAAATTGTTTGAACGAAAAGACTTTCATGTCATTATTCCTATTATGCTACGTTATTCAATGCAACCAATGTTTCAAACTGAACTCTACCTACGCGACCACCCATTGTTACTGTGAAGGTTGCTGCAGCTAGATTAGCACCCAATGCAGATGCAACTGGTGCTGATGTATAGTTGGAACCCGGCGAGTTTAGTGTTACTGATACGATTGTATTTTGATATGCATTAGAAGAGAATGTTTGCTGTGAGTTCAATGAGTTAGCAATAGTGTAGCTTATGTTTGCTGCAGTATTGTTCTCACCACCACCAGTTAGTGTGATGAAACCATTTGCATTATATCCCTGACCACCACTTGTGATGGCAATGCTAGAAATAAATCCTGTGCCTTCTTTTCTCAGATTCCATCCAGTATGTGCTGCTTTACCAAAACCCTTACCATTCGATGAATTGAGACCTGTATTTGCAATTTCTACAGTATTGACACCTTCAACACCAAGTTGTAGCTGATTTACGAAAACGCTTGTTGTTGTGTTTTGATATGCCGTTAAACCATTAGCAGACGAACCTAGACCACTTAGTACAGTCCATTTTGGTGCATTTGCTGAGTTATCTTGTGCTCCCCATAGGGCCATTGTTGTTCTCCTTATATTGCCTATTTACTATTATTTATATTCAAGTGGTTGTTGACTTGATACCACCAGAACCGCGAGTGATCATTTCTGGTTTTACATTGACTCCATCTTTTTTCTCACCAGTCATTGTTTTACTCTTTGGAGCTGCTTCATCTTCTTCTTTCATTGCTTGCTTTGTTGCAGTCGCATACATAACATCTTTAGCTCTTTCACCATAACGATCCTTGAATCCTGACATCTTTTTCTTTAGTGCCATGACAATCTTTTCGCGCTTTGCTTTCTCAGCAGGTGTCATTTCGCGCTCTTGAATGGACTTATCTGTATTTGGGTCCATTGGTTTTCTGTGTCTCACTTCGACTGTTTTATCTGTATTTGGATCGATCACTTCTTTATGTTTTACCTGTTCTTTTTCTTGATTGACCATTTTTACTTGCTTCATTGTTTCAGCAGGCACTTCATCAAGCTTCTTTGGTTTTTTCTCGACCAATGTCTTCATGGTCTTCGTTTTGTTATTTATTGTTGGATCATACATAGACTCATGCAAACGATCATGATAGTCGGTCAAATGCTTATGTGACTTACCAATCTTAGATTGCATAGTTTCCTTTTGATGAGCCTTAGACAATGAGTTGTAATGGTTGACCAGTGCTTTGGCTACATGTCTATCTACCATACCAGTTTTACCATCAGAATACTTCACTGGATGTTCTTTTTTCATAGTCATTGAAGCTTTTCTTAGCTGGTTCATGATGTGTTCTGATGGTCGTGAACCGCCTTCTGGATCTTCATCAGAATCATCATAATCAGAAGTTTTTGGTTTTCTAGCTTCTGTCATTTTATGTGCTACATCTTTTTGCATAGTGGTTTTGAACTTCTTTCCACCAAACTTGAAATGTGGCTCACCTTGCTTTGCAGCTTCAGCGGCTGCCCTATTAAATGCTGTGCGCTCTTTCATTGACATACCACTTGGCATCACTTCTTCATCAACTTCTTCTTTCATCGGAGAAGCAGCTGCTCTAGGTGGCATTGAACTACCGCCGCTAGGTCGTGGTTCCTTGATCATTGAATATGATGGATTATATGGTGTTGGTTTTGGTGTTATCTTACCAGCTTGTACACCAAATGATTGTTTTGGTGCAGTCGTAGTTGTTGGTTTATTTGCAGGTTCTTTTGCACGAACTCTTGCATCACCAGACAATTTCTTTGTCGCCGTCGAATAACCAGTTTGTCTATTCTGCAACTTATGTCCTACTACATTAGGATTTCTTATGCGTTCACGACTTTTTTCTCTGTACGCTTGAAGTGTAGCTGGACTCAATTCATTTAGTTCTTCTTCGGATAGTTCTAAATGATTGATGTTTGGTTCTTCGTTTGAAGCTTCAGTCATATTTTCTTCATGATTTGTTGAAGACGGGTTTTTGCTTGCTTTTTTCGAAGACTCTTCCAGAAGCTTGGCTGCCGTTTCAATAAGGCTGTCTGATAAATTGAAGTTCTTAGTAAACATCTCCTGTTATTCCTTCTTATTATATCTGAGATAATCGTAAACTGTTTGAATATAATCTTCAGCCAATGTAATCTTTGATTCCACCCAAGCTTCTAGTTGTGTGTCATCTTTTATGTCTTTGGCTAAATCTGCTGCCTTCTCTGCAATAGACATCAATTGTGTTCGTGCCATTTGACCACGATACTCATCATAATTGTCTTCATCATTGCCTGAGGCTTCTATAATGAACTGTGTAAACTTTTTCATGTTGTACTGTTGCTCCTCGTATGATTTCTACTCATGACATCACCAAACAGTGAATGATTTCATTTTATTCTATCACATGTGCTTGAATTGGTTGTTTTCTTACTTGTGTTACATACACACTACGATGATGACCGGCTATTAGATGCATTTCACCCGTTTGTGGATGTCTAAGATAAATTGGTCTTTGCACTTTTTTACCTTCACGATAAATCGTTGGGGCTCGTCTGGTTTTTTTGGGATCCCATGTTGATTGTCTCCAGCTAGGTTGAGGTTCTTGATGTTCACCACCTCTCCAGCCGGGTCCAGATGCATTTGAAACATGTCTTGCAGTCATATTGACTACTGTACCGCGCTTCATTGTACTATGCCATTCTTTTTTATCGCGAAGTTTCTCAAGTCTTTTTGCAACCCAATCGGGAACAACTGGTTGTTCGCCATTTTTAATCGCATCTTGATGTAGATTGTGCTGATCCATGACTTCGTGATGTTCGAAATTTGCATCTGGTCTTGTCCAATTTATAGGATTATCCCTCGCGGAAGCTTCTAAAATAAAATCAATAAATTTTTTCATATTACCATGTCCTGCATCGTTGTTTATGTTCATTTATGGGCAACCAACCATTTTGAATCAGAATATAAAATTCTGATTTTTTAGGATTTACTCTTTTACAATCACCGGGTTTATATTGCTTTTGATTTTTATTAGTTGCGATTGCGTTGGGATTCCATAACTCAATCATTCCTTTAATTGCTTTTCCACCCGCTCTGGCGGCTTCGCCCGTATAAAAAGGATGAGATCCTGATAACTTTTGCTTTTGAGCATTAGCAATACCGCCCAATCTATGCCAATCTTTTCTTTGTTTAATTGTTTTCTTTTTATAAGCCTCTATACTCCCAATTTTCCCGGACTTCGATTGATGCTGTAAAAAATTTGCGGAATCGTATTTTTTTAGACCATCCAAATAACTTCTCCCGCCATATGTCATGTTATACGATAGTGGATCTTTAACTATGATGTCATTCACAATTTGTCTTTCAAGTTCCCATAAATTTTCAGCAGAATTTGCTTCGGCAATTATTTCTTTTGTGAAATATTCAATGCCATATTTTTTTATAGCATTTTTTATTGCTTTTCCACTGCCCATATAATTATCATCAACATTATTTGTTGCATGTCTTCCGATATAATATCGTCCATTGATGGTATTTGTTATTTTATATATTAAATATTTCATAATAATCACCACTTTTTACACGACCAATAACGCGCCTTCCATCTTGGCCCTGGATTCGTATCGCAATGATGTCTTGCTCTAAATGACTTTCTACGAGCAGGAATATTCTTCTTGATTGTCATGTTCTTGTCGCCAAAGTTTACCTTCACAACACGACCCGATGGACCTTTTACATAAACTTTTGATTTCTTGACATCGCCCTGCATTGGTTTGCCCAATTGAACCTTGCGACCTTGATACTCAGCCTCATCAATTGGTGTTGTTTCTTCATCCCATTGGAGTGCTTCAATCAATTCATCTTCTTCGCAATGAAATGTGTATTCATCCTCATTGACTTTTTCCATCTTTGGTTTTTTCTTACCTTCACCAAATGCTTGCTTAGCATATCCGGTTTCTGGTGTCGTCAGTTCTGGGCTTGAACCTGAACCCATTGAAAAGGCTTGAGGTGCATAATCTGCTTCATCCAAACGATTGCGGAATGATGTAAATGATGTCTTTGCACCATCCATACGATGAGCAGCCTCAATAAGCCTCTCAGCAGCCTCTACACCATATCTTTGAATGAATGTTTTCTGTGTTGATTCTTTCATTGCCCATGAACGAATCTTTTCGTTATCTGGCAATAGTTTTTCTTGAATACCTATACTGTATGAACCACCATATCCACCTGCAGCACGAGCCGCTCCGGAAAGTCTGGAGTTGTAGTCCGCCCCCGCATAGTCTTCCTTATTAGAGACTTTTTTAGCATTAGTTTTCGTTTTCTGGGTTTCCTCACCTTCTCTTGAGTGCGTGAACGCAGAAGCTTCTTTACCCATTCCCACATAGCCTGGCTCGCCCGGTGTTATTTGTTGAGCAGCTATTCTAGCTGCATTGGTTCCAAATAAATGTGATTCAACATTAGTATCCAAAGCATGTACATTCTCATCCATATATGATTCAAATGCTTCGTCAACACTCTCATTATGCAGTCCAACCTTATCATAAGAACCATAATATGGAACATTCATCCCTGTACCTACATAATCTGTAGATACATTTTCGTTCTTTTCTTTCTTCTTTCCTTTACCACTAAGGTCTGCATCAGCACCATAATATGTGCCTTTGCCTTTCGTTATGTATGAATTGACTCTTGCCATTCCCCATTGCTGTGGTGTGGTTCCGGGTCTATGACCACCTCTCCATGCAGCCATACCTCTATTGTAAACCTTTCTCAAAGTTTCGATAGAAATACCCGACTTTTTGGCTTTCGCGGCAAGACCCTTTTCAGCTTCTTCATTCATGACAGGATTTGAAACCCCTCTAAGTTTGATTCTTTCAGATTCAATAGATTTTTCAATACGCTCTTTCTCATTATCTGTTACTGCATTCTTTTTCATGTCTATTAGCTTATTTATTCTTCTACGAATAGCTTCATGTTCACCATAATGTTGTTGAGTTGATGTTTTTTCACCATCAACGTCTTTCAAACTATGTCTACCAACATGATTGTGCTGTTCTTCACCATACATTTTTCTATATTTTAATGTATGCTTAGATGGTTTTGTTTCAGCTTCTTTATCGCCTGGTGCTGGTTCATATGCAGAAGGATCACGATCACCCTTCTCACTTTGTTTTTTGAAGTGCGCATATCTTTTTTCTTTAGTGTCTTTTTTCAAACCAGCATAATATTTACTTGGCGTGGTTTTCTCTTTATGTGCCATTTCTTTGTCTTGTGCTACTCTTTTTGAATGTCCAGCCTCTTCTTGTTTGTCTTTAGGTGCATCAGCAACACCACCAAAGAAATAATCTGGTGCATTAGTAGCAATATGTCCAATGGCTTCAACTAACTCAAAATTGTCATACTCAGCAGATTTCATCATTCCAGTCTTTAATACATTATATACAACCTTATCTTCTCTCAATGAAAGAACTTTGCCAATCTCACCCAAATCATTCTCGATCAATGTGCCAATCTTTACATTTGATTCGACAAACTTCTTCAGTTTTGAGTAGTAATCTGGTTTTTCACCAATGTGATCCAATGCTATCTCTCTAGCAGTTTTTTCGTTTGATGTGTGTTCTTTCTCGACATTGATGCCCATTTCAAGCTGTCTGAGTATAACCTCAAGATCAACATTATGTTTTTTCGCGATTTGTTCAGGAGTCATGTTTTTTGCATTCAATGGTTCCTCTTTTACACAATTTGGAACCATGCGCTTACCTTTCTTCTTTAATCCTACTTGTTTATATCCAGTCCAGCAAGCTTCATCAATGTCTTCGTGTAGACTCATACCTTTGCGAACATCATGAAATAGTTCTTTAGCGTGCTGGTTTGATACGTGATCAGGAACACCCTTACGAAACTCATCAAAGTTGTTGTTTTTTGCATGTTCACGCATTTTTGATGCTGACATACCTTCAGCGCCTTCTGCATCGGGATCTCTTTCGCCAGCAGAAACAACATCTATTTTCTTGAAATGAAAGTCTTTGCCATTGTATTTGTGCAGAGTATCAAGAAACTCTTTTACGCGATCTTGACCAGCTACCATGATTAAGTGATCATGACCTGCTTGACTCAATCTTTGGGCATGTGCAAGAAAGTTCGGATGCTCTTTACTTGAACCTGTTATATTGGTGTTGGGAAAGTATCTTTTTGCATGTTTAACCTTTTGTTCTTGAGACAAAGGATTTTTTTTCTTATCTTGTGAATGCGATAAGATTACCTCATGATGCGCATTATGTTTTTTGGCTAACTCATGCACTTTATTGACAAGAACAGCATGACCAGTTGTGGGAGGGTTCATACGCCCAAATGCCATTACTACTGGTTTAGAAGTAGATTTAGCTTCTTGCAAAAATGTTTGTAGACTTTTCATCAGCTGCGCTCCATGTCTATTGATATTTATATAAATACCAAGCCAGACTGATTATGAAGGAATTTATTATGTATAGAACATTATGCAACAATGTTTATGAACGCTCTCAAATAACGCCTTATTGGATACTAACTCATCCGATTTTTGATAATGATGAGTTGAATCAGTTAGAGCTATACCTCAATAAACACGAAACCACACCGGGTTCAGTTATTGGTACTGATGATAAAGAAAAAGTTGAACGAATCAGAAAATCTAATGTCAAGTTTTTCAATAAAGATTCTGAAACAGGATGGATTTTCAAAAAGTTCAATGACTCTATCATGGATATAAATGATAGATATTTCAACTATAACCTGTTCGGTTACGATTCATTTCAATACACAGTATATAATGATACTAATGAAGGCAAATATGATTGGCACATGGACTCAATACATGGCCCGAAAACCATAAATGATTTTCGCAAACTATCTGTGGTAATGTTGTTGAATAGACCAAATATTGATTTCGAAGGTGGTCTGTTTCAAATAAATGACAAAGGGGAATACAGCCCATCAACGATTGATTTATCTCGTGGTCGTATTGTTATGTTCCCATCATATTTTATGCATAGAGTAACACCAGTAACAAAAGGTATTCGTAAATCGATCGTTATCTGGGTTATGGGGCCTAAGTTCGTCTGACTATCAATATGTATCTGTTTCTTTTTTCTTATACAAAACAAAGTTCTTATACATACCAACAACACATGATATCATTGTAATATGAAAGTTCTCAACCACAAAAATATCATTGTCTTTTACCAAATATAATACCTCACCTATCACAGTGCTATCTTCTGCATTCTTGATCACATCAGACTTAGCAATCTTAACAAACTCATCAACAATCAATGCAGACATCACTTCTCTAGTTGAACCACAAAGAACTGGTTTCCCCAACCATCTAGGTTCAGCAGCTGCAATCGTCGAAAATAACAATAGTGCAGCTATAAGTGTATTCTTCATTTTTTGTGCCTTTCTATGTTTACCATATTCCCATCAGATTTGACCAAATGACCAAAGAACATAACCTTTGGATGCATTTCTTTCAGTGTCATAAATGCTCTAATGTTAGACGCACTATCATCGTATAAATGAACCTCATTATATCCTTCTTTGCGTATCATCTGATCGACAAAATGTTTTTTAGCCTCTGGTGGTGACATACCATAGTTACCTGCTCGACGAACATGTATCTTATATGCATCAATACCATATTTTGCTAAATGTTTGACGAACTTATCTCGATCATCCATATCTCCTCTTGCAGTCAATATCTCAACCCTTTGACCATTTTTTGAAATAGCCTTCATCTTAGCAAGCATCTTACGAATAGGTTTAGCCTCTTTTACAAATACATCGGATGAGCGAAAGTCACTAAAATCGTAGTTGTGCCCCTTTGGCAACTTGTGCGAATTGAACTCAGCATTAGTCAATGATCCTACCTTTTCGCCAGCAGGATCCAATACATGTATCTTTAACGCATCATGATCATATGTGAATAATGTTTCGTCCATATCGAACAAATAAATGCTATTTTTAGATTCAGTATATTCTTTGAAAGGTATCATTTGGTCCAATTCTTAGCTGCTGTAAAGTTCGCATGACTGAACTCTAATCGATCAACAAGTTTCACAGCATTACCTTTTATCTTATCTATTGCAACAAAACCTTCTGGAGCAGTAACTCTATATCCATCATCTGTTCGTAGAAATGTTCCAATATCTTGAACACGTTTCAGTTTGGACACAATCATTTCTTTAGCTTTAGCGATTTGGTTTTGCAACTCGAAAACCATTTTGAGTTGATTTAGATTTGGTTGATAGAAAGATAACAGTTCTTTCTTTTCCATTTCACGTTTATGTTTTGTATCAGCTTTCTTAGCTGCCAGTATTTCTTTATTTGCTTTTTCTGTTACCCAATGAACCAACCCTATAGCATGTGTTGTTGTATCAGAAAAGCTTTGCCCTTCACGAACCTTCGAGTTATTATATGTCTTTATTTGCACTTTGATCGTTTCATTCGTACCTATACGGTTCAATACTGCAGGGCGTATTTTTTTGAATAGTTCTATACAATGTGCAATCAAACCATCCATTAGTTTAGTTTCTGATGATGTGAAGTTTGCGGCACCAGTTGCATCTGTGAATGTTGCGTCTCTGAACCAAACATTTTTATTTGGTCGTAAACCAGATACAGTGGCACCAAACTCAGCATTCATGCTTTCCATAGTTTTACCATTATATGATGTATGAAATACAACACCAAGTTTAGCTGCTGTGATAATCTTAGCTAAATTGCTTTTGGCTGGAATAGCATATACGATGGTGTTTGGTTGAAATATTAGGTATTCAGTTCCTTCAATTTCTTTGCTTTGTATGTCACCATGTGTAAACAACATATCTCCTTGAAGAACACCTTTAATACCAATATCTGGCAAGTACTGTAGTGCTATTTTGAGTTTTTTATTCAAACCTTCAGATGGATGATTGGTATCAATGTCTTGATTGGTGTAGTTGAGTTTTGCATTTTTAGCAAATACTCCCTTGGTTCCAACAAAGAACTTACCATTTTCTGGATTGATTCCTGCAAACAAAGAAGGTGCACCATCCCACTTAACAGTGATATCAACAGAACCAGAAGAGTGTCCTGCAAGCATATCTCGAAGTGATTTGAGGAAGTTTATTGCTGCTTTTGTACCTTGAACACCATTATTGAGAACTTCGTCTTCAATATGCTCTAGGTGAAGGTTCTTACCTTCTTTTGATTCTGTAAGGTATTGTGTGAAACCTAACATGGTTATTATCTCAATTTAACTACAACTGCATTCATAGGAATTGAATCAGTCACGACGATTTTTCCAGCACTATCCCCCTTCGATGGGGATTTTCCATATATTTTTGGAATGCCTTTATTATCTTTTGCTGATGAATCAAATCTTTGATCCTTTCTTCTGGCTCTTAATCTGGAGTACAGATCGTGAGTTTTAGCATAGGTTTCAGAATCGATCAAAGACCCATTTTCAAATGTTAATATGTTATCATTAACATTATATTTTGCTCTCACATCCATCTTTCCTATGTACATATAATCTATGGAACCACCCATGGAAGCATTTCCGACAACAATTTCTAACTTATCTTTTGAAGGTATCAGCCCATATACATCGGGAACTTTGTCTCCAGAGTTTAAATTTTGAACATTTAATAGATTATCATGAGCCTCGATCATAAATTTTTTAGCTATACCTGGAATTACAAGTTCCAGACCTTTCAAACCACCACCAGCTAAAGAAGGAGCAGATTCGCCTTTTAAAGAAAGATTTATTTTTTTAATTTTGTTACCTTCTTTGATTTTTAATACAACATCTGTGTATGGTTCAGATGTTAATTGACGATCTTTATATTTGTATGCATCAATCACTCCCGTAATAATTGTTTTTCCTGCAACTAGTGTAATCGCATTATTTTCATTTTGTTTTATTGCATCTTTAATTTTTTTTATTACACCAGATTCTTGTCGTTCCTTTGAAGCGCCTGCCATTTTCTTACCTCGATACTTCTTCCCAGTCCATTGTTGCGAAAACATCACCACCAGCAACTTTCGATGCAACTACTAATGAAATCTAATCTGCTGTATTTGCCAAACCATTTCTCTCGAATTGAAACTTGAACAATTCTTCTTTAGGCAATATTATAGGAGTTGATGTCTGATTCGTCGATCCCACAAACCCACTCAATACCGTTCTACCGCCAGAAAATGATGATCCATCTAACTTATACTCCATCGAAGAGTTCGCAACAGCAATCCAATTATTGCTTGGGCTAACCTCTCCACCAATAACAATCTTCCAATGAAACACCTCGTTGTTGCCTATACCCAACAATGATACACCAGATAATACAGCTGCTGCGTCCAACCTTGTATTCGCCAATCTCAATGAAATAACTGAATAATACTGACCAGCGTTAGTCAAATCGATCGGTGTCACCACAGATGTATTGACTGAAAATTGCCTACCTCTCAATTCATAACCACCCTCAGATATAACAGTGGAACATATCTGCTTCATTTTCATGCTTCTCTCCTTCAATGAAGGCTGAACAATTCAACCTCTTCTATTATGTAGTACCGTATTTGTTATTCCATGCTTCTTCGAAACCATCTTCTCGATAATATGCTTCTGTGTTTAACCATACTCTATCGAAGTAACTATTATACACCGATAATACAGCCTTCTCGTCCCAATGATCTGGTATCAAATGTCCCTTGATAATCCAAAACATTCTATTAGCTTCTTTGCACTCTCTCTTCGTCATTCTTTCTTCTCACCAAGCAAACTTAGCAAATACTGAAACAGTACAATGAAGTTCAAATATAACGTGAATGCACCAAATATCGAACTCTTCTCTTGTGAGTCTAAACCATAAACCTCACCACCACTCAAATACTCATCCTTCAATCTCTGACTATCATATGCTGTCATTGCTGTAAAAATCAATACACCAACAACAGAGATGATCCAAGAAATCATTGAACTGACCAAAAAGATATTGACAACAGTAGCAATCAACAATCCAATCATGCCCATCATCAAGAAAGTGCCCATACTCGTCAAATCTTTCTTGGTAGTGTATCCATACAAACTAGCTGCAGCAAATGTGGCAGCTGTAATGAAGAATACTTTTGCGATACTAGAAGCAGTGTATAGAATGAAAATGGTACTCATACTAAGACCAACAGATGTTGCATATGCATAAAACAACATCGTTGCTGTTGCAACAGACATCTTATGAATACCGAAAATCAATGCTAATGAAAATACAAGTGGAGCAAAAATAAACAAAAATATCCATCCTGTAGTCATTAGTGGTGCTAAAATAGGTGCAGAAAAATATGACACAAGGCCAGTCGTCAACAAACCAAGAGTCATTTGATTGTAGACTCCAAGCATGTATACGCGCAAACCCTCATCATATCCAGGCTGTGCAATAGTCGATTGCTGTGCGTGCATCTCATTCTCCATCAATAGAGTTCATATGAGTATATAGTATCTCATACTTGCTTGTCAAGGGATATCTTTGCAAGTTCCTTTTCCAATCTTACATGGAAAGATTCCTCATCATCATCAGCAGATACAAGCCAATCGATTCTCTGCGCATATGTATATGCTATTTTGAGAAGATGAACTGCTTTCCGAAACTTTTCAATAGTTTGAGAAGTGAATGGATACTCAGCAGTATCATTAGCTTCAATCAATTCTTCTATTGAAGAAACAATATTTGAGATTCTGTTCTGATCATAGTCAAAGTGTCCACCAGACATTTTTCATCTCCTTCATGATATGGTGCTCTTATGCAGAATCGAACTGCAATCCCCACCTTACCAAAGTGGTATAATAACCATTATACTATAAGAGCAATTGGTGAGTTCGGCTGGAGTTGAACCAGCGATCTTCGCCATGTCAAAGCGATGTTTTTGCCTCTAAACTACGAACTCTTATTTCGACATCACCACGTTCGAGACCAATGTCCATTCTGCTATTCTCAGCAATACAATGACATGTGTTCGGAAACATATTCATGTATTGTTCCTCTGACAAATACAAAATGTACTTTGGACTCGAACTCTTATTCAAAAAATCTTCCATTCGTACACCGAATTCATTGTTCGAAACTTCACATATTCTGGTTCATCTACCAAGATTTCTTGAATCAATGATGTCTGCCACCAATCTTGGGCCTCAAACGTTCTAGCATATGGGGAACCAACACGAATCGAACAACCAACCCTTGGTCGTGCATTTTGCTCTGTTTCGACTTGACCACCATCAACAGGCCAAATCAACATACTCATCGGACCACTGTCACCAACATAAGGCGATCCAACCTTTGTCAAAGAATATTTCATAGTAACCTCCTCACCAACCAGGTCCAGTATATTCAGAAACTTTCTGATACACAGCGAAACCATCTAATCCATATGTAGGGCATATAAACAACCTCTCAGGTAGCCCCATACCATCAACATTCCCATTAGAACCACATATGAAATATGATCCACTTTTATCAGGAAAAAGACTGCATAAAATGCTCACAAGCCTAGCATTTTCTTGCTCCAGTTCCTCGATCGATTTTTGCATAGCTAACCTCATCTTCAATGTAACTATACTACATCTTCGTGGTATAGTCAAGCTTTTATTCTGGCACGAAGATCTTCCAGAAAGATTGGCTTATAATCGATGTGTTCCGCCGATACACAAAAATATCTTGGATCGATTTTATCACCATAGACGATCTTTCCAGTATGAACATCAATGCCTTTAGGCTTCATAACCCTGTGATAGTGCAGATGTCCATGCACATTTATGCCATATCTACCTAGGCTGTCTTCATGAATGGGAATGTGAGTTAGAATCATTCCATCCATTACATGACATGAACGGATGTCACGGAAATATGGCTGGTAATCCTTGAGTTTGAATATGTCATGATTACCACGGATCAAAACCTTATCACCATTGAGTCTTGACAGGATATGTAGTTCTTTTTTTGCAATGACAACATCACCAAGAACATACACCTTATCGTGTGTTCCTACGGTTTTGTTCCATGCTTCGACCATGAACTCATTCATTTCGAATGGATCGTTCCATGGGCGAAGCTTTGTTCCATCATTGCGCAAAAATCTACAGACACCAGTGTGTCCAAAATGTGGATCTGCGATCAGAAATGTTTTTGTCATTGTAGCCTTCTATTGAAAATGGAGGACTCTACTGGAGTTGAACCAGTCTATTTGGTTTTGCAGACCAATGCATAAACCGCCCTGCCCAGAGTCCATATTATTGGTGCCCACAAAGGGACTTGAACCCCCAAAACCCACGTTCTAAGCGTGGGACGTATGCCATTCCGTCATGTGGGCTTAAATCAATCTTTCCAAAGATCTTGATAATCTGACGACATAACCGTCTCATTGAACCACTTGAGATACTCGGGGTTCTTCTTTACCACGTTCTCATACCACTCAACAGTGTATGACTCATATGTCGTATTAGCCACGCCAGATTCTTCAGATTGCATCTTAACTCCCTACCTTCAATGCATTATACTATTTTCTCAGACGATTGTCAATCCAATTCTGCGCCAATGGCGTAAACTTTTTGGATTCAACCTCTTTGCGGAAATGCTTATGTAACTTATCCAAATGTTTCTGCTGGCTTTGTTTCTCCTCAGCAGAAGCCTTTCCGATATCCATAGAGTTATCTACATGATGAAAATCTTTGCCAAACATTTTTTCATAGTGTGCCTTATTATCATGCACTTTATTCCATATTTCGCTTCTGACCTTTTCAGGTATGGTTCTGCCACCTAGTTGACCACGCAAAATATTTCTTTTCTTAGATGTATCGTCATCAGCATGAACATACAACATATGTGTTTTGTAACCCAAAGATTCAACATGATCTTTCAGTTTTGCTATATGTTCATGATCATGTCCAGTACCATTAATGATGATACCATTACGACCTTCGAGCGATAGTTTTTTCTTTACATCAGTTGTTGCTTTTGCTTTTGCTCGAACGAGATCACGTTGAGGTTGTTCACTATCAGGCATCTTTAGATCTAGATTGTGTTGTTTCATGGCATGTGTTAGTGCATGATCTGAGTTTATTTCACGCAAACCATGACCTGCAAGAACTTTGTTCATTATTGTATCTTTGCCGGAGCCAGCTGCACCTGCCATGAATACAGCATGGAAGATGCCTTTATCATGAACACCTTCGAACAAGAACTGTTTGAAACTTAGCATAATGATTCCTTTTTAGATAGGTTATTTATGCCAAGTGAATATTGGTGCAGCCGGAAAGATTTGAACTCTCAACACCTACCACCTCAAGGTAGTGCCTCTACCAATTGGGCTATTTG
>Ga0169931_10008644_pt1 | contig 14822 bp, 14 predicted proteins | sample Kivu_15m_20L_FD_129675 | JGI IMG/M metagenome (GOLD analysis project Ga0169931, IMG submission 129675) | Freshwater microbial communities from Lake Kivu, Western Province, Rwanda to study Microbial Dark Matter (Phase II) - Kivu_15m_20L... | ecosystem: Environmental > Aquatic > Freshwater > Lake...
ACCCGACCCGGGCGTTCGCCAGGCCCGCGCCGCGCAGCACCTCGGCGAGCTTCACGTAGCCCGATCCGACGTAGGCCTCGTACAGCGCGACCTCGTCGGTCCAGCCGTCGCGCGCGACCAGGCCCGCGGCGATCGGCGTGGCCACGACCACCGGCCGGCCCTCGCGCGGCCAGACCAGCATCACGGGGCGCGTGGAGTCGGTGAGGTCCACGTGCCGCTGCAGCGTGCCGGGATAGACGACGCCCGACAGGTAGCTGAAGTTCTGGCCGGAGCGCAGCACCAGCGCGTCCAGTCCGGCCTCGTCCATCAATGCGCGCACGCGCTCGACGTTGGCGATGCAGCTGCGTCTCATGGTCGGGGGTCGGGTGGCGTGGCGGGGACCATTAGGGTAGGAGCGTCGCGGTGGGTGGGGCAAGGTTGCGTGTCGGGGCGGGGCGTCGTACGTTCGACGCGGGCGGCGACGCGCGCCGCCTCGTGGTGGAAGTGCAGTACCAGGCGGGCATCGTCTGGGTGAAGTTCGTCGGGACGCATGCGCAGTACGACCGCATCGACGTGGAGAGCGTGAATGACCATCAAGCCGATCCGCAACGACGAGGACCTCAGGAAGGTGTTCCGCCGCCTGGACGAGAGTCTGCTGGCGGAGGTGTCCTGAGTCGGCCGCCGTTTCGGGTGATCTCGGCGCGCGACATGCACCAGAGGGAGAAGATCGTCCATGAGCAAGCGAACCAAGCCGCTGCCCAGGTTCCGGACGGAGGCCCAGGAGCGCGCGTTCCGGGAGGCCGAGGGTCGCGACTCCACCCAGCACCTCGACTGGGCGAAGGCGCAGCGTGTCGTGCTGCCCAACCTCAAGCCATCGACGAAGACCATCTCGCTGCGATTGCCGCAGCACCTGCTCGATGCGATCAAGGCGGCGGCCAACGCCCGCGACGTGCCCTACCAGTCGCTGATCAAGGTGTGGTTGCAGGAGAAGGTCGAGGGTTGAAGTGCCCCGGTCGCGGGCCGCCGGCGCGCGGGCGTTGACCGAGGTCATCATGCCTCGCGGTCGCGGGGCTAGTCTCGGGCCTTCCCGTCACGGCAGCGGTGCCCCGATGCGCGCGAAGACCCGGCTCACGATCCTGATGGCGGCGGCGAGCCTCCTGGTGCCCGGCGCCCGGGCGCAGTCCGCCGCCGACTGGTCGTACCAGACCCAGCGAAGCCTCGTCGCCTCCACGTCGAACCGCGACGGTCACCGTTTCGGCCAATGGTGCGACGCGGGCGACGGCCGGTGCACGTACGCGCTGGCGATCCCCGTGCGCTGCGAGGAGGGCGAGACCTATCCTGTGCTGGCCAACTCGGACAGCAGCGCCAACGTGGTCGAGGCGGTCTGCGATGGACCGTTCGGACGTCGCGCGGCGGACGGTCGTGCGCTGTACCGGTACGTGCTGCTGAACTTTCCGTCCATCGATCACCAGGTCAGGCACTCGCGGCGCATCGGGTTCGCGTTTCCGCTGGAACGCGACGGCATCCTGGTCACCCGCTTCTCGCTGGCCGGCGGGGTCGAGGCGATCGCGGCGATGAGGAGCGCGGCGGAGCGCGCGACGGGCGCGCGCTGACGGGCGGGCTTGCCGCCCGTGCCGCGGCGGACCGCGTCCGTTCGATCCGAGCGCAGCTCAGCGGGGCGAGGTCAACCGGAGCAACAGCGTCATCGGGTGAAGGGTCGACGTGCGGAAGCCGTAGTGCTCGTAGAACCCGCGGGCGGACTCGTTCAGCGCGTGCACCAGCAGCGCACGCACTCCAGCCTGCGCCGCCACGCGCGTCGCGCGCCCGACGGCATCCTGCAGCAGCGCGGCGCCGAGGTGCATTCCCCGGGCCTGCCGGTCCACGGCCAGCCGACCGAGCACGAGCACGGGCACGGGATCGGGCATGTTGCGCCGAACCGCGCTTGTGGCCGTCTCGTGCGACACCGCGCCGGCTGCCAGTGCGTAGCAGCCCATCACCCGGCGCGTTCCGTCCGCCACCACGAAAGTGCGACTGGCGCCGCTCGACGGGTTCGCCAGCGCGCGTTTGCGAAGCCACTCGTCCAGCACGGGCTCGCCGCAGTCGAAGGCGTCGATCAGCCGCTCGAGCCCTTCGATACGAAGCTGAAGGACGAATCTGCCGCCGCTGCTTGACCGACGCGTCGGGCGTGTATAAAGTTTTATACAGATGCCATCCGATAGCGACGAAAAGGAAATCCGCTGGGTCGGTTCGTCCTACGACGACCTTCTGGCTTTCCCGAAAGCGGCTCGCAAGGAGGCTGGGTTCCAACTCGGCATGGTTCAGGCCGGTCTCGATCCTGTCGATTGGAAGCCGTTCGACGAAGTCGGCGCGGGCACCCGGGAGATCAGGATCGTCGATGGCGGGGGCGCCTACCGTGTGATGTGCGTCGCCAAGTTCGAGGAAGCGGTCTACGTTCTGCATTGCTTCCAGAAGAAGACGCGGGCTACGTCGAAGCAGGACAAGGACATCGCCGCGACGCGCTACCGCGCTGTCGTGGATGCAAGAAGGGGCACGCGATGACGATCGACACCAGGATCCGGCACGTCACCAAGCCTGGGGCGAATCTGTTCGTCGAACTCGGATTCCCGGCCGCAGAGGCCAGGAAGCTGCAAGCGGCATCACGCAAGCAGATCAACGACACCCGTCTGCTCAAGCAGCAGTTGATGAGCGAGTTGTCGAACTGGATCGCGGAACATCATCTGCGTCAGGCCGATGCTGCCGAGATCCTGATGGTGTCGAGGCCTCGGGTGTCCGATGTCGTCAACCTCAAGACGTCGAAGTTCACCATCGACGTACTGGTCGAGATGCTGAATCGTGTAGGAAAGCCGGTGCGGCTCAGCGTGGGTTGAACTCCAGTCTTCTGCCCGGTTCGTTCGGGGGCGTCCGTATCGACCCCGAGTTCATCGCGAGCGGCGACGGCGGGTCGACGAAGGCGTGCACTCCTCGTCGACGCCCCTGCATCTAAGCGGTCGCCCCCCGCGGCAACCCCGCCGTCCACCACGATCGGGTGAGGCTGGCGCGCAACCCGCTGCGTAGACTCGGCCGGGTCTCCACGATACGGCGCGGCGCACCTGGCGCGTGCGCGCCCTTCGCTCATGAAGCTGCGCAGAACCGGTGGCCTCTACACCGTCGCGATCCTGCTCGCCGGCTGCGGCAGCAGCGACGGCCCGCAGCCGCAGGCGGTGGGCGGCGTGTCGCAGACCGCGCCCGCGCCCGCGCCGTCGGCCTCCCCGGCGCCCGCACCCGCACCGGGCGCCGCGCCGGCCCCGGCCCCGGCCCCCGCGCCTGCCCCGGGACCCGCGCCCGCACCCGGCCCCGCGCCGGCGCCGGCCCCCGCACCCGGCCCGGCGCCCGCACCGGGCCCCGCCCCCGCCCCCGCACCGCCCCTATCCCCGCCGCCCCCGGCCCCCGCGCCCGCCCCGGCACCCACCGATCCCGCCGACACCCCGCAGGGCTTCTGGAACGGCGTCGCGAGCAACGGCCGCGGCCTGTCGATCACCATTCTCGACGACAACGGCTACTGGATGGTCTACGCCGCGGAGATCGATCCGAACGCGATCGGCGGCTTCATCCAGGGCACGGCCACCGCGGGCCGCGGCGTGTTCTCGTCGGCGGACACGCGCGACTTCAACATCGAGGGCCCGGAGCTGATCGACGCGGTGCTCGCGGGCAGCTACGTGCCGCGCTCGCGCTTCGACGCCACGATCACCTACGCGGGCTCCGCGGGCACCGGCACGATCTCCGCGGGCTTCGACGCGGACTACCTGCAGGCCGCCACGCTCGCCGCGATGGCGGGCACCTACCGCGGCCAGTCGGGCGCGAGCGGCACGGTGGCCACGATGACGGTCTCGCCCACGGGCGCGATCAGCGGCACGGCCACCGGCGGGTGCAGCTACACCGGCACGATGCTGCCGCGCGCGAGCGGCCACGTCTGGAACCTCACGGTGACCTTCGCGGGCTCGCCCTGCGACCTGCCCAACGTCACGGTGCGCGGCATCGGCCTGCTGGACCGGTCCACGGGCACGCTGATCGGCCTGGGCCTGAGCCCGACGCGCGTCGAGGGCTTCCTCTTCCTCGGCCAGCGGCTCGCCACGTCCAGCGCCGCGGGCGCGGCGCCCAAGGCCGCGCCGGGCGCGGGCCCGCGCTTTACGCGCACCGTCACGGGCGAGCCCGCGATGGTGCTGCGCGCGAGGTGAGGCCGTGACCGACTTCGCCTCCGCTCCGATCGCCGACGAGCCGCTCGCGGACTCGCCCGCCGACGCGCGCATCGACGCCGACACCGGCTGGTACGTGCTGCAGTGCAAGCCGCGAGAGGATCAGCGCGCGCTCGAGCACCTGGGCAACCAGGGCTTCACCGCGTTCGCGCCCACCTGCCTGGTGAAGCGCCGCAGGAACGGCGCGACGCGCGTGCAGCCCGAGCCGCTCTTTCCGGGCTACACCTTCGTGCGGCTGAGCCAGTCGCACGGCGCGTGGCACGTGCTGCGCTCCACGCGCGGCGTGCGCCAGCTGGTGCGCTTCGGCACGCACGTGCCGCGGCTGCCCGACGCGGTGGTCTCGCACCTGCGGTCCATCGACGGGCTGGAGCTCGGCGCGCGGCGCGACGCGCTGAAGGCCGGCGACCGCGTGCGCGTGCTCGACGGCCCGTTCGCGGGCCTGGAGGGCGTGCTGCAGCAGGCCGACGGCGAGCAGCGCGCCTGCGTGCTGCTCGAGTGCATGCACCGGCTGGTGCGGGTCACGGTTGGGGCCGAGGTCCTGGCCCGGGCGAGCTGACCGCGGCGCACAGCCGCTGCATCCACGCCGCCTGCTCGGCGGTCCTCACGCCCGGGTCGGGCGCGCACCAGGCGGTGTGGCCGGGCGCGGTGCGCGCCTCGGCCACCAGCACCTCGCGCGCGTGCGGCCAGCCGCGCATCACCGTGTCGGCCGCGATCGCGCGGGCCTCGCCCGGCAGCTGCGTCCAGCGCGGCAGCACCGCGCCCAGCACGATCGAGTGCACCGCCGGCTCGAAGGGCGCGAGGCGCACCGCGTTGCGCAGCGCCACCATGAACTCCAGGTCCACCTGCCCCGCGAAGTGCTTGGCGATCAGCAGGTTCGCCCACGCGTAGCCCGACACCGGCACCAGCCGCGTGGCCTCGCGGTAGTGGACCACCGCGCGGTCGAAGTCGCGTAGCCGGCCCGCGCCCGTGCGGTTGGGCTCCACCGCGCGCGAGAAGTAGATCGAGCCCAGCGACTCCTGGTGCGCCGGGTTGATCGGCGACAGCGCGATCGCACGGCGGATCGAGGCCTCGGCCGCGAGGCTCTCGCCCGGCGACATCCGCCCGCCGCGCTCCCACTGCTGCAGCCGCTGATTGGCCTGGATGGCGAGCACCTCGGCCAGCCCCTCGCGCAGCGTCGCCCAGGTGCCCACCGCGAGCCCGGCCACCGCGACCGCCGCGAAGCCGCCCGCCACCCAGCGTCGCGGCCGGCCCCGCAGCCCGGCGCGGGCGCCACGGGCGTCGCGGGCGTCGTCGTCGTCCGCGCCGTCGACACCGTCGGCACCGTCGGCGCCGTCAGTGCCGCCGGCGGCCCCGGTGCGCGCCGCGCCCGCCGCGCCCGCCGCGGCCTCGGCGTGCGCCGCGCCGTCCGCGCGCCGCGCGAGCCCGCGCGCGACGAAGGGCAGGGCGACCATCACCGTGAAGAGCAGCGCGTTGGCCGGGATGTGCAGGCTGAAGTCCACGGTGGCGTGCAGCGCCATCGCGACGATCGCCATCAGCGACGCGAACGCCGCCGCGCGCAGCGCCGGATGGTGGCGCGTGCGCAGCACGGCGATCGCCACCCACAGCGCGTGCGTGGCCAGCCCCACCAGCACCGCCAGGCCCAGCAGGCCCGTGTCCGACGCGATCTCCAGGTAGTCGTTGTGCGCGTGGTTGTAGAAGCCCTCCCAGTTCGGCTGGTAGGCCATGTAGACCAGGTAGAAGGCGCCGCCGCCGGTGCCCAGCCACGGGTGGTCGCGCACGATGGCCACCGCGTCCAGCGCGGGCTCGATGCGGTCCTGCACGCTCTGCTGCGCCCGCGGGTCGCGGTGCGCGGCGGCGCGGTCGCCGGCCGCGTCGCTGGTCGCCGCGGCGCCCGCGGCGCCCGCGGCCGCGCCGGCGGTTGCCGTGCCCGTGCCCGCGCCGCCCGGTACGCCGCCGGGTACGCCGCCCGGCGCACCCTGCACCACGCCCGGTGCGCCCGCTCGGGTCGTGCCTGCCCCCGTCGCCTGCTCGAAGATCGGCGTGTATTGGATGCGCTCCACCACGCGGTCCACGCCCACCCAGGCGCCGATCAGCAGCAGGTCGATCGCGAGCACGCTCGCGACGAAGAGCGTGAGCCCGCGCCGGTGCTCGCGCGTGAACACCGCGTACACCGAGGCCGCGGCCAGCAGCGAGAAGAGGAAGGCCGCGTTGCCCATCCGCGAGCGCGTGGCGATCAGCACGATCACCAGCATCACCAGCACCAGCCGCAGCCGCGCCTTGCCGCCCAGCAGCAGTTCCATCCAGTCGCGCAGGCGGATGCGCCACGAGCGCCTGTCCGCGTGCACCGCCAGGTGGCCCATCATCAGGCCCACGCCCGCGGCCAGCGCCATGTTCAGCCAGTTGGCCAGGTGGTTGCGGTTCACGAAGGTGCCCGTGGCCACGCCGCCGTGCACGATCTCGCTGTCCAGCATCGAGAAGGGCGGGCGCAGCGACAGGAAGAGCACCGCGATGACCGCCTGCACCAGCCCCGCCGCGACGATGCCCGCGAGCAGCGTCTCCAGGTCGCGGCTGGTGCGCACCAGCCGCACGGTGACCCAGAAGGCCAGCGTGCAGGCCAGCGCCAGCTGCAGGTAGAGCCAGGTGCGGTAGGGCGCCACGCTCACCGGCCCGTCGCCGAAGGGGACGAGCTGCGCGACCACCACCAGCACGAAGGCCGCGAGCCACAGGCCCGGCGGGCGCACCAGGAAGGCCGGCAGCGAGGCGCGCAGGCTGCGGGCGTCGCGCACCGCCACCCAGGCCGCCAGCAGCAGCAGCGGCGGCAGCACCGCCGCCAGCGCCCAGGTGCGGGCCGCGCCGAAGGGCAGCGGCAGCAGCGCGAGCCACGCGCAGAAGAGCCACAGCGCCCAGGGCCGGGAAGAGGTCGTCACGCGGCGCTCCAAAAGGAAACCGGCGGTCGAGCCGCCGGTTCCGGGCCTAGCGGGAGAGGCGGCGCGATCAGTGCGGCGACACCGGCTTGCCGGGCTGCGCCACGTAGTTGAAGCGGATCTTGTTGTAGCCGTCCGCGCCCAGGCGGTCGACGTAGGTGAGGCGCACGCGCAGCAGGCCGTTCTCGCCGCCCTCGTTCACCAGCATGTAGCGCAGCCGCGAGCGGCCCGCGTTCTGGTCCTCGTCCACGAAGCGGAAGGTGGTCATGCCCGCCGCGAACGCGCCCAGCCCGCCCTCGCCGGTGTTCGGGTTGGTGAAGCCGTGCTGCCCGTAGTAGTTCGGCCCCGTGACGAACGCGTTGTAGCCCGCGTTCGTGCTGTGGAAGAACATGCGGGCCATCACCTGCCCGTCGTCGTACTGGTAGAGCAGCTGGTTGCCGTCGTTCGTCGGGCCGCTGGTGGTGGCCGAGTTCACGTTCACGCCCGGCGCCGTGCGCTGGAACGTGACCTGCCCGTTGTGCAGGCTGCCCGGGCCGCCGCTCGGCTGCGACGTGAGCTGCATGCGCGACGACGCGCCGTTGTGCGCGTGCAGGAAGTCGAAGCGCGTGGACAGCGGCGCGATGGCCGGCTTGTCGGTGAACTGGGTGCGCACGAAGCTGTTCGCGTCCCAGGAGAAGGTGTTGTCCAGGAACACGTAGCCCTGCGACGGGCCGGTGTTGTCCTTCACCGTGTAGTTGCTCGGCGTGCGCACCGGGCCCGCGGCGAGCGCCGCGGAGGCGGTGAAGGCCGTGGCGGCCAGGACGACGGCGGAGCGAGCGAACATGCGTTTCTCCCGAGGATTCCATTCGTTATACCGGGGGCCTGCGGGGCTGCACAATTCCACGGACGGGTGAGCGGCGCCGCCGGTCAGTCGGCGCCCGCGGCCCGGGGCGGCTCCGCGGCCGGGGCGGCCGCCGCGCCCGCGGCGCCGGCCGCCGAGGCCGCCCGCGCGGCCGCACGGGCCGCCGCGCGCTGCGCGCGAAGTACCGACGGCGGCGGCGCCTTCAGCCTGCGCCACACCCACACGCAGGCCAGCACGTAGACCAGGAAGCCCAGCAGGAAGAGCGCCAGCAGGACCACCTCGGGCACGCCGAAGCGCCAGCCCAGCACGCCGAACGCGCCGCCCGCGAAGTTCAGCACGATCAGCCGGTTCACGGTCTGCCGCGGCGTGTAGCCCAGGTCCTGGAACAGGTGGTGCAGGTGCTCGCGGTCCGGGCGCATCGGCGAGCGGCCGGCCAGCACCCGGCGCAGCATCACGCCCACCGTGTCGTACAGCGGCACCCACAGCACCCACAGGGCGGCCGCGGGCGGCAGGTCGCCGGTGCCCGGCTGCAGCGTGGCGCCCACCGCGAACCAGCCCAGCACGAAGCCCAGCAGCAGGCTGCCCGCGTCGCCCAGGAACACGGCGGCCCGCCGGCGCGCCCGGCGCCGCAGGTTGTAGTACAGGAAGCCCAGCACGCCGCCCAGCACTGCGGAGAGCACTGGCAGTGCGTAGCCCGCCACCGGGTGGCCCGAGCCCGCGCCCACCAGCGCGAAGGCCGCGAGCAGCCAGAAGAGGGCGGTGGCCGACACGCCGCCCGCCAGGCCGTCTGCGCCGTCGATGAGGTTCAGCGCGTTGACGATGCCCAGGATGCCCACCACGGTGAGCACCATCGACCAGGTGTTCAGCGCCACCACGTCCTGGCCGGTGAGCCGGCCCAGGTCCGGCAGCAGGTGGCCGGCGCTGGCCGCCGCGAACCACACCGCGCCCGCCTGCACGACGAACCGGATGATCGGCCCGAGCTCGAGGGCATCGTCCAGCAGGCCCACCAGCAGGATCACGGAGGCGGCGGCGACGAAGCCCGGAGGCACCGCGTGCCACTCGTCCGCGAGCCCCAACGCCAGGCAGCTCGCGAAGAAGATCGCCACGCCGCCCACCAGCGGCACGGCGCCCTGGTGCTGCTTGCGGGCGTCCGGCGTGTCGACCAGCCCCACGCGCGGGGCCAATCGCATGAGCAGCGGCACCGCGACCAGCGAGACCAGCAGCGCGACGGCGAGCGGAGAGATCAGCATCGGTGGAGGCCGTACGACGAAGGAGCGAGGTGGAGCGTAGTCACCCGCCCGTGCCACGGCATCACCCGATCAAGCCAGTCGCCCCCGCCGCCGACATCACCCGATCGCAGTCACCCGAACGTGTAAGGCATGTCGACACCTCCGCTCGGCATGGCCTGATCGTGTCATTCGACCCGTGTGGTTCGCGGGATACAGTCGGGTGACCCCAAGAGGCCGGGACACCGGCCGACCACCTGGCCATGACCGAACTCCCAAGTCCCCCGCTGCGCCGATGCGCACGGGCTGCGGTAGCCGTGATGCTTTCGGTGCTCGCGGCGTCCGCGCTCGCGCAGGGCTCCGCGCCTGCACCCACGGCGCCCGCCCCGGCGCCTGCGCCTTCGGCCGCCCCGCAGGGCAGCCCGGCCGCGCCTGCGCAGGACATCGTGCGCACCAACCCCGCGGCGCCGCTGCCCAACCCCAACCTCGCGAGCAGCGCCGCCATCCCGCCGAGGCGCGGCTTCCTGCGCCCCGAGCCGTTCTACGTGTATCCGTTCCTGGGGGTGGGTCTGGGCTACACGGACAACCTGCTCGGCCAGAGCTCGAACGAGGTGTCCTCGATGCTGTACGCGCTGAGCCCGCGCGTGCAGGCCGAGGTGCGCAGCGGCGCGCACGTGCACGGGCTGCGCTACGGCGGCAACTACGGCATCTGGGCGGACAGCCGCGCGGACGATTTCGCGAACCACGAGTTCGTGGCGACCACCACCAACCAGTTCACCGCGCGCACGGACCTCACCGGCACCGCGTACTACCTGATCCAGCAGGACCCGCGGGGCCTGAACGTGCGGACGCTCTCCGCCGAGCCGGACAAGTGGCGCGGGCTGGGCGTGCAGCTCACCGGCGGGTACGGGGCGCGCACTGCGCAGGGCCGCATCGAGGTGGACCTGGGGCTGACGGACAAGCAGTACCGCAACAACGAGATAGTGACCGCGGACCTGAGCGTGCGGACGCTCGACATGGCGGGCCGGTTCTTCTACCGGACCGGGCCGCGCACGCGGCTCCTCACCGAGCTACGCTACACCAGCTACGACTACGACACGAACCGGTTCTCTAACGACGAGCTGCGCCTGCTGGGCGGCTTCACCTGGGACCTCACGGCCACCACCACCGGCACGGTGAAGGCCGGCTACGTGCGCAAGGACTTCGACGCGGCCACGCTCTCGGACTACAGCGCGTTCACCGCTGAGGCCGCGGTGCGGTACCTGATCCGAAGCTACTCGGTGCTGGAAGTGGCTGCGGCGCGCCTGCCTTCGGACTCCTCCGGCTCCGGCTTCTTTACCGTGGACACCTACCTAGCCACCACCTGGACCCACCGTTGGGCGGGCTACCTGAGCACGCGGGCGCTGCTGGGCTACCTGAACCAGGATGTGCGTGGCGCCAACCGAACGGACACCACGACCACGCTGGCTCTCGGGGCGTATCTCGACGTGCGTACTTGGCTGCGGCTGGGCGCCGAATTGCAGCACGCACGGCGCAGCTCCGACGATCCCAACTTCGACTACACGCGAAATCTGCTGCTCTTCACTTTGGGCGGCACGCTGTGACGCGCATGGGGCCGCAGCCGGAGCCGAGTGCGAGGGCCTCCAGCCCCTTCGGAGCGACGACGATGATCCTGACCCCGGGCCGCCACGCAGCGGCTTTGCTCATTGTTTTTGTGTTTTGCACGGGCGCGGTTGCTCAGACTCCCCCCGTGCCGCCCACCGCGTCGGTGGCCGCACAGGCGGGCGGCACCGCCGCATCCCCTGCGGATGCGGCGCCTGTGGCGGGCCAAGGTCTATCCACCTACCGGTTGGCCGCCGGCGACGTGATCTCCGTGCGGGTGTTTAACGAACCCGAGTTCACACAGGAGAGGGTGCGCCTCACGGATGCCGGCACCATGAGCTTCCCGATCCTCGGCGAACTGCAGGTTCTGGGGCGTACCGTGGGAGAAATCGAGGCGATGATCACGCAGCGGTTGCGCGGCCGCATCCTCGTCAACCCGCAGGTAACCGTGCTCATGGAGCAGTACCGGCCGTTCTTCATTAACGGCATGGTGGAGCGTCCGGGTGCGTACCCCTTCGTGCCGGGGCTCAACGTGCGAAAGGCCGCAAGCATCGCTGGCGGTTTCAGGGAGCGGGCTAGCATGAATCGGATCTTCGTCGTGCGCGAGCGGGGTACCGACAAAGACCGCCAGCGCGTCGTGCTGGACACCGAGATCGGTCCCGGCGACACCATTACCGTTGAAGAGAGCTTCTTCTGATGAACCAGATGAGCAGCCTTCCGTCGCACGTGGTCGCCGAACTTCGCGGCGCGCCCGGGGCAGGCGGCTTCGGACCCGGCGGGCCCGCCGGCCCGGCGGGTCCGACATTGCCTCTCTGGCAGGCGCCGCCCGAGACGCCCGAGATCGTCGAGATGTGGCGTGCGGTCATGCAGCGCAAGTGGAGTGTGCTGGCACTGAGCCTGCTCACCAGTGGGATCGCGGCCTTCGTCGTCACTCAGATGCGGCCGGTGTACCAGAGCAGTGCCACGGTGCTGCTCGAGGCCGCACCCGCTAAGGTGGTGAGCCAGATCGAGGACGTTTACAGCGGCGTGGCCAACGTTCGAGAACACTTCCAGACCCAAGCGGAGGTGATGAGAAGCCGGGACGTCGCGCAACGGGTGATCGAGCGGCTGAAACTCAACGAGCACCCTGAGTTGGACCCCCGACAACAGACACCACCTGCGTGGCGCAACTGGATACAGACCTACCTGCCGGCCTTGGCCGATGCAGTGCTCGAGCCGCAGCGTCCTCCGGATGCCGCAGCAATCCAGCAATCCGTGATGCGTGCCTATGCGAGCAGGCTGTCGGTGGAGCCTATTCGCCTAAGCCAGCTCGTTCGCGTCCGCTTCGAAGCTCACGACCCCGCGCTCGCGGCCGCTGTGGCTAATGCAGTGGGGGAGGCCTATATCCAGCAGGATCGCGAAAACCGGATGGCGGTGACCAGCGGCGCGGGGACGTGGATCCGTGACCGCATGGCGGAGCTCAAGAAGAAGCTGGATACCTCCGAGCGGGCACTCCAGGCCTACCGCGACAAAGAAGGTCTTCTCGACAGCAAGAGCACCGTGCTAGGTGGCACGGGCCGGCAGATGGACGAACTCACGAACCGGCTCGTGGAAGCTGGAGTGCGTCGCTCCATGGCAGAAGAAGCCTATAAGCAGATCAAGGCGGGAGAGTCCACCCAGTTCGAGAGTGTGCCGGCAGTAGTTCGCGCGCCTTCAGTGCAAAACGCGAAGGCCATCGAGAACGAACTGGGCAAGAAGCTGGCCGAGGTGAGCCAGCGCTACGGGCCGGACCACCCGCGCCACGTGGCGGCAGCCAGCGAACTCGCATCGGCCCGCTCCAACACGCAGCGAGAGATCCGCACCATCGTCGAAAGCGTAATCAAGGAGTACCAGGCAGCTGTAGCCACCGAGAAAAGCATCGAAGCGCAACTGCAGCAGAGCAAGGGCACTATCCAGACGCTAAACCGCAAGGAGATCCAACTGAGTGCGCTGGAGCGTGAAGCCGCCACCAACAGGCAGCTTTACGAGACCTTCCTAACGCGTTATGGCGAAACGACCGCGACGCGTGACGCCCAGACGGCCAACGCACGGGTGGTCGACCGGGCGGTGCCGGCCATCAACCCAGTGCGTCCCAAGAAGCAACAGATAGTGGGCGTGGCGCTGGCAGGCGGTCTGCTGGCTGGGGTATTGGGCGCGATCTTTCTCAGCCGTCTGAACAACACCGTCAAGACCACTGGAGACGTGGAAAGCAAACTGAAGCAACCGTTCCTGGCTGCGTTGCCGGTCATTGGCCTGCTCCAGCGCAAGCACGCGGGCAGAATGGTTCTGGAGCATCCGGGAGAGTTGTTTGCGGAAGGCGTGCGCACTGCCTCAACCGGCGTAATGCTGTCGGCACTTGACTCTGCCCACAAAGTAGTGGCGGTCACATCATCAGTACAGGGAGAAGGCAAGAGCACCTTCGCCGTCAACTGGGCGCTGAGCGTGGCCAAGTCGAAGCGCACACTGCTTATAGAGGCAGACCTGCGGCGACCCACGGTGGTGAAAGTCCTTGGACTGAAGGGCTTAGATGCAGGGCTGTCGGATGTGGTTGCCGGGGAGGGCACAATGAATGCGGCGCTTCAGACCATAGATGGGAGTCCGCTGGAGGTTCTCGCCGCAGGAAAAGCACCTCCCGACCCGCTCGACCTACTTGCCTCACGCCGTTTTGCCGACTTGCTAGCGGATCTTCGCCTAAAGTACGAAGTGATTATCATCGATTGCCCGCCCGTACAGTTGGTTTCAGATGCACTGGTAATTGGGCGGCAGACGAATGGATTGATTTACCTTGTGAAGGCTGACGACACTCCAGTCGCTATGGCGAAGACGGGCCTGAAGCGGATCGTAGAGACCGGCACCAAAGTAATTGGCGTAGTTCTCAACCAGCATGACTACAAGAAAGCCGAGCGGTATTACGGGGACAGCTACGGGTACGGCAAATACCCCTACAAGAAATACGGCTACTCCAAGGGCTAGTCTAGATCGATCGGAGTGAGCTCTAGGGGCGGCGTGAATGGCGAGGTTCCGCTAGGACTTGTGGACACTTGCCGCAGCCATAGGACGGCGGCGGTGAGTGCGATGAATGAAGCGAATCGAGCGGCGAGCTTGTCGTAGCGGGTGGCGACACGCCGGAAGTGCTTGATTCGACAGAACAGCCGTTCGATCCGGTTGCGCTCGCGCTACAGACGCGCATCGAGCGGGCGCTGCACGGTACGCATGATGCGGCTGGGGATGACGGCACGCGAGCGCGTGCCTCGCAGTCGCTCGAGCACCGCATCGGTGTCGTAGCCCCGATCGCCGATCACGGCACGCGGCTGCAGCCACTCGAGCAGCGTCAGCGCCTGCGTGCAGTCGTTGATCTGCCCGCCGGTCAGATGGCAGCGCGCCAGCCCGCCGAAACGCTCGGCGAGCGCGTGGATCTTGGTGCTCAGCCCGCCCCCGGGAACGCCCCAACGCTTGGAGCCCCCTTTTGCGGGCGCCTGCCGCATGCTGACGGGCACGCACGATCGTGCTGTCGATCGCGGCATGGCGCATGTTGGCGCGTGCCGAGGACAGCACTTCGAAGACCCGGACCCATACCCCCGCGTCGCTCCAGCGGGCAAAGCGGCGGTAGACGCTGTTCCACAGACCGAACTCCTCGGGCAGGTCGCGCCACGGCGCCCCCGTGCGGGCCCCCCACAGCACAGCCTCGACGAACAGACGGTGATCCAAGCCGTGACCGCCCGGGCTGCCCGGGCGGGCCGGCAGAAGCGGATCGATCCGCGCCCGCTGCGCATCGCTGAGCGTCCGTCTAGCTGCCATGCTCGCCTCGCTTGCCTGCCACTCCCGGGGTAGCAGGCGCAAGCAAGTTCGTGGCAGCTATTAACGTGGCAATTAAATAGTAAGCATGCTAGAATTCATGCATGAAGAAGCCCGACGCGCGATCGCTGAGTGAGGAGTCGCTTGAATTGCTGCGCCGGCAAGCGCATCGGATGCGTGTCGA
>Ga0169931_10008646_pt1 | contig 14820 bp, 12 predicted proteins | sample Kivu_15m_20L_FD_129675 | JGI IMG/M metagenome (GOLD analysis project Ga0169931, IMG submission 129675) | Freshwater microbial communities from Lake Kivu, Western Province, Rwanda to study Microbial Dark Matter (Phase II) - Kivu_15m_20L... | ecosystem: Environmental > Aquatic > Freshwater > Lake...
ATCGCGGCGACGAGCATCGCGGGCCAGCGGCATATCGGCGTCGATGGCCCGCTCGCGGGCAGGCTCCTCGCCTCCATGGTGCATGGCGACGGCGCGACGCTCGCGCTCGGCGCCAACCGCATGCGCGTCGCCGAGCCCGAATTCGCCTTCGTGATGGCACGCGACCTCGAGCCGCGCGCGGAACCGTGGCCCGTCGACGAGGTCATGGCGCGCGTCGCGGCCCTGCATCTCGCGATCGAGGTGCCGGACTCGCGTTTCGCGGATTTCGCAACGGCCGGCGCGGCGCAGCTGGTCGCGGACAATGCCTGCGCACACCAGTTCGTGCTCGGGCCGGAGGCCCCGCCCGCCTGGCGCGGCCTCGACCTCGCCGCGCATGTCGTGCATGGCCGCGTCGGCGAGCGCCCGCCGCGCGAGGGGCGCGGGGCGAATGTTCTCGGCGACCCGCGCATCGCGCTGGCCTGGATCGCGAACGAATTGTCGCGCCACGGCATGGTGCTGGCGGCGGGCCAGTTCGTCACCACGGGCACCTGCATGCAGCCGCTGGAGATCGCGGCCGGCGACGAGGTCGTCGCCGATTTCGGCATCCTCGGGCGCGTCTCGCTGCGCTTCGCGGCCACCTGACCACGCCCAGGGAAATCGCATCCAGGCACATTCGCGGGGCGCCCGGGCAAGCTACGCGTCGCCCGCTCCGATCTTGTCCATCGTTCGATGGATGCGACTCCCGGTTGTTGGCCTGCCGGGGCGGGCATACACTCGCGGACGGCCATTTCCTTATTCGGTTGGGAGAAAACCGTCATGCGCTTCCATCCGATCGCCGTCGCCGTCGCGGGCGTGGCGTTGCTCGCGGGTTGCGAGCCCTATGGCCGGCGTCCGGTGGTCAGCCTCGACCAGGCGAGGCAGATCACCGCGCAATTCCAGGGCCAGGGCTTCCAGCCGCCGCCGCTCCGTCCTCCACATCCCCGATCCCCTCCAGGGCGGTTCCAGCGACGGACAGGTCGCGCGCTGGATGCAACCTGACCCGCGCGGCTTGCGCACGAAGGCGGTGGGCACCTAGGCTTCCCGCAGGCACATGGCCGACGCGGCCAGCGCCGTGCTTCCACCTTGCGAGGACGCGATGGAAGGCCTTCGGCGACTGGCCATGGCCCCCGCGGCGACACGCCGCGGCACGGCGCTGGGGCTGCTCGCATCGCTCTCGTCCGCAGCCTTGCCCGCCATGGCGCAGCCCGCGCGATCGCCCGCGCCGCAATCCGGCGCCGGCGGGATCGCCTGGGTCACGCGCGCGGTCGCGGCGCCACGCGTCTCCTTCCGGACCTTCGACAGCGCCGCGGCGAGGGCGAAGGTCAGCTACCACCTCTATGCGCCCGCCGCCCACGACCGCGAGCGCAACCGTCGCTTCCCGGTCGTCTACTGGCTCCATGGCTCGGGCGGCGGGTTGTCCGGCATCCCCGTCGTCGCGCGGCACTTCGACGAGGCGATCGAGGCGGGCAAGGCCCCGCCCTGCCTGGTCGTCTTCGTCAACGGGCTCGAGATGGGCATGTATGTCGACTGGTCGAACGGTGCCGCGCCGGTCGAGTCCATGATCGTCCGGGACCTCGTGCCGCATGTCGACGCGACGCAGCGCACGATCGCCGCGCGCGAGGGGCGCATGCTCGACGGGTTCAGCATGGGAGGCTACGGCGCCGCGCGCCTCGGCTTCCGGTACCCGGAGACGTTCCGCGCCGTCTCGATCGTCGGCGCGGGTCCCATGCAGGAGAAGCTCGACAGCACGCCGCGCGCCAGCCGGGTCCGGGCCGAGGAGCTTCTCGCGCGCGTCTATGGCGGATCGCAGCAGAGGTTCCTGGAGGAGAGCCCGCGCACGCTTGCGCGGGCGAATGCGCGGCGCATCGCGGAGGGCTCGCTCGTCCGCGTCGTGATCGGCGACCGGGACGAGACCTACGCGAACAACGCCGCCTTCCGCGCCCATCTCTCGGCGCTCGGCATTCCCCACCAGTGGATCGTGCTCGCCGGCGTCGGGCACGACCCGAAGGCGGTGGTCGACGCGATGGGCGACGCGAACTGGGCCTTCCATCGCAAGGCGTTCGGCGGGTGACCTGGCCGGCGGGCAAGGTCGCGCGCCCAGCATTTGCCACGATGGGATGGCATCGATGCGGCGCCAGGACCCACGGACAGGATCCAGCATGACGTCGCGCGCCAGATACCCCAGCCTCGCGCTCGGCGCGGCGATCCTCGCGATCCTGCTGGTTGCCCTCGCCGCCATCCGCGGCGAGCAGGCGGCCGCGCAGGACGAGATGCAGGAGGAGATGCAGGAGGAGACGCAGACGCTGGACGAGGAGCACCAGTTCGGCGATGTCGTCGCGCAGATCTACTCGGTATCCGAAGCCGATGGCGCGACGAGCCAGCGCCTCGTGCTGCTGCGCTCCGGGGTCGAGGTTGCGCGGGTCGAGGACTACCTGGTCTCGCTGCGGTGCATCAGCTGCGAGATCGACGGCCAGGACCACATGCGCGTGGCCACGCCGAGGCCCGGCGAGAACATCACCGGGCAGACGGGGCACCAGCTGGCGATCCACCAGTACTCGGGCGGCGCGTCCTGCTGCGAAGGGCTCACGATCCTATCGCTCGAGCCCGACATCGAGGTGCTCGCGAGCGTCACCGGGGGCTATCCGGCCTATCTCGTGCAGATGGACGACGATCCGGCGCTCGAGATCGTCACCTTCGACCCTGCCTACTGGGACTGGCATGCGCTGTCCCGGGCCGACAGGGTCGCCCCGCAGGTCGTGCTCAAGTTCGATCCCGCGTCCCGGAAATACGCGTTCGCCGAGGCGATCATGCGCGCGCCGCCACCCGCCGCGGCCGCGCTCGCGGCACGGGCGCGGCGCTGGAAGGTCGACCCGGACTGGAAAGTGACCCTCGCGGACGGCGTTCATGCTGTCCCCAATGGCCTGCGCGACGCCGTGCTCGAGCTCGCCTATTCCGGCAACCTCCGCGCGGCCATCGCGCTGGTCCATGCCACCTGGCCCGACGGCATGGAGGAGGCCCGCGACGACTTCCTCGCCGACCTCCAGGAATGCCGGCTGCGCGCGAGCAACTACTGGCCGGGCATCGCGCGCATCAATGCGCTGGAGGCGGAACCAGCGCCGGAGCACTGCCCGGAGCGGTAGGCGCGGAGGTCGTTCGACGAGCTCCGCCTCGCGGCGTCTCCCCGCCTGCCCCCGCTTCGTCTATGCCCGGGGCGCAAAAGCCAGAAGGACCAGTTGGCCGGCATCATTCCCGCGCGCATGACGGCGCGCATCGAGGGCGACTTCGTCGTGTTCCTGATCGGGATGCGCATCAACAAGCCGTGGAAGGTCACGCGGTGGCTTCCCGTCGCCACCGCCATGCCGCGCATGCTGGCGGAGGTCCAGCGCGGCGCGCCGGCGAACGGCTTCCTGGGCGTCACGCAGCTCGGCCTGTTCGCGCTGGTGCAGTACTGGCGCAGCTTCGAGGCGCTCGAGGCCTATGCCCGCGACCGCGACGGCCTCCACCAGCCCGCCTGGGCGGCCTTCAACCGCGCGGCGCGCGACGCGCGCGGCGATGTCGGGATCTGGCACGAGACCTACCTGGTCAGGGACGGGCAGTACGAGAGCATCTATTCCGGCATGCCGCCCACCGGCCTCGGCGCCGCCGGCACCCTCGCGCCCGCGACCGGCGCGCACGAGGACGCGCGCGGCCGCCTCTCGGCGGGGTGAAGCCGCGAGGCGGCGCGGCCCGGGTCGCGGGTCCGCTTGCGCGGACGCCGCGCCGGATGTCACGCGGCGGGCTCGCCGCGCGGGTTGGCGCGCAGCGCCTCGACATGCTGCGCGACCGCGCGCAGGCCGTAATGCATCGGGTCGCCGATGTTCAGGAAGCGATAGCCCCAGCGGTATTTCTGCTGGATCTCCGACACGTCGGTCAGCGTCGTCCCGATCATGACGCCCGAGCCCGCGAGACGGCGCGGGATCGCCTCCATGATCTCCTGGACCTCCGGCGACTGCATCTGCGTGATCCTGCCCAGCGAGGCCGAGAGGTCCATCGGCCCGACCAGCAGCACGTCGATCCCCGGCACCGCGGCGATGGCCTCGAGGTTGCGATAGGCCTCGACGCTCTCGATCTGCACGATCAGCACGGTCTCGTCGTTGGCGGTGCGGATGGTGTCCAGCCAGTCCCGTCCCGCGACATGCGGCCAGTGCGGCGAGATCCCGCGCTGCCCGATCGGCGGGTAGAACGTGTACTGCACCGCCCTCGCCGCCTCCTCGGCGGTGTTCACCTGCGGCACCATGATCGCCGAGGCACCGACATCCATCGCCTTCTTGATCAGGTGCGGGTCGTTCCACGCCACGCGGATCATCGGCGCGACGCCCTGGTTGCGCACCAGCACCGGCACCGCCTCGAGCGATTCCGCGCCGAAGGGCGAATGCTCGGTGTCGATCCAGAGGAAGTCGACGCCGGTCCGCGCGACCCGCGTCGCGAAGGCCGGCGTGAAGGCCGGCAGCCCGGTACCGAGCACGAGCTCGCCCGCCTTGATCTTGCGCTTCATCGGGTTGGGGTACATGCGTGCTCTCCTTCGAGGATTCCCGGGGCGTCGAGGCTAGCAGCGCCCGCCAGCGCAAGCGCGACGCGGCAGGCTACCTGCGCTGCCTCTTGCCCCGCGAAGCCTGCTCGCCCTGCTTGCGCTGCACGAACAGGCGCGCCGCCTTGAGCGCCTCGGCGCGGCTCACATAGACGCCGCAGTCGAAGCGCCGACCGTTGAAGACCACGGCAAGCGCGAAGGCCTGCCTGCCGCGCTCCTCGACCAGAACCTCGTGATCGCCCCCGGCCATGCCAGTCCTCGCCATGCGTGCCAGCGACGAGCCTAGGGCAAGGCAGGCACGGACAGAAGCCCACGTCATGCAGGGGACGGAGCCCGGCTTACTCCCCCCGGCCTGGCAGCAATCCGGGCTACGGCCCCGCTTTCCCTGGTCCTACTGCCCGACTTGAGATCAACCGGCAGGCAACTCGTCCTTGCGGCGCGCCGTCGAGGCCGGCAGACCACCGCGGAAATGCCGGACGAGCGGCAGCCAGTTGAGCCCCAGGTGCGAGGCGGCCGCGGCGGAGAACGCGATCGACGCGACGATGTGGACATGGCTCCCGACGCCGATTATGGTCAAAACGAATCCAGAAACCGACGGGGCCTGAGCCCTGTCGCGCACGTTCAGCGGGGGAAAAAGATGGGACCGATCGACCTCGTCAGGCGCGCCGCCCTGGTAGCGGCAATCGGGTTCGCGGCGCTCGTCGCGCCCGTCGCCGGCGCCCAGCATTTCATGGTCGGGGCAGGCAAGTGCGCGGACTGCCACAAGGCTGAGACGGCCGTCTGGGAAGCGTCGAAGCACGCGACCTCGTTCAAGGACATCCATCGCAAGCCCGAGGTGAAGGACATCATCGCGGCGGTTGGCGGCAACACGAACATGCGCCGCAACGAGGTCTGCACGGCCTGCCACTACTCCAACACGCAGGCGAGCGCTTCCGCCGCGCCGAGCGCCACCTCGGGTCCGTCCTGCGAAAGCTGCCATGGCAAGGCCTCGGGCTGGATATCCCTCCACAGCGACTACGGTGCCGGGGCGAAGCGCGAGACCGAATCCCCGACCCACAAGGCCGAGCGCATCCGCAAGGCCGCGGCCGCGGGCATGATCTGGCCGTCGAACCTCTACGACGTCGCCGAAAACTGCCTGAGCTGCCATGGCATGGGCCGCGCGGACGTACCAGCCGAGACGATCGCCAAGATGGTCGCCGCCGGCCACCCGGCGGGCTCCAGCTTCGAGCTCGTGCGCTACTCGCAGGGCACGGTGCGACACCGCTTCTATCCGCCCGATGTCACGAAGAACGCGCAGATGAGCGTGGCGGAGCTTTCGCGCGTGTTCCTGACGGGGCATGCGGCCGCGTTCGTCCAGACCTCCGCGGCCACCGGCAAGTCCACCAATCCCAAGTTCCAGCAGACGCTAGACCAGATCAAGTCCGCCGCCCGAGCGGCGATCGACGGCGTCAAGGGGCAGGTCCCGGAGGCGGCCGCGCTGCTCGCGCGCCCGACCGAGGAGAACGCCAAGAAGTTCGTCAACGCGCTGGCCAGCAAGGACCTCTCGTCCCAGGTCGGCCCGAAGCTGCCGGCGCCCTCTACCTACAAGTGACGCGGTGAGCGTCGGGACGAGGGCCGCGAGCGGGCCTGCGACGATCGTTCGCCGCATTGCGCGTTGGGACGCGCCCTTTGGGGCGGACATGTCCGACGCGGACGTGGACGCCCTGATGGAGCGGCCCGAGATCGCCGCCATCAAGGCGGAGAACTTCCCGCCTGGGATCCCGCTGCGCGGCCTATTTCGCAACGACGCGCGCATCGTCTCGCTCGCCCCGGGCGCGATCGCGGTCCGCGAGGGCGACTACGGAAACTCCGCCTTTCTGGTGCTCGACGGTACGTTGCGCGTCATCCTGCCGCCCGGTCTGCCGCGCGAGGAACTAGGCCGCCAGGCGCCCCGGACGCGGGGGATCCTCGAGACCATCGCCCGCGCTTGGAACCGCCCGGCTCATCCCGAGGCGCGCGACCTCGCCGGTCGTGCCGCGCGGCTGAAGCCCGAGGACGCCGCGCGCTCCTTCATGTTCCTGCAGGACATACCGCGCGTCCTCGACGGGAACCGCACCGTCACGCTGCAGGCAGGCGACATATTCGGCGAACTTGCCGCGCTAGGCCGCGTGCCGCGCTCGGCGACGGTTTTCGCGGAGGGCGCGGCACGGCTGCTCGAGATGCGCTGGCAGGGCCTGCGAGAACTGCGGCGCTTTGATCCGGGCTGGAAGCGCCGGATCGACGAGAACTACCGCCGCAACGCGCTGCTGAACCATCTCCAGGCGCATCCGCTCTTCGCCGCCCTTGACGGCGAAACGCTGGCCTCGATCGCCGAGAAGGTGAAGTTCAAGACCTACGGCGACGCGGACTGGCACGTTGCGCTCAAGCGCAGCAAGGGCTCGGGCCAGGAGAACGCAGCGGACGAACCGATCATCGCGGCGGAAGGCAGCAGGCCCGACGGAATCTACCTCGTCCGTTCCGGCTTCGCGCGACTGTCTCACGCGGTCGGCGGCGGCAGGCGCACGGTGACCTACCTCGGCGTCGGCGACCAGTTCGGCCTCGCCGAGACCTACGCGGCTTGGAAGGGCGGTGGCGAAGTGCGCCTGTCCCAGAGCCTCAGCGCGCTCGGGCATGTCGACGTGCTGCGCGTTCCCGCCCACGTGCTCGAGAAGCACGTCTTCCCGGGACTGCGCGACGCGCCGGCGGCGCTGGCGACCGAACGGCGGATCGAGGAGGACGGCCTGGTCGACTGGATGGTCGACGAGCGCTGGATCAACGGCACGCAGACGATGCTGATCGACCTCGATCGCTGCGTGCGCTGCGACGACTGCGTGCGGGCCTGCGCCTCGACGCACGACGGCAATCCGCGTTTCGTGAGGCATGGCCCGGTCTCCGACCACTGGATGGTCGCGAACGCCTGCATGCACTGCCAGGACCCGGTCTGCATGATCGGGTGCCCGACGGGCGCGATCCATCGCCACGAGGTCGGCGGCGTCGTCGTGATCAACGACGACACCTGCATCGGATGCGGCACCTGCGCCGCGTCCTGCCCCTACGACAACATCCGGCTGGTCGAGATCTCCGACATGCACGGAGCGCCGGTCATCGACGAGGCGGGCAAGCCCGTCCGCAAGGCGACGAAATGCGACCTCTGCGTGGGCCAGCCGGGCGGGCCCGCCTGCGTGCGCGCCTGCCCGCAGGACGCGTTGCGTCGCACCGGGGGCAAGGACCTGCTCGTTCACGGCACGGAGAGCGCGGGGCGATGAGGGCGATGTCGCGGCGGGCAGCCGGCCTCTGGATCGTGGCCGCAGCGGGAATCGTGGCGCTCGGGGCGTGGCGGGCAACCTGGCGCGCATCGACCATCGACCCCGACTTCCTCACGGGCTGGATCCTCGCGGCGATGGTCGCGGCGCTCGCCATCTACGGCGTGCGCAGGCGCCTGCCCATGCTGCCACTCGGACGGGCCTCGGTCTGGCTCTCGGTCCATGTCGTCGTCGGCGTCGCGGCGATCGGCGCCTACGCCATCCATGTCGGGACCCTATGGCCGGAGGGCGCCGCCGACCGGGCGCTCGCGCTGCTCTTCCTCGCGGTGATCGCCTCGGGCGTCGCCGGGCACGTGCTGCAGGCGATCCTGCCAGCGCGCCTGGCGCGCAGCGGTCCCGAGCTGATCTACGAGCGCATCCCGACCGAGGTGGCGAAGCTGCGTGCGGCGGCGGAGGACGCGCTGGTCGAGGCCGCGGGGGCGGCTGGCCATGAGACGCTGAGTTCCTACTACGCGCAGACGCTTGCCTGGTACTTCGAGCGCCCGCGCTTCGCGCTCAGCCACGTCTTCGGCGGACACAGCGCCGAGGCATGGGAAAGGCAAAGGCTCGCAGCGGTCGAGAAGCTCCTCTCGGCCGACGAGAGGCCGCACCTCGCCGCGCTGGCCGAGCTCTGCCGGCACAAGCGCGCCGTGGACGCGCAATACGCTCTACAGACGCTGCTGCGCGCATGGACCTTCGTCCACGTGCCCGCGGCGACCGCCTTCCTCGCGATGGCGGCATGGCACACCCTCATCATCCACGTGTACGCAGGATGACCGGTTCGCGCGAGCAGTTCCGCCACGACCGCAGCCGCTACGAGCGGCCGACTCTCGGCTGGCGCTGCGGGCGCGCCGCCGCATGGGGACGCCCGTGCGCATCAGGTCCGGGGGCCGACGGGACATGCCCGCATGGCGACGCGCCCTGCGCGCCTCGCCGCATGCACCCGCAACTGCGGGGCCGTATCGCATTCGCCGCCGCGGCGCTCGTGCTCGCGCTCGTCGTGATCCTCGCCGGCAGCTTCGCGCGCGACGCGCGGCTTCCGTCGTCGCTCGACGCCGGTCCCCTGTCTGCGTCACATGCTGCGTTCATCGGCGAGGAAGGCTGCTCGTCCTGCCATGCCGCGCATGGCCGCGGCGCGACGGCATGGATCTCGGCGGCGCTCACTGCGCTCCGGACTGGCGGGCCGCACGCCATCGACGGCGCGTGCACCACCTGCCACGGGTTCGACGGCCGCGACGCTCTCGCGCACAACGCCGTCTTCGAGAAGCGTGCCGACCTGTCGCCGACGAGCTGCGTGTCGTGCCACGCGGAGCATCGCGGCGCGAGCCTGCGGGCAAGCGCCATGCCCGACGCGCAATGCCAGTCCTGCCATGCCCACCAGTTCCACGGCTCCGCGACGGGGCACCCCCCCTTCTCGCCCTGGTATCCCTCGGCTCGCGACCGCAAGACGAGCTTCGACCATGCATCGCACTTCTCGAAGCATTTCGTCGACCCGCGCAACGCCGAACTCGTCCCCGCCGGCCAGTGCCTCGGCTGCCACCAGCCGCAGAAGCAGGGCGGCGCGGTCGCGAGCCTCGGCTACGAGGCGACCTGCGCGGGATGCCATGACCAGGGGATCGCGCGCCGCGACCTCGTCCTGATGCGCTGGCCGGAACTCGAGCCGGGTCCGCAGGGGCCGGAGGCATGCGGCACCGCGGGCGACGTGCCCGACCCCTCGCCCGTGTCGCTCGACCCCGCCAACGCGCTGCTCGCGTTCCTGCTCGGGACCGCCGCGGACGACCAGGCCGCCTATGCCGATCCGCTGCGCAAGCTCGCGGACGCGATGGCCAACAAGGGCGCGGAGCCAATCTCGGCCCTGGCCGCCAGCCGTCTCGGCGGCGACGGCGCGAAGCTCCTGCGCGGCCTCTCCGGCGAGACCGCGCGGATGGCGGCCTGCGCCTGGGCAAGCAACCGCGAGCACGAGCCGCCCGGTGGCGCCACGCAGCCGGGCTGGCGCGCCGAGGGGCTGGAGCTTCGCTACGCCAAGCCCGGGCATGGCGACCCGGTCGTCCGCGCCTGGCTCGACGCGATCGCCGCCAGCCCGCGCCCGGCCGACGCCGATGACGCGGAGCGCCTCGATGCAGTGCGCGCCGAGATCCTCGGCGCCGACGGGCCCGGCCAGTGCCTGAAGTGCCATGCCATCTCCGGCCCCGCCGACGGGCCACGCAGCATCGCCTGGAAGCAATCCCCGACGCCGCAGCGGCAATTGCACCGCTTCGACCATCGCCCCCATGTCGCGGCGACGCCTGGCGCCGAGTCCTGCGGGTCCTGCCACCGGCAGGGCGACAAGCCGAATCCGTCCGGCTTCGCTTCGATCGGCATCGAGGCCTGCACGTCGTGCCACCAGCAGGGCAAGGCGCCCGATGGTTGCCTGACCTGCCATGCCTATCACCAGAACCATGCACTCAAACCAAGGATGACCAGTGATGCAAGATGACGGGCTCCGACGCCGATCCCGGATCGGCCTCTCGCTCCTGACCGCCGGCCTCCTGGCGTTCTGCGTCGTGGTGGGGAGCGCGCTCGCGCCCCTGCCCGAGACCGCGGCCACGGCGACCGAGAAGGACCCGCATGCCGACCTGCTGGCGGAGACCTCGTATCCGACGGCCGCGCAATGCGCGTCCTGCCACGGCCAGATCTACGCGGAGTGGGCGTCGTCCAACCACGCCTACGCGTCGATCTCCCCCATGTTCCACAAGTTCGAGCAGGCGATCAACGACCTGTCCTCCGGCACGATCGGCGGGTTCTGCGTACGCTGCCACCAGCAGGTCGGCACGCAGCGCGGCGAGGAGCGCTGGCGCCCGCTATGGGAACGCAGCGAGGTCGCGCGCGAGGGCGTCACCTGCATCACGTGCCATCGGATCTCGGAGCAGTACGCGAAGACCAATGGCGAGCGCAGCGTCGTGCCAGGCGACATCCACACGCCGGTCACCGGCTCGGGCGAAGGCGGGAAGCTCGGCGAGGTTATCGCCGAGAAGGACAGCTACCGCGTAGCCACCGGGCCGGGCGAGCGCGGCGCCAAGATCCACCTTGGCGTGTTCAAGCTCGACCAGATCTCGAAGTCCGAGTTCTGCGTCTCCTGCCATCAGGTCGCCGTACACCCGGGAATCAAGCTCGAGGTGGTCTGGGACCAGTACCGCGCCTCGCCATCGATGTCCGACGGCACCACCTGCCAGGAATGCCACATGGGCAAGACCCCCGGCGTCGCCAACGGCTACGAGACGGGACCGAGCGCGGTGGTGAACGGCAAGCCCGTGAACCCCAACCGACGCCACAGCAACCACGCCTTCTACGGCCCGGGCTACCCGATCGCGCATCCCGGCATCTTCCCGATCAACACGAAGGCCTCGAAGTTCGACATCCGCGACTGGCTGAAGTTCGACCACCGCGCCGGCTGGGGAAAGCCGGAGTTCGAGGACAAGGTCGAGTCCGGCCAGATCAAGCAGAGCTTCCCGGAGCCCTGGGGCGATCGCATCGACCGCGAGGAAGCGCGCGAGATCGTCGAGGAGAACCTCGTGCGCCTCGAGGAGAAGCGCGAGCTGCGGCGCAAGGTGATGGAGAACGGCTCTAAGCTCGATGGGCCTTTCTTCGCCTCGGCGCCGAAGGCGGGCCGGGGGCTCTCCTTCTCCTATCGCATCACCAACACCAATCGCGGCCACAACCTGCCGTCCGGGTCGCTGGGCGCGCAGCCGGAGATCTGGCTGAACGTCGCCCTCATCGCCCCCGACGGCCGGACCGTGTGGGAGAGCGGCTATGTCGACTCGAACGGCGACATGGCCGACATCCACTCGCTCGACGTCCTCGCCGGGCGCATCCCGCGCGACGCGCAGCTGGTCAACCTGCAGACCAAGTTCCTGACGCAGAACGTCAAGGGCACGGACCGCGAGATGTACCTGCCGATCAGCTTCGACGTCGACCAGCGGCCGTTCATCCGACCGGCGTCGGTGCCGACCACGGTGCTCAACCATCCACCCGGCATCAGGATGGAGGGGCGCAGCATCCCGCCGCTTGGCACGCGCGTGGCGAACTACACCGTGCCCGCGCAGCTCGTCTCCCAGCCAGGCAAGTACAGGCTCGCCGCGCGCATGCGCAGCCGGGCCGAGCCCATCTACTTCATGAAGTTCGTCAAGGCGACGAAGGAGATGGAGCAGGCGATGAACGAGTGGATGCTCGACATCCATCCCTACAGCGTCGCCTTCGAAGTCCGCTGATCGACCGAGGACAACAGAGATGACCATCGACATCCGAAGCGGCCTCCTCCCCCTCGTGCTCGCGGCGGCCGTCGCCTCGTTCCTTCCGGCGCGCGCAGCGGAGGAGGAACCGGCGATGTCGCCGGGCGTCGAGCGCGTGCCGCACGACCCGAAGGTCTTCAAGCCGGATCCGACCTACGGCACCGGCGCATACGATGCGGAGCGCCAGGTCGACATCTATGGTGGCAAGCGCGAGGTGAAGACGCCAAGGCCATTGATCGAGATCGGGCGCCCGCTCTATCGCGAAGGTCCACTTCCCCCCTCCTATCACTTCCTCGGAGCGAAGAACCCCGTCAGTCCGTCGCTGATCGTGTACGGCGACTGGCGCACCGCGATGGCTTTCAATGATACCGGCAGCAGGGAGGTCGGGCAGGTCGCGACACGCCTGAACCTCGAGGTAGACCTCGCGATCACGTCGACCGAGCGTTTCCACGCGTTGTTCCGCCCCTTCGACCGCAATGGAAAGTTCACGCGCTACGAGTTCGCCGGGGACGACCGGCGCCAGGGCGAGGCGACCTTCGACGGCAATGTCGACGCCTTCTTCTTCGAAGGCGACCTCGGCAACATCGCGTCCGGGGTGTTCGACACCTACAGCACCATCGACATCCCCTTCGCGGCGGGTCTCATGCCCCTGGTCTTCCATAACGGCGTATGGATGGACGACGCGATCACGGGTGTCGCCTTCGGGCAGGCTGGTCGCAACAGCCGGACGCTCGGCATATCCAACATGGACATCTCGGTCTTCGCCGGGTTCGACAAGGTCTCGAGCCCGGCCCTGCGCAACGCTTTTGGGGACTTCGCCGACAAGGACGCCCGCATCATGGGCGCCGCGCTGTTCGTCGACGCGAACGAGGGCCACTGGGAATTCGGGATCGGCCGCGTGGACGGTCGCCGCGACCTCGCGGAGCAGGGCTACGACAGCGCGGCCATCTCCTTCACGCGCCGCTACGGAGGCTGGCTCTCGAACAGCGTGCGCGTCGTCGGCACCTTTGGCCAGGACCGGGAGCGGAACCGGCAGCAGAGCGCGGACGGCTTCGCCGTCCTGTTCGAAAACTCGCTGATCAGCCACAAGCCCCTGACGCTCGTGCCGTACTTCAACATGTTCGCGGGCTTCGACCGTCCCCAGTCGCTGGCGCGCGATCCCGGCGCCGGCGGGATCCTGAAGAACACCGGCATCCTGTTCGAGACCGATGGCCTGACGAACTTCCCGAAGCTGGACGACAGCGCGCACAACACCTATGGCGGCGCGCTGGGCGTGCAGTACCTCTTCAACCTCGACCAGCAGATCGTGGTCGAGGTCGCCGGGCTCGATGTCCGCGAGCGCGACGTCGAGCCGGGCCGCGCAGCCCGCGGCCCCCAGTACGGCGCCGGGATCCGGTACCAGCTTCCGCTCACCAACGCCCTGATCTTCCGCGCGGATGCGATCGCGGCGCGCCGGGAGCGCGACAACGACCTGCTCGGGATCCGGACCGAGCTGCGCATCAAGTTCTGAGAAACGGAAGGCCCCGCGCATGCTCGACACGTTGCTGCCCGCCGCGGCATCGCTCCTCCTCGCCGGGCTCGGCGCCAGGCTTGCCGTCGCCGGCTGGCGAGAGGTAGAGGCCACCAGGGCCGCGCGACGCAGCGCGGAAGCCGAGCGGGCCCTGCTTTCCGCCCGCGTGGCAGAGATCGCGGAGCGCCGCGCGCGCGAGCGCGAGAAGGCCGAGCGCACCTGGGACGGGTTCCGCAAGTTCGTCGTCGCGCGAAAGGTGCTGGAGGCGCGCGACACGCGCTCCTTCTACCTCGAGCCGCACGACCGCCGTCCGCTGCCGAGCTTCAATCCCGGCCAGTACCTCACCTTCAAGCTCAACGTGCCGGGCCAGCCGAAGCCGGTGACGCGCTGCTACTCCCTGTCCGACGCGCCTCGCGCGGACTATTTCCGCGTGACGATCAAGCGCGTCGGCTCGCCCCCCGGCAAGCCCGAGATACCGCCCGGCGTCTCCTCCTGCTTCTTCCACGACGACCTCGAGGTCGGCGACATCGTGGACGTGCGCGCGCCGTCGGGAGCGTTCTGGCTCGACCCGACCGACACGACGCCCGTGGTCCTGATCGGTGGTGGCGTCGGGCTGACCCCTGTCCTCTCGATGCTCAACGCGATCGTCGACGCCGACGCGCGGCGCGCGGTCTGGTTCTTCTACGGCGTGCGCAACAGAGCCGAGCACGCGATGGCGGAGCACCTTGCTGCGATCGCCGCGCGAAACCCCAATGTCAGCATGAACGTCTGCTACAGCGATCCCGAGCCGGGCGAGGTGCCAGGCGAACGGTTTCAGCATTCCGAACGCGTCAGCGTCGACCTGATCCGGCGCGTCGTCGGCGACATGGCGTCGCCGCAATTCTATCTCTGCGGCCCCCCGCCGATGATGAAGTCGGTGGTGGAAGGCCTCGGAGCGGCCGGCGTCCAGGCCGAGCGTATCCACCACGAGGCCTTCGGCCCGGCCTCGGTTAAGGGTGCCGCCCCTCCGGCCGCCGCCGCGGCGCCCGCGCCGGCGGGCGACGTCGCGGTGGTGTTCGCGCGATCGGGCAAGCGCGTGGCCTGGAACGGCACGTCGACGATCCTCGAGATGGCCGAGGCGGCAGGCATAGCCATGGA
>Ga0169931_10008648_pt1 | contig 14819 bp, 13 predicted proteins | sample Kivu_15m_20L_FD_129675 | JGI IMG/M metagenome (GOLD analysis project Ga0169931, IMG submission 129675) | Freshwater microbial communities from Lake Kivu, Western Province, Rwanda to study Microbial Dark Matter (Phase II) - Kivu_15m_20L... | ecosystem: Environmental > Aquatic > Freshwater > Lake...
CGTACATCTATCTGTTCCTGGCGGTCGGCGCCCTATTCGGGCTCGCCACCTATGCCCGCCGCCACCTGTTCAGCGAGGGTCCGCGCCCCGTCGACCTGCCGCAGGGTGGAACCGCGATCGGCGAACGGATGCTCTGGATGCTGATCTGCACTTTCCTGTGGCCCATCATGGTGCTGAGCGGACTGAATTCGATGCGCATCCTAAATCGACGGAAACGACAGGCTCGGGAAATGGGTGCCCGTTCCGCCAATTGCCGGTAATCCCCAGTCATGAGACGATCGCGATCGGATTCCCTGAGGCCCGCCCATCATGAACGCTTCAATCGATCATCTTGTCGAACAACTGCGCGTGGTGTTGTCCTTGCCGGATCTTAAGTTCAACGAGGACCGGGTCTGTTGTCTGTTCCGGCCGGGCGAACTCGATCTGCAAATGGAGTGGGTGCCCAATCAGGCACGTCTGATGCTGCTCTCGCCCCTTGGATTAATGGGGGATGACCCGCTGCGGTCGCGAGCGCTCTTGGCTGCCAATTTCCTCTTTAGCGGTACACGCGGGGAGACCCTTTCGCTCGAGCCCGATTCGGACGAGGTGTTTCTTTGCGCCGGCATTGATCTGGATGAAGTGAGCACGCTTCACGCCATCGAGATGCTGAGCCGTTTCATCGATACGGCCAAGCAATGGCGGGCCGCGCTGGCCGGAGGCCGCGCGCCGATGAGCCCGCTCGGGTTCGCCGGTTCGATTCGTGTCTGAGGCGGGGCGATCGACATGGCAACAGTCAATCCCGACAAGCTGACCTTCAACTTCGCGCAAGCAGCAAATTTCCGCTATGCCGGCAAGACCGTCAACCTCGAAAAAGCCGCCGACACGATCACCTTCAAGGACAAGAATGGTCAAGACAAGGTCATCAAGGGCTTTCAGGCCGACGACGGTACCTTTTTCAGGCTGAAGAAGACGGCCGACGGCAAGCACCAGATCGACGTCTATGGCACGCCCGAACAACTCGCCCGCAGCAACCTGCAGGTCCGTGGTGGGGAGGTGACCCGGGCGCGTTTCGGCGACGAACGTTTCCGCAAGGTCGACCCCGATCTGTTCGGCCATCGGGACTTCGAGTTTCACGGATCCATGATGGCCGACCGCGACGAGTTCGCCAAACTGCATGGTTTAAAGCGACGGGTCCAGGCGGGGCTGGACGCGGGCGGCCCAGCACCACCGGCCGCTCACTCGCTCTCTGCGGGCGGCCCGCTTCCGGAGGCGGAGCACCCAGAAGGTGACAACCCGTCCGTAACGATAGCGGCTCAAGCTCCTGCGGAACCATCGACGCTCCCCGAACTGGTCTGGGACAACACGCCGATCGATCTTGGCAACCGCGAGGCCCTGAAGCACCACGTGGGATACGGCAATTTCTTCAGTAACCCTGATCCGGTGTTCAATGATCGGTTGGCATCGTATTTTGCGGTGCTGACCGGTCACGAGCAGCCGCCACCCGGCACGCCCGCGCTGGAACTTCTCGAGGAGGGGCAACTCACGCTAGGCGATGTGAAGTCCGCCATCGATCAGCTGAGCGTGTCGATGGGCTCCGCTGCACAACAGAACCCCGAGTCTGTGCTGGCAGACCTTGGCCGCCAGCCTGTCCCGACGCTTGCCGATGGCAACTGCCTGTACGCCGCGTTTGCCCACACACTGGACGATGCGGACGCCATGGATCGGGATGCAGCACTCGAACAGCGCCGCGAACTTCGGGCGGTCTTCAATCTGGCCCAGGGCCAACCCGATCAAGTTGCGCTCATTGCCGGGCGCAACGACCCCAAAAGCATCGAGCGGGTCAATCAGGTTTTGAGCGCTGGGCTGAATGGAGAGCGGGTCACGGCGGACGGCTGGGGCGGAGAGGAGAGTCTCAAGCTGGCAGCCATGAAACATCAGCGCACGCTCGTGACCGTCTCCGATGAGGACATGCGCATCTTCGATGCAAACGGCGGCATGACGCGCTTCGAACCCTCGCAATTTGCGGATTTCCGAAGCCAGTACGACCAGCTCTCATCACCAGCCGTGTTGATGCTCAAGGGCTTTCACTGGCAGGCGACCGACGCCGTCGACTGAGACCTCGCCCCGCTGCCTTCCCAGCGACCGGCCTCGAGCCGGTCGCGCCATTTCATGGCCGGCCGACCCTTGCGCGGACCTTCACGGAATTGTCATATTCGGACCGTAGCCTCTCGTCGAGTTTCCCTTCCCAGCAACATGTTCGCGAGAGGATTTCCATGTTCAAACACGTCATTCACAGTCTGGCGGCGGTCGCTGCCTTGTCGGTCGCGGGCACCAGCCTTGCCGCCGATATCACCGGCGCAGGCGCCACCTTCCCCTACCCCGTTTTCGCAAAGTGGGCCGAGGCCTACAAGAAGCAGACCGGCACCGGCCTGAACTATCAGTCGATCGGTTCTTCTGGGGGCATCAAGCAGATTCGCTCCAAGACCGTCGCCTTTGGCGCGACCGATGCGCCCGTGCGAGGTCCTGATCTGGAGCGCGATGGCATGGTCCAGTTTCCGGCCATCATCGGCGGGACGGTACCCGTGTTCAACCTGGACGGTTTCCAACCGGGCGAACTGCGCATCACCGGTCCCGTGCTCGCTGAAGTTTTCATGGGTAGCATCACCAACTGGAATGACGCCAAGCTCGCCGCCCTGAACCCCGGTAAGAAGCTCCCGAATCAGGCGATCACGATCGTCCACCGCGCTGACGGCTCGGGCACGACCTTCAACTTCACCGAGTACCTGTCGCTGGTGAGCCCCGCCTGGAAAGACAAGGTCGGCACGGGCGCGGCCGTGAAGTGGCCGGCACCCTCGTCGGTCGGAGGCAAGGGCAATGAGGGCGTGGCGGCCAACGTGCGTCGCGTCCGAGGCGGCATTGGCTATGTCGAATACGCCTACGCCAAGCGCAACAAGATGCCCCACATGATGTTGCAGAACCGCGATGGCAACTACGTGGCGCCTGATGAGAGTACCTTCGCAGCGGCCGCTGCGGGTGCTGACTGGTTTGCAGTGCCCGGCATGGGGATCTCGATCAATAACCAGCCTGGCGCCAACAGCTGGCCAATCTCGACCGCGTCCTTCATCCTGATGTACACCCGCCCAGCCAACAAGAATGAGTCCGACGAAGTCCTGAAGTTCTTCGACTGGGCCTTCAGGAATGGCAAGGAGATGGCGCTCGAACTCGACTATGTCGCCCTTCCCGACAGCCTGACCGCCCAGATCCGTAGCAAGGTCTGGTCGCAAATCAAGTAATCGAACCACGCAGTATCAGTGCCCCCTCACTGAGGGGGCACACTCTCAAGGAGGTCAGGCCATGACGTCTCAGACCCCTTCGCTCGCCACCGACCGATCGACCCGTTCCGAGACCCGAATTGTGGCGATCGCGCGCCGGCAGGTCTGGGAGGATTTGATTTTTCACAAGGTCACGATGGTGTTTGCGCTGATCGTGCTGCTGGCGCTGATCGGCATCATCGGATCGCTCTTCATCAACGCCTGGCCCACCTTCAGCAAATTCGGATTCGAATTCATCTGGCGGGTCGAGTGGGACATCCTCAATGAGGAATTCGGTGCAGCGATCGCGATCGTCGGCACGCTGGCAAGCGCCTCGATCGCCCTGCTCATTGCCGTCCCGCTCGCCTTCGGCATCGCGCTCTTTCTCACGGAGACCTGCCCCGTCGCGCTGCGCAGGCCCCTGGGTACCGCAGTGGAACTGCTCGCGGCCGTGCCCTCCATCATTTACGGCATGTTTGGTCTTTTCGTCTTTGCGCCGCTCTTTGCCCAGTACGGCCAGCCCGCGCTGCAATCCACGCTTGGCCAGATGCCCTTGATCGGCCCGATGTTTGGAGGTGCGATGAATGGCATCGGCATTCTTGCCGCTGGCATCATCCTCGCCTTCATGATTCTCCCCTTCATCGCGGCCGTGATGCGCGATGTATTCGAGATCGTTCCTCCCATCCTGCGCGAATCCGCCTACGGCGTTGGTTGCACGACCTGGGAGGTGGTCAGCAAGGTCGTGCTCCCCTACACACAGAAGGGTGTGATCGGCGGCATCATGCTGGGGCTGGGCCGCGCGCTCGGCGAAACGATGGCAGTCACCTTTGTCATCGGCAATTCCAACCGTCTGGCGGCGTCGCTTTTCTCGCCTGGGACCTCGATCGCCTCAACGCTGGCCAACGAGTTTGGTGAGGCCGACGACTTTCACATGTCGGCCCTCTACGCGCTGGGCCTGCTTCTGTTCGTAATCACCTTCGTCGTGCTGGCGATTGCCAAGATCATGATCCTGCGTGCTGAACGCGCTAAAGGTTTCTGAGTCCGAGTAATCGGGCGGAGCGCCACACATGAACGCAAACCTCTACCGCCGTCGCCAACGCATCAACAAGATTGGCATCAGCCTTTCGATGGTCGCAATGGCATTGGGCCTCACGGCCCTTCTCTGGATCCTGACCGTACTGGTCGGCAAGGGCTTGGCAGGCCTGGATTTCAATATCTTCACCCAGTCGACGCCCGCTCCTGGTTCCGAGGGCGGAGGGCTGGCCAATGCAATCGTCGGCAGCCTCATGATGCTGGGCTTCACGACGCTTGTCTGCACGCCAATCGGAATCTTTGCCGGCGTCTATTTGGCTGAATATGGTAGCAATGGCTGGTTTGGCGAGACCACGCGTTTTGTGACCGACATCATGCTGTCAGCACCGTCGATTGTGATCGGCCTGTTCATTTACGCGATTGTGGTCGCCCCTGCCGGGCACTTCTCCGGATGGGCCGGCTCGATCGCCCTCTCGCTGATCGCCATTCCGGTGATCGTGAGAACCACCGAGAATATGCTCAAGCTCGTCCCCGGCAGTCTGCGCGAAGCGGCGTTTGCCCTCGGCGCACCGCGCTGGCGGGTCGCGACCTTCGTGACGCTGCGAGCGGCACAAAGTGGCGTGATCACTGGCCTGCTCCTTGCCGTGGCGAGGATCAGCGGCGAAACCGCTCCGCTCTTGTTCACCGCGCTCAACAATCAGTTTTTCACGACGGACATGTCTCGGCCGATGGCCAACCTACCTGTCGTGATCTTCCAATTTGCAATGAGTCCCTATGACAACTGGATCCGCCTCGCCTGGACGGGCGCCTTGCTGATCACCTTCGCGGTCCTGATCCTGAACATCATCGCGCGCGTCCTCTTCCGAGACAAGGTGCAATCGTGAACACATCCTCAGCCACACTACAAGCGTCCCCGACGGCTGGCCTCGCGCCGGCGCTCAAGGTCCGCGACCTTGACTTCTTCTATGGCAAGTTTCAAGGTCTGAAGAGCATCAACCTCGATATCGCCACGCACAAGGTCACCGCATTCATCGGCCCGTCGGGCTGTGGGAAGTCGACGCTGCTGCGCACGCTCAATCGCATGTACAGCCTGTACCCTGGCCAGCGTGCTGAGGGCGTAATCGAGTTCGAGGGGGCCAACATCCTGGACCCCAAGCAGGATGTCAACCTGCTGCGCGCCAAGATCGGCATGGTGTTCCAAAAACCCACCCCGTTTCCCATGTCGATCTACGACAACATCGCCTTTGGTGTGAAGCTCTACGAGAACCTGTCCAAATCCGACATGGACGACCGGGTCGAGTGGGCGCTGACCAAGTCGGCGCTATGGGGCGAGGTCAAGGACAAGCTGCGCCAGAGCGGTCTCTCGCTGTCGGGTGGTCAGCAGCAACGCCTGTGCATTGCGCGATCGGTTGCAGTCAAGCCTTCGGTCATCCTTCTCGACGAACCGACCTCGGCGCTGGACCCGATCTCGACCGCCAAGGTCGAGACCTTGGTGCACGAGCTGAAATCCGATTACACAGTGGCCATTGTCACGCACAACATGCAGCAGGCCGCCCGTGTTTCCGACTTTACCGCTTACATGTATCTGGGCGAGATGATCGAGTTTGGCAAGACCGACGAGATCTTCATCAAGCCCAAGCAAAAGCAGACGGAAGACTACATTACCGGCCGTTTCGGCTGACCGCTGCGTCGTGCATCGACAAGGAAATCCGATGGCCCCCGCCCACATCGACAAGATCTACGATCAGCAACTCGACCGCCTCACCAGCAGCATCGGTGCCATGGGCGACTTCGCGATCGCACAATTCAACGACGCAATCCGCGCCCTGTTGACCCATGACACGGCTTTGGCCCAACGAATGGTCGAGCAGGACCGCATGCTCGATGCGCTCCGGCGCGATCTATCGGCCTCAGCAGCGCTCGTGATCGCCAAGCGCCAACCGATGGCGAGCGACCTCGAGGAGGTGCTGGCCGATCTACGTATCGTCGAGGACCTGGAACGCATCGGTGACCTTGCCAAGAACATCGGCCGTCGCACGATCGCCATGAGCAGCGAGTCGCTGCCTGAAACGCTGGTTGGACGCATCGAAGCCATGGTTGAACTCGCCACGGCGCAGCTCAGGACCGCACTGGACGCGTTTGTCGAGCGCGATGCGCAGCGGGCGGTCAATGTCAACGTCCGAGACGATCAGGTCGACGAGACGCATCACCAGATCGTGGCCGAGATGGTCGCGATGATGGGCGAGTCGCGCAGCAATGTCGCCGACTACGTGCACCTGCTTTTCTGCGTGAAGAACATCGAGCGTATCGCAGACCACGCGGTCAACGTCGCGAAGGCCGCTCACCTCAAATCGACGGGGCACCCGATCGCGTAAGACGTGCGACCGGGGCAATTCGTGCACCGCGTAGCGGTCTGACCCGCAAGCGGCGACTTGCGGGTCAGACCACCTGGGTCTATGCTCGGTCCCGCACGCGGGAGCAGAGCCATGAAGATCGAGAGCATTCCGTTCGGAACGACCGACTGGTCGAAAGTCGAGCAGACGGAGCACCCTGGGGACACGGGTGTGGCGATCTGGCGCACCCGTCAGTTTGGAGCAATCCGGGTGAGGATGGTCGAGTATTCGCCCGGTTATCTGGCCGACCATTGGTGCGAAAAGGGGCATATCCTGCTGTGCCTGTCGGGCGAGCTTCACACCGAGCTTGCCGACGGCCGACGATTCGTGCTCACACCAGGAACGAGCTATCAGGTCGCTGATGGCGCCGAGCCGCACCGTTCGTCCACGATAATTGGTGCGCGCCTCTTCATCGTGGACTGAGCCACGCGCACCGGCCCCTAAGGCCGCAGCCCGCTGTCATCGCGTCGTAAACTGAGACCCGCATCTTGGTGATCTTTTAACGGAGATCACGACATGCTTCGCGTCAAGTCCCTGATTCGATCCCTGCTTGCAGGCGGTCTGGTTGTCACGGCACAGGCCCTCGCTGCCCCTTTCAGCTTCATCGCGCTGGGCGATATGCCCTATGGCCCCGACGACACAGCCGGGAAAAGCTATCGCGCACTGATCGAGACGGTCAACCGGCGGGAGCCTGTTTTCAGCATCCACGTTGGCGACATCAAATCGGGATCCACCCTGTGCTCAAACGAGGACTTTGCCCGGCAGCGGAGGCATTTTGATCTCTTCGATCATCCGGTGGTCTACACCCCCGGCGACAACGAATGGACCGACTGTCATCGCAAGAACAACGGCAACTACGACCCCCTGGAGCGGCTCGCGCGACTGCGCGAGCAATTTTTCTTTCCAGATCGATCGCTAGGCGGGCGGGCGATGCCGATCGAGAGTCAACGAACGGCGATGCCCCTGCATGGGGTCTACATCGAGAATCAGCGCTGGACACACGGTGGCACAGTCTTTGTGACCGCCCACATCGTTGGCAGCAACAACAATTTTGAAATCCGCGACCCGAAGGCAATCGCTGAGTTCTTCGAACGCGATCGCGCCAATATCGAGTGGATCCGGGACGCGTTCCGAATCGCTCGAGAGCGGTCGGCCAGGAGCCTCGTGCTCGCAATCCAGGCCGACGTGTTGGTGGGGTCAAATCCCTCGAATCCGTTCAGCTCTGTGTCGGGCTTCAAGGCATCGATCGGCGACACGCTGCTGCCGCTCGCTCGCGACTTCGGTCGGCCCGTTCTCCTGATTCACGGTGACAGCCATATCCTGCAGTATGACGAGCCGTTCAGGATCGGCCGCGATCCAGTCAGAAACCTGCGACGGCTCCAGGTCCCAGGGGCGAGCGATGTACGCGCCGTCCGCGTAACGGTCGACAATGCTAACCCTGAGCCCTTCACGATCCAGTTGATCCGCCCCTAAGCGGATGTCGGCATGGCCGAGGCTTCGTGCCAGAATGCGGAAATGCGCCTGACCGAAGCCCAGATCGACCTCATCCGCGACGTCGTGCACGGCGTGCTCGGCGCGCGCGCGCGGGTCACGCTGTTTGGCTCGCGTGTCTACGATAACGCTCGCGGGGGCGATCTCGACCTCCTCGTTGAGATGGACCATCCCGTTGACGATCCTGCGCTCGCCAGCGCGCAGATCGCAGCCCGAATCGGCCGCGGCATGCACGGGCGGCGGGTCGATGTGATCATCGATGCGCCTAATCTCGACCTTGCTCGATGCCCTAGGCGAGCCCCGAGGACCTGCGATCGACAATCTCGATCGGGCTGAAAAATTTGGTTGGATCGATTCCGCCGATGCCTGGATGGCCGCGCGGCGGCTCCGCAATCTGATGGTGCACGAGCACATCGAAGATTGGCAGATCCTGAGCGATGCCCTGTACACGGGTCGCGCATTCGTTCCCGTAATCGTCGCGGCAAGCGCCCGGCTGGCAGCAGTCACCCGGAGCCGTTTCGGATAGATCGCGGCTCGGGGCTTGATGCTCACGCCCGCATGGCAATCAGCAGATCGCGCGCCACGATCGTTTCCCCCGACTTGACGAGCACCGCGTCGATCACGCCGTCCCTCTCGGCACGCAGCTGCGTCTCCATTTTCATTGCCTCGATCGAAAGCAGCGGGTCGCCCGAGCGCACCGACTGGCCCGGTTTGACCGCCACCGTCACGACCATGCCTGGCATCGGTGCAGCGACATGCGCCGGATTGGTCGGGTCCGCCTGGGCTCGGGTGGCTGCCCGTTTCGTACCCGCGCGCTCGATGCGAATCGTGCGGGGCTGTCCGTTGAGCTCGAAGAACACCTTGACCACGCCCTCCTCTTCAGCGGGCGCCATGCCGAGTAGACGGACGACCAGAGACTTGCCCGGATCGATGTCGATGCTGACCTCCTCCAACTCGCTCATACCGTAGAAGAAAGTGCGGGTGGGCAAAACGCCGAGATCACCGTAGCGCTGGCGCTGGGCAGTGAAGTCTGAGTAAACCTTGGGGTACATCAGCCAGGACGCTAGATCGAATTCGCTCGCCGAGCGGCCTGCAAGACGCTGCACCTCTGCCCGTGCAAGCTCGAGATCGACCGGTGCGATGCGCGCGCCCGGCCGATACGGGGCGGGCGGCTCGGGCAGGATCGGCTGCGCACTGTCGCACTTCAGCACACGACGTGCGATGTTGACCGGAAATCCCTGGGGCGGAAAGCCAAGATCCCCGCGAAAAAGCGACACCACGCTCTCTGGAAACGACACCTCACGCGAAGGGTCGAGGACATCCTCGACCGACAGATCGTTGGCGACCATGAAGAGCGCCAGGTCGCCGACCACTTTCGAACTGGGCGTGACCTTGACGATGTCACCAAACAGCAGATTCACCTCCGCGTAGCGCTCGGCAATTTCGGGCCAACGGTGCTCGAGCCCCAGGGATCGGGCCTGTTCGCGAAGATTGGTGTATTGGCCCCCTGGCATTTCGTGGCGATACACGTCGGAGGTGCCTGCCCGGATCGAAGATTCAAAGGGCGCGTAGAGCTCGCGCACGCCCTCCCAATAGTGCGAGATCGATTGCATCGCCGCCCGATCGATACCGGTGTCGCGATCGCTGCCCTCGAGCGCTGCGACGATCGCGCCCAGATTGGGCTGAGAGGTCAGGCCACTCATCGAATCGATCGCGCCATCGACGGCGTCCGCACCAGCCTCGATCGCCGCGAGGATCGATGCCACACCGGCGCCACTGGTATCGTGGGTATGAAAGTGAATGGGGAGCCCCGTCTCCTCGCGCAAGGCGCGGACCAACTCACGCGCGGCGCGTGGACGACACACCCCCGCCATGTCCTTGATCCCGATGATGTGGACACCCGCCGCGCGTAGCTCCCGGGCGATTCCAAGGTAGTAAGACAAGTCGTAACCCGGCCGCGCGCGATCGAACAGATCCGCGGTGTAGCAGATCGCACCCTCGCAAAGCGCCCCGGTCTCAAGCACCGCATCGATCGACACGCGCATGTTGTCGACCCCATTCAGGGAGTCAAAGACCCGAAACAGATCGATCCCGCCCGCAGCCGCCTGCCGCACGAAGTGATGCACCACGTTGTCGGGATAATTGGTGTAGCCGACAGCATTACTGCCGCGCAGCAGCATTTGCAGCAGCACCTTGGGGAGCGCGGCGCGCAGGCCGAAGAGCCGCTCCCAGGGATCTTCATTCAAAAATCGCATCGCCACATCAAAGCTCGCCCCGCCCCAGCACTCGATCGAGAAGAGCTGCGGCAGCAGGCGCGCGTAAAACGGGGCGATACGCAGCATGTCGATTGTGCGCATGCGGGTGGCAAACAGCGACTGATGGGCATCGCGCATCGTGGTGTCGGTGAGTAACACGCGCGTCTGATCACGCATCCAGGCGGCAAAGCCAGTCGGCCCGAGTTGCTGCAGCAACTCACGGCTACCAGTAGGCAGCTCTGCCGGCCGATCGACTGCGGCGACACGGGGCACTGCGATGCGATGATGACTCAGATCGGGCTTATCGCGTCCCTTGAGATCGGGATGCCCATTGACGGTAATTTCCCCGATGAAATCGAGGAGCTTCGTGGCGCGGTCGCGTCGGGTCCGAAAGTTGAAGAGTTCGGGCGTCGAGTCGATGAAACGGGTCGTCACCGTACCGGCGCCAAAGCTCGGGTGGTTGATCACGTTCTCGACGAACTGCAGGTTGGTGGCCACCCCTCTGATGCGAAACTCACGCAGGCCTCGGTCCATGCGGCGAATCGCCTCTCGCGCGCTCGGCGCCCAGGCTGTCACCTTGACCAGCAGGGAATCGTAGTAGGGCGTGATCACCGCGCCGGTGTAGGCCGTACCGCCATCCAGACGCAAGCCAAAGCCCGCTGCGCTGCGATACGCCTGAATGCGGCCATAGTCCGGCCTGAACCCATTCTCGGGATCTTCAGTCGTCAAGCGACACTGCAAGGCGTGACCGTTCAGCCGAATTTCGGACTGCAAGGGGACCGGGCAGTCGGGGTCGCCGATGCGCGCGCCCTGCGCGATGGCGATCTGCGACTTCACGATATCGATTCCGGTGACCATCTCGGTCACCGTGTGCTCGACCTGAATGCGGGGATTGACTTCGATGAAATAGAACTTGCCGGTCTGCGCGTCCATCAGAAACTCGACGGTGCCCGCATTGGAATAGCCGACCATCCGCGCCAGACGCAGCGCCGATTCGCAGAGAACGAGACGCGTTGGGTCATCCAGATAGGGCGCCGGTGCCCGCTCGACCACCTTTTGGTTGCGCCGCTGAACCGAGCAGTCCCGCTCGAACAGATGAACCAGATTGCCGTGCCGGTCACCGATGACCTGCACCTCGACGTGACGCGCCTGGCTCACCAGCTTTTCCAGATAAACCTCGTCATTGCCGAAGGCCGCCTTGGCCTCGCGCCGGGCGACCGGCAGCTGCGCCTCGAGATCGTCAGGCGTCTCGATGATCCGCATGCCTCGGCCGCCCCCTCCCCAGCTTGCCTTCAGCATCAGGGGATAGCCCACCTCATCGGCGAGTCGCTTGGCCTCATCGACACCTGCGGGCAGAGGCCCCGTTGCGGGCATCACGGGCACCCCTGCACGCACCGCAGCCTCGCGCGCTGCGATCTTGTTGCCCAGCGTCACCATCGCCTCGGGCGAGGGTCCGACGAAAATAATCCCGGCCGCTGCGCAAGCCCTGGCAAAGTCCGGATTTTCCGACAAAAACCCATACCCGGGATGAATGGCATCGACCTGTGCCTCGCGGGCGATGCGGATGATGTCGTCGATGTCGAGATAGGCTTGCAGAGGCTGACGGCCCTCCCCCACCAGATAGCTCTCGTCGGCCTTGAAACGATGCAGCGCAAAACGATCCTCGTGGGAGTAGATCGCAACGGTTCGCACACCCATTTCAGCCGCCGCCCGCATCACGCGAATGGCGATTTCAGAACGGTTGGCGACGAGCAGAGACCGGATGGCACGCATGAGGGAACTCCTCTGGTGATTGACCGGCGACGGGCTGGAGCCGCTCGAGCGTATCCAGTGCGACCGGCGTGGTGCACTGCAACAATATCGCGGCCGCCCGATCCTTGCAATCGCCTGAGTTGAGATGTGAGGACGAACGCCTTCTGACTGAACGCTCGCTCATTCGGAGGTGCTTTGTACACGGTGAGCGGCTGGTTTGACACGACCAGCCTCGCCACGGCCGCGATCTCAGTCTAGGCCAAGCGCATCGTTGGGGGACGGCTCACAACACCGGCCGCAACGCCTCAAGGCGGTCTCGCGCCTCCTACGCACCGCACATGACAAGATCAGAAAGGGCGATATGCGTAAGCGCTCGCGTCGATATGTAATCAGGACGCGGGCGCAAGCTGAACCGCTCGCGAGCTGATTTCATTGTCAAACAGCACCTGCGTGTAAAATCAAGTCACGATATATCGCCTGAAGGGCTCCCCTACTGACTGGAGTTCGAACATCTTGGCTTCAAAAAAACCCGAAGCGTATCGCCTGACCCAGCCACTGGTCCGCAAGATCAAGAGCACGGTCGATGATCCGGTCCTCGTCGCCAGCAGACGGGCGCAGATCACGAGCGCGGCCATCAATGTCTTCGGCAGGATCGGCTACCATCGCGCGACGATTCGCGATGTCGCGCAGCGCGCGCAGGTGAGCGTCGGCCTCATTTATCAGTATTTCGAGGACAAGGAAGATCTGCTTTTTCTCGCACTGATCGAGATCCTCGAGGCCTACAAACAGCGCATTGCCGAAGCGATTGCGGGCATCGGCCAGCCACTACCGCGATTCATCGCAGCTGTGTGCGGCTACTGCCACGCGCATGGTCAATCGATGGATGCCACAGTGCTTGCCTACCGCGAGACCGCCTCGCTCAGTCGGCCGCGCCGCAATCTGATCCAGCAGATGGAGATCGAGACCAGCGAGCTTATCGCTCGATGTATCCGCGACGGCGTGGCGGATGGCGTGTTCGAACCCGACACCGATGTGGAGTTCCTCTGCTACCAGGTCATCATGGTCTCTCACGCCTGGGCGCTCAAGGCCTGGAACTTCGGCTCTCGAATGTCGGTCGATGAGTACCTTGAGCGCGGCCTCAGTCAAGTGCTGCGCGGTGTACTCACCGTCAAGGGCCGACGTCAGTTCGCATCGGTCGATCTTTCCGCGGTTCGGTCCCCGGGCGAAAGGCGCGCGCGCGCTCAATCGCCCCGGAAATGAGGCTTTTGCTTCGCCACAAACGCAAGGTAAGCGCGCTCGTAATCCTGCGTCTGCATGCAGATGGCCTGAGCCAGAGCCTCTGCTTCGATCGCATCATCGATTCCCATGCTCCACTCGTCGTGAATACAACGCTTGGTCATGGCGTGCGCAAAGGTCGGACCATCCGCAAGCGAGGCCGCCATCTGGCGCGCACTCGCCAGCAACTCCTCGGAGGTGCAGATGCGATTATAGAAACCCCAGCGCTCGGCCTCCGCGCCATCCATCACGCGCCCGGTGTAGAGAAGCTCGGCCGCTCGTCCTGCGCCGATTAGGCGCGGCAAAATATTGCAGGCGCCCATATCCGCGCCGGCCAGGCCGACCCGAACGAACAAAAAAGCCACCTTGCTCGCCGCCGTACCGAAGCGCAGGTCTGAAGCCATGGCGATGATTGCACCGGCACCGGCGCAGATCCCCTCGACCGCTGCAATGATGGGCTGAGGTGCGGCCCGCATCGCCTTGACCAGATCACCCGTCATGCGGGTGAATGCGAGCAGTCCCGCCATATCGCCGGCGCGCTGGAGCTCGACCAGCGGACCGATGATCTCGTGAACATCACCACCGGAACAGAAGTTGCCCCCGGCGCCAGTCACCACCACCGACTTGATTCGCTTCGAATACGTGAGCGCGCGAAACAGATCGCGCAGCTCCGCATAGGATTGAAAAGTCAAGGGGTTCTTGCGCTCGGGGCGATTGAGGGTGATCGTGGCGACCTTCCCGTCCGCTTCCCACTTGAAGTGAGTCGCCTCATAGTTATCGGGGTCGATCCCGCTCGCGCGAAACGCGTCGGTGCTCATGCTCATGCTGGGTCCGCCTCAATCGGTAGCAGGCATACGAAGGAAAATAAAGCCCCGATTCTTTCAAGCCGAAAATGCGCTGTCAACACGCGATCACCGCAGGCGAACGCCTGTTCAGTTTGTTGACACAGACGAGGCCAATCGCTGAGAATCGTGGAGTCAATTGCTCTGTCGTCCGAACCATCAGCGACCCGAACCTCGTCGACTCGATCAATACGAAGGGCCTGCTTGAAGTGATAGTCACCCGTACCGCATTTCTTGAATCTGGTTCGGTGGTCGAGGGGCGCTCGGTTCCGGGAAATCGATGAAGGTCTGCCTGGTAACCGGATCGACTCAGGGCATCGGACTTGCTATCGCGCGCCGATTCGCCGCTGGCGGTCACGCTGTCATACTCAACGGTCGTCGACTCAATGCGCTCGAGGCAGCCGCCAAGGCTTGCAGCGCCCACGCAGCAGACGTTTTGCTCTGTCCCGGTGACGTCTCGAACGAGGACGACGTACTGCGGATGTTCGA
>Ga0169931_10008649_pt1 | contig 14817 bp, 11 predicted proteins | sample Kivu_15m_20L_FD_129675 | JGI IMG/M metagenome (GOLD analysis project Ga0169931, IMG submission 129675) | Freshwater microbial communities from Lake Kivu, Western Province, Rwanda to study Microbial Dark Matter (Phase II) - Kivu_15m_20L... | ecosystem: Environmental > Aquatic > Freshwater > Lake...
GTGCGACCCTCGCACCAGGCCGCGAAAAGATCCTCTCGAAAATCCCCCTCGCGCAAGCCGTCGCAGGACCTCGCAAAGTTTCGAAATTCGATCGCCGGTTCGTCTTCGAGTTTTTGCATGAAGTGGCAGTGCCAACGCAAGCGGCCGGAAAACCCCTTTAGCGAATGCCTCAGGGCGGGGTCAGTCGATCCCAAGATCGCCGCTTCAGTCGCCTGGTGAACACTGCGCAGCGAAATCGTTCCGAAAGCCAAATGGGGGCTGAGGCGGCTGCAACCCTCGGTCGCGCTGAGCGGGCTCGACAAGGAGGATCGGTAGCCTCGTGCTCGCTCCTGCAAAAACGAATCCAGTGTCCGCCACGCGGCGGTCTCGCCTGCCGGCTGCCAGGTCGCCCGGCTCGGCTGGCATCCCAGGTCCGCGCGACTGGGCACGGGTGTGGACGGCATCGTCTCGGCCGGGTGGAAGCGCGAGGGCGTCGGTACCTCGTTTCCGTCCATGTGCCGTTGCCAGCGGCCTGCCCATCCGCGGCGATCGGACAGTCTGCGAATGACTCCGGTTTGGGGCCATTCCCGCCAGACGACATTGTGCGTGGCGCACCAGCGCTTGACGGCGCGGTCGCGTGTCCAGGTCCAGCCCGGGCCCGTTTCTTCGTGGCTCAGGAGGTGTGTGAAGCGGAATCTGCGGTGAAGGTCCTCGAGCACCTCGGTCATCGACGCCTGGAGAACGAGGAGCGGCAGTCCGAGCGCGCTCAGGCAGCTCCGCAGTTCGGCGAGACAGCTCAGCGCAAATTCGGCATGGCGAACGTCAAATTCATCGCTCGCCAGCCACTCGGGTTCGATGACATAGACGGCGAGCGCGTCTTTGAAGCGCTGCGCCTGCTCGAGCGGTGCATGATCGCGCAGGCGCAGGTCGCGCTTGAACCAGACGAGCGCGCGCGTGTGATCCATATGCTCGTCTTATTTGTTGACATCGACAACGATCCGACCTCGGACGTGGCCGGCCAGCAACTCGCTGGCCGCACCGATCGCCTGCTCGAGGCCAATATCACTCGTGACCCGCTCGATGACGCCCGGGTCGAGATCGCGTGCGAGTCGCGACCAGGCCGCCTCACGAAGGCTGATCGGCGCCATGACGCTGTCGATCCCGGCAAGTGTGATGCCGCGCAGGATGAAGGGCGCGACAGTTGCCGGGAAGTCCATTCCCTGGGCGAGGCCACAGGCTGCCACGACCCCACCGTAGCGCGTCGCGGCACAGACATTGGCGAGCGTGTGGCTGCCGACGGTGTCGATGGCAGCCATCCAGCGCTCGCGGGCGAGCGGCTTGCCCGGCGAGCTGAGCTCGCTTCGATCGATGATCTCGGCGGCACCCAGTTCAAGAAGATAGTCGGCCTCGGCGGGCCGGCCCGTCGAAGCGATGACGCGCCAACCCTGCCGGGCGAGGAGCGCGATCGCAATGCTGCCGACACCACCCGCTGCGCCTGTCACGAGCACCTCGCCCGATGCGGCGCCCAGGCCGTGGCGTTCCAGGGCCAGCACGCAGAGCATCGCGGTATAGCCTGCCGTTCCGATCGCCATCGCCTGCCGGGTGTCAAAGGCTGCAGGCAGCCCGATCAGCCAGTCGCTGCGCAGTCTGGCCCTTTGCGCGAGCCCGCCCGAGTGGGTCTCGCCCACGCCGAAGCCGTTGAGCAGCACCCGGTCGCCGGGCTTGAATCGATCGCTCTCGCTGCGCCCGACAACACCGGCAAGGTCGATTCCCGGTATCAGCGGGAATCGCCGCACGACGGGCGAGCGGCCAGTGATCGCGAGAGCGTCCTTGTAGTTGAGCGTCGAATGCCCAACGTGCACCTCGACATCGCCTGCTGGCAATTGATCGGCATCGAGGTCGCGCACCGAGCAACGATAGGGCTGATCGTCCTTTTCAATCCATAGTGCACGAAAGCTCATCTCATCGATCCCTTATGGCGTGTACAATTCCTAGTTTCGCTCATTTCATTCGAAACCTCGCTCATGACACCCATGGGGTCCCGGGATCTGGCTGCTGCTGCCGTTGTCGTGCTGATCTGGGGCCTCAATCTCATCTTCATCGTTGAAGGTCTCGAGCAGTTCACGCCCATGCAGCTCGGCGCGGCGCGGTTTGCGCTGACCGCGTTTCCATTGATGTTCGTCGTCGCCCGACCCGGGATTCCACTGCGCGACTTGGTGCTTTACGCGCTGTTTCAAGGCGTGGGTCAATTCGTCCTCCTGTTTCTCGCTTTGCGCCTCGGCATGAGCGGGGCGCTCGCCTCGGTCATCGCCCAGGTTCAACCCTTTTTCACTGCGATTTTCGCTGCCCTCTGGCTGAGAGAACGATGGAGTCGTTCGCTTCGGATCGGGTTCGTGGTCGCAGCCGTCGGGTTGGCTTGCTTCATCGCCCAGACCTTGCAGCCCTCGGTGCGCGAGGAGGTGACCCTGCTGGGCATCGTGCTCACGCTTGGCGCTGCGGCATCCTGGGCCGCCTCGAACATCGTTGTCAGGCGGCTGGCCGCTGCGGGTGCGCGCTACGATGCCCTGTCGCTCGTGGTGTGGGGCGCGGTGGTCACCACTCCGTTTTTCCTCATTGCATCGCTCGTGGTCGATTCTCCTACCAGCCATGCCAATTGGCTGAATGCTTCGCTCTCAGGCTGGGTCGCGATTGGCTACCAGGCCTGGGGCGCCTCGCTGATCGGGTATGGCCTGTGGACAGCCTTGCTCAAGCGCCATCCTGCCAGTCGGGTCGGACCCTTCAGCATGGCCGTGCCCGTGATCGGCGTCGTGGCGGGAATGACCTGGCTGGGCGACACCGTCACCGGCTTGCAGTGGGTCGGCACCGCCTTGATTCTGCTCGCACTTGCAATCGTTTTTTCCGGCGCGCGTCGGGAGGACCTCAGGGCGAGGGCTGGACGCTGAGGGACAGACTCGAGGTTTGGGCGGCGACCAGGCTCCACAGCCGTTCGGCGGTCGCACTCATCGCCGCGCGCTGGCGATAGAGTCTGATGTCAATGTCGACGATCCAAGCCTCGTCGGCCGCCTGGATCAGGCTTCCCGATCTCAATTCATCGAGGATCAGGCTTTGTGGCAACCAGGCGAGCCCACGTCCAGAACAGGCCATGGTCTTCAAGAGCAAGGCGCTGTGGGCTGTGAACACGAAAGAGATTTCAGCACGCTGCGATACGTCCTGCGCGCGCTCGCGGTAGAGACCCCTCAGGCGGTGACGCATGATCTGGCCGAGGCCCGAGGCTTCGCTGTACTGAAGTACCGGGATGGGTCCGCCCCGGTCGATTGTGAAGAGTGGCTGGCCCGCGGCGTCGGGCACCGATACGGGCAGCAGGCGGTCCCCGCCCAGTCGGGTCAGCGGGAAGTCGTCGCTGTCCATCCGGCTGGGCACATCCGGATGTCCATAGCAGAGCAGGAACTGAACCTGCCTTTGCGTCATCAGGTGCTCGCAGGCGCGCGAGTGATCGCTCATGGTCTGCACCGCTCCGGGTCGTAGCTGGGCTTCCAGTCGGGCAAGCCAACCCGGGAAAAAGCAGATCGAAAGCGAATGCGTGACGGCGAATCGCAGGCCGGCCGCGGCCTCGTCATGCGCGGCGCGAGCCTTGATTCTCGAGGCCTCGAGTGCGGCGACCACCTCCTGGACCAGAGGTAGAAACCGGGTGCCGGCAGCGGTCAACTCGACCGGATGCGAGCCACGGTCGATCAAATCCGCGCCAACCCATTCCTCGAGCGCGCGAATGTGCCGGCTGAAGGCGGGCTGAGCAATTGCCCGCGACTCGGCTGCACGCGAAAAATTGCCGCTCGCAGCGAGTGCGATGAAATCCTCGAGCCAGTCGAGGTCCAGCGGCCGGTTGGTCGGTCCCACGTCAGGGCGCCTGGTGAAGTGGTGTGAATAATTTGATGCGATTTTAGTATTGGAGCGGGCGGGCGCGCTGCGTTCATGATCGGTGCATCTCAACCGACGAGTCGAAAGACATGCCAAGGATCGCCAATTACCGGGGCATCATTCCCGCAATCGCCTGCCCCTTCACCCCCGACCTCCGAATCGATGAACAGGCGCTCAGGCGTCTTGCGTCCTGGCTGGGGGCTCAGCCAGGGGTGGTGGCCGTGATGACCAACGGCCATACCGGCGAGGTGTTCTCGCTGCTGCCGGCCGAACGGGCCGAGGTGACCCGCATCGTTGCCGACGAGTTGCGCGGTCGCACTCCGGTGATCTCCTCGATTGTCTGCGAGGGTCTTCTCGATGCGGCCGAGCAGGCCCGTGCGGCCCGCGAGGCGGGTGCCGTGGCCCTCGACATCATGCCGCCCCACCACTGGCTGCGGTTTGGCTGCACGACCCATCACACGCTTGAGTACTTCAATGCAATCCATCAGGCGGTACCGGATCTCGATCTGGTCGCGCATGTCTATCCCGCCTGGACCCGCGCATCCTACTCATCGGCCCTGCTGGCCGATCTCGCGCGCTTGCCTTATCTGCAAGCGTTCAAGGCCGGTCAGCGCGACATGAACAAGTACGCCCGGGACATCAAGGCGATTCGCAAGGCCGATCCTTCCAAGGCGATCCTCACCTGTCATGACGAATATCTGCTAGCTTCGATGGTCCAGGGGGTCGATGGCGCGCTGGTCGGCTTTGCCACCTTCATTCCGGCCCTGATTGCCGATTTGTGGGAAGCGGTGAAGGCGGGCGATCTCGCTCATGCGATCGCGATCCAGGCGGTCATCACGCCTCTGAAGGACGCTGTTTACGGAGCGGGCGAGCCAACCGGAGAGGCCCATGCCAGGATGAAGGCGGGCATGTACCTCGCGGGTGTCATCGACGATCCGACCGTGCGCCCGCCCACGATGGCCCCAGGCGAGGCCGACATGGCGGAGCTCCGCAGCGCCGTCGAACAGGCTGGCTTGCTCAGGCGGTGAGCGGCGCGCGCGCCTTGCGCGAGGCGAAGCCTTACAGCCTTCATACCCCCTTTCACCAAGACCGATTGATTCAATTCACAGAGGAGACCAAGACCATGAACAAGCGGACCATTTTGCTGGGGCTGGGCGGCACGCTTGCCGTCGGCGTTTTGCTTGCCCTGACGGCTGCCCCGGTTGCTGCGCAAACCTGGCCGGCCCGGCCCGTCAGGATGATCATTCCATTCCCGCCGGGCGGCACCCTCGATATGGTCGGACGCCTTCTGGCCCAGAGGCTCGGAGACCAGTTGGGCCAACCCTTCGTGGTCGAGAATCGTGCTGGGGGTAACGGCACAATCGGCTCCGATCTGGTTGCGAGGGCTCAGCCAGACGGTTACACACTGCTGTTCAACGCTTCGACTTTCGTCACGGCGCCCATGACGATGTCCCAGGTGCCGTACTCGGTCATCAAGGATTTCACGCCGGTGGCGCTGGTCGCCAAGGCGCCTCTCTCGGTTGCGATCAATCGAAATCTGCCCGTGACTGACGTCCAGTCACTGCTGGCTTATGCCAAGGCGCAGCAGGGCAAGATGACCTTCGCGGTCGGATCGATCGGTTCGGCAGGGCACCTCGCAACCGAGTTGCTCAAAAAGAGTGGCATGGATTACACGGTCATTCCCTACAAGGGCACAGCGCCCGCGTTCCAGGACCTGATCGGTGGCCAGATCGACGGCTTCATCGATCCCATTCTCGGGTCGGTCCAGCATCACAGGGCCGGGCGCGTGCGAGTGGTCGCGGTCACCTCGCTCGCGAGGGTGCCCAATTTGCCCGACGTGCCAGCCGTGTCGGAAACGATTCCCGGCTACGAGTTCTCCAGTTGGTACGGGGTGTGGGGGCCCGCACGACTGCCGGAGGCCATCCGTGATCGCCTCAATGCGGAGGTGAACAAGGCGCTGCAGGGCGAGATGAAGGACAAGCTCACGCCGCAGGGTCTGCTCGTGACACCCGGCAGCGTCGCGGATTTTGTGAAATTCCAGACCGAGGACATGGCGCGCGCGCAGAAGTTGATCACGGAAGGCAATATTCGTGTCAATTGAGCGAGTGCCCGCGCGGTTCGCGGTCGTCACCGGCAGCAGTGCCGGGATTGGCCGCGCGATCGCGCAGGCTTTGCTCGCCGACGGCTGGCGCGTGACCGGGATGGACCGGGCGCCCGCCTCGATTGAGCACCCCGCATACGTGCATCGAGCGGGCGACCTCGCCGGACCCGCACCAGAGCTCATGCTTGACGAAGGCGACTGTTGCGCCGATGCGCTCATCCATGCGGCCGGGCTGATGCACGCCGCTCCCCTGGGCGAACTGCATCCGGATGTCGGCGATCGGCTTTGGCGGGTCCATGTACGCGCTCTTGAGCGCCTGGCCAATCGCCTCCTGCCTCCGATGGCGCAGCGCCGCTCCGGGCGACTGATCGTCATCGGCAGTCGGGTCTCGGGCGGGCTCCCGCGCCGCAGCCAGTATGCGGCGAGCAAGTCGGCGCTGATCGGCATGGTGCGCAGTTGGGCGAGCGAGCTTGCGCCAGACGGTGTCACGGCCAATATCGTTTCGCCTGCTGCGACGCGCACCGCCATGCTCGACGATCCCACGCGCGCGAGCAGCGCGCCGAGGATGCCGCCCATCGGGCGTCTGATCGAAGCCGATGAAATTGCCGCGCTGGTCAGGTTCCTGCTGTCATTTGAAGCAGCCGCGATCACCGGGCAGGATATTGCCATCTGCGGCGGGGCTTCGCTCCCCGTCTGAAAGGCGGCATGGCCTGCGGCGGGTCACCCTTGCACTCACGAACACTTTCGTACTGTCATGAAAATCACGCACATCCTTGAATCCACCCGCCCCATCCGGTCCCCGATTCGCAATGCCTACATCGATTTTTCGAAGATGACCCTCAGCCTGGTCGCGGTCGTCACTGATGTGATGCGCGATGGGCAACGCGTCGTGGGCTTTGGTTTCAACTCCAACGGCCGATACGGGCAGGGCGGCCTGATTCGGGAACGGTTTGCCCCGCGTATCCTTGAGGCCGATCCGCAGGCGCTTCTGGCCGAGGACGGGAGCAACCTCGATCCTCACGCGGTCTGGGCGACCATGATGTCCAACGAAAAGCCCGGCGGCCATGGTGAGCGTTCCGTCGCGGTCGGGACGATCGACATGGCGGTTTGGGACGCAGCCGCCAAGATTGCCGAGCAGCCGCTGCATCAGTGGCTCGCTCAGCGATATGGCAAGGACAGGGCCGATCCCAGGGTGTTTGTCTACGCCGCTGGGGGTTACTACTATCCGGGCAAGGGCATCGAGGGTTTGCGCGCCGAGATGGCGAGCTATCTCGAGCGCGGGTATACCGTTGTCAAAATGAAGATCGGCGGTGCGAGTCTCGCCGAGGACTGCGAACGGATCGAGTCGGTGCTGCAGATGCTCGGCCGGGGGCAGAGCCTCGCGGTGGATGCCAATGGGCGATTCGATCTCAAGCGAGCGATCGACTACGGTCGAGCGCTCGAGCAGTATCCCTTGTTCTGGTACGAGGAGGCGGGCGATCCGCTCGACTATGAGCTTCAGGCGCGCCTGGGTGAGGTCTATCAGGGCTCTATGGCAACCGGCGAGAATCTTTTTTCGATGCAGGACGCGAGAAATCTGATCCGTTATGGCGGTATGCGTGCCGATCGCGACTGGCTGCAATTCGACTGCGCGCTCAGTTATGGGCTGGTTGAGTATTTACGCACGCTTGAGATGCTGAGCGAGCACGGCTGGTCGGCGCGGCGCTGCATTCCGCATGGTGGGCACCAGATGTCGCTGGCGATTGCGGCAGGTCTCGGCCTGGGTGGAAACGAGAGCTACCCCGATCTGTTTCAACCGTACGGGGGCTTTCCTGACGGCGTGCTCGTTCGCGACGGATTCGTCGACCTGCCCGACCTCCCGGGCATTGGCTTTGAGGGCAAGGCCGACCTGATCGCCGAGATGCGTGCTTTGGTGAAGACCATCGAATGACCGATCTCCCCCTTCATGCGCTGACGCTTGCCGAGGCGGCTGCCGGTCTGCGCAGTGGCCGATTTACCGCGCTCGATCTCACCAGAAGCTACCTCGATCGAATCGCCGAGTCGGACGACCGCATTCACGCTTTTGCCACGACCTGTCCGGATCGTGCCCTCGCTGAGGCCGAGCAGGTTACCCGCGCTCAGCGGGCAGGCGAGTGCTTGGGGCCGCTTCACGGCATCCCGATCGCGCACAAGGATGTTTTCCTGACGTGCGGGCTGCGCACAACCGCCAATTCCCATGTTTTTGCAGACTGGGTACCCGGGATCGATGCGGCGACCGTCGAATGTTTTCGGGAGAAGGGGGCCATCACGCTGGGCAAGACGGTCTGCCACGAGTTCGCCTTTGGCGCACCGGCGGCCGGTGATCGATTCGTGCCGGCCCGCAACCCGTGGGACCTTGATCTCATGCCGGGGAGTTCGAGCAGCGGCGCGGGCGCGGCGGTTGCCGCCGGCTTGTGTCCGATTGCGACCGGGACCGATACCGGCGGTTCGGTTCGTCATCCGGCGGCCGCCTGCGGCATCGTCGGCCTGAAGCCCACCCGCGGGCGTTTCTCCACGGTGGGGGTGATTGCGCTGGCACCCTCTCTCGATACCGTTGGCTGGCTCACCCGCGATGTGGCCGATCAGGCGCTGATCTGGCCTGAATTGGCGGCAGCGGCCAATCCAGTAAGCCGAGCGGGCATTGGCTCGATCGATATAGGCGGTGTGCGCCTGGAGGGGCTGCGTCTGGGTCTGTCGCGGGACTGGCTCGATCGGGATTCAGAACTCGCGCGCATGCATGATCCCGAGATTTGCAATGCGTTTGACGAGGTGCGCGCGCGCCTGGCGCACTGGGGCGTCGAATGGGTGCCGGTTGAACTGCCTCCGATTGCCGACATCATCGCCGCGGCCAATCAGATCATCTGTACCGAGGCGGCGCAGCAGGTCGGTCGCTGGCTCCATACCGGAGGCCCCCTGGGAGCAGGTTTGCAGGAGCGGCTCCGGCAGTCGAGCGCAGGGGACCTCGAAGCCTATCACCGGGCATTGCGGGTCGCGCAGGGGTGGCGCTCCGAATTGGATCGAATGTTTCGCGAAGCGGGCGTGGCACTGCTCGCCGCGCCGGGTCGCGAGCAGTTTCCGGAGACCCTCGAGAGCCTGATGCAAAGCGGCAGTGGTCCCCGTACCGCCTGCAACCGACTCTACAGCCTGACCGGGCACCCGGCCCTGACCCTGCCGATGGGTCTTTCGGCCAGGGGTTTGCCGATGGCGATCCAGTTTGCCGCGCCGGCCTCGGAGGAGGCGAGGCTGCTTTCCATCGCCGGCCGACTCGAGCGCGAGGGCCTGAGACTCCCCCAGGATGCCCCCTTACCCTGGCGTTGATTCAGGATCCGAACCCACCGCCGCCTGGCGTTGCGATTTCGAAGACATCGCCGGCCTGCATCTGTACCTCGCCAATGTGCGTGAGCATCTCGACGCTGCCGTCGGAACGGATCACGCGATTGATGCCCGGCGCTCCGGGCTGGCCGCCCGCCATGCCGAATGCGGGGTGAACCCGGCCATTGCTGAGAATGCCCGCGGTCATCGGCTCCAGGAAACGGATCCGCCTGAGGCCGCCGTCGCCGCCTCGCCAGCGACCGGCTCCGCCCGAGCCCGAGCGGATCGAGTAGCTCTCCAGGTGAACCGGGAAACGGAATTCGAGCACCTCGGGGTCGGTGAGCCTCGAGTTGGTCATGTGGGTCTGAACGACGCTCTCGCCATCGAACCCACCTTTGAGTTGGCCCTGGTCGTCAAATTCTCCGCCAGCGCCGCTCCCGCCCGATACCGTTTCGTAGTACTGATAGCGATCGTTGCCAAAGGTGAAATTATTCATCGTCGGCTGAGCGCCCGCCATGACGCCAAGCGCACCAAAGATCGCATTGGTGATGCAGCTCGAGGTCTCGACATTGCCTGCCACGACTGCCGCCGGCGGGATGGGGTTGAGCATGCAGCCCTCTGGAATGATGATCTCGAGCGGCTTGAGGCAACCCGCATTCAGGGGAATGTCATCATCGACCAGAGCGCGAAACACATAGAGCACCGCCGCCATGCATACGGCCCGTGGTGCGTTGAAATTATTGGTCTGCTGCGCGCTGGTCCCGGTGAAGTCGATCACCGCGCTGCGTCGCGTGGCGTCGATTCGCACCGCGACGCTGATGGCCGAGCCGTTGTCGAGCTCGACCCGGAATCGACCGTCCTCGAGCCGGTGCGCGAGTTGGGTGATCGCCCGCCGCACCGCCTCTTCGGCATTGTCCTGAACATGTCGCATGTAGGCGATGACGACTTCGAGGCCGAACTGGTCGACCATACGACGCAGTTCCTGAACGCCTTTTTCATTGGCAGCGATCTGTGCCTTGAGGTCGGCGAGGTTTTGATGAGCGTTGCGCGCAGGGTAGGGGCCCGAGGCGAGCAGTTCGAGAATCTCGTGCTCACGCAGTCGGCCGCCCCCCTGGCCATCCCCCTCGACGAGCAGCACGTTGTCGATCCGCACGCCTTCTTCCTCGATTCGAGTCGAAAACGGTGGCACCGAGCCCGGCGTGATGCCACCGATATCGGCGTGGTGGCCACGCGATCCGACGAAAAACGAGGGGCTCGCCTGCTCGCCGATATAGACCGGCGTGATCACGGTGACATCGGGCAGGTGGGTGCCGCCATGGTAGGGATCGTTCAGCACGAAAACGTCGCCCCGCTTCATTTTCAGCGCGTTTTCGCGGATCACCGTCTGAATGCTCTCGCTCATGCTTCCCAGGTGCACGGGCATGTGCGGTGCATTGGCGATCAGTTCCCCCTCGGCATTGAAAATCGCGCACGAGAAATCCAGGCGCTCCTTGATGTTGACCGAGTAGGCGGTGTTCTGGAGCTGCAGCCCCATCTGCTCGGCGATATTCATGAAGAGGTTGTTGAAGACCTCCAGCAGGATCGGATCGACGGTGGTGCCCGCCGCTCGGCGCTGTACCCGAGGGATGACCCGCACCAGTTCGAGGTGATTCAAGGCGGTGACCGCGGCCTGCCAGCCCGGCTCGACCACCGTGGTGGCATTACGCTCGGCAATGATCGCCGGGCCCGTGATGCGTTCGCCCGGCCGCAGGTTCTCGCGTTGGAAAAGTCCAGCGGACTGCCAGCGGTCGACGCTTTTTTCGTCCTCTGTGTAAACCGAGACCTGCGCGGCGGGCAAGGGTTCGGACGACTCGACCAGCGGATGCGTCGGCTCGGCCGGTGCATCGCCGGATATGATCACCTCCACCGACACAGCCTCCACGATCAGCGACTTGCCAGGCATCAGGAAGGCAAAACGCTGCCGATAGGCGGCCTCGAACCCGGCGGTCAGCGCTGCGATCGAGCCTGCCCGGGTCATCAGCGCAGTGTCGGTCCCTGCGTAGCGGATGTGCACGCGCCGTTCGACCCGCATTTCGCCTTGACCCGCGTACTGGGCTGCGAGATCGGCGCGCGCCTGCGATTCGAGTTCGTCGAGCGCATGCTCGATTACTGGGTGTTGCGCGGCTTCAAGAGGCTGCTCGATCGTTCGCTCGCGGATGAGGCTCTGGTCGGCGAGCCCCATCCCGTACGCGCTCAAGACACCCGCGAGCGGGTGGATGAACACGCGGTTCATGCCCAGCGCATCGGCCACCAGGCAGGCGTGCTGGCCGCCCGCGCCGCCGAAGCACTGCAGCGTATAGCGCGTCACGTCGTAGCCCCGGGCGACCGAGATCTTCTTGATCGCGTTGGCCATCTGCTGAACGGCGATTCGGACGAAGCCCTGGGCAGTCGCCTCCGGGCTCAGGCCAGTCCGCGCCGCGAGCGCTTCGAAGTGCTCGCGCACGACCTGATCGTCGAGCGCCTCATCGGCTTGCGGGCCGAAGGTGCGGGGAAAATGAGCAGACTGAATCTTGCCGAGCAATACATTGGCATCGGTCACAGCCAGGGGGCCGCCCCGCCGGTAACACGCAGGGCCAGGATTGGCCCCCGCACTGTCCGGCCCGACCCGCATGCGTGCCCCGTCGAAATGAAGAATCGAGCCGCCACCGGCTGCGACCGTGTGGATGCTCATCATGGGTGCCCGCATCCGAACGCCCGCGACCTGCGTCTCGAATTCGCGCTCAAAGGCGCCCGCGAAGTGGCTGACATCGGTCGAGGTGCCGCCCATGTCAAAGCCGATCACCCGCTCATGCCCGGCAAGGCTTGCCGTGCGGGCCATGCCAACGATGCCCCCCGCCGGGCCGGACAGAATGGCGTCCTTGCCCTGGAAGATCCGGGCGTCGGCGAGGCCTCCCGAGGACTGCATGAAGAGCAGCCGAACGCCGGGGAGCTCATCGGCAACCTGTTCGACGTAACGGCGCAGGATCGGGGACAGATAGGCGTCGACCACCGTCGTGTCGCCGCGGCTCACGAATTTCATCAGCGGACTGGTCTGATGGCTGGTGCTGATCTGTTCAAATCCCAGTTCGCGCGCGATGGCCGCCGCCTCGCTCTCGTGGCCACCAAACCGATACGCATGCATGAAGACGATCGCAATGCTGCGAAAGCCCCGTGCCCGGGCTCCGGCCAGCGCCTCGCGCAGTCTGGTCGTTTCGAGCGCCTGGATCACCTGGCCCATGGCATCGATTCGCTCGTCCGCCTCGATCACCTCGCTGTAGAGCAATTCGGGCAGCACGATCCGCCGATCGAAGAGGCGCGGGCGGTTCTGGTAGGCGATCCTGAGCGCGTCCCTGAAACCGCGGGTGGTGAGCAGCACGGTCGGTTCGCCCTTGCGCTCGAGGAGCGCGTTGGTCGCGACCGTAGTGCCCATTTTCACGCAATCGATGGAGTCGGACGGGATCGCTTCGCGGCTCCCCAGTCCCAGCAGGTGGCGAATCCCAGCGACCGCCGCGTCTCGATACTGTTCCGGGTTGTCGCTCAGCAACTTGTGGGTGGTGATTCGACCATCAGGACTGCGTCCAACAACGTCAGTAAAGGTGCCGCCTCGATCGATCCAGAATTGCCATTTCGAGACGCGATTCGTTGTGAGCATGTGTTCGTTCCGGAGTTGCGCAGTCAAACCGGTGAGATTACCATCCGCGGCGCGCGAACCCCTATCGGGCGGCCCGGGTGGCGAGCCGTGGCCGATTCAGAAACGACCCCGAGCCGATCTCGTCACTTGATCTGGTTGTAGGCATCAAACCCGGCGAGCGCCACGCCGCCCAGCAGGATCAGTGTGATGTCGATCTGTGGGAGCTTCCAGATGTAAGGAGCGAAAAACGCGATCAGCAGCAGAAGACCGACCAGCACCGAGAAACGTTCGACGTTCTTCAATTTCCCGTCCTTTCAAGAAAGGTCTTCACCAGCCAGCGGCACGCTCGCAGCAATCGGGCGTCCTGACCCGCTGGGCCAACAGCCTGAATCCCCATGGGCAGATCATCGGCCAGCGTGATCAGCGGCAGATTGACTGAGGGCAGGCCGGCAAAGCTCCACACCGTCTGCATGATGGGATCGCCCGTCGATTCGGAAATCGGTGGTGCTGCGCCAAGGCTCGCAGGCGTCAGGATCGCGTCGAAGTGCTCGAAATACTCGTCGAAGGCAGTCGCGACATGGGGAATCCGATCCACCGCGTAGAGGTAATCGATCGCCGATACTGCGTCCGCCGCCCGGAGACGTTCCTGAAGCGCCCCGCCCAGCAGCTCGGGGCTGCGGGCGCGCTCGTTGCGCAGGCAATGTGCCAGTTCGGCGTTATTGATCGTCTGGTGCCAGGAGACCGTCCGCTCGACGATCGGCGGCAGCTCAGTATGAACGACCACGCCTTCGAGCACGTCGACAAAAGCCTCGCAGGCTTCGCGCGCCTCCTCGCTCATGCGCGACCACCAGGGGGTCCGAACGAAGCAAAATCGGGGCGGAAGGGGCGGATCACTGCGGCTGAGCTCGAGCAGCCGGCGAGGGGCAAGCCCGCGCGTGGCAGGATCGACGCCGTCGTCACCGCTGATCACCTCGACGACGGCGGCGAGGTCATCGATATTGCGCGCGAACACGCCGATCTGATCGAGGGTGGGCGATTGCTCGAGTACGCCGGTGCGCGGAATCAGGCCGCGTGTGGGTTTGAAGGCATAAACGCCGCAAAACGACGCCGGCCGGATCATCGAACCGTTGGTTTGCGAACCGATCGCGACCGGCACGAGCCCCGCAGCCACCGCAGCAGCTGAGCCGGCAGAAGAGGCGCCTGGCGTGCGGTCGTGCCCGTGCGGGTTGCGCGTTGGGGCGGGCGTCGCAATCGCAAACTCGGAGGTGGCCGCCTTCCCGAACACGATGGCCCCGGCCTCGCGCAGGCGCCTCACGAGCGTCGCATCGGCGATCGGATAGCGGCCCTGGTGGATAGGGCTGCCGAACTCGGTCGGGAAATCGATCGTGTCGATGATGTCCTTGATTGCGATCGGTACGCCAAAGAGGGGGCCGCAAGATTCGCCCCGCATCCGTCCCGCCTCGAGATGGTCAGCCTGCAGCGCAATGATCCGGGCATCGAGCTGCGCAAAGGCGCTCAGGCGCTCCTGCGAGGCCTCGGCTGCGGCCAGCAGTTGAGCCGTCGTTTGCGCAAGCGGCAGCGCCCCCGACGCATAGCGCTCGCGAAGTTCAAGCGCCCCCATTGCACTGAAAGGCATCGATGCGTCCACCCGCAACTCCTACTGCATGCTCTTGAAGATATCGGGATTCACGATCGACTTGTCGTTCGGGTCGAACGGGATCTCCTTCGCCTGATTGAAGAACTGGTCGGGCAGATACGTGACAAGCGAGGGATAAATGTAAGTCAGCGCGAGCGTGATGAGCACTATGCCGACGAAGGGAAAACACCCCTTGAAGATCGTCCA
>Ga0169931_10008650_pt1 | contig 14817 bp, 11 predicted proteins | sample Kivu_15m_20L_FD_129675 | JGI IMG/M metagenome (GOLD analysis project Ga0169931, IMG submission 129675) | Freshwater microbial communities from Lake Kivu, Western Province, Rwanda to study Microbial Dark Matter (Phase II) - Kivu_15m_20L... | ecosystem: Environmental > Aquatic > Freshwater > Lake...
CGAGCAGTGGCAGGTGTACGAGGTTGGGGTAGATCTTTTCGGGGCCGATGGACTGCTGCTGGCCAGCGATCAAGGCCCCAGCGGCAAGAATTTCAGTGAGCTCACCGCCCTGCACGAAGCCGGCAACATTACCATGACGCGTGGTTACAATCAGTTACCGGGCGATGGTCGCGGCTATCTGGCCCGCATCGACCTGGAGGACCGCAGGGGCCGCAATCAGGGCCACGTGCTCTACATCACCCTTCGCCCGAAGGCTTTGCTCAACCAGACCGGATTGGCCGCTCTGCTCATTGATGGAAGCGTGTCGCGCAGGCTCATCCCGGAGCGGTACTCGGTGGCCAGATACGAGAACGGCCAGCTCATGGAATCTAAGGGCGATTGCCCATACAGTGTCTCACTCAGCACTGCCAGACCCGACACCTCCGGCAGCCTGCATTGGCACATGGATGGCTACAGCCATCTGGCCAACTGGCACACCGATGGTCATGTGATCATCATCTCTCAGGCCGAGGGCGTGCTCCCAGCGGTTCTCACGGCATTCCCTTACATGCTCATCGCGTTCATACTCCTGGCTATGCTGGCCTTCGCTCTGCTGCGCGGCCCCGGTGCATTGGTGGGCCGTTGGGATTCGCTGCGCACTCGAATCAACCTGAGTCTGACAGGCACCATAGCGGCCACATTTGTCATGGTGGGTAGCGCCACAGTGTACTTCGTGGTAGGCAGGCAGCAGTCTCGCGAAGAGGCGCACCTGCTCGATCGCACACGCTCGGTACAGATGGAGCTTGCGGGCAAACTCAAGGAACGCGACACACTCTCCGTTTCCGATGCCGATGTGCTGAACCGACTGTTGTCGCGTTTCTCAGGCATATTCGGGAGCGACATCAACCTGTATATGACCGATGGTCGGCTACTGGCCACCTCGCGCCCCCGGCTGTATGAAAGCGGGCTACGCGCCCCGCTCATCGACCCGATGGCCTTCAACGCCCTCAATGGGGCATCGCTCACATCGGTGGTTCAGTACGAGCAGATCGGTGCCATGCGGCATCTGGCCGCCTACGTGCCGGTGCGCAACACCGCGGGGAGGGTGCTCGGCTACATCGGGCTGCCATATTACGCTCGGCAAGAGGCCGTGCGTAGAGAGGCGGGGCTGCTCATCTCCACCCTCATGAACCTCTTCGTGCTCCTGCTGGTGGTGGCCGTTGCCGTGGCTCTTGCGCTTGCCGAACGCATCACTGAACCTCTTAGGGTGATGCGCGAGAGCCTGCACGGACTTCGTCTGCAGGGCGGGAACCGCGCGGTGGTGTGGCATGGCGATGACGAGGTGGGCGAACTGGTGCGCGAGTACAACCGCACCCTGAAGGAGTTGGTGCGCAGTGCCGAACTACTTGCCCGCAGCGAGCGCGAGAGCGCCTGGCGCGAGATGGCCCGTCAGGTGGCTCACGAGATAAAGAACCCGCTCACACCCATGCGTCTGGGCATACAGATGTTGCAACGCAGTCAGGCCGACAACGCCCCCGACCTCCCCGAGCGCACCGCCCGTATGTGCAACACATTGATCGAGCAGATCGATGCGCTCTCGAACATCGCTTCAGCTTTTTCAGATTTCGCACAGATGCCGCGGCCCGAGATGCAGCCTGTGGACCTTGCCGCCATCCTGTCGGGTGCGCACGACCTGCACCGCAATCAACCGGGCATGCAGATCGGCCTCTCGGTGCCCAGCGGGCCTGTGGTGGTGCGGGCCGATCGCGATCAGCTCATCCGCATATTCAACAACCTGGTCAAGAATGCCATTCAGGCCATTCCTGAAGGCCGCGAGGGGAGGGTCGATATCACTTTGCAGGTCGATGAGGACCACGCCACCGCCACCGTGAGCGACAACGGCAGCGGCATGACCCCCGAGGTACGCGAGCGGATCTTCGTGCCCAGATTCAGCACCAAGACCTCTGGCATGGGTCTGGGTCTTGCCATGGTCAAAGGAATGGTCGAGGGCATGGGAGGCACCATCAGACTCGAGACCGTACCCGATCAGGGCACCACTTTCTACGTGGAACTCGGCTTGGATCGGGCCGAGTGATTGACAAGATAGACTCCCGAGAAGACGAGAACAGCGCTGATCACTTTGGTGACTGTGAGCACATCGCTGCCGGCACCGATGGCGATAGCTGTGGCAAGCACCGGTTGTAGATAGATGTAGATGCTCACCACCGATGGGCTCAGGTACCGCAGCCCGATGCTGTTGAACAAGTAGGCGAAGTAGCTGAGGCCCACCACCACGAACACCGTTCCGGCCCAGATGCGTGGTGGGAATTGCGACCATTGCACCAAAGAGAGCTCCTGCCATCCGAAAGGGATCACCATCAATCCACCGAAAAGGAACACCCACCGCATCACTGTTATAGGGTTGTATTTGCTCAATAAGGGCGACACGATGACCAGGAACACCCCGTACGAGGATGCGTTGATGAATACCAGCACATCGCCCAGAAAGGTGTCGGAACTGAACGACACCTCGCGCCCTTTGAGTAGCAAGAGCAGCGCCCCGCAAAGCCCGAGGGTGATTCCGGCCACACGCGGTAGATCGATACGCTCGCGGATGATGATGGCCGCTATGATGATGACCAGGATGGGAGTGGCCGTCATCAGAATGGACGCGTTGATGGGGTGCGTCAGCGAAAGCCCTTTGAGGAACATCAACTGATTGATCGCTATGCCGAACACAGCGCAGAGCACCAAGCGCGGCAGGTCTTTTCGGTCAATGCTCTCTTTCACCCATAACGAGGTGAGCCAGAAAAGCACAACGGCCCCTATACACCTCAAAAGGACGAAGCCGTAGGGCAGGATGTAGGCTGGCATCACATCCTTGGCTATGGTGTAGTTGGCCCCGTAAATGAGGTTCGCCCCGAAAAGGCTCAGATGCGCCAACACTCTGCGGTCCATGCCGCGAAGCTACAGGCGCCCCTTCGCATAATCCTTACCTTGCGGGCCCATGGCGTTCCGCATACAGGATCTGCTGCGCGAGCTCAATCCGAGGCGCATTCTGCTGCCCATCGGGTTGGGGTTGGTGGTGGTGAGCTACATGCTCTATGGCAACCTGACCAAGGTGCGCTACCGCGAGGTGCCCGCTGGCACAGGCGACCACGCCTGGGTGGACCTGAACCACAACGGCCAGACCGAGGATGCCGAGTATGTGACCGCTGGACCTGAGGGCGGCAACTACCAGCGCATAACCTACCGCGATGTGCTGAGCGAGATAAACTGGACCTGGGCCTCCACCGCATGGATAGGCGTGGCACTGCTCATGATGTTGCTGCGCGATGTGGCCTACATGTACCGTATCAGGCTGCTCACCGATGGCGTTATCAAGTGGCGAGACAGTTTCAACGTGATAATGTTGTGGGAATTCGCCTCGGCCGTTTCACCGAGCCTTGTGGGAGGCACGGCTGTGGCCCTTTTCATCATCAATCGCGAAGGGGTGAATACGGGTAAGAGCGCGGCCATTGTGCTCACCACCGCCCTACTTGACGAGCTATTCTATGTGCTAACGGTGCCCGTTGTCCTGCTCACGGTGAGTACAGCCACGTTGTTCCCCATCAGCCTTGAAAAAGAGTTCTTCGGTCTTACACTGGGCACAGTGGGCATATTTGTTTTCGCATATGTGGTGCTGGCCGTGTATTCGGCCTTGCTGATCTGGGGCGTGTTCATCAATCCGCGTGGATTGAAATGGTTGGTCATCAAATTGGCCTCTATGCCCTTCTTGCGCAGATGGCGGCATGATGCTGTTCAGATGGGCGATGAGATCATTGCCGCCTCGCGCGAGTTCCGTGGGCGTGGCATCGTGTTCTGGCTCAAGGCCTACGGGGCCACGGTTCTGAGTTGGACTGGAAGGTTCTGGGTGGTCAACTTCATCATCCTCGCATTCACCCCCGTGGGCAGCCACATGTTGTTGTATGCGCGGCAGTTGGTCATGTTCGCCATTCTGCTGCTAAGCCCCACACCGGGTGGCAGCGGCATTGCGGAGTTCGCCTTCAGCGGATTCTTCCACGACATGATTCCCATCGGGCTGGCCGCTTCCTTGGCCCTCATCTGGCGGCTCATCAGTTATTACCCCTACCTATTCATCGGCACCATTGTGTTGCCGAGGTGGCTCAAGCGCAGATTCGGGCACTGATGCTACAAGTCGCCCCTGCCACCGAGGCCCACCTACCGGGCATATTGTCCATCCTGAACCACATGATAAGGCACACCGATGCCATCTGGACTGAGGATGAATGGGACCTTGATCAGATGAATGCCTGGTTCAACGAACGCACAGCTGCCAAGTATCCGGTGCTGGTTGCGGTCGAGAACGGGCAAGTGGTGGGTTATTGCTCCTATGCCCAGTTCCGCGCCAAGAGCGGCTACTGCCACACCATGGAGCACACGGTGTATGTAGCCGATGGACAACAAGGAAAGGGAGTCGGCAATGTGCTGATGGAAAAGCTGGTGGAGAGAGCCCGACAAGACAATGTCCATGCCCTTGTGGCGGGGATCGATGCAGGCAACCGAGGCAGCATCCGTTTCCATGAACGCCTCGGATTTGTCCAAGTGGGACACATGCCTGAGGTGGGCATCAAGCGCGGCCGATGGCTCGATCTTGTTTTCATGCAGCTGACCATGAATTGAACTTTACCACAAAGGATCACGAAGCGATGACACAAAGGCGCACAAAGAGGAATAAGATGTTTCACGCAGAGAACTGAGAGCCGAGTGACACGCAAAGGCCGCGGAGTTAAGCCAGTTGCCCCTATTCGTACAATTCGTAATTCGTCATATTCGTAGTAAGATTCGTAATTCGTATCAGCCCAAAAGTCATCCGCATCAGCCACCCGCAATTCTTTGATCCCACAATGCACCCAGACTTCCTCCTCAATCCCGATGTGACCCACCTCAACCACGGTTCGTTCGGGGCATGCCCACGGCCTGTGTTCGAAGAGTACCAGCGGCTGCAACTCGAGTTGGAGCGCGACTCGGTGCAGTTCATGGCCGTGCGTGGCCCCGTCATGTTGGCCAAGGCCCGCGAGGCATTGGGCGCATACATAGGTTGCCATGCCGATGATGTGGTGTACGTCACCAATCCGAGCTACGCCATGAACATCATCATCAAGAGCTTCCCTTTGGCCGAGGGTGATGAGATCTTGACCACCGACCTCGAGTACGGTGCCATGGACCGCACTTGGAACTACTACTGCCGCAAAGCCGGTGCCCGCTACGTGCGCATGCCGGTGCAACTGCCGGTCACCGACAGCCAGACCATTGTTGACGACCTGTTCCGTGGCCTCAGCCCGCGCACCAAGGCAGTGTTCATCAGCCATTTGACCAGCATCACTGCGCTGCGGTTGCCCGTTGAGGCCATCTGTGCCCGCGCCAAAGAGTTGGGCCTCATCACCATAGTCGATAGTGCCCATGCGCCTGGCCATGTGCCGCTCGACCTGCTCACCCTCGGGGCCGACATCTGCACCGGGGCCTGCCACAAGTGGATGCTCACCCCAAAGGGCAGCTCGTTCCTGTACGTGAGGCGCGACATGCAGCCCATGTTCGATCCGCTCGTGATCAGTTGGGGCTACGAGAGCACCATGCCCAGCCACTCGCAGTTCATAGACTGGCACCAGATGCAGGGCACGCGCGATATCTCTGCATTCCTCGCCACGCCTCGGGCCATCGAGTACCTGGAGGCCAATGACTGGCCCACCATCAGCCGCAAGTGCCGCGAGATGGTGCGTGCCAATGCTCATGCCTTTGCCGATGCAGCGGGCGGCATGCTCCTCTCGCCCCTCACCGATGAGTTCATGGGCCAGATGTGCAGCATACGCATATCCTGCCCCGATGCCATGGCCCTGCAACGCCACCTCTACACAGCCCACCGCATCGAGATACCTGTGATGCCTCACGGAGAGCACACCTACATCCGCTACAGCATCAACGCATACAACACCCAGACCCACCTCGACACCCTTTTCAGCGCCCTGCGCGACACAAGAGAGAGAACGGGGTTGTTGGGGTGATGAAGGTAGGAGGAGGCACAGCTTCCGTTATTCATACTCAAGCAGCCACGGAGCAATAACCTGATTGGAGGCTGCCCTCCCTGCCTACATTCGCGCCCCGCCTGAAAAAGGCTTTATCTCAAGGGATTGACAAGGAATCTGTGGCGTAGCTTGGGGCATCTGGTGCTGAGGCACCGATGGGCTGTGCTTGTGGTGCTGTTGGCACTCACGGCATTCATGGGCTACCATGCGGTGCAGGTGCACATACGCTACGATTTCGCCAGTATGCTGCCTTACGATGACAGCACACTGGTGCGCTACCGCGATTTCAAGACACGTTTCGGTGAGGACGGCAATGTGCTGGTCATAGGGATGAGGCACGATAGCCTCTATACACCTGCCATGTACGCCCGTTGGCATCGCTTGGGCGAGGACATACGCCAGCTCGAAGGCATATCGGAAGTGGTGAGCGTGGCCCGCTGCGTCACCCTGACGCGCGACACCGCCCAGCGCAGGTTCGTGCTCACCAAGGTGCCTGGCGATGCGACTCTGGACCGCCCCACTGTTGACAGTCTGGCCCATTTGATGGACAACCTGCCGTTCTACCACGGCATCCTCATAAACCCCGGAACGGGTGCTACGCTCATGGCCGTGACCATGAACAAGGATTTCCTGGATAGCCGAAAGCGCGTGGGCCTCACGCAGCAGATCGTGGCGCTAACCGATGGGTTCGCACAGGCATCGGGAGTGCCGTTGCACCTGGGCGGCATGCCCTACATACGCAGTGTGCTGGCGGGCATGGTGGCGCAAGAGCTGCGCATGTTCCTAGCCTTGGCGGGCCTTGTAGCTGCCGTATTGCTCTACCTGTTCTTCCGCTCGCTCAAGGTGGTGCTGGTCAGTGTCACAGTGGTGGGTGTGGCCGTGGTGTGGTGTTTCGGTTTCATGCATCTGCTGGGCTACGACATCACTATCCTCACGGGCATCATACCCCCGCTGCTCATCATCATCGGGGTGGCCAACTGCATATTCCTGCTAACCAAGTTCCAGCAGGGTGTGCGGGCACACGGCAACCGCGCCCTGGCACTGGCCCGCATGGTTGAGCGCATAGGTTTCGCCACCATGTTCACCAACCTGACCACGGCCGTGGGCTTTGCCACATTCGCGGTGCTGCGCAGCGAGGTGATGCGGCAGTTCGGCATAGTGGCATCGCTCAGCATAGCGGGGGTGTTCATCATCTCCATAGTGCTGGTGCCGGTCATGTTCAGCTTTTTCACGCTGCCACGGCAGCGGCACCTGCGCCATTTGGAGCACGGGATGGGCTACCGTTTCATGGGCGTGGTGGTGGACATTGTGCTGTCGAACCGATCGGCCACCTATGTGGTATGCGCGGCACTCACAGGGCTATCGGTGGTGGGCATACTGCGCCGTCAGAGCACCGGCAACCTGGTCGATGACCTACCCACCGACCACCGCGTCATGACCGACCTCCGCTTCTTCGAGTCGAATTTCAAAGGCATCATGCCGTTTGAGGTAGAGGTTGATGCCCTCGGACCCGGCAAGGCCATAAGTGCGGCCACCACCGCCCGCATCGAGCGGTTGCAGGAGCTATTCGGTCAATATCCTGAGTTCGCGAGGGCTTTATCTGTGAACGAGGTCCTGAAATTCGCCCGACAGGCCTACTACAACGGCCTGCCCACCATGTACCGCCTGCCGAGCGGCAGCGAGCGGGCATTCATTCTCAGTCATTCGGGGGGGATGGAAAAGGGCAACATGCTCCACTCGTTCATCGACAGCACCCGCCAGCGCACCCGCATCAGCGTGCAGATGAAGGATGTGGGCACCCTGCAGCTCGATACGCTGATCACCGAACTGGTGCCACGCATCGACAGCATATTCAGCCCCGGTCAGTACAAAGTCTCTATAACGGGCACATCGGTGGTTTTCCTGCGCGGCACCGAGTACATGGTGCGCAACCTGCTATCGAGCCTCGCCATGGCCATCGGGCTCATAGCATTATGCATGGTGTACCTGTTCCGCTCCTGGCGCATGGTGGTGGTGTCGCTCATTCCCAACGTACTGCCACTTGTGGTCACTGCGGGTCTCATGGGTTGGATGGGCATTGCCATAAAACCCAGCACCATATTGGTTTTCAGCATCGCGTTCGGCATCTCGGTTGATGACACTATCCATTACCTCACCAAGTACCGTCAGGAGCTCGAGCATCAGGCATGGAACATCAGGCGCAGCGTGATAGCCAGCCTTCGCGAGGCCGGGCTGAGCATGATGTACACCTCGGTGGTGCTGTTCTGCGGGTTCAGCATCTTCATGGGCAGCGAGTTCGGTGGCACCAAGGCGCTGGGGCTGCTCATCTCGGTCACATTGCTCGTGGCCATGTTCTCTAACCTCATTTTGTTGCCAAGCCTTTTGCTCACATTCGAGAAGTCGCTCACCACCCGCGATTTCAGCGATACTGCCATCGGCCTTGAGGATGATGAACAGAACTGAGGGTGGAACAGACTTCAAACATCACATTTGTACCATGAAAGGGATAATCCTAGCAGGCGGTTCGGGTACACGGTTGCACCCGCTCACCTTGGCCGTGAGCAAGCAGCTTATGCCCATTTACGACAAACCCATGGTCTACTACCCGCTCAGCATCCTCATGCTGGCCGGTATAAGGGAGATCCTGATCATCAGCACCCCGCACGACCTGCCCAATTTTGAGAAACTGCTGGGTAATGGCGAGGCCTTGGGCTGCAAGTTCAGCTACAAGGTGCAGGAGGTGCCCAACGGACTGGCGCAGGCATTTGTGCTTGGCGAGGAGTTCATTGGCAACGACAAGGTGGCACTGATTCTGGGCGACAACATCTTCTACGGCCATGGCATGGACCGACTGCTGAAAGAGTGTGCCGACCCAGAAGGCGGAATGGTGTTCGCCTACCACGTGAGCGACCCTGAACGGTACGGGGTGGTGGAGTTCGATGAGCAGAAAAGGGCCATCTCCATTGAAGAGAAACCCAAGGCACCCAAGTCGAACTACGCGGTGCCGGGCCTCTACTTCTACGACAATAGCGTGGTGCGCATAGCGAGGGAATTAAAGCCCAGCGCCCGTGGCGAGTACGAGATAACCGATGTGAACAAGCATTACCTCAACGAAGGGAAACTGAAGGTGGGTGTGCTGGGCCGTGGCACCGCATGGCTCGACACGGGCACTTTCGCCTCGCTGATGCAAGCAGGACAATTTGTTCAGGTGATAGAGGAGCGACAGGGCCTCAAGGTGGGGTGCATAGAGGAGGTGGCCTACCGCATGGGGTTCATTGACGAGGCCCAACTCCGGGCAGTGGCAGCACCGCTTGAGAAGAGCGGATATGGCACATATTTGCTCAACCTGTTGAAGAAGCGCTGACAACCACCCGAATGAGAAAGATACTGGTTACCGGTGGAGCCGGATTCGTGGGCAGCGGCATGGCTGAGCGCCTGGCCCGCGACCCTGAGAATTACGTGGTGATAGTGGACAATTTCCTCACTGGCGAACCGAGGAAGATTCCCGTTTCAGAGCATGACAACATCCGCTTCATCAAGTGCGATGTGAATGATTTCCGCGATATATCGAGCGTGTTTTACGCCTACACCTTCGACTATGTGTTCCACTACGCGGCACTTGTAGGGGTGAAGCGCACGCTGCGCCATCCGGTCATGGTGCTGCGCGACATAACGGGCATCGACAACATCCTGAACCTGAGCAAGAACACAGGTGTGCGCAGGGTTTACTACAGCAGCTCGTCAGAGGTGTATGGCGAGCCGGTCGAGTTCCCGCAGAACGAGCACACCACCCCGCTCAACTCGCGCCTGCCCTACGCAATAGTCAAGAATGTGGGCGAGGCGTACCTCCGTTCCTATCACAAGGAATACGGACTTGAGTTCACCATCTTCCGCTTCTTCAACACCTACGGGCCCAAGCAGAGCAAGGATTTCGTGATGTCGCGCTTCATCAATCTCGCGCTCACTCACGAGGATATCACCGTGTATGGCGATGGCAGCCAGACCCGCACATTCTGCTTCATGGACGACAATGTCGATGCCTGCGCTACTGCCTTTTACGAGGGTCTCTATGTGAATGATGTGGTCAACATCGGTGGCGACAAGGAAGTGACCATCCTAGAACTGGCCGAGACCATCATTCGTGTCACCGGCTCGCGGTCGCGCATCATACACACCCCGCCACTCGAAGAGGGCGACATGACCCGCAGGCTGCCCGATGTGAGCAAGATGCGGTCGTTGCTGCGAAGAGAGCCGCTGAGCCTTGAAGAGGGCATAAGGCGGGTGGTGGAGAACGGGCAGTTTGTAGCGGTTGGCTGATCTGGAACTCATACGGCAGCTCTTGGAGCGGGCCGGTCGCGCCATCGAGTCGTTCAGTGTACCTGCGCGTCCCGAGAACCTATACGCCCCTGTTATCTACGCCCTCGAAGGTGGCGGCAAACGCATGCGCCCTGCCGCGGTATTCATGGGCTGCGCGGTGTATGGTGACAACCTTGATGATGCCGTTGCACCAGCCGTGGCGGTGGAGGTGTTCCACAACTTCACCCTGCTGCATGACGATGTGATGGATGATGCGCCCCTGCGCAGAGGCCGACCCACCGTGTGGAAGCATTACGGCCTGAACACCGCCATACTTAGTGGCGATGTTATGTTGGTGCGTTGCTATGCGGAGCTGGCCAAGTGCCACCGCGATGTGCTGCCTGAACTGCTCGACATATTCAACCGAACCGCCACTGAGGTGTGTGAGGGGCAACAGCTCGACATGGACTTTGAGGGCCGCACCGATGTGACGCTTGAGGCGTACTTGCACATGATCACGCTCAAGACGGCCGTGCTGCTTGGTGCCAGCCTACAGATGGGCGCTTTGGTCGGTGGTGCTACACCAGATGAGGCCGCCCACCTCTACCAGTTCGGAAAGCTGTGCGGGGTGGCATTCCAGATACAGGACGATATCCTCGATGTGTATGGCGACAGCGCCAAGGTGGGCAAGCAAGTGGGTGGCGATATCCTTTCAAATAAGAAGACCTTCCTGTTGCTGAAGGCCCTCGAAGTGGCCGACCCCGACCGCAGGGCCGAACTCGAGTATTGGACAGGCCCGGGCGACCACGACCCCGCCAAGAAAGTGCAGGCCGTGACGCACATCTACGATGAGCTGGGCATTCCCGCCATGGCGCGCGAGAAGAAGGAGCGGGTCTATCAAGGAGCCCGCGAGCATCTGGAACGGGCCGGTGGACGCGTGCTCACGCGCCAGCAGATAGCGGCCTACTTTGACCGTCTGTTGCACCGTGACCACTGACCCGGCACCGGAGCTGTGGCCCACACTGCGGCAGGATCCCACCCTGTTGCCTGATACGCTGGCTCAACTGGCCAAGGACATGCGGAGCAACGGTCTCGAATCCACCTGGGCAGCTGACGCTCCGATTGAGATGATCCTGCCCCAGCTCGAATCTGATGTCCGCACCTTCAGTCAGCGCGAACCAGAACGCTTCAGCTCGTTGCTTTACACGGTTGATGTGCCCGAAACGCGTGTCCGCGATGCCTACGGCACACCTCAACCATTCCGCGCCATGGCCGAGTTGCTGTTGATGCGGTGCCTACAGAAGGTGGTGTTGAGGAGGAGGTTCTCCCAATAGCAATTCCGAAGAAGGCGCCTTTACATATTCCTCCTATACTGACCTCCCACCTCGAACAACGCATCGGTGAGCATGTTGCTCAGGCCACGGCCTTCAGCGATTCATTGCCAGTCGCTTCTCTCAGCGCATTGTCCATCGCAGCCTGTCGGATCATGCCCTTCAAGGAAAGATCCTCGTCCAGTTGATTCCAGTGAATACCGATTCCGTTCGAGACAAGCCGCCAGTCATTGAGCTTCAATTTGGAGGCTTTCCTCAGTGTGGGATAGTCTGACACCCGTATACGCAGCAGACCGCCCGTATTGAGGATTACGAGCAGCAGGTCAAGCTCCTTGTCTATGATGACGTGCTTGGCCCTCAGCCCCTTCTCATGGATGAGGCGGTCCAATGGGTCGGTGGCGCGTTTATCTGAAGTGTTCATTCCAACGATTGATTATCGTTTCCCTGTGCTCGGTCATCAAAGTTCGTATTTCTTTCCGATCCTTGGGGCTGAATCCGTAACTGAACTCCTCACTTATCGGGTCGGCCCACCATTTCGCGGATGCGTTGCCCTTCTCCACGTGAACATGCACCGGTTCATTGTTCTCATTGCTGAAAAAGTAGAATCGGAAACCACGATGGACAAGTACGGTCGGCATACGAGTAAAGTTATTGGTGTTGCCGCATCACATATTCCTCCTATACTGCCCACCCACCTCAAACAACGCATCGGTGATCTGCCCCAATGAACAGGCTTTAGTCACGTCCATCAGGGTGTCGAATAGGTTGGCATTGCGGATGGCAGTGTGCTGCATCTCTTTGAGCAGTTGCTGCGAGCGGTTGGCATTGGCGCGGTGCAGGTCTGTGAGCATCGCAATCTGGTACTGCTTCTCGTCCTCGGTGGCGCGGATCACCTCCTTGGGTAGGATGGTGGGCGAGCCCTTGCTGCTGAGGAAGGTGTTCACCCCGATGATCGGGTACTCGCCCGTATGCTTCAACGTCTCGTAATAGAGGCTCTCCTCTTGGATACGGCTGCGTTGGTACATGGTCTCCATGGCGCCCAACACACCCCCGCGCTCGGTTATGCGGTCGAACTCTGCTAGCACGGCCTCCTCCACCAGATCGGTCAGCTCCTCGATGATGAAACTGCCCTGGAGCGGATTCTCGTTCTTGGCCAGTCCTAGTTCGCGGTTGATGATGAGCTGAATGGCCATGGCCCTGCGCACGCTTTCCTCGGTAGGCGTTGTGATGGCCTCATCGTAGGCGTTGGTGTGCAGCGAGTTGCAGTTGTCATAAATCGCGTACAGTGCCTGAAGCGTAGTACGTATGTCATTGAAATCGATCTCCTGAGCGTGTAGGCTGCGGCCGCTGGTCTGGATGTGGTACTTGAGCATCTGGCTGCGCTCATCGGCACCGTATTTCTCCTTCATGGCCTTGGCCCAGAGCCTGCGCGCCACGCGGCCTATCACCGCATATTCGGGGTCGATTCCGTTGCTGAAGAAGAAGCTCAGGTTGGGCCCGAACTTGTTGATGTCCATGCCACGGCTGAGGTAGTACTCCACGAAGGTGAAGCCGTTGGCGAGGGTGAACGCGAGCTGCGAGATGGGATTGGCGCCCGCCTCAGCGATGTGGTATCCGCTGATGCTCACGGAGTAGAAATTCCGCACGTTCTGCCGGATGAAATACTCCTGCACATCGCCCATGAGCCTGAGTGCGAACTCGGTGCTGAAGATGCAGGTGTTCTGCGCCTGGTCCTCTTTGAGGATGTCGGCCTGCACCGTACCGCGCACTTTACTCAAAGCATCGGCTTTGATCTTCGCGTAGATGTCCTTCGGGAGGACCTCATCGCCTGTGAGGCCGAGAAGGAGCAGTCCGAGGCCGTCATTGCCTTCGGGCAGTTCGCCTTGATAGGAGGGCCGCGTGATTCCCTTGCTATCGAACTTCTCCTTTTTCCTTTTCTCCACCTCCGCTTCCAGGCCGTTGGCGCGGATGTATTTCTCGCATTCCTGATCCACGGCCGCGTTCATGAAGAAGCCGAGCAACATGGGCGCAGGGCCGTTGATGGTCATGCTCACCGAGGTGGCGGGGTGCGTCAGGTCGAAGCCCGAGTAGAGCTTCTTGGCATCATCGAGGCAGCAGATGCTCACGCCCGAGTTGCCGATCTTTCCGTAGATGTCGGGGCGGGTGTGCGGGTCGTTGCCGTAGAGCGTTACGCTGTCGAAGGCTGTGCTGAGGCGCTTGGCGGGCATGCCGAGACTCACGTAATGGAACCTACGGTTGGTGCGCTCAGGGCCACCCTCGCCCGCGAACATGCGAGTGGGGTCCTCGCCCTCTCTTTTGAAAGGGTAGATGCCAGCCGTGTAGGGGAAACTACCTGGCACATTCTCCTGCAACAGCCACCTGAGCTGGTCGCCCCAACTGCGGAATCGTGGAGTCGCGACCTTCGGTATCTGCAAGTGCGAGAGGCTCTCGGTGTGGGTCTTCACCTTGATCTCCTTGTCGCGCACCTTGAAGATGTAAAACTCGTCCTTGTAACGCTGCGCCTCCTTGGGCCAGCCTTCTATCAGCTGCCAGTTCTTGGGGTCGAGGTCGAGTTTGGTTTTGTTGAAATGGGAAATCAACTCATGCACCATGCCAACTGAACCCGCTGAGCTTGATGCGGAGGGAAGCTCCCCTCCAGGCAAGGAGGGGCTGGGGGAGGTCAAGTCTTCTTTCCACCCAAATTCCTCCTGTATTGCCTCTAGAACCTCATCAGCCTGTTCAAAAACAAGCCTGTTCTCAAATCTGAGCACCTTGATTCCGAATTCATTCAAGAACAAAGTCCGCTCATGGTCTCGCTCAGCGGCAGTAGTGTTGTTGTGAACCTCTCCATCCAATTCAATGGCGAGGCTTTCTGACGGACAATAGAAATCAAGTATGTACGGCCCAACGCTATGCTGCCTCCTGAATTTCCGACCTTCAAGGTTTTTTCCTTTCAAGTTCTGCCATAAGCGCACCTCGGCAGGGGTCATTTCGGAGCGGAGTTGTTTCCTGAAGGATTTGAGTTCTGGGAGATTGCGGATGGAGTCAGCTTTTCGGTAAGTTTTGCCGACCTCCCCCAACCCCTCCTTGCCAGGAGGGGAGTTAAGAGCCTCAGCATTCCAAATTGA
>Ga0169931_10008651_pt1 | contig 14812 bp, 15 predicted proteins | sample Kivu_15m_20L_FD_129675 | JGI IMG/M metagenome (GOLD analysis project Ga0169931, IMG submission 129675) | Freshwater microbial communities from Lake Kivu, Western Province, Rwanda to study Microbial Dark Matter (Phase II) - Kivu_15m_20L... | ecosystem: Environmental > Aquatic > Freshwater > Lake...
CAATGTCACTATCGCCAACACGTTCGCCCAGAGTCTCCTCGGCTTCGTTCACCGCCCCGGACAGAAGCCAGCCCTGGGGGCTATCGCTCCTGAGTTTGCGCCGGCTGCGCGCCGAGCCATAGAAAGCGGTCAGTCAGTGGATACCGCGCTGCGCAGGCCTGTTGAGGGCGGAGCGGCTCATCTCCAGGTGAGGGTTGCGCCGGAGTATGGCGGGTCGGGCGCCGTTGTTACCTTCCATGACACAACCCGCCTGATCCTCGGGCAGAGGCAGGCCGCCTGGCGCGATGTCGCCCGGCGCATCGCCCATGAGATCCGTAACCCCCTGACCCCGATCCAGCTCTCGGCAGAACGCCTGCGTCGGCGTTTCTCAGGACAGATTACCGCCGATCGCGAGACGTTCGAGCGGTGTACGGAGACCATCACGCGACAGGTCGCCGACATCGGACGGATGGTTGAGGAGTTCTCGGGCTTTGCCCGTATGCCAAAGCCAACGTTCGCCCGGTACAGTCTGGGTGATGTCGTTCAGGCTGTCGCCTTTGCGCAGCGGATGGCGACGCCGTCGATATCCGTGCCCGTCACTGGGCCGGATGGGGCCCTGGAGGCGCTTGGGGATGAGCGCATGCTGGCTCAGGCGCTCACTAATGTCGTGAAGAACGCTGCCGAGGCCGTGGAGCGTGCGATCCACGCTGGCGAGATCACCTCGGGCGTGGTCTCGATTTCAGTGTCAGGAGATGATGAGGAGGCCCTGATTACCGTTCGTGACAACGGCGCCGGATTTCCGCGGGAGGACAGGGAACGTCTGCTGGAACCCTACGTGACGACACGAAAGAATGGCGTTGGTCTCGGCCTTGCGATCGTCAGCCGGATTGTCGAGGACCACGGCGGCCGTATCTGGCTGGGCGATAATGAACTGGCCGGGCGCGGCGCCCGCGTCGACATCCGCCTGCCAGTTCAGCCTAAGTTTGACGAAGAGAGTATAGCGTATTCCGGTGAGGGAGCAGCCTGATGGGCGCCGAAATACTTGTGGTGGATGATGAGGCGGATATCCGCGAACTGATAGGCGGAATTCTGCAGGATGAGGGATTTCAGGTCCAGACGGCTGCTGGTTCAGCAGAAGCCCTGACCGCGGTGCGCATGCGCGCGCCGCGCCTCGTCGTTTTGGACGTGTGGCTCAAGGGATCAGAGCTCGACGGGCTTGGTATACTGTCCGTACTGAAGGAAATGGACGCCTATCTGCCTGTTGTCGTCATATCCGGACATGGCACGGTGGAAACCGCCGTAGAGGCTATCCGCCGTGGGGCATTTGACTATCTCGAAAAACCCTTCAAGGCGGAGAAGCTTCTTGTAACGATCCAGCGTGCGCTCGAAAATGCGGCGCTCAAACGGGAAAACTCGGTCCTCCGCAGACGCTCAGCCTCCTCCCACGACCTGGTAGGCCGGTCGAGTGCGATGGTTCAGCTCAATGGCAGCATCGATAAAGTCGCATCCAGTAACAGCCGAATTCTGATTTCCGGTCCACCGGGGTCGGGAAAGGATATGGTCGCCCGTCTGGTTCACGAACGATCCCCACGGGCCTCAGGGCCGTTCGTTGTGGTCAACGCCGCGGCTCTTGATATCGACCGGCTCGATGTTGAGCTCTTCGGAGAGGAGTATGGGGAGGGTAAGGCGCCTAAGCTCGGGCTTTTTGAACAGGCCCATGGCGGTACTCTGCTGCTTGATGAGATATCAGATCTGCCCCTGACGGCGCAGAGCCGCATTCTTCGCGTGCTGGTCGACCAGCGTTTCCGTCGGCGGAATGGCCGTGACGATGTGAGTGTCGATGTTCGCGTGATCTCGTCTACGGCGCGTGACCTGCGTACCGAAATTGCCGCCGGACGCTTCAGGGAGGATCTTTACTACCGCCTTAATGTGGTGCCTCTCGACGTCCCGGCGCTCGATCGCCGGCGTGAGGATATCCCGGAGCTCGTCAGCTACTTTGTCCGGCATGTCGCCAGCGCTACGGGCCTGCAGCCGCGTAGTTTCTCAGACGACGCCATCGCCGTGCTTCAGGCCAGCGAATGGCCAGGCAATGTGCGCCAGCTGCGTAATGTCGTCGAACGGCTCTTGATACTCGCTAACGGCGAACCCCCCGGGCCAATCACCGCACAGCATCTGCCTGGCGATTCGCAGGCAGGGGGCGGTGGGGCTGGATCAATGCAGATGATTTCGATGTCCTTGAGGGACGCTCGCGAGCACTTCGAGCGTGAATACCTTGCCATGCAGATCACCCGTTTCGGTGGCAATGTCTCCCGTACCGCCGCTTTTATTGGTATGGAGCGGTCTGCCCTGCATCGCAAACTCAAGGCGCTGGGTGTCGATATAGGACCCGGCATCAAGGAACCACAGGGATGAGACGTCAGGCGCAGCCTGCCATCCCGGCGGCTTCAGGCAGGGACTGGCTTACGAACAGGCGCCGCTCATTTACCCTCCGCCGTCGGCGAGGCGAGGCCATTGCTCTTTGCATCGCCAAAGGGCTAAAGAGCCCTTAAGGCCCAAACACAGAAGGCGCGGTTAATCCATGTCGCTCGACAAGAAACAGAATTTGCAGGATATTTTCTTAAATGCCGTGCGTAAGGGCAAAACGCCCCTGACAGTGTTTCTTGTTAACGGCGTTAAGCTCCAGGGAATCGTCACCTGGTTTGATAACTTCTGCGTTCTGCTGAAAGGCGAGGGGCGTCCCCCTCAGCTCGTCTACAAACACGCAATATCGACGATTGCTCCTAACGCACCGGTCAATCTCTTCGAGAATGAAGACGAGGCCTGATTGGCGAGGGATCCTGTCGACCGCCGCCCACCCGAAGAGGTCGCCGCGGTTGTTCTGCCTGTGATCGGCGGGGCGGAGATCGCTCGTTCGCGACTGGAGGAAAGCCGCGGTCTGGCAGAGGCCCTCGGCGTACGGCTCGCTTTTGCTGAACACCTCACTGTCCGCGACCCCCATCCGGCGCGTCTGTTCGGGTCTGGTCAGGTAGACGCTCTTCGTCGCCGTTTCCGCGAGGAGGGCGTGAGCCTTTTCATAGTGGACGCTGCCCTCAGTCCGGTTCAGCAGCGTAATCTGGAAACGGACCTGAAGCTGAAAGTGGTCGATCGTACCGGCCTCATTCTTGAAATCTTCGGACTCCGCGCCCGTACGGCTGAGGGGCGCCTTCAGGTCGAGATGGCCCGCTCCCTTTATGAGCGCTCGCGCCTGGTTAGGACATGGACGCACCTTGAGCGCCAGCGCGGCGGTTTCGGCTTTCTCGGTGGGCCTGGAGAGTCCCAGCTGGAAACAGATCGCCGTCTGCTGGATAAGCGTATTGCTGGCTTCAGACGAGAACTCGAAGACGTCCGCCGCACCCGCCGGCTTCAACGCGAGGGCAGGGCGCGTCGTGGCGCCCCGGTCGTAGCGATCGTTGGTTATACCAATGCTGGGAAGTCTACTCTGTTCAACCGTCTGACATCCTCCGACGTGCTTGCAGCCGACATGCCCTTCGCTACGCTGGATCCGACTGCAAGGGAGATCGTCGCCGCTTCGGGGCGAAGGATGGCTCTGGTTGATACGGTAGGTTTCATAACTGATCTGCCAACCACACTGGTCGCCGCCTTCCGCGCCACTCTGGAAGAGGCGATGGAAGCTGACCTGCTCCTGCATGTCCGCGACATCTCTCACCCTGATACGGAGTATCAGGCGAACGACGTCTACAGGATCCTTGAACAGCTCTCCGAAGAAACCGGACTGTCTCAGCCTCCCATGCTGGAAGCCTGGAACAAGGCAGATGCTCTGGATGAGACAACCCGCAGGATCCTGGCGGGTCGGGCGCTGACGATGAACCCTCCGGCGCAACTGGTCTCCGCGCTGACCGGGGAAGGTCTCGACGAACTGCTGTTTGCAATTGAAGCTCAGCTCTTTGCAGACCGGCGGCGGCGGCGGGTCATTATACCAGCCGCCAGCGGCCGGCTGCATGCCTGGCTTCATCATAACTGCGAGGTCGCGTCGGAGCTGCTGACGGGCGAAAATGAGCTGCTCATCGACGTGTTCATGAGCGATACGGACGTGGCCCGGCTGAGCGCGAACTGGCCGGAGGTATCGGTGCGGGATGCCTGAGCGGGATGGTGCTGCCGGGGAGGATTGAACTCCCGACCTCAGCCTTACCAAGGATGCGCTCTACCACTGAGCTACGGCAGCATCCCGCTTGCGGAAGGCGTCCGCATAACGGAAACACTCCGGCATGGGAAGGCCCATCCGGATCTCGGGCCGTGAGCTGGTTGGAATGTCACAGAAACCTACGGAAAAGACTACGAAAAAGGGTTCTCGGACCAGCGACCGCGAGGCGCGCCTGGCGGCGGCGCTGAGGGCAAATCTGCGCCGGCGTAAGATGGCCGGGTCGACAAATCCCCCCCCGGAACCGGGAAAGCCTGCATCCGACGGGGAATAGTCGCGCCTGCGCCTTGTCGCGGACGAAATCGCCTCCATAACCATAGCCCATGGATAAACTCGCGATTCTCGGTAACGGACCCCTCAGCGGTGTCATCCCGATCTCCGGCGCCAAGAACTCCGCCCTGAAGCTCATGGCGGCATCGTTGCTGTGCGAACAGCCGCTTATTCTGACAGCTATGCCGAACCTGGCCGATACGCGGTTCATGGCTGATCTCCTGAGGAACCTGGGCGTCGAGGTTGAATGGCCAAAAGGCGAGTCGCTCTGTCGCCTGCATGCGGCCCATATCACCTCCACGATCGCTCCTTACGATCTGGTCCGGAAGATGCGAGCCACTTTCAACGTACTCGGCCCGCTACTGGCGCGCGTTGGCCATGCAACGGTCTCGCTACCCGGAGGCTGTGCTATCGGCGCCCGGCCGGTGGATCTTCACCTGAAGGCCTTTGAGGCCATGGGCGCCGACATTGTCATCGAGCAGGGCTATGTCAAAGCTGCAGCATTGCGGGGCCTCAGGGGCGCCCATATCCACTTCCCGTTCATTTCCGTGGGCGCAACCGAGCACGCCATGTTGGCCGCAACCCTCGCGGTGGGCGAGACCATCCTTGAAAACGCCGCCTGCGAACCTGAGATAGGCGACCTCGCCATATGCCTCAACGCCTGCGGCGCGCGGATTACCGGCTATGGGACCCCAACAATCCGCATAGAAGGCGTACCAAGGCTGACCGGAGCGCGCCATCAGGTCATTGCAGACCGCATAGAAGCCGGGACGTTCGCCATCGCAGCCGCTGCTACGGGTGGGGATGTGAGGCTGGAGGGCGCTCGCGCGGAGGACCTTGGAGCCCTTATAGATGGACTGAGGCGGGCGGGCGTCACCGTCGAGGCCTATCCAGGGGGCTTGCGGGTGCGGCGCGATCCGGCCACGCCGCTCAAGGCTGTGGACATCGACACACGGCCTCATCCCGGATTTCCGACCGATCTGCAGGCGCAGTTCATGGCGCTGATGACGATCGCGGAAGGTACCAGCACGATCCGGGAAAACATTTTTGAGAACCGTTTTATGCACGCTCCCGAGCTGAGCCGCCTGGGAGCCAGTATCTCCGTGCGTGGCAATGAGGCGATCGTGAAGGGCGTCTCCCGTCTGCGGGCTGCGCCTGTCATGGCCACTGACCTCAGGGCCTCCGTCAGCCTCGTCATCGCCGCCCTGGTTGCAGAAGGAGAGACGACCGTTAACCGGATCTATCACCTCGATCGCGGATTTGAGCGGCTGGAAGAGAAACTGGGCCGCTGCGGGGCCAAAATCGAGCGTCAGAGCGGATCGGCCTGAGCTCTCCTCGATGGAGGGAGCAGGGGGACGCTGGAGCCCAGCCTCTTTCTGGTTTAGGGGAAGGCGGCCGGCGAGAGCACGGCAGGCGGTAACGGCGCTCAGCTATGGACGAAATGATGGCGAAGGACGCCCTGAAGCTTCTGGCGCATGATGGCGAGGGCCTCGCCGTCATCGCCGCCATCGTGCAGGACAGCCTGGTGAAGCCGCAGGATATCCGGTTCGACCAGCGCTCCCGGACGCTTGGGCTCGAGATAAACCGCTTTCAGTGGGAACGGGCGGGACGAAAGGGGCCTTATTTTAGGTCACGCGCCGTCCTGGCCATGACAGCTGTCCAGTCAGTTCGGAGTCGGGCGATGTCGCGGGATGTTGACGCCGTCTTTTCCCTGATGGATGTCCGCTTTGAACCGGCCGCGGAGGCGCCGGCGGGTGTTATCAGGCTCCAGTTCGCTGGCGATATCACCCTTGAGGCGAGCGTTGAGTGTCTCGACGTGACGCTGGCCGATCTTGGGCCGTCATGGCCCACCCGGCGAAGGCCCCAGCATGACAGCAGGCGAGGTTAGTCTTGCGCCGGTTTGACGCTCTCGCGCCCGACTTTACGGACGCCTTCGGTCGCTTTCTGGCGCAGCGCCGCGCCGCAGGCTCCGAGGATGTCAGCCGCGATGCCATGGAAATTGTGCGGGAGGTCCGCGCCGAGGGAGGGGCGGCGGTGGCCGCCTATACACGCCGTTTCGACAGGCTTGAGATCGACCCCTATAGACTGACTGCCGATGGCATCGATCTTGAGCAGCTGGCCGGGACGTGTCCGGACGAGATCCGGGCCGCCCTTGATTTCGCCGCCGACCGGATTGAAACATTTCACCGTCGGCAGATGCCTCAGGATGGCGTCTTGCGCGAAGAGAATGGCATCGAACTCGGCTGGCGCTGGACGCCGGTGGACGCCGCCGGCGTCTATGTTCCAGGTGGACGCGCCAGCTATCCCAGTTCCGTGCTCATGAACGTCATTCCCGCCCGCGTCGCAGGTGTTGAACGGGTGGTCATGGCGGCGCCTGCGCCGGGTGGAGAGCTCAATCCGGCAGTCGCCTACGCCGCAGTCCGGGCCGGAGTCCGCGAATTCTATCCGATCGGCGGCGCACAGGCTGTCGCCGCTCTGGCCTACGGAGCAGGCGTCCTCAGGCCAGTTGATAAGATCGTGGGCCCCGGGAATGCATGGGTTGCGGCCGCTAAACGTATGGTTTTCGGAGATGTTGGTATCGACACAATCGCCGGCCCCTCAGAGATCACTGTTGTCGCCGACGATTCCAATGATCCCGCCTGGATTGCAGCTGACCTGCTCAGTCAGGCTGAACATGATCCGCTGGCGCAGGCGATCATGATTACTGACAGTGCGGACTTCGCCGGACGTGTTGAGGCCGAAGTCCGGCGACAGATTCCTCTGCTCGCGACGGCCGCGGCCGTCGAGGCGTCATGGAGCGCTCATGCCGCTATCGTCATCGCTCCGCTCAATCAGGCCGCACGCATTGTCAACCAGATTGCGCCGGAACATGTAGAACTGGCTCTGAGCGATCCTGATGTGATCGCCGCCGCAATCCGGCACGCTGGGGCGGTCTTTCTCGGGCGCTGGGCGCCTGAAGCGCTCGGCGATTACGTCACTGGCTCCAATCACGTCCTGCCGACGTCCGGTGCGGCCCGGTTTGCATCGGGTCTGTCTGTTGTCGACTTTATGAAACGTACCTCGGTCCAGCGTATTTCAGAGAAGGGATTTCTGCATCTGGCTGGCGCGGCCGAAACACTTGCGGCCTGTGAAGGCCTGCCAGCTCACGGACTGTCGGTCCGTCTTCGTCGGGTCCACCGGTCATGAGCGGCCAGGAGACCACGCGCGCCAGGATCGTGTCAGTCGTTATCGATGAAGCCAGTCTGGCGCCGGCGGGCCCTGACGCCGAGCACGAACGGAAGGTGGCGATCTTCGATCTGATCGAAGGCAATGTCTTCAGGGTCGTTGGTCATGATGGCGGGCCGTATCATCTTGTTCTGTCGCTGGCTGACAACCGCCTCGTGTTTGACATCAGTGAAGCTGACGGCGCGCCCGTACGCCGGCTGCTACTGTCGCTGACGGCGCTGCGACGGGTCATCAAGGACTATTTCCTGATCTGCGACAGCTATTACGACGCTATCCGGACCTCCACAGCCTCCCAGATCGAGGCGATCGATATGGGGCGCAGGGGGCTCCATAACGAAGGGTCCCAGGTGCTCACAGAGCGCCTCGCCGACAAGGCGGAGGTTGACTTCGACACAGCTCGCAGGCTCTTCACTCTGGTCTGTGCTTTGCACGCAAGGAGCTGATTCCAAAGAGATTAGACGAATCCGGCAGAAAGCGTGTATACGGGCGCCGCTGGACCGACCGCCGCCGAAAAGGGAGTTGCATGGCGAAGGAAGAACTTATCGAGTTTGAGGGCACCATCGTGGAGCTGCTGCCGAACGCTACCTTTCGCGTGAAGCTGGCCAACGATCATGAAATCATCGCCCATACGGCGGGTAAAATGCGCAAGAATCGCATTCGGGTCCTGACAGGTGACAAAGTCCTTGTCGAAATGACCCCGTATGATCTCACCAAAGGGCGTATCACTTACCGTTTCAAGTGAGCCCGGCCGTCCCCGGCCAGGCCCGACTGGTGCTTGCCAGCGCCAGCCCTCGCCGCCTGGCCCTTCTGAAACAGATCGGCGTCATCCCTGACGACGTCGCCCCGGCCGATGCCGATGAGACGCCCGGCCGTAAGGAGCCGCCTCGGCGGCTCGCTATGCGCCTTGCTGTCGCCAAAGGGAAGGCTGTCGCGTCCCGTTTTGCCGGCGCCTACATCCTTTCTGCCGACACGGTGGTTGCGACAGGACGACGCGTGCTGCCCAAGGCCGAGACCGAGGAGGAGGCGCGTGCGTGTCTGAGCCGGCTCTCAGGACGTAGCCATGACGTGCTCACGGGTGTCGCCTTGCGGGCGCCGGACGGCCGCTCAGCCAGCCGGCTCGTGGAGAGCCGCGTCACCTTCAAGCGGCTCTCTGATGAGGAGGTCGATGCCTACATCGCGAGTACAGAATGGCGGGGGAAGGCCGGAGGATACGCCATTCAGGGTAGGGCCGGCGCATTCATCACGTCCATCGCTGGCTCCTATTCGGCTATTGTGGGGTTACCGCTGTTTGAAACGGCGGCGCTGCTTGAAGGCCTTGGCTACCGTAAGCGGTTTCCTGCAGGGGAAGGCGGGTGAAGGCGAGGCTCCTGATTGATGACGCCGTCGGAGAGATGCGCCGCGCGCTTCTGGACCCGGGCGGCCGGGTGTTTCGTCTGGAAACAGAGCGCTGGACCGAACGCGTCGGCAGAGCGCGGCTGAATGATGTCTGGTGGGGCCGGGTGCGCGGACGGATGCCCGGGCAGCGCGGCTGGTTTGTCGACCTGGGCCTGGAGCGCGACGGCGTGATCGAGCCGGCGCGTTCACGTCGCCTTACGGAAGGAGAGATGCTTCTGGCTCGTGTTAAATCCGAGGCCTGGAGCGAGAAGGGGCCTGCGCTCAGTCTGGCTGACATGAAAGCAGGTGTGTCGCCGCCAGACGCCCCCGAGCGTCATCATCCGGCGCATCAGGATGGCTTTCTCGCCGGTGCTGATATCATTGAGATATGCACAGGACTGGGGGCACGCCGCGAAATTGAGGCGGCCCTGGAAGAGGCGTGCAGTCCGTTCGCCCCTTTGCCGGGAGGGGGCGACATATCAATTGAAACGACGCGTGGTCTTACCGCAATCGACGTCGACGCCGGCCCACGGACGGGTGAACTGGACAAGACCGATTTTGCACTCAGCCTCAATCTCGAGGCTGCTGAGGAAGCCGCACGGCAGGTGTCTCTGAGGGGTATTGGCGGTCTTCTGGTGATCGACTTCGTTCGGATGAGCAGCGCGCCCGACCGCCGGAAGGTCGTCGGTCGTCTTCGCGAGGCGCTGGCCAACCGTCTGGGCCGGTCGAGCGAAGTCCTTGAGCTTTCAGATCTGGGCATCTGCGAGGCGGCGATTGCGCGGCGCGCGCGACCGCTTCGGGATGGGCTTGATATGCCCTCAGCTGAGCGCGAAGCGCTTGATGCCCTCCGCCACATCGAGACCGCAGGGCTGCTGGCCCGCTCGGGGCGCATATGGGCCCGTATATCCCCATCCGCGCGCAGCTGGCTTGAGAGCGCGGATATCGGATGGCGGGAAGCTCTGGCAGGGCGTATCGGAGAGCGATGGATAATCGAGACGGCCGAGCGTCAGCCTGGCCGGCCTGACGTGTGGAGCCAGACATGACCTGCCCCATCTGCGCCCGGCCCGCGCAGGCCTCCGTCCGCCCGTTCTGCTCGCGGCGATGCGCTGACATTGATCTGTCGCGCTGGCTCAAGGGCGGGTACGCTATCCCGGGAGAGCCGGGTGGCGGGGATCATGACGAACCGCCCGGGGAACCGCCCCGTCGCTCAAACCGCCCTGAAAACAATCACCTCCGAACGCCCGACAAAGGCATGGACAGGCCATAAGCCTTTCCCTATATCTCCCCGCCTCACCGCTGTTCGGCGGGTGGCCCAGGTAGCTCAGTTGGTAGAGCAGCGGATTGAAAATCCGCGTGTCGCTGGTTCGATTCCGGCCCTGGGCACCATATTTCCGGATAAAAAGTCCGCGTGTTATGTATCGTTAGCCTGTTCAGGATGAACAGCGCGTCGTCAGCCATTGCTGAGGCCGCTATCGGGCGCCACGAGGCATACCGCGAGCATCGGGTCAAAGCGCCTTGTAATCCCCCATTCCCCTCTCAATGCCGGCGCTTGGGGATGAGCCTTTCCTGATGGCTGTGCCGAGGCTCAGATTTGATGCACACATCAGGCGCGAGTCAGGGGCGCGGAGGGCGGAAACGTTGAGAGAGATATGCCTGGTGGACGGTATATGCAGGCGGGCCGCATCATGAGGGTCTCGTCATGAAGCTGTCGGGCTGGGGCAGATATCCGGTGCTTGAGGCTCAGGTTCATGCCCCGCGCAGCCTGGAGGCTCTTAGCGCACTGGTCCGCTCAGAGCCGGAGCTCATCGCCCGTGGCAATGGCCGCTCTTACGGCGACAGTGCGATCAATCACAAAGCGACCATCGCGATGGGTCATCTGAACCGCATGCTGGCGTTCGATCCCGCTTCTGGACAGCTTGTCGCCGAGGCAGGCGTCCTGCTCGCTGACATCATTTCTGTCTTTCTCCCGCGCGGCTGGTTTCCAATGGTAACGCCGGGCACCAAATTTGTGACGCTCGGCGGGGCGATCGCAGCAGATGTCCACGGAAAAAACCACCATGCAGACGGCAGTTTCCGATCCTGCGTCGACTGGGTGGACCTGCTCGGGGCCGACGGCGAGATATCCCGGTGCGGACCCCGGCTCGACAGTGACATATTCAATCTTACGCTTGGGGGTATGGGGTTGACCGGTGTGATCGTGCGGGCCGCCATACGCCTCCGTCCCGTCGAGAGCGCGTGGGTTCGTCAGACAACCCTCAAGGCCCCCGACCTCAGATCCGCAATCAAGGCGTTCGAGGATGGCCATAAGGCGACCTATTCGGTGGCATGGATAGACTGTATGGGGCAGGGCAGGCATCTTGGCCGCTCGCTGGTCATGATGGGCGAGCATGCTCTGCGACACGAACTGCCGGCTGAGAAAGCTCGGGCGCCTTTCCGAACAAGCGCCCGCCCGCAGATGTCCGTTCCGTTTGACCTTCCCGGTAACCTGCTCAACGGTCTTACCGTTCGCGCATTCAACGCCTTTTATTACGCCGCCGGGGCTGGCGGCAGGGCGCAACAGCTGGTGGACTGGGATCGCTATTTCTATCCCCTTGACGCCATCACGGGCTGGAACCGGATCTATGGTTCGGGGGGGTTTGCGCAGTTCCAGTGTGTTCTGCCGCTTGAACGCTCCGAAGCTGGCCTTAGGGCGCTACTGGCTCAGACTGCGCGGGCCGGGTCCGGTTCGTTCCTGGCCGTTCTGAAACGTATGGGACCGCAGGAAAGCGCGTTCTCATTTCCGATGGAGGGTTACACGCTGGCGCTGGATTTTCCGATGAACAGAAAGACCCTGGCCCTTCTGGAGCGGCTCGATCAGATTACGATTGAGCATGGCGGGCGGTTCTATCTGGCGAAGGATAGCCGAATGACGGCAGCCACCCTTGAGGCGTCAGACAATCGCGTAGCGGACTTCCGAAACCAGCGGCACAGCCGCGGACTGGCTAGCCGCTTCAGCTCTGCCCAGGCAAAAAGGCTCGCACTATGACAAAGCCGCCCGTGCTACTCTTTGGGGCCCGCTCTGATATCGCTAAAGCCCTCGCCCACCGTTTCGCCTTAGACGGGCGCGCCCTTCAGCTCGCTGCCCGGAATGCTGCGTCTCTGGAATCCGACAGGGCGGATCTCGAACTTCGCTACGGCGTAAGCGTCACGCTGCATGAATTTGATGCACTTGCAACTGACACTCATGCAGACTTCGTACGCCAGCTGCCGGAATTGCCGGAGATCGCTGTCTGCGCCGTCGGGCTGCTCGGAGTCCAGGTCGACAGTGAACGCGATACAGAGCCTGCTGTTCGCATTATGCGTAGCAATTATGAGGGACCGGCAAGTATTCTCGCTGTCCTCGCAAACAGCTTTGAAAGTCGTCAAAGCGGTACGCTCGTGGGGATCAGCTCCGTCGCTGGTCAGCGCGGGCGTGCGTCGAATTACATCTACGGGTCAGCTAAGGCCGGGTTCACAGCCTTTCTGTCGGGTTTGCGTAACCGGCTCGCAAAGAAGGGCGTGCATGTCGTAACTGTTTTGCCAGGTTTTGTGGCGACGCAGATGACAGATGGCATGCGTCTCCCCCCGGCGCTTACCGCCCAGCCTGCCGAAGTCGCTGCAGCAATAGCACAGGCCGTCGCGCGCAAGCGCAATGTCATTTTTGTGCGTCCTGTCTGGCGATTGATCATGACTGTTGTCTGCAGCATCCCCGAAAGCCTCTTCAAGAACATGAAGGTCTAGTAAGGATCCTGTAGTCGCTGATGGCGGGAGCTAAACGCGGCGCAGGCAAAAATGGGCAGACAGGTGTTGGATCAGCCGTCTGCGCCTGGAATGAATGGACTCACTACACGCGAATGTCAGCGTAAGGGCCGAGGTGATGTTCTTTACGGGATACAGACGAAGGACAGAATACGAACAATAAACCGATTTTCACGTCGCCAGATCTTTGTCTGAGTCTGAAGCCTGCGGGCTTTTTTTGGATCGGCGATGACGCGAAGCCGCCATTGAGGTCCTGTCTCTTATCCGGATGGCATAGTGATGCCGTCATGTCTGCCGAACAGATCGTTCATCCATGCTTGGCGGCGTGTGCGGGAATACCATACAGTCAGCACAATAAGGGTGAGTGTAAGCATTAGGGTGACCATCTTGGGCGCATAGTCGCCCAGATCGAGGCTTTGTCCCAGAGCGCCAAAGGCGCAGATGAACGCAAGTGCGCCAGCCAGCCACCGCCGTTCGCGCTCCGCCATATCCGACATCCGGATGAGCGCAAAAAGAGCGCCTATGAGCATCGCCAGCAACAGCGTGTCATTCGGCGTGATGCGTGGATTGGCCAGGGCGCCTGCCCCCAGCCCCAGCAGCGCCCGCTCCCGCGGATTCAGGTCGCCGGAGCCGGCGAGCACGACAACGCAGACACAAAGACCAATCGCGAACAGAGCCCAGCCCAGAGAGGGGGCCAGACCCAGGGAGGACAGGCCAAGAACATCTATCCAGCCATAGAAGCCATCTCCGGGCTGAACGTCATAGATGAAGAGATCGATCGATCGGCTCCATTCCTCCGCAACGCCTCCACCCGTCGCGAGGAATGATATTGTCGGCGCCAGACCTGCCACTGCGGCTGCCGCCCCCAAAGCGAGCCGCTTCCAGACTGGGAGGGGCAGGGCGAGAAGCACAAGACCGTATGTCAGGAAAACCGGCTTGATGGCGCCGGCGATCGCCAGACAGATTGCAAAGACGACCGGACGGCGGGGCGCTGTCCATGCTGCAAGGCACAGAGCTGCGTGCAACAGAATCGCGATGTTGGCCCAGTAAGGAGCGCTTCCCGTCACGAGACCTAATCCAAGAAGACGGTCCCAGCGTTCTCCGGGGCCTCCCCTGCGGAAAAAGCAAGCCCATAGAAGGTAACCAAAGGTCAGAAAGAAGACGCCGACATAGATCAGCCGCCACAGATCTGCACCGAGGATCTGGGATATCCATGAAAAAGCTTCGGCGATCGACGGCAGATAAACAAAGCCCGACGGCTTCATTCCCGGACATGTCGCCGCCGGATCATAGATGGGCAGTCCCTGAAGAAGGCGCTGGCCAGCACATTCGACCGCCTCAAAATCCGAGAACCAGTGACTTCCCCTGAGGAAGCGGCTCACCACACCGGATACAAGTGGGCCGACCAGGATGAGGAGCAAAAGCACTCTCAGCCATACCCCGCCAAGGAAGTCGCTCCATCTGCTCTGTGCGCCCATAGATCTGTCACTTCTCTGCAGCTCGCGCATTGATGACGCGTACTGACCCGCCGTTGAGGTGGACGAAAGGCGTGTGCGTTGTCAACGCGCTCCTCAAAACAGAATGGGTGGCGCTCCCTTGCGGCTGGGTAGCCCACCGGAGCACATTGCGATCCTGACTTCCTCCTGGAGACGACAGCTCCCGTACTCCTTATCCAGGAGTGGCCGCAGTCCCTGCCGCCAGCCCATAACAGAGACGCGGCGGAGGGTGTGGATGTTTGGTGAATCTGGATGCTCTCCTGTATCAGCGATGAGCAGCGCGGACGCAGTTTCACCTGTCTCCACGATGTCCGTCTTGCTCAGCGATCAGGCATATCAATGGCGCATGCCACACCGTCAGATATCGAATACCCAGCATGCATCGTCAAAACGCAAACATGGATGCGGTGAAAGGCGTCGGGTTTCATGACCTCAGAGGTAATTGCCACAGCGTGAACCTGCTAAAGAGACTGCCGCCGTTGATGGGAGACAG
>Ga0169931_10008653_pt1 | contig 14809 bp, 16 predicted proteins | sample Kivu_15m_20L_FD_129675 | JGI IMG/M metagenome (GOLD analysis project Ga0169931, IMG submission 129675) | Freshwater microbial communities from Lake Kivu, Western Province, Rwanda to study Microbial Dark Matter (Phase II) - Kivu_15m_20L... | ecosystem: Environmental > Aquatic > Freshwater > Lake...
GCCACGGGCGCACGCCGGCTCGGAGCGACCGTGCGCACGGGCGTTGCGGTCACGGGCATCTCCTCCTCGGGAGGCGAGATCACATCGGTGCAGACCACCGAGGGAGATATCGCCACCGGCTGCGTCATCGACTGCGCGGGTGCCTGGTCGCCGGAGGTCGCGGCGTACGTCGGGATCGATCTCCCCGTCACGCCGTACAAGCGGGAACTCCTCATCACCGAGCCGCTTGCCGAGCCGTTCGACACGGCGTTCACGATCGACTACGCCACGAGTTTCTACTGGCACCGGGAAGGCCCGGGAATCCTCACGGGCTTCTCGCGCAAGGACACCCAGCCCGGATTCGGGATAGAGCGCGACGCGGACTTCCCCGAGCGTCTTGCCGAGCTCGCCGAGCACCGGGCACCGGGCCTTCTCGAGCTGGGAGTGCGCAGTGGCTGGGCGGGGCTCTACGAGGTCACCCCTGACCACAATGCGCTCCTGGGGGAGTCACGACAGGTCGCGCGATTCCTGTACGCCACCGGCTTCTCCGGGCACGGTTTCCTCCAGGGGCCGGCCGTGGGCGAGATCCTGCGCGATCTCTATCTCGGACGGGAGCCCTTCATCGACGTGAGCCCGCTGGACGTCGAGCGCTTCGCCAGCGGTGACCTGCGGCCGGAGCGAAACATCGTCTGACCGGCGTCTAGAGTGCGAGGCATGAGCACCGCCGTCCGGGGTCGCGCCGCGAGTGAGAATGCACTGGTGATCGCCGCCGCCGATCTCTTCGAGGAGGTCGGTCCGAATGCGGTGTCCGTGCGCGCGATCGCGGAGCGCGCGGGCGTCAATCACGGGCTCGTGCACCACTACTTCGGAAGTAAGGCCGGCTTGGTGCAGGCCGTCCTGGAGCGGCTGGCCGATGAGAGTGCCGCCGCCATCCGCGAGCGTGGGGTCGATGCGGTGATCGATTCTGCGGACCTGCGGGTGCGACGGCATGTCCGCGTGCTCACCCGCGTGGTGCTGGACGATGCAGCACCGGAGGGCTTCCAGGCGCGGTTTCCGATCGTCGCCTACCTGAGCGGACTCGGGCGGGAGACCCTCGGCATGGACGAGGGCACGGCGGCCCTGCGAGCCGCGCAGGCGGTGGCCCTCATGGTGGGCTGGCTCATCCTCGAGCCGTGGCTGCTGGCCTCCGCGGGCCTGAGCCCGGACTCCCTCGAGGCTGCGCGCGCGGATCTGCAGCCCGCGCTGATCCGGCTCGCCACCGGCTGACGCTGCGGCGGAGGTGCCGGCGGGTGTCCGGTGACGTGACTCGAGGTGTCGCGTGCGGGCGAATTCGAGCGGAGGCCGCCGGTTTCGGGCGGTGTGAGCTCGAGTTCGAGTTGGCGAGGGTGAATTCGAGCGGAGGCCCCCGGTTTCGGGCGGTGTGAGCTCGAATTGCGCGGCCGAGTAGCGATGTGACCCGCACTGCGCCGCACGATCGCACCCAGCAACGCAATCGCACCGGGCCGGGCGCCGGTACTGAGCCGAGCGCGCGCCACTCAGCCGCACGGTGGGGGCATCGGAGCTAGCCGAAGAGGCTGCCGTAGAGCAGCACCCACGGGTAGAACAGGTGCTGGCCGCCATCCCAGATCACGGCGAACACGGTCAACGCCGTCCCGGCGATGATGGCGACGATCGGACCCCAGGACCATCCGGTGGAGATGGGGAGCGGGGTCGCACCTGACGACGCGGACCGGCCTGATCGGTGACGGCGTGCGCGCCACAGGGCGTAGACAAGTGCACCGACTCCGGCGCTCGACACTTGCGAGCCGATCGCGCCGACGACCATCGGGTTGGTGGAGTAGTAGGCGGCCTCGAGCGGTGGGAAGAACGCCGCCGCACGCCACCCACTCACGATGGCAAAGGCCACGGGGGTTGCCAGGATGCCCACCACCGCTTGCGCACGGGTCGCCCCACGAGCACGCATGACGGGCCACACGATGAGGCCGGAGAAGAAGACCGGCCCCATGCGCAGGAGGACGAGTGCATCCATGGACAGGGGGTACGCCGGCCGCCATGGCCGCCCGACCAGCGAGGCAAGGAGCAGGTCGATGGCGAGGAAGGTGACCACCGAGATGACGGCGGGCGCGGCGATGCGCCAGGCACGGCCGCTGGACGAGCCGACTGGACCGGACCGAGCCGCCTCCCCGGGCATCGCACCAGCCCCGGACTGCGCCGCCGCGCTCACGTGAACTCCCGGCGGAGGTCGGCCAGGCGCTGGCTCAGCTCCTGGCGGGTCGCGGCGTACGCCGGATCCTCCGCGAGGTTGACCTGCTGCTGCGGATCGGCGACGGTGTCGTAGAGCTCGGGGGGCAGCCCGCGGTCGTACTCGACGTAGAGCCACTGATCGGTGCGCACCGCTTGCGAGGGGGGCACCTGGTAGGGGAAGTCCGCGAAGTACTCGTAGAAGATCGCATCACGCCACTCGACCGGCTCGCCGCGCAGCAGTGGAGCGATGCTGCGGCCTTGCATCGCTGCGGGGATCGGCACGCCGGCGATGTCGAGCAGCGTCGGCGCGATGTCGGCGTTGAGCACCGGTGCGTCGCTGACGGTGCCGGGCGCGGTGATCCCATCGGGCCAGCGCACGATGAAGGGCACCTTGATGTTGTCGTCGTAGGCCCAGCGCTTGCCGGTGAGCACGTGCTCGCCCCAGGAGTAGCCGTTGTCGCTGGTGTAGACGACGACGGTGTTGTCGGCGACCGGCTCGATCGCATCGAGCAGGCGGCCGATCTCACGGTCCATCCCCAGCAGCGTCTCGCAGTAGCGGCGGTAGCTCGTCTGCAGTCGCCCGGCCGTGCCCTCCCACACATTGCGATCGAGCAGGGTCTGGTAGGTGAAGGCCTCGTCCGGGAGATCGATCGCGACCTCGTCGTAGGTGCCGAGCAGGTCGTCGGGCGGCTCGAACTCGTGGTGCACGGCCTTGTGCGCGACCACCAGGCAGAAGGGGCGACCGTCGCGGCCCGACAGGAGCGGCTCCGCCGATCCGCCGGGCCCTTCCTCCAGCCACTGCAGGGCGTAGTCGGTGAGGTCGGTGCTCACGTAGGTGCCCGGTCGCGGAGTCTGGACGCCGTCGACGATGAGTGGGCAATCGCGATAGACACCCTGGCCTTCCTCGATGGTGAACGTGACGAAGCGCTCCACCCCCGGCAGGTCGGGCAGGTCACCGGGCATGTGCCACTTGCCGATGTAGGCGCAGCGATATCCGGCGGCGGCCAGTGAATCGAAGAAGCTGGGCGTGCCCGGGGTCCAGGCGGAGAGGTTGTTCTGTACGCCGTGTCGCGATGCGTATTGGCCCGTGAGCAGCGTCGCACGCGACGGACTGCACAGCGCGGTCGTGACGTAGGCACGATCGAAGCGCACTCCCTCGCTCGCCAGAGTGTCGAGCACGGGAGTGCGGAGGAAGGGCACCTCGCCGGTGATGCCGAGATGGTCCGCACGGTGATCGTCGCTGAAGATGACCAGCAGGTTGGGGGAGCCGGGGGGAGCGGTGGCCCCCTGCACGGGGATCGGGCGCCCGCCGGTGGTGGGGGATCCCGCGCAACCGGAGACGGTCAGTCCGGCCAGGCCGACTCCGCCGACGAGGACGTCGCGTCGGGTCAGGGCCATGCTGCGAGGTTAGCCGAGCGACCAACGCGTGTCAGCGCGTGAGGGCACCCGCGCGGTGGGCCCGCTGGGAGGCGAGTTCGGCCACGATGACGCCGGCCAGGACGATGAGCCCGCCCAGCCCCTGGAGGGGAGAGATGACCTCGCCGAGCAGGACGAAGGCGATGAGCGCGGCCCACACCGGCTCCGTCGTGCCGAGGATCCCTCCCCGCTGCGCGCCGATGCGCTGCAGCGACATGAGGACCAGCACGAAGGGCACGACGGAGACAGCGATCATGATCACGGCGAGTGACCACACCGGGATGCCCGTGATGCGACCGTCCAGCATCGAGGTGGTCGTGCTCATGAGGTCCCACGGGAAGCTCCACCAGGGCGCGAGGATGCTCCAAAACACGGTGGAGATGGCGAATCCCCAGAAGGCCAGGCTCATCACGTCACGGCGACGTGCGCCTTCTTCGCCGAGCAGGAGGTACGCCGCGAGCGCTGCGGCCGTGAGCAGCCCGTAGACCACGCCGAGCGGGTTGAGCGTCATGCCGGACCACACCTGGGAGACGAGCAGCAGCCCTCCGATGACGAGAGCGAGCGCCACCCAGATCCCCCGTCCCACCGCCTCCTTCTTGACGAAGCGCAGCCACAGGGCCACGAGCACCGGCGCGAGGAAGGCCAGCAGCGCAGCGATCGCGACGGGCAGCAGCGAGACGCTGAGGAAGAAGAGGAACGGCGTCAGGGCATAGGCGAGTACGCCGAACAGGAGCAGGAAGGGCACCTCTGCGCGTCGCACCCTCAGCGAGGACGGCTTGGTGATGGCGAGGAAGGCGAGCAGCAGGACCGCGCAACCGAGGGTGCGGATCTCGGTGACCTGGGCGGCGGTCAAGCCCGCCTCGATCTGGGCCTTCGCGACGCTTCCGTTGAGCGCGAAGAGGAAGGCGGCGACGAGATACATCACCGCACCGATCGCCTGCGTGCGCGTCGACGTGACCGGCACGCTCACCGGGCTGAGCGGCTCGATGGGATCCGGGGCGCTCATCGGGACCGTTCTGCCAGGTAGACGCCGACGAGCACGATGGCGCCCCCGGCGATCTGCACGGGCGTGAGCACCTCCGAGAGCACGATCCACGCGATGATCGAGGCGATGAGCGGCTCCGTCATGCCGATGATGGATGCCTGTGCTGCGGTGACGTAGCCGAGTGCCCTCATGACGAGCACGAAGGGCACCACCGTGCCCATGACGACCATCCACGTCGTGAGGACCCAAAGGGGGAGTTGAGGGCCGCTGCCGGCCAGGGGCTCGCTCATCCCGGAGTAGGCACTCCAGTTGGAGAAGCCCCACGGCGGTACGAGGAGCCAGAAGACGGCGGCGCCCCCCATGCCCCACATGGTGAGTGAGATCGCGTCGCGCGGTGGGTCTCCGCGACGCGCGTGCTCACCGAGGATGAAGAAGAGGGCGAGGGCGATCGCTGCGCCGAAGGCCGCGGCGACGCCGAGGCCGTCGAGGGTGAAGCCCTGCCACACCTGTGCGATGAGCGCCAGTCCGAGGATGGCGAGGAGCAGGCCCACCCAGACACTGCCCCTGACGGTCTGGTGCCGCCCGAAGCGCACCCACAGGACGACCCAGATGGGAGCGGTGAACTCGATGATGAGGGCGATGCCGATGGGCATGCGCTCGATCGCGACAAAGTAGAGGAACTGGGTCATCGATACGCCGATGACGCCGTAGGCGAGCAGCAGCTTCCATTCGTCGCGCCGGATGCGCAGTGCGCGCGGGCGCGTGAGGGCGACGATGGCTAGGAGGATGACGAAGGCGCCCATGGCGCGTGTCTCCGACAGCGTCACCGCGGAGACACCGCTGAGGAGGATCGACTTGACCACGGTTCCGTTGAGGGCAAAGAGGAGGGTGCCGGTGAGCAGCAGGACGTAGCCGAGCGCGACACGCTGACCGCCGTGCGGGGCGAGGGGATCCGTCAGGTGCGGCTGCGCCGACCTGTCAGGAGGACGTGACGTCACGCGTCCATCGCCTCCATTGCCGCGCGATAGACCTCCACCGTACGCCGTGCGATGGCATCCCACCCGAAGTCGGCGATGGCGCGCTCGCGCCCCGCCCGGCCCATCGCTCGCGCGCGCTCGGGGTCGGCGACGAGGGAGTTGATCGCTCGCGCCAGGCCAGTGTCGAAGGCTCGGGTGTCGGTCGCGTCATAGGGCACGAGCAGCCCTGTGACGCCGTCCACCACCACTTCGGGGATCCCGCCCACGGCGCTGGCGACCACCGGAGCCTCGCAGGCCATGGCCTCGAGGTTGACGATGCCGAGCGGCTCGTAGACCGACGGGCAGGCGAAGACGCGCGCATGGGTGAGCAGCTGGCGCACCTCCTCGAGCGAGGCCTGCTCCTCGATCCAGATGACCGAGTCCGCACCGCGCTCCTCGCGCAGCAGTGCGACGGCGCGCGCCACCTCGTCACCGATTTCAGGAGTGTCCGGAGAGCTCGCGCACAGCACCAGCACGGTGCCGGGATCGAGCTGCCGCGCCGCAGCGAGCAGATGCGGCAGGCCCTTCTGGCGGGTGATGCGCCCGACGAAGAGCACATAGGGCCTGTCCAGAGGCACGCCGTGGCGCTCGAGTGCGTCGACCGAGGGATCGGGTCGATAGGCCTCGGTGTCGATGCCGTTGTGCACGACGTGCACCCGAGCGGGATCCACCTGCGGGTACGCCGACAGGATGTCGCGGCGCATGCCCTCGCTCACGGCGATGATCGCCTGGGCGTGGGAGTACGCCGTGGCCTCGACCCAGGAACTCACGCGGTATCCGCCGCCGAGCTGCTCGATCTTCCACGGCCGGAGCGGCTCGAGGGAGTGGGCGGTGATGACGTGCGGGACGCCGTGGAGGAGACCACCGACGTGACCGGCCAGGTTGGCGTACCACGTGTGGGAGTGCAGCAGATCGACGTCCGCGGTGTCATTGACCATCTCCAGATCGACGCCGAGCGTCTGCAGCGCGGCATTGGCTCCGGTGAGCTCGGAGGGCACGGCATGCGCCTGGGCGTCCGGGCGAGGGGCCCCGAAGCAGTGCACGTCGACGCCGATGAGCGGGCGCAGATGCGCCGCGAGTTCGCGCACGTGCACTCCAGCGCCCCCGTAGATGTCCGGAGGCCATTCGCGGGTGAGGATGCCGACCTTCACGAGTGCAGCGTAGGGCCTGCGCCCACCCCCACCCCGAGGTCTAGGCTGGCGAGCGTGGACACAGGCCCGCACGTGCTGGGAATCGTGCTTGCAGGCGGCGCGGGCAAGCGCCTGATGCCCCTCACGGCCGACCGCGCCAAGCCCGCCGTGCCCTTCGGGGGCAGCTATCGGCTCATCGACTTCGCACTCTCCAATCTCATCAACTCCGGCCTGCGGCGGGTGGCTGTGCTCACGCAGTACAAGTCCCACTCCCTCGATCGTCACATCACCACGACCTGGCGCCTCTCGCCCCTGCTCGGGGACTACGTCACTGCCGTCCCCGCGCAGCAAAGACTCGGTCCGCGATGGTTCACGGGCAGCGCCGACGCGATCTTCCAGAGCCTCAACCTCATCAACGACGAGCGCCCGGACTACGTCGCAGTCTTCGGGGCGGACCACGTCTATCGCATGGATCCCATGCAGATGGTGCAGGCCCACATCGACACGGGCGCGGCGGTCACAGTGGCGGGCATCCGTCAGCCGCGCGCGCTCGCCCACCAGTTCGGCGTGATCGACACCGCCGAGGACGGCGTACGCATCCGTCGCTTCCTCGAGAAGCCTGCCGATCCGCCGGGGATCCCGGGTGCCGAGGACGAGTCCTATGTCTCCATGGGCAACTACATCTTCACCACGGACGCACTCATCGATGCCCTGCGCGCAGACGCTGCCGACGAGGGATCCGTGCACGACATGGGCGCCAACATCATCCCCATGCTCGTCGACCAGGGTCGGGCATGCGTCTATGACTTCGCGCTCAATGAGGTGCCGGGCGCCACGGATCGTGATCGAGGCTACTGGCGCGACGTCGGCACCCTCGACGCCTATCACGACGCGCACATGGACCTGGTCTCCGTGCACCCGATCTTCAACCTCTACAACCGGCGCTGGCCGATCCTCACCAACCACCTCACCCTCCCCCCGGCGAAGTTCGTCGAGGGGGGCAATGCTCACGAGTCCATGGTGGGCACCGGCTCGATCATCTCCGGAGCGCATGTCCGCGGCTCGGTGGTCGCCTTCGACGTGCAGGTGCAGGCGGGGGCATACATTGAGGGATCGGTGATCCTCCCGGGCGTGCGCATCGGACGCAACGCCGTCATCCGCCACGCGATTCTGGACAAGAACGTCATCGTGCCCGACGGCGCGCAGATCGGCGTCGACATCGAGCGAGATCGTGAGCTCTACACCGTCAGCGAAGGCGGCATCGTCGTGCTCGGCAAGGGCGTCACGGCGGCCACCTGATGGCGGTTGCTGTCGTCACGGGTGCCGGTCGCGGTCTGGGTGCTGCGATTGCCCAGGGACTGCGCTCTGCCGGCTATGCCGTCGTCGCGACGGATGTCGTCGGAGGTGATGAGCATCTCGATGTGCGCGATGCCGATGCCTGCCGTGCGCTGGCCCGGGCGGTGCAGCCGGATGTGTGGATCAACAATGCGGGAATCCTCGGCGCGGGAGACGCGGCCACCCAGGAGGACACCCTGATCGAGTCCGTCGTCGCCGTCAACCTCCTCGGCGTGATGCACGGCACCCGGGCGGCCGTGGAGGTCATGCGCGAGCGTGACGGCGGTCGCGGGCGCGGCCACGTCATCAACGTCGGCTCGCTCGCATCCTGGGTGCCGGTGCCGGGCGAATGCGTCTACGCGGCGACCAAGGCCGGGGTGCTCTCCTTCACCCTCGGCCTCGAAGGCGAGTTGCGCGCTCAGGGGGTGACGGGCGTCCGCTTCACCGTGCTCTGCCCCGACGGCATGCTCACGCCGATGATCACCGATGTCATCGACGACCCGGCGGTCGCCATGACCTTCACCGGGCTGCGCCCCGTCACCCCCGAGGAGGTGGCGGATGCTGCTGTCCGGGTCCTGCGCAGGCCTCGTCGCGTCGTGAGCGTGCCCCACTGGCGGGGGGCGCAGGTGCGGCTCATCAGCGCCGTACCCGACCTGGTCCTGCGGGCTGCACCCATCTTCACTCGCCTGGGTCGGGCTCAGCAGGATCGCCTGCGACGAGCACTCGGATCTGGTCGGCGCTGATGTCAGAGGCGGCGTAGAGGAGCGCGTGATCCCGCGCCTCCTCGCGTGCTACTGCCTGGGTCAGCCGCGCGGTGCCGATCCAGCCGCAGGTGCATTCGGGCAGCATGAAGCGCCCCGTGCGTGTAAGGCAGACCTGGTGCGCCGGCTGCGGGATGGAATCGAGCACGCGCACACGCTAGAGCCGGTCCATGACTTCTCGGTGAGACTCAGTTGAATGCCACGTGAACGCCCTCGGGCCGTGTGTCGGTGGCCTCTGGCGTAGCGTGGGGACCATGACGCAGGTCGAGGTCGTAGACACTGGGTCCGCGTGGATCATCTCCCGTTCGATAGTCGTCCGCGCGCCTGCGCAGGGCATCTTCGACATCCTCGCCAACCCGCGGCGCCACCCGGACTTCGATGGTTCCGGCTCGGTCCGCGGGGCCATCTCCGGCCCCGAGCGTCTCTCGATGGGCGCGAAGTTCGGCATGTCCATGCGACTCGGCGTTCCCTACCGGGTGAGCAGCCAGGTTAAGGAATTCGACGAGGGCCGCCTGATCGCGTGGGCGCACCTGGGTGGTCACCGCTGGCGCTACGTGCTCGAGCCGCTCACGGACGGCTCGACGCGGGTGACCGAGACCTTCGACGCCACGACCGCGCGCTCCGCTCGCGCCCTGAAGCTCATGGACGCCTACAACCGCAATACGCGGGCCATCGAGGAGACGCTGCCGCGACTGGCGGCCCTCGCCGAGAGCGAGACGCGATGACGACCACGACGTATCAGGTGACCGGGATGACCTGCGATCACTGCGTACGCGCTGTGACGACCGAGCTTGTGCTCCTCGACGGGGTGCGCAGCGTCGACGTCGACCTCGCTCAGGGAGCTGTGACCGTGACGAGCGACGGCCCCCTGGACGTGGAAGACGTCCGGGAGGCCATCGATGAAGCGGGCTACGCGCTGGAGGGCTAGGGGCTCAGCCGAAGCGGCCGGAGATGTAGTCCTCGGTCCGCGGGTCGTGGGGAGCCGTGAAGATCCGTCGCGTGGGGCCGTACTCCACGAGACGTCCGTGGCGCACGCCCTGCGCGTCGACGTCGGCGGTGAAGAACGCCGTGCGCTCCGAGACGCGGGCCGCCTGCTGCATGTTGTGCGTGACGATGACGATCGTGTAGTCCTTCGCCAACTCCTTCATGAGGTCCTCGATCTTCGCCGTGGCGATGGGATCGAGCGAGGCGCAGGGCTCGTCCATGAGGATCACCTCGGGCTTGACCGCGATGCAGCGTGCGATGACGAGGCGCTGCTGCTGGCCGCCCGAGAGTGCATAAGCGCTCTTCTTGAGGTCATCCTTGACCTCGTCCCAGAGGGCAGCCTTGGTGAGGCACTCCTCGACGAGGTCATCCATGTTGACCTTCATGCCATTGACCTTGGGGCCGTAGGCGACGTTCTCGTAGATCGACTTCGGGAAGACATTCGGCTTCTGGAAGACCATGCCGATGCGTCGGCGCACCTCGATCGGATCTACGTCCGGCGCGTAGATGTTGAAGCCGTGGTAGGCGAGCAGTCCCTCGACGCGGGCTCCCGGGATGAGATCGTTCATCCGGTTGAAGCTGCGCAGGAGCGTCGACTTGCCGCAGCCCGACGGACCGATGAAGGCCGTGATCTCGTTGCGCCCAATCTGCATGGTCACGTCGCGCACGGCCTCGAAGTCGCCGTAGAAGACGCGCACGTTGGCCAGGTCGAAGACAATGTTGGAGACCACCTCGGGGATCTCCGCGCCCTCAAGCACGGCAGAGACGTCCATGCGACCGGTCATGGCCATGTCGCTCGTGGACTGGGGGGCGTCAGGATCGTGGATTTCGCTCATCGTCTCGCTCATCTTGTCACCAGCGCTTCTGGGTTCGGTTGCGGATCAGGATGGCGACGGCGTTCATCGCCAGGAGGATGACCAGGAGGAGCACGATCGTGGCCGAGGCCAGGATCTGGAACTCCTCACGCGACTCCTTCGTCCAGTTGAAGATCTGGATGGGGAGGGTGGTGTAGGCCGAGAAGGGCCCCGTGGGGTTGAACGAGATGAAGGTGACCGCCCCCAGCAGGAGCAGCGGTGCCGCCTCTCCGATGGCCCGGGAGAGGGCAAGGATCGTGCCGGTGGCCATGCCGGGGACTGCAGCGGGCATCGTCTGGCGCCAGGTGGTCTGCCACAGGGTCGCGCCGAGGGCGAGGGAGCCGTGGCGGATGTTCTGCGGCACGGCCCGCAGAGCCTCGCGTGTCGAGACGATGATGACTGGAAGCACGAGTAGGGCCAGCGTGAGGCCTGCGGTGATGACCGTTTGGCCGAGCGCCAGCGCTCTCGCGAAGATCGCCAGGCCGAGGATGCCGTAGACGATGGAGGGCACCGCGGCGAGATTCTGGATGTTGATCTCGACGAAGCGCGTGAAGCGGCTCGCCGGATTGGCGTACTCCTCCATGTAGACCGCGCCGAGAAAGCCGACCGGGAGCGCGAAGAGTGCCGTGAATCCGATGACCCAGAGGGTGCCGGTGATCGCCGACTGTGCGCCGGCCCGCTCGGGGCGACGCAGCGACGGCATGTTCTCCCAGAGTGTGGGAGTCAGGCGCGGCCAGCCCTTGATCGTGACGTAGGTCAGCAGCACGGCAAGGAAGATGATGCCGACCGCTAGGCAGAGGAAGAGGATCCAGCGGAACGTCTTGTCGACAAGGGGCTGGCCCTTGCCCTGGAGGTCGACGGGCGCGGAGTCGGGTGCGATGTCGAGGGTCGCGGTCACTGGTAGGCCTGCCGATACTTGCGGACCAGGCGGATGCTGATCATGTTCATGAAGAACGTGATCACGAAGAGCAAAAGTCCGACCGCGAAGATCGACTTGTACTCGATGCTGCCGGTGGCCACGTCGCCGGCACCGGCGGCGGCGATGTAGGAGGTCATCGTCTGCATGCCCTCGAGGGGATTGAGGGTCATGTTGGGCTGCAGGCCCGCCGCGACGGTGACGATCATCGTCTCGCCGATCGCGCGGGAGATGCCGAGGACGAAGGCGGCGACGATGCCGGACAGGGCCGCGGGAACGACGACGCGCAGCGCCGTCTGCCGTTTGGTCGCGCCGAGGGCGTAGGCGCCGTCGCGCAGGCCGCCGGGCACCGCGGCCATCGCGTCCTCGGACAGAGAGGCAATGGTCGGGATGATCATGATGCCCATCACGATGCCGGCGGACAGGGCGTTGAAGACCTGGATGCCGGGGAAGATCGGCTTGAGCACGAACTCGGTGATGAAGTCCAGGGCGAAGAAGCCGAAGACCACCGTCGGGATGCCGGCCAGGACCTCGAGCGTGGGCTTGAGGACCTTGCGCGCACGGGGCTTGGCGTACTCCGAGAGGTAGATCGCACTGCCGAGCCCGAGGGGGATCGCGATGAGCACCGCGATGAACGTGATGACCAGGGTCCCCATGATGAGTGGCAGGACGCCGTACTGCGGATTGGCGAAGAGTGGCGTCCAGGTCGTGGTGAAGAGGAACTCGGTGACCGGGATCTCGGCGAAGAACTCCAGCGACGGGATGAGGACCGAGATGACGATGCCGAAGGTGGTGAGGATCGAGACGGCGGCCGCGGCGAAGAGGATGACCCGGATGACCTTCTCGCCGTGGCGCGGCCGAGTCTGCCGCAGGGGGTTAAGCCCCCCCGCGGCAGACTCGGCCAGTGCGGTGCTCATTGAGCCAACCTAGCGATCGATTGCTACGGGTCGTCAGGAGCCCGCGAGAGCGGCGTAGTCGGCCTGGAGCTTGGCCTTCTGCTCCTCATTGAGGGGGATGAAGAGCGCATCGGCCGCGATCGTCGCATCGTTGGCGACGTAGAAGTCGAAGAACGCCTTCACCTCGGGCTTGGCCAGGGCCTGCTTCGAGGGGTAGATGAAGAGCGGGCGCGACAGCGGCGTGTAGGTGCCGTCCTGGGCTGTCGCGACGCTCGGGGCGACACAGCCGGCGCCGCTGTCGATCTGCACCGCGGTGAGCTTGTCGGCGTTCTCCTCGAAGTAGGTGAAGCCGAAGTAGCCGAGGCCACCCTGCGAGCCGCTCACGCCCTGGACGGTGACGTTGTCGTCCTCGGTGGGTGTGTAGTCGGTGCGACTGGCACCCTCCTCGCCATTGATGGCGTCGGTGAAGTAGTCGAAGGTGCCCGAGTCAGTGCCCGCGCCGAAGAGCTGCAGCGGGACGTCGGGGAAGTCGGCGCGGACCTGGTTCCAGTTGTTGACCGTCGAGCCGGGTGCCCAGATGGCAGCCAGCTCCTCGACCGTGAGGCAGGTGGCCCAGGTGTTCTCCTTGTTGACGACGACGGTGAGTGCGTCGACCGCGACCTGGAGCTCGGCGTACTGGATGCCGGCCGCTTCGCAGGCGGCCGCCTCTTCCTCCTTGATGGAGCGCGAAGCGTCATTGGCGTCGGTCTCGCCGCGGCAGAACTTCTCGAAGCCGCCGCCGGTGCCCGATGAGCCCACGGTGACCTGCACGCCAGGATTGGCGGCCATGAAGTCCTCGGCAGCGAGCGCGGTGAGCGGGTAGACGGTCGATGATCCGTCGATGCGCACGGCACCGCTCAGGTTGGAGTCGCCGGAGGCGCTCGAGTCGCTGCTGGAGCCCCCGCCGCAGGCGGCGAGCACGAGGGCGCTGGAGATGGCAAGTGCCGCGATGGCGGCGGTGCGGGTGCGAGTCACCCTGGTCCTCCTGTGAGTTGACAACTGGACCAGGTCGAACCTACGAACCCAGTGTGACCCTGCGGCGGGGCCATTATGAACAGGAAGTGAATACAATCGATCGGTCTGGTGAATCAGTCCCGGGAGACCGCGTGACGCTCGACCGCGAGGATGACCGGCTCCTCGGCGTCCTCGGGGAAGTGCCGGTGCACGACGAGGAACCCGCCGGGAGACAGCTTCGGATCGAGGTCGAAGGAGCCCGTGATGCGCAGGCCGGCGATGGCCTCGACCAGGGCGGGTAGGAGCGGGCGGTGGGTGCAGACCACAAGCGGTCGCGGGTCCAGCAGGAGCTCCTGCATCCTGCGCACCGCGCGCTTGGGCTTCTCGTCGAAGGACTCCTCGCTCAACGCCGGCTCGAGCTGCACCTCGGCATCGATGGACCTGGCGTAGCGCTTGACGGTCTCGCGGCAGCGCAGGGCGTCGGAGGAGTGCACGTCCTCGATGCCGTAGGCCGCGAGCATGGGCACCAGGGCCTTGGCCTGGGAGCGACCCTTGCCCGACAGGGGGCGGTCGGTGTCCCACCTTCCCTTGAAGTCCGCGCGCTTCAGGGCCTGCGTGTGGCGCAGGAGGATCAGCGGGCTGCTGCTCGGCAGCGCCACCGCCTCGCGCACGAGGTCGGCATCACGCGGGTAGGTGAGCTTGGCAGCGGCCTGATCGGCCGGAAGCCACTCGACCTCCTCAACCTCATCATCAGGAGCGAAGCCCTCGTCGGAGCCGACGCGCGCGGCCCAGTAGTCGACGACCTTCGGCGATCCCAGCGCGACGTACTCCTGGCGAGCGAGCGGTGGCCCCAGGACCGGGACGATGCCGGTCTCCTCGTCGCACTCCCGGACTGCTGCGACGAGGGAGTGCTCACCGGGCTCGACCTTGCCCTTGGGCAGTGAGCAGTCGGCGCGCAGGCCTCGGTGGATGACCGCGACCTCGGGGCCCTGGGGGCTGTCGCGTACGACGACCACGCCTGCGGCCCGCACGACCTCCGAGTCGGTCATGACCGGATTCTTGCCTACGAAAGTGAACAGGGGGGCAGGAGTGCCGAATCCCTCAGGTGAGGGGGTCCTCGGAGTGCGATGTGCCTTGTGCGGAGCCCTGTGCCGCCCGGCTTCGCTCCATCGCCCGGCTTCGCTCCGTCGCCCGGCTTCGCTCCGTCGCCCGGCTTCGCTCCGTCGCCCGGCTTCGCTCCGTCGCCCGGCTTCGCTCCGTCGCCCGGCTTCGCTCCGTCGCCCGGCTTCGCTCCGTCGCC